>ERZ808242.950-NODE-950-length-18504-cov-16.891322_pt1 | contig 18504 bp, 25 predicted proteins | sample MGYA00521244_ERZ808242 | MGnify/ENA primary metagenome ERZ808242 (study PRJEB31516, sample SAMN03275573) | gut metagenome | biome: mammalia-associated habitat; material: feces | host: Papio cynocephalus | place: Kenya | collected 2012-07-27 ... | reverse complement strand
ACCAACAATTGCTACTTTCATAATCGATCTTTTTAATTTAAAAGTTGTTATAAGTATTATTACTTGGAACTAAATCCGCTGCAAAGTTAAGACTTTTTCTGTTAAATCTAGCATAAAAAGCAAAGAAATATTGCTTTTTGCTGTATTTTTCTCTTTTTTGCTTACTTTTCTGCAAGAACATACAGGATTTCAAAGGAAAATCGTTGCACAAACTGTTTTTGGAAGTTTCCTCAAAATAGATGCCCGTCGATTTGGTTATTCAAAATAAAACTTGTATCTTTGCAGAAATTGCAAACTAGGAAATATGGAATGGCTTAAAATTACAACCAACAGTGAAATCATCAGGATTCCATCCGATGAGATTGTTTTCATCAAGGGCGATGGAAACTACTCCAACATATTCCTATCCAACGGCAAGAAGGAGAATGTGATTAGCCAGTTACACAACGTGATGGACAAACTATCCGATTTCGATTATTGCCCTTTCTACCGTGTGGGTAAAAGCCTCATCGTCAACAGAGATTTTATCTTCAAAGTGAACCCAGGGCTTCAGAAACTCATACTCTCCAACAGTCGATTAGAAAAGGACATCCTCATCACGGCTTCGAAGGAGGCACTCAAGGACTTGAAAGAAAAATTGGAAAATGAAGGAAAGAAAGGAGGCAATTCATGAGCAAAGACAAAAATAGGAGCGACGAAAAGTTTTTCATCCAAGACTTTGACGGTGACAGCCAGAAGGGACTTATCATTGTCGATGATGACAGCAACGTTATTATCGAACACGAAGTTCCCACTTCTAATGATGTTTCAGAGGCATCATCGAATACAAATTCCTCCACATACCATCGCCATAAATGGATGTGGATAGCCCTGAGTATCTTCGCATCTGTCGTATTCTGCTTTTCCGCATACTGCGGATGGCGACTCTATAATTACTATTATCATATAGGTGTACCTATCTCGGTTTCGCCAGAGGAGAATATCGCCAAATTATCAAAGCCCAATACCTCGGTGTCTTTTAATAAAAAGGAAGCGAAGCCTGAGATTGTCCTCACCTACGACTCCATCCTCGGCGTGGCACTCAATATGTACGAGCTGAAGCATCTCCAGGCAGAGATTACCCTCACCGAACCAGACTCTACCGACAAGAGCGTATGGATGTATAGCCGCTGTGCCGACCATACCAGCGATGGCAAGTATTTGGGTAGCCTCGTGATGCAGGGCAAGGAAGTGACATCAGATGTATCTCGCCTAGGCTATTGCGCCATGGCAAATGGCAACATCGTACTTGGTGTTTCTAGAAGCGACAAGGTGAAGGACTATGTAATGGAACATGGAGGAAGTTTCTTCCGCCAGTTCATCTTAGTGTCCGACGGCGTATTGCCACCAAAGTTCCAACTCCACGGCAAGGTGGAGCGCAGAGCCTTGGCTAGGACTTCCGACGACCACCTATATTATATAGAGACTCGCCACGCCGAGACCCTTTGGGATTTTGCCGATGCCCTGCGAGAATACGGCTTCGCCGATGCCATCTACATCACAGGCGGAAAATGCCATAGTTTCTATCGCACTCCCGACGGTAAGCCCCATAGCATCGGTGATGACACTCAGCATCCACATAAGAAATATCAGAAAATCGTGCCTTGGATTGTGTTCAAGGTACGATAAAAGCAAAATGAAGTTTGGAAATCAAGTTTCTAGCAAAGACCTCAATGTTTTCTTGCAATCTTCGCAAAGCCCATGCTTCATGTAGAATGTATTCTTACTATGGGCATTCTGCATCAAGCACCTCACATCATCTTTCTTGCAATGAGGCAAGCCACGAGAGTGCAAGAACTCATGCATCATCACTTTCCACAAATCATCCTTTCGCTTCAAACGATAAGTGGAGACCACGCAAGCATCGCCTGGGCGAAGACTCAAGCCCATGATGCCATAATTGTAATATCCATGGATGGAAGTGGAGATGTCCCGATGAGTAAGACCGATGGACACGATTTCGTTATTGCCCCCATGCTCAGCATGAAGCATTCCTAAGATTTTCCCCGCCCAATATCTGTTTCGAGGTTTGTAGAGACATGAGTTAGGAATTTCCATCGGTTCTCCGATGCTTACAGAAGCATCCAAATAATCTTTGGACTGTGATGGGAAAATCTCACCCAAATGATTCACAAACTCCTCTCTCACCTGTTCCACTTCTTGACGAGAGAAATCACCCAAAGGTTGTAATTCTATGACATAACCTAAAGGTGGGCAACACTGCATAGAATCTCCTACGACAACCTCGGAATGAGTTTGACTCTTTTGGGAACAACCAACAAAAAGCATGGTCGAGAGTCCTAATAAAAATGTAACTAACTTCTTCATATTCCTCTTCTCCTCAATATTTTGCATAAATCATCACAGGTCTTCTCCTGGAAGATTCCCTGTATATTTCCTTTTCTATCTTTTTGTTATTCTATTTTTAAAAGAATGTATCCAAAACTTCCTCAAACACATCATTCGGACTCACTCTATTGAAGAGATTCATAGAGGTGTTGAGTTTCATCACATCAACTCCGCTTCCCATGATGTATTCGATGTCCTTATCCTTGTGGAGTAATAGCGCCTTACAGCATTCACGGAGTCTATCACCCAGGACTTCATGTTCTAGATAGGCTCTGGCTTCACCCTCACCATCCAAACCATAGTAATTTGCGTTGTGGCTATGACCGAGTCCCTTCTGTTGTGGAAAGATATACCATATCCAATGGCTTTGCTTTCGTCCAGCCCTCAATTCTCTCAAAGCCTGATTATAGGCAAACTCCTGGGCATCCAGGAAACGTAAGAGATCATAGTGTGGCTGCTGAATCTTAGGCCATCCGATAATGTCCCAAAACTCAGAAGGAAGGCAAACATTCTCGAGATCATAACATTTTTCAAACAGTGGAGCCATCTCTTTTGGTGTATATCCTGCAATACCGCAACCTATCAATGTCACAAAGAAAGTCTTATTAGGATGATTCTTGGCAAACTCAATAAATTCATCCACATCCTTTTTCATGGCTTCTATACCACTCATAGAATTGATGGCGTAACTCATTCCCTGTAAGCCATGTCCCTGTCCTCTGATGGCACCAAACTTCTCCAGGGCTGTTTTTGCCGCACCACTATCGTGATGTCCCATGGCATTGGAGCCGAAAACAAAAATTTCACCAGCGGCAAGACGGCTGACAATATGAGGAGTTACGCGAGTCTCTGGATTATTCGGCGATTTATCCAATTTTGCAAGTTCTTCAGCTTCCACCACAGGAACCATCTTCTTCCATTCCTCCAGAAACTCTTTCATGTCATATTTTAAGTCCTGAAGTTCAGAAGGCTTATATATGCCACTTTTTGCCACGTAATCTGCTACTTTCTTCTTTATGGTTGCCTCAGTCTTGAACTTTGCCATTTTCTTTGGATTTAACTTAAAGGTAAACGACTTATAGGTCTTCTTACCGTTGACCATTTCAAACTTGATAACTGAAATCTTTACTTCCTTACTCATTTTTTACTATCTTTTAGTTTTGAACACAAAGGTAATACATTATCCGCAAACAAAAATCCCCGATGGTCTTGGCGTTCCAAGGATTGCTTGTCTACGAATACCACCATACGCCACCAGCCGCAACGACGCCCAAGAGGAGCAAGCTGCCCAACACTTTCAATATCCTTTTCTTCTTCATAATCTTGTCTTGTTATTGATTTCGACTACAAAAGTAATGGATTATACCGAAACCACAATGAAAGGAAGGGGACATATGTACGAAATGGAAGGAAAAATGTATGAAACACTTAAATATCCTAGAATTATTTGATTTTATTGCTTAAACTCTTGGTTGTTAGAAAAATAAATAGTATCTTTGCCACAAAGATATAATTAAATTAAAATATTAACTATTCCTGCAAAAGGAAAGAAAGTTAGATACAATATGAAAGAAAACGACCCAACCATAACAGCTATTCGTGAATGTTTGGCTAAGAACATGCCTCCCCTCATGGAAAAGCGATGCTATTTGGCTCACAAGCTCGTGGCACCGCAAGGAAAGATAGCGACTGGGACATCCTTGTTATCCTAGATAAAGATATGCTCCTTCCTACAGATTATGACAACGTAACCTTTCCACTAACTATGTTGGGTTGGGAAATCGGAAAAGAAATCAATCCTGTCATGTACTCTGCCAAAGAATGGCAGAAATATAAAATCACACCATTTTATAAAAACGTAGAAAAGGAGGGCATACAGCTATGGGGTTAACAAATGACGAGCGAAATTCGCTTGTTGAACTTCGCTTAGACAAAGCTAAACGCTTTCTTCGTGAAGCAGAACAAATGCTCAACATGGAATTATGGGACATGGCAGCCAATCGTTTCTATTACGCTTGTTTCCATGCTGCACAAGCCTTGCTTGTTTGTTATGGTTTATCCGCTCATACCCATGCAGGAACTTTGGGGGTATTTGGTATGCACTTTGTCAAACCTGGCATCATAAACAAAGAATTGGGAGCATTCTTTTCTAGAATGGAACAACTTAGAATGAAAGCCGATTACAACTGCGAATATGATGTTTCAAAAATCGACGTTGTATCAATGAGTGAACCAGCCCATGCTTTCATTACTACCATTGAAGAGCTAATCCTAAAACAAGTTTGAATTTGGGTTAACTCTTCAAATTTCATTCCATTCCATCATTATCTTACTACATCATTTATATTTTGCATAAACCATCACAGGTTTTCTCCTTGAAGACTGGCGATAAATCTCCATCACCTTTTCCACACATCCCCTCGACACAGTAAAGCAACCACGACTCTCAGAGCCAATCGGGATATACTCCCTCTCACCAGAGAACCTCGTCACCTTTCCTGCCGAATGAATCAAGATGCCACGAGCCTCAGCAAGATAGTTCGTCTTATCTAGCCCACGAAGTCGAATGGAGTTCTTGAACTTCCGTCCCTTCCCTACCATCACATATCGTCCAAGACTCGAACATCCACTACCAAACTCATTACTAAACTTTGGCTTGGCATCCGTATTACCCTTGCCACTTCCGTGCATACAATAGCTACTCAACACTCGCTTGCCTTGCTGCAAGTCATAGATGAAGAACCGTTTCTTGCCCGAAGGGATGGAGAAATCCACCAAGATATAGTAATCCGTACTATACCCTCGCCGCTCGCAAAAGTCCCTCACTTGCGAAAGATTCTCACAATCCACCTTACCATACCATTCCTTAGCATCCACATAGCTCTTATACATCGGCTTCGTAAACCTATGGTATACAGGAGGAATGAAAGGGATAAAAGCTATCAGCAGCAAGACAACCAATAATAATATGATATATTTCTTCTTCATACTTTCCAAGTTACTATACGATAAATGCAAGCATTCCACAAAAGGTCTGCCAAGAACTCTGTCACAAAGAATACAATATTCGCCATCACATAGGTAGTACCATTTTCCACGGCAAATTGATTCAATTCCCGATAGCATAGGTCAAAACTTTGTTCCAAAGGCATCAGATAATGCACTGAAATCACGAAAAAGCAAACCAAATGCAACATAAAATTTATCAAACTCAGTCCAAAACATCTATAGCCACCAATCTTCTTTCTGATGCAGAAAAGCAATGGTGCAGTGGATGCCATCAAACAAATAAAAGCTTGCAGATAGATGTTTCCCAACACACAAAACTCCTTATAAGTCAAATCTAATAAGATTGCAAAATGTGCCATTAATCCACAGCAACCAAGGAAGAAGCCAGTAAGTGGCAACACACCATCCACATAATACAAACCGCAGCCAATCAATCCCAAGAGACCACATACCAGAGCTATACTATAAATTATAGGATGATTCGTCTTTTTGATTATGATGCCAATGCCCACATTGACAAAAACTGTCAGCAATGCCACAGCTGCTTCCGCTGCATATATAACAGAAGGGTCGTACCCCATGTCAAGTATCTCCCGTATAGCCTGTCTTTCCGCATACCTATCAACATCACCAGGAATTCTTAATACCAAAGCTACAAGATAGACCAGTGCATAAACTACCATAGCAAGAAGCATAAACAACCTACCCTCTGTAAAACCCATTTTTATTTTCTTATATGCTTCATAGCAAGCATAAATTGCCGTTGCCAAGCATAGCATCAAAAGTATAATATTCATAATAAGTAACAATATCATTAATAATGTCTCAACTCATTCTTCCCGAAATGGAAGACGGATACCCAGAGGATACTCTCTTTCCCATCGAAGAAGAACCACGGATTTTCCAATGGATTCAGATTGCGAACAATATGCGCCTCTCTTGCAGGCGTATTGCCCTCGGCACACATAATCGCTACCTTCTTACCCTTGCGAGCCACATCCACCACAATCAGTGCATGCCCCATTCCCTCCAACTTTCTGGCAGGATAAACAAGTACATCGCCAGGCTGCACCTCACTAATCTTGCGAGGCTTCGTCTCTCGACTCACAGAAAAAGTACTACAACAGCCATAGGCATTTCTCAAATACTTCTCCAAAGCCTTACGAGAACCACCACCCTGATATTGCAACCGCTTGCCGTTCACATCAGTAAAGCGTATATCCGAATATCGCCCTTGGCTAAAGAGGTATTCACTACGAAGTCGCATAGTCATGTCGGCACACTGCTCTGCATTGCTCAACATCGACAAGTCTATCACGCCTGTGGATAACCATTGGTAGTGAGCGTTACCGCCAGTATATAGCTTCACCTTGCTTCCCTTCTTTTTCAAAGGAAGTTCCCGAAGCCAAGCCGCATAACTACCTTGTGGAGCCTCAACCCTCGAATAACCTATCGGTGCGGAAATATCCCCGATGGTCTTGGCGTTCCACGGATTGCTTGTCTGCGAATACCACCATACGCCACCTGCCGCAACAACTCCCAAAAGGAGCAAGCAGCCCAACACTTTCAAGATTCTTTTCTTCTTCATACTTTGTCTTGTTATTGGTTTCAACTACAAAAGTAGTGGATTATTCTGAAACCGCAATGAAAGCAAGGGGACACTTGTACGAAATGGTAGGGAGGATGTATGAAACTCACTTTCCATAAAATTGCATATAAGAAATCCACCTACTCATGAAGAGCATGATTCTCTACTAAATATTCCGCTATCTCCTTTAACACACCCCCAGCCATTCTTCCCCCAGCCGCAGGTCTCTCCTTACGGTGCACAGACACAAGAACCGTATATTTCGGTTTACCAGCAGGGAAATAACCGCAAAAATCTGCCGTCAACGTACTATCCTCATTATATATTGCACCATTCATGCCTGCCACCTTGACCTTGTCCGACATCGCTCGCTTTCCCAAACCTTCCGTAATCACACCTTCCAGCATTTTCCGAATCTCTATGATACTTGAAGCCTTTGCTATCTGAGGATTGATAACTTGCAATGTATCTTCCGATGTCTGCGATGGTTTATAGAGCAATGGCATCACCATCTTTCCTTCATTAGCAATAGCATTATAAAAGGTCAGCATCTGAATCGGCGTTGTCTCTTGGAAGCCCATGGCATAATAACACCATGGCAACTCGATACTATCTTGCGAGCAAGAATCCATCTTCAAGCCCTCCACTTCAAGAGGTTGTCCGAACGACATTTTCTTCACGCTCTCAAAAAACTGCTTCTTATCCGCAAACGCTCTATCTAAGGCAAGAGTAATGCCTATATCAGAACTGTAGGCAAGAGCTTGGCGTAAAGTCAACTCGCCATAGCCTCCCCTTTGCCTGTTATGGTCAAAGATGGTATCATTGCCAAATACGTAGATACCTACACCCGAATCGAACTTATCATCGGGCTTCACCTTACCAGTATTCAATGCAGCCAACACAGACACCGTCCTCATCAGAGCAGAACTATATTTGCTACCCGCTAAGGAGTCCACTCTTTCATAAGTGGAATCACCCTTAGCCTCCAATCCCACCATAGCACGAATCTTCCCTGTTTCCGTCTCCATCACGATAGCCACACCATCCATGGCATCATACTCCATCAAGTGCCGCTCCAAGATAGCTGCGACACTATCTTGAAGAACACCATTGATGTAACTCACTCTCTCCCCAGACTTGGGAGAAGACTTGCAGCTTGCCAAAGCCAACACCCCAACAGAAAGTAACAACAAAGAAAATCTCTTTATCATATTCACCTATATAAAAAACAAAACATTTATCGTTTCTTACCAAAGATGGCATTCAGCACCATCTTCCCAACTTTTCTTTCCAATCCCGCCTTTGAGGTTGGGATGCCTGTCTCACGAGCAAACTTCTGTTTGGCTTGCGTGATACCGAGTGCTCGGTTTAAGGAGAATGATACTCCTGGGATTTTTAACTTTGACATAATCTGCAACGCTTTTATTATTCACATTCATAACAACAATTGTCAAATACCTTATTTCCATTTCAGCATTTTATAGGAACCAAGACAAACTTCCCAACCAAATACTCATCTTCTATCGTAACTGGATATAATTCCAAATTTAGGAACCCCTCGTGAAGGACTTTCGTCCACAGCTCTTGCGAATGCAAAGGATCTATTAACATATTGAGAATTACACATTTTACATTTTCATTCTCATAAGTTACAGCTAGAGAGAACACTCTATAGTTCCAACTTGGCTCACCCATTGTGATAGCTTTACTTAGTTTCACAAACATTACACCAGAATGCTTGTCATCTATAGACATAATATTTGATTCACCAATCGCCTCCAACAGCTCTTGAACAGAAACCTCAAATTCCATTTTTAAGTCCAATTATAACGTTCATTTATTTTCCTATAATAATTATCAACAACATCCCTAGCATTAGGTGTGTTAACCAATGCTGAAATGGTGTACATACTGTTATTTTTATTAATCTGCCTAAACTGTCCCTTGAAGAGTTCCATATAGACATCACATACCTGACTAGCAATATCATCAATCACAACAGGTGCAAGAGCCGAACCTGATTTTCGACGATATTCCAAACACATATCGGTAGCATACATAATTGCAGACCTTTCCAAATCAGCAAGGAATATATTGAGTTTATAATCACAAGATAGCTTTTCTATATTTCGGACAATGTCTTGTTTAAAAGCCTCACGCATATCTGGCAAATGAAACCAATCATTTCCTATTTGCGCATTTAAGGAATCCAAATCATCATTGATTTTTTTCTGCCTTTCATCCATACCACTGCAAAGATTATTTTTCACACCTGCCTCGTAGTCTTTGGAAGAAATTTCCTCAATACCCTTTCTTGTCATCGGAACATATATCCCTTCCATAATCTTGACTATATATGCTAATGGTGTCCTTTTTACCAATTCGCCCACCATTCCATTCTTTGGATAGAAATTATGTTTAGCCCACTCATTCTTATTAGCATAGACTCCATCTATATATTCTCTCGTTGTAGAAAGGCATTCACCTTTGTCTATTATTCTTACATACATATTTTAAATTTGTTTTATTTCTAATACTGTTATAATAATAAGGAAGAGGCAATGTGTTACCATTACATTCTGAAAGCACTATTTCTTGGTCAAAGAATTGAATCTCAACTTGTTTATTCCATCCTCCAAACACTCTGTACTTTATCGCCTTACTTCTAGCTGGACTTATAAATCGCAGATAAAGATCTTTCTGACAAATATATGGCTCTATTACACGAAAGTCTTGATTTGCCACCTCAAACTCATCAAACATTTTTATCACAGCATTATCTAATGTAAGAAACTTAGCCAAAAAGCCTGTAATATTATCATCAGACAAGATAAACTTATCCACAAGCAATGCATACAACAAAAGAATATCTTCAAATGTATATTCCCCAAATATATGAGAACTCTTCATTTTTTGATAATCAGCATATCTCCTCTCCATAAGTAGCAAGCCATCTGTTGTCAAACCGCTGTAATCGAAATGAATCCAATTCTCTTGGTAGAACTTATTAAACGCTTCTATAGCCTTTCCTCTAAACAGAGGTTTATGTTGAGAATGCCTATTGCCATAAAGATGTTTTAGAAACGCTTCATATTCATAACCTAATGGTGTATTAGGCATCAATACTACAACCTTCCAAAAGGGGCCATAACTTCTACTTATATGAAGGAAACTCCTAAAAAAAAAGTTATCCTCAAATTCTTTCGCCCAAAGGCTATTGACAGAAAAGAGGCTAGAGATATATTTTACAAAAGCACAACGATCACGATGATTTTGAAGCTGCAATATAATCTCCGAAGGATAATTTTGAATATCTCCACCACTATTTTTCAAAAGTCTTCTAGGTATTACTATAGGGGCAAAATGCTGTGTTCTAAAAAAGAAATCAACAAAAACATCATTTATATAGTTTTCTATGACTTCTTTCTTAGAATCTGTCACAACAAGATTTCGATTTTCATCTAATAAGTCATCACCTGTGACTTCTAAGTAATGATGAAAATGAAGGTCAGCAACCAATTTATCAACAAGTATATCAGAGCGTACCATACCAGTTTTATTAAAATGGACACTTTTTACCAAATAGTCGATATAAGTCCCTTAAAATCAACTTGTCATAAACTATTGGATTTAAAAAGCCATCATATCTTATGATACCATTCTCGCTAACGACAAGACCATTAGTAGACAAACGGGACAATCCTAGTTTTAATCCAAACTTGGTATACATAATCTTCTCAGTATCAATAACAGCCTTGCCAACCCAACCATACTGTCTCTTCGCCAAAGCTATCAATTCTTGCAGACGAACCATCGTCAGGTCATTCTCCACCCCTTTCACGCCATAAGTTTTTTCTATCGTAATCATATGAATCTCGGATAAATCAAATTATACAACTGAACATTATCAGGAACAGATGGAGGCATCTGCCCAACATAATCCAATGTTTTGTTCCAAAAAGAGCACTTTAGATTACTCCCATAACGATACACTATATTTCCATATTCCTTATAGAAATTTGGGAATATCAGACCTGAAATTTCAGACAGCTCGGGATTAAGAGATTTTCCAAAAACTATTTTATCCTTACTTATTATTATATGGGGAGTTGGATTATCCGCAAGTACTATACCATTTTCCAAAATACTTGACAAGTGCATACAAGCAGTAGCAGTAATATGCCTAACGGAAGCATCCAACTCTACAACAATATCATTAAAATCTATGAACATACCTTTTCACAACTAATGGTTCTTCCAAAAAGTAATAGCCTCACCAACATTCATCACTGGCAAACTTGCCAAAGTTGATATCAATCTCCACAAAGAGACCTCAGAATCAGCAATTTCACCATCTGCAACCATTATTGAAGCTAAATATCCAGCAACGTACTTTTTCTGTTCATTATTCATTGCAGCAACAAGTGCTATCGCATGTCCAAATTCCATCACATCTGACATTGCCAAGAAACTATCGGTCTCTGTTTGTGAAACACCAAATTTTGCTAAATCCAAAGCTATTACAACCAACTCTTCTTTAGCTATTCTCCCATCTGCAGCAGCCATAGCTTTTGCCAACTTTACAATTGCAGACAATTCTAAACCATTAAATTGCATAACGATAATCAGTTTGCGCAAACTTGTTCCCAGAAGTTGCATTAGTTATTAAAATTTTAATGAAATGGCGTGGGACTATTGTTCAGTCGCCGAAATAGAGGTTGTGGAAGGACCTTTCAACTAGCAACGTACAATAGCCCACGCCAAAAGATATATCATTTCCTTCCTATTACAGAAAGGATACAATAATCCCATAGCGTGAGCAGTATTGCAGTTCGTCATAGTTGAATATCGAAACTTCCACATTTCTATTTCAAGACTACGTTCAATACGCTCATTCATTCGAGTCTTCTACGCAGCCGTTCTTTTCCGTCTGCTCCAACTCTACGGCAAAAGTAAGCAATATTCTTGATACCACCAAACTTTTCCGCTACTTTTTCATCTTATAGGCTACATTTTCTTGAAAACCTAAAGAAAAGGCATCGGAGAGTGCCACTGCCGAAAAAGAAAAACTTCCACATTTCTATTCCATGGCTCATCTCCAACGCCTACATCATCTATGCTTCCTCTAAGTTGTCATTTAGTTCTTCACTACCGTTCCTTTTCTTGCATTCACCGTAAAGTTGCCAAGGGATGACTTCACCTTATACACGCCATTCTTGGCACTCACCACCTTTGCCGACATACCCATGAAGCTAATGCCGCCATCCTTCTTCTCAATGGTGTATCTGCCGAAAGGAGTAGCCACGACGATATGGCTCTTCGTGTTCTCCACCACGCCATACACCGTACCCGATGGGGCTTGCTTCACTTGCTCTGCCACGCCCTTCACGGTATTTGCCACATCGGTATTATCACTCTTCGCAAAACTAGTTGTTGTGGCAGCTACTACCATCAGCAACGAAATCATAATCTTCTTCATACCTTATTATATATTATAGGGTTCAACTTATTCATCTCCACAATAGCCTTTCTTTTAGCCATCGTTTCTTTTCTCATGCAAAAGTATGAAGAAATCTGACACCAGCCAAACTTTCTGACATCGCTCGTATGAAATACCCTCCATGCTGTATGAAATGACAAAACGGATACTTGACATCATTCATCAAGCATCCGTTCCATCTATATATATCAAACACACATAACCGACTGCAAGTCTGACCCTATCTTATGTAGCCCATCCACAATACGCTTGCGTTGTTGTTCACGTGGTTTCTTCAAACCATTCACATAATGCGACAATAGCCCTTGATTAATGCCTGAAGCACGGCTGATGGCAGCAAGAGACACGTATGGCGAATACGCTTTCAGAAGAGTCGTTGCATCTTGATAATTATATACAAACTCATAATCACCCTTCCTTAACCATTCGGGAACATATTCCCCATTCTCTAAAAGTCCTTCCACATGAAACTCCAAACTTTCTTTTGCTTCCTTTTGCAAGGCTTCGAATGTAGGTGCCGTAAAGACAACAGCTCCAGGGACATTGCTTCCAAGAGATCCACCGAAGTTTTTGTCGCACCATGCTACGTTGACTATAATCTTTTCCATAATGCTTTACTTTAGATTTATCACTTAGATTATAATGCACCAAGGCTGAGGAAGATTTACTTCCAACCAGCCTGGTGCCAGATGCTGTTAAGAAGAAATTGGCTCAAAACTTCACTTTCCTTGCCTCTTACGGTTACGGTTCCAGACTTAGAAGGATGCCTGTATTGCCTATGGTCTCCTTTGGTTCTCGCCAAATACCAACCATCTTTCTTCAACATCTGCAAAACATCTTTGACCTTATACTTTTTCATATCATTGAATGTTTTGATTACGCAGGCAAAGGTACGAATAATAATACTTACATACAAACTTTTCTTGTTAAAAGTATTAAAATTGATACCATTTTTTTGCTATATGAAATGACAAAACGGATGCTCGACTTTCAGTTCATCAAGCATCCGTTTCACTTTCTCATTTCTTTTTCACCCTCTCAATCTTGCAACTATGCTTTTTCGTTCGTCTATCATAGTTGATACCCACAAGAAGCACATCGCCAACATAGTGCATCAACGGCTTCACATAATCCTGCCGTTTGATTTGCCCGATGGCTGTCTCTGCCTTTTCATCCCATTTCAACTCCAAGACGATGGCAGGAGCATCGACATTTCTATGAGGCAGCAGTACTATGTCGGCAAAGCCCTTACCCGATGGCAACTCACGAATCATCTCATAGCGATTTCTGGCTGTATAGAATGCCAAGGAAAGCACACAAGCCAAGGAGTTCTCATCGTTGTATTTCAATATACTAGTATTCTGCTCATGCACTTCCTCCACGCAGAAAGCCACCTCTTCTTCATCACCATGAAGCAAATGAGCCATCAAGTCCTCAGATTGTTCCAAGGCATCCGTCACCTCTTTCCAACTGGTATCGGCTATAGCCGCCTCAAACTCCTGGCGAACCTCATAGTTTGGAATACAAGCACATTTTGTCTCATAATTATAAGAAAGGTATCCCAAATGACAAAGAAGAGTAAGCACATCGTCCTTGCATTCCACTTGATGCATATCATTGCTAAAGCGCAACGCATTCACCCTCACAGGAACATCATTGAGCGCAAGAACTATATCGTCCTTCAATCCTTCAAAGTTCATCGTGATGTAGCGTTTCAAACTCTCGAACGTATTAGTGCTAGTCCAATAACTCTCATACGACCTGCGCCTCAAGGCTCGCATCACGGCATAAGGATTGTACATCGCGTTCTCCATACCCAGCTCATAACCATCATACCAACGCTTCATCTCATATCCGTCCATATTTCCATCCATACACAGGCCTTCCACCTCCTTTTGGGTAAAACCAAAATAAGGAGCCAACTGGGCTGGACTGAGCATGGTGTATTCATCGAAGTTATTCAATGCCGACTGCGTATTATAGCGTTTGATGGGAAGAATGCCCGTCATATAAGAGCAGGCAAACACGTATTCGGTCATACTTCCCTTGAAGAGACGACGCAAGAAATCCACATACTCATCCATTTGGCGTTCCATTCCCTCACGGCAAAGAGCATCCCATTCGTCTATCAGGCAGACAAATTTCTCACCGGTATGGCTTACTATGTGTACGAGTAAATCCATCAAATCATCGCTAGGCTTCATTACTACTCCTTCGTACAGCCCTATCAGTTCTTCGCAAATATCACGCTTGATGTACTCTACGATATGTATATCCCTGCCATATTTTGTCACGAAATCGGTCATATCAAGATAAAGCACAGGATAACGATTGAGATGTTTCCCAAAGTCTTTGTCCTTGCTGATAGCTAACCCCCGAAACAAATCACGAGAATCGCACGACTTATCATAGTAGGCATTGAGCATTTTTACCGCCACCGACTTGCCAAACCTGCGGGCACGAGTGACGCAGAGAAAGCGATTCTCCGTCATCATCACAGAGTTCACTTCCGCTATCAGCATACTCTTATCCACAAACATTGAGTTGCGAAGAGATGCAAAACCGTCATTGCCTTTATTCAGATAATTCCCCATTTTTCAATGCTCTATTTGTTTTTTATTATGCAATCATTTCACTCCCTATAGGATATTTCATATTGCTGCCGTTTAAAATATTTCTTGGTGCAAAAATACAACTTTATCTTGAAACCACCAAAAATTTCGCTTGGAAGATTCCAAGGAAGGAAAAAGTCGCAAAAAACTAGAAGTGTTTAACAAAAACATAAAGCCTTCACTTTTTCATATAACCAACTATCTTACAGCTCTTTCCAGTGAAGGATTCGCATCTTATACTATTTGAAAGCTATTGTGCCAACTGAACAAACAACCGACAGGAGGAACAAAGAGCTGACACAGAAGGACACGACCTAAATCTCTTCGGGAAAAAACATATTTTTCTCTAGTTTTTCAGCAAGCCAAAAAGATATTTTCAGCTAGCCTAGAAACTCTTTTTGGCAAGCCTAAAAATATTTTTCAGCAAGCCAAAAATACCTACAAAAAGCATTACCTATCCCTCTCCCTATGGTCTTTCGTCCCTCACCCAATGCTTCCTTCCCCCTACCACTTTTCTTGCTACATTTGTCGAAAATAGTCTTGCAAACTGCTTCCTAATGTTGTAATTTTGCAGCATCCAAGCGATATGACTCACTATCAAGTGATGCAATATATGAACGAATAAGAAGAATAAATAATAACGCTTATGAAAATAACAGAAACCATCAAGAAGCTGATAGACAATACTCAGTATGTCGCAGCACTCGAAGAACAGAATGCCCTGCTCAAGGAGAACTTGAAGCAGGAGCAAACAAACCTGCAAGAAGAAAGGGAGAACCATCAAAAGGAAAAAAATCTCCAAGAAACTGACGAGGAGGAGAAGTACCAAAAGCGAAGCCGCAACTACATCCGCCCCATCGCCGATATGCAGAATTGGCTGCTGGCTCACTACGATTTTCGATACAACGTCATCACCGACGTGTTCGAATACCGCAAGAAATCCGAGACCTCCATAAGCACGGATGGCAAGGAACGCATCGACGACTGCCTCGCACAGCGTCCTTCACTGGAACCAGCAACCATCGAGAATTGCTGACCGACCGCACGGGATCTCGCCGTTACCTGATACTCGAACCAGAAGGCATGATTAACGTTGACAACATCGAGCATCAGCAAATCTATACCCAGTTCTTGTCTGAAATAGAGCAAGGCGCGCCTTACTATTTCTCAAAAGCTGAAGAGCAAGAGATGCAACAGCACAACCAGCCCTATTACGTGAAGACGGAACTGGAACGTGGCATCACTCGCTTCTACAAGAAAGCCACAAGCGAGACGGATGGCATCAAGATGAGTGCCACCACCATCATTGAAAACTTGAAGAAGAAACACGTGAAAGGCATCGAGCATATCAGTATGACCAGTTTCTGTCGCACACTCACCCGGCTCTTCGGAAGTCCCATCCATACCAACTGTGGCAACCTCTACCTGCTAGCCAGGGTATAATCTCTTAGATGAAGCATAAGGGGGAGAAGGAAATCCTTCACTGAAACTCCGTGATAATCAATCAGAATCACGAAGAAGTGAAGGATTTTTCTTTTTTATATTCTACAATAAAAAATCTATTCTGCAATAAAGCTAAACTCCGATTCTACGATACACAAAAGTACCACCAGCCTTCTCCTTCGTCATTTTCGGGAACTCACCTTCGCAAAAACTATCCAAAAGATGGCGAGCATGATAATCAGACACCCCCGACATCATGCGATAATTCTTCACGGTGATGAAGCCATGCTCCTGACAATACTTTGTGATTCTTGCCAATTCATGAGCTGTATCTCCCTGAGGTCTTCCCCCCTTCCATGGATCGTGCATGCAAGTGAGATGACGCTGGGTCAAGAATGCCTTGACAAAAGCCTTGGTTGGACGAACATCCACGCCCACGCAAACTACCTCGCTGGCGGGGATTCAGTCGCCCTCGTGGAACACCTTGCGATATTCATTTCCGTCAGCATCCTTATGAACCTTCAAGTCCACCTTAGGGCGAACGATAAACATATCTCCGATTTTCACCTCCATACCATCAGCCAAGGCTGAGAGCGTCTCATCCTCAATGGCGGTGGAGGCTGCCACAAACTGCGTAGGAGACATTTGGCTATGGCTCCTCATCCCAGTCTTCATATCCTTGAAATCGTAAACATCCTTGTTCACGAACTGAGGATGAATCACATACTTGCCAGTCTCGTCTTTTATCGGAGTCCTGTGCTCTATATACCGTATAGGTCCTTGTGCTCTAGGCATGATTGCTAATGTTTTAATATTTTTGGGCAAAGTTACGAAAAATAACGATACTAGCAAAGAAAATGCCTGAAAAAGAGACCCACTTCCCATATTTTTACTAACTTTGCAACGAAATTACAAAATATAAAACTTAACGAGTTACAAAACATCAAACGCAACGAGTTACAAAACATCAAACATTGACAAATATGAAAAAAATAGGTGATTACACATTATTGTTATTGGCAGCCAGTATGCTTATAACATGGAGTAGCTGCAAATCAGCCACTACCAAGGCTGCGACAGAAGAGGTGCAGACGGATAGCGTGGATTCCACCTCGACAGCAGAGAAGACGCTTGCCACCGACAGCATCCAGTTTACGAAAGCATCCAAGGATTCCACCATTACCAGCCATATCGTGATAGACTATCCTTCGGGCGACAACGACCTCGACATTGCCGTAAGAAAGTATATCGCTCAAGAACTGAGCGACCTCCACTTGCCAGGAATCAGCGATGAACCTACCACCCAGAAGAACCCTAAATTCAAGGGAAGCCTCGATAATCAAGAAGGAGGGAAGCAAGGTGACAAAGAAGGAAACAAGCAAGGCGACAAAGAAGGAACCTTGGAAAAAGGAAAGGAATTGGCAGATTTCTTCGGCAATAGCAATTATCAGTATTTGGAAAACGAACTGAAGGAAATCAAGCAGTATAGCGGCGATGCCGAGATACACATGTGCTACGAGGCAAATATTCGCAAGACTGGCGAAACGGCACATTACCTTATATATAATAGCAACACCTATGCTTTCTTGGGAGGAGCGCACGGTTCGGCAAGCGACTACTCTGTCAACATCGACAAGACTACAGGCAAGGTGCTGAAGGAGACCGTGGACACCACCCAGGTGAAAGCTCTCCAGCCTATTCTCCGCAAGGGCGTGCTGCGATACTTCAAGGCTCAAGGCGAGAAGGACATCACCGAGAAAAACTTATCAGACTATCTCTTCATCGAAAAGGGAATCATCCCGCTCCCTAAGTACGCTCCGTACCTGGCGAAAGACGGCGTACACTTCATCTACCAGCAATACGAGATAGGTCCTTACGCCATGGGAATGGTATCATTCGTGGTTCCTTATAGCGACATCAAGGCTTTCCTTACAGCCGAGGCACTCCGACTCACAGAAGAATGA
>ERZ808242.947-NODE-947-length-18529-cov-4.886164_pt1 | contig 18529 bp, 14 predicted proteins | sample MGYA00521244_ERZ808242 | MGnify/ENA primary metagenome ERZ808242 (study PRJEB31516, sample SAMN03275573) | gut metagenome | biome: mammalia-associated habitat; material: feces | host: Papio cynocephalus | place: Kenya | collected 2012-07-27 ... | reverse complement strand
TTCCCCGAATGAGATGATAACGCTAGCGTTTATTGGCACATTCGAGGAACCTGAGTAACCTTAGCAACTTGAGTAACCTGAGTAACTTGTGTTCTCTAGCCAAATCATACTTACAGACTCAAATCCTTAACTTAACAGCATTGAAATCCCTAGGGCCTAGCTACTAATCTTTAGCCACCAGTCCCACTCTTCCCTATCCATGCTATAATAAAAGCGGATTTTGATTTCAAATATTCACAAATTGTGATACAATGATTAATATAAAATTAGGAGGAAACATGGGCTTACTGGATGAGACACTCAGCGAGATTCAGCCGCTGGATCAAGGCGCTATGGAAACTGCCGGGAAGCGGTGGCGTGATTTATATCTTGGCATGGGAAATTTGGGAAAAATGGAAGACATGGTAACCCAATATATAGGCGTCACCGGCGAAACCATGCCAGATATTCCAAAAGGTTGCATGGTTATTGCTTGCGCGGACCATGGGGTATACAAGCAGGGCGTATCGGCTTATCCGCAGGCTACCACGGTGGGAATGACCAAGGCGTATGTGGTTGCCAAAGGGGCATCGGCCAATGCGATGGCTTACTACTCCAAGATGGATATGGTGGTGGTGGACATGGGGATCAATTATGACATGTCTGGCACGCCCAATCTGTTGGACCGTAAAATTGCCTGGGGGACGAAGGATATTTCTGAAGGGCCGGCTATGACTCGCGGGGAAGCCATTCGCTCTATTGAGACGGGTATTGAAATTGCTAATGAAAAAGCTAGACAGGGATACAAAGTTTTCACCATTGGTGAAATGGGTATTTCCAATACCACCTCTTCCGCCTGCATCTTGGGCGCTTTCAATCATTGGAATGCCGTGGAAGTGACTGGTCGGGGGACCAATATTTCCGATGAAAGACTGATGCATAAAATTGAAGTGGTGCAGAAGGCTTTGGACGTGAATCATCCGGATCCCACCGATGGGCTGGATGTGCTTTCTAAGGTAGGGGGCTTTGAATTTGGTTGTCTTACCGGAGTCATTCTTGGCGCCGCTGCCAATCATGCTTTGACCATCATTGATGGATTCAATACCACCGCCAGTGCTTTTATCGCCAAAGCGCTGAATCCAGAAGTGGCTCATTACTTGATGGCATCCCATTTGTCTTTGGAACAGGCCCACAAGAAATCTTTGGCTGCTTTGGGACTGACCGAATATATTGATTTGGATTTCCGCCTGGGAGAATCCATCGGTGCAGGGATTCAGAAAAAGATGCTCGATATGGCACTGTCAGTGTATAAAGAATGTGCTACCAAAGAAGAAGCGGGGGTGAAGGCATAATGAGTCAGATTCCGGAATTGGATAAAAAAGTAATGGAACAGTGCCAGCTTTATGTGGACAATCTGATTAAGCCGCTCCATTCGTTGGGACACTTGGAAGAAATGGCAGTCCGTATCGCTGGTATCACCAAAGAAGTAAAACCAGCGTATCTCAGCAAAGCTCTGGTCATTTTCGGTGGCGATACCGCCGTAGATGGAGTGAACAAGACCAAAGGGCAGCTTTCTCATGATGAAATGAAATTGGTGGCCCAGGGATATGGTCCTGTCAATGTATTGGCCCGGCAGCTAGAAGCACCAGTCTATCTCATCGATGTGGGACTGGAGAAAGACACATCAGATATTGAAAGGGTGCTTTCAAAGAAATTGATTCATGGGACCCACCAGGGACATCCTGCCATGGATGATGAAGTGGTTGCAGGGGCGATTTCGATCGGTATGTCCGTAGGAAAAACACTGGCTTCCCAAGGTATCCAGGTGGTAGGCTTAGGAAATATCGGAGAACGGTCTATGCTTTCTGCCTTGGCTGTGACTACCGCTGTCATGAAAGAAGATTTGCAAAAAGCATCGGCTAGAAGCGGTTTTTCTATCCGTCTTTCTGATGTAGGCGATTTTGCTAAAGACCCGGTAGGTACATTGGCCCAGGTGGGGTCCACAGAAATTGCAGCCCTCTTTGGCTTGGTGGTACAAGCCGCTAGAGAAGGTATCATGGTGGTCTTTGATAATGCGGTCACCGGGGCGGCTGTACTGGCTGCGGTGACAGTGTATCCTGAAATTAAAAATTATATTTTCCCGTCTGTATATTATGAAGAACCGGTGCATCAGATGCAGCTGTCGAAATTGGGTATGAAGTCTTTCTTGCACTATGATTTCACAGAAGCAGAAGGCTATGGTTCCGCCCTAGGATTGTCTCTTTTGGATGCCGCTATCGACATGCTGAACCAGATGAAAACCTTCGGCAGTGCCGGTGTGGCCGTGGCGGAAGATGGTCCGGGGAAAGGTCGTCAAAGAGAGGACGTGAAGTAATGAAAGCACTTTTTGTACGGTGTTATGGGAAACTCACGGTGGATATGATGATTGGTGGTCTCATTGATATGGGAGTGCCACCGGTGTATTTGAAATCCAAACTTCAGGAGGCAGGACTTTCTTGCGATTTCATTGAAAAGCCCAATCCGAAAGCACAGATTTCTGCCCATTATTTCCATATCCCGCCTTATGGAGACAAGCCGCTTCTTTTAAAAGAAGCGGACCTCTTCAAAGACTGGAAACAGATTTGCGAAAAAGGCGCACCGGACTGGGAAGACACCGGATGGAAAGTGTTCTCGGCTCTTACAAGAGGGGCGTCTGATGCGGTGGATGAAATCGCAGCCAATGTGATTGACCTTCGGCGGGTCGGTGTCAGTGAAGAAAATCTGGTATCGCTCTACCTTTTCCTTGCTTGCTTGGATTATTTGGAAGTGGAAAGTCTCTTCGTGATTCCTTTCTCTTTGAAAGAAGGGAAAACAGAATCCGCTCGGGCTACCGTACAGATTCTGACCGATGCCGGCTCTACCGTAGGAGAACCGATTGCCCCAGAGGATATCCATCCCTTTGCCGCCGCTCTGCTTGAAGGTCTCTCCGCAGGCTTCATGCCCATGGATGGCCGCTTCCTGGCAGACAAAACTGCCTACGGCAGTGCCAGTGCAGAAAAGCCCACCGGCGACAGCACCGTGGCTGAATACCTGGGCTACTTCCAGGACCGGGGCGACTCCATCTTCAGCCGCCACTTGAAAGTCTTCGGCATGAACGCAGGACTGGAACTTTGATATGATGTGATATGAAAAGAGTCTTCTGATGAGGAAGGCTCTTTTTACTTGCAGTGAGGAGTTAGGAATGAGGAGTGAGGAGTGGTGGTGCGGCGCATAATTATTTGGAAGCGCCGTATTTTTTTATAAGGTTAAAATTCTGCTAATTTCTTCGGTGAAACATGACTTGCTATCGCTAGCGATAAGGTTATATAGGGGGATAAAGGGTTATAAAAGGTTATGGAAGTACCGTTTTCGCATAACCCTTTTTAACCTTTTTAACCTTGTCACTTGCGATAGTAGCTCATGTTTCACAGAAGGAATCAGCAGAATCATAACCTTTCCTCTTTTTTCCTAATCACCAGTCACCAGTCACCAGTCACGAGACACCATTTCCCTATTGCCCCTTTCTATCCTCTCTTATATAATTAAGTAAAGAAATGATGATATTTTGTGAATTTATAAGAAAATATAAAAGGGGGCGCTTCCCAATAGTATGCGCTCCTACCACCATTCCTAATTTCTCATTCCTCATTAAAAAACAAGAGAGGTTCCTATGCATACCCTAAGAGCCATCTGCTCGAGAAAACATATATTATATACATTATATGCCACTTTATTTTTACTTCCGCTGGATCCCTATTTCTTTTACATCACGTTGATTCCGGCGGTCTTTTTATGGGGACTCAACCGATGGAAAGTGGGGGATGTATCCCTATCCCTTCCGCCCTGGTGGGGATTGCCCCTGGGATTTCTTCTTTGCGCCGCCGCTTCAGCCTTCGTGTCCCACGACACTGCCTTTTCCCTAGCCAACTGGGCTTTTCAACCGCTGCTCTATGGGGTACTTTATGTGCTCATTTATTCCACCATTTCCACTACGGCGGAAAAAGAAAAAGCCCTCTATGCCTTTTTGGCTGGGGCCATCTGCGTGGCGGCTTACGGATTTTTTCAATACGCCAATGTAGCCCATATGGCGGCGGACATGGAAGCCCAAAGCTGGGTGGACCCGGAGCGATTCCCTCTTTTGCGGAGACGCATGTATTCCACCTTGGAAAATCCGAACCTGCTAGGGGCGTACTTGCTGATGATGATTAGTATTCTGACCGCGTTTTTCCTCCGAGAAGGGGAGAAACGGCGGAAATATGCATTTGCCGCTATTTTAGTGGTTCTGCTCCTGTGTCTGGCGTTGACCTATTGCCGCGGCGCCTGGGTGAGCCTGGCGGCCATTGTATTGGGCCTTACCTTATTTTATGACAAACGATTTGGCTTCCTATTTCTTCTTGTGCCGGTGGTGCTGGCGGTCTATCATGGGCAAATCGCAGAACGGTTCCTGTCCCTGTTTTCTGGCGAAGATACTTCCGTGGGACTTCGCTTTGCTCTTTGGGAAAGCACCCGGGCTATGATTGAAGAACATCCTCTGCTGGGAATCGGGTGGGGCACCTATTTCCTGGCCTACCCGGAATACAACTTCTTCATCCAAGACGAAAATGTCCTCATATTCCACGCTCACAACATGTATCTCAATATGCTGGCCGAAGTGGGGATTCCAGGGGGCCTGTGCTTCCTAGCTACTTTCTTCGCCCAAGGCGTTCTCTGCTGGCGTATATATAAGAAAGGAAACGATACGTTCCTGAAATCCATGGGCCTCGGTGGCCTCCTCATGGTCATGGCTATGGCAGTGATCAGCGTAGGCGACCACGTCCTGTTCGCCCGCTCTATTTCCTTCTGCTTCTGGAGCCTCTGCGCTTTGTGCGTGTCGTGCTATAGGGTGACTCGTGACTAGTGACTGGGGTTAAAGTGAGGAATGAGGAATTAGGAATTAGGAATGAGGAATGGCGGAAGGGGCGCACAATTCATAAAGCGCTCCTTTTTATATAAGGTTATAATTCTGCTAATTTCTTCTGTGAAACATAAGCTGCTATCGCCAGTAGCAAGGTTAAAAGGGTTATAAAGGGGTATTGGGGCGCTTTATGAATTGTGCGCCCATTCCATCACTCCTCACTCTTCACTTCCCCCCAGTCACAAGTCACCAGTCACTAAAATCACATAGATGTCAATCTACCATAACAAATACATACATAAAATGAAATACCGTGTAAGAAATATGTATGAACGCCCCAAAGTGTAAAGAATTGGTTATGAGTCACAAAATTCATATTTTGTCCAATAGGAAAAATCTATAACACCCTTAAGGGATTTTTAGAAACAAAAGGTGCATTTTTCCCGATACAATCTGAAAAAGTGTGGTATAATATATCAGGTAGTCAGAGATGACACCGAAATTCAGTCACAGGACCTTAGAAAAGGAGGAGTTTGCTTATAGGTTATAAAACATGCGAAACATGAAGTAATCCATAAGTGAACTCCCTTTTTTGTGAGAGAATGACAACTGGTAAAAAGTTCTATAGCAATGGCGAAACCTATATTTTGATGCTGTAGACTTTTAATATTTTTATTATTTTGGGAGGATGATAGTAATGATCGACACCAATGATAGTGAATTCCTTAGCAGAATTGAAAGCGCAGATCTGAAAGCAAAAATTTGTGATGCTAAAACTGCAGCAGCTATGATTCAGCCAGGAGACATCCTTGGTATTTCCGGATTTACCCCATGCGGCTATCCGAAGATCACCATGCATGAACTCGCAGAACGTATGAAAGAAACCCCATTCCAGGTAGATATCTGGACTGGCGCTTCCACTGGTTCCCAGATCGATGGCGAACTGGTAGCTGTAAACGGCATCAGAAACCGTATGCCATATCAGACCAATGGCAACCTGAGAAAAGCCATCAACGCTGGCAAGATTAACTATTTCGATCTTCACCTGTCCCATGTAGCTCAGCAGATTCGTGCTGGCTTCTTCACCAACGTTAAAGGTGAACGCGTAACTGGCCCAGATTATGCAGTAGTTGAAGTCTGCAAAATCGGACCGAACGGCGAACTCTACCCAACCACAGCCATCGGCAACTCCCCAGTATTCGTAGACACCGCTAAGAAAGTTATCGTAGAAGTCAACACCACCCAGCCACTGGGCCTGGTAGGCATGGCTGATATCTACATGCGTAAGAACCCACCGCATTGTGAACCGATTCCGATCACCAGCGCTGGCGACCGCGTAGGTACTCCATACATTCCATGCGACCCAGCTAAGATTGCTGCTATCGTTCCATGCGATCTGCCAGACGTAACCCGTGCACTGGCTCCACTGGATGATGACGCTGAAGCTATGGGCAACAACCTGGTTGAATTCCTGAAAAACGAAGTTAAACAGGGCAGACTGCCAGAAAACCTGCTTCCACTGCAGTCCGGTGTAGGCAACGTTGCTAACGCAGTTATCCATGGCCTCGTAGAATCCGACTTCAGAAACCTCTCTGTATACACCGAAGTTATTCAGGATGGTATGTTCGACCTGATCGATAGAGATAAGATCGACATGATTTCCGGTACTTCCCTGTCCCCATCCCCGGATGGACTGAAACGTTTCTATGACAACATTGAAAAGTACAGCAAGAAGATTATCCTTCGTCCACAGGAAATCTCCAACAACGGCGAAGTTGTTCGTCGTATCGGCGTTATCGGTATGAACACCGCACTGGAAATGGATATGTACGGTCACGTTAACTCCACCCATGTAACTGGTACCAAACTGATGAATGGTATCGGCGGTTCCGGCGACTTCGCTCGTAACGCATTCCTGTCCTGCTTCTTCTGCCACAGCACCACCAAAGGCGGCAAGATCTCCGCAGTTGTTCCGATGTGCTCCCATGTTGACCACACCGAACATGATACCCATGTATTCATTTCTGAACAGGGCGTTGCCGATGTTCGTGGCCTGTCCCCGAAAGAAAGAGCAAAGGTTATCATCAACAACGTGGCTCATCCGTCCTTCAGAGATCAGCTCATGGACTACTATGAAAGAGCTTGCGCTGCATGCGGCGAAAGCCAGACCCCACATATCCTCAAAGAAGCTTTCGCTTTCCATGAAAGCCTTGCTGAAAATGGCGATATGCACTTCAAGAAATAATTTAATTATTCAAGAAGCAGCATAGTAGAGCAGTTAATGCTTTACAAATACTGATTTTATTGTATAATAACCTATGGTGATATCTGTCATACGGCAGTTGTCAATACATGGGCTTGCAAGAGTCCAAAGCTACTGCAAGAAGACTCGAATGAGCACTGCAGTAGTCAAGGCTTTGTAAGTCCTATTAGGAAGATATTTCCTAGGTAAGTGGTAAGAAGAACACAAAGTCGCGGCCACTGAGATAAGGAAGTCGCTTCCTAGAGTTTTACATACTTACTTTTTTAGGAGGAAGATGAACTCATGTCTAACGAATCCCTGAAAGCTAAACTTGATGCTTACAATGAAACCTATGCGAAACAGTGCGCAAAACATCCGGAAAGAGTTGGTCTGAAACACAAGAACCTGTACACACCACTCGATCTCGAAGGTTTTGATTATGAAAGAGACCTCGGTTTCCCGGGCGAATATCCATACACCCGTGGCGTACAGCCGACCATGTATCGTGGTAAACTGTGGACCATGCGTATGTACGCTGGCTTCTCCACCGCTGAAGAATCCAACAAACGTTATAAATACCTGATCGCTAACGGCGGTACCGGCCTGTCCTGCGCATTCGACCTGCCAACCCAGATCGGCTACGACTCCGACGACAAGATGTCCGAAGGCGAAGTTGGTAAAGTAGGCGTTGCTATCGACTCCCTGTACGATATGGAAAGACTGTTCGACGGCATCGATCTCGGCAAAGTTTCCACTTCCATGACCATCAATGCACCGGCTTCCGTACTGCTGGCTATGTACATCGCAGTTGCTGAAAAACAGGGCGTTCCTGCTACCGCTCTTCGCGGCACCATTCAGAACGATATCCTGAAGGAATACGCAGCTCGCGGCACCTACATTTTCCCAGTTAAACCGTCCATGCGTCTGATCACCGATATCTTCGAATACTGCTCCGTAAACGTACCGAAGTGGAACACCATTTCCATTTCCGGCTACCACATCCGTGAAGCTGGTTCCACCGCTGCTCAGGAAATCGCATTCACCATCGCTGATGGTATTGCATACATCGAAGCAGCTCTGAAAGCTGGCATGAAGATCGATGAATTCGCAGGCCGTCTGTCCTTCTTCTGGAACGCTCACAACAACGTACTCGAAGAAGTTGCTAAATTCCGTGCATCCCGTCGTCTGTGGGCTACCATTCTGAAGGAAAGATTCCATGCAGAAAACCCGAAGTCCATGAAACTCCGTTTCCACACCCAGACCGCAGGTTCCATGCTGACCGCTCAGCAGCCAAACAACAACATCATCCGTGTTGCTCTCCAGACCGCTGCAGCAGTTATGGGCGGAACCCAGTCCCTGCACACCAACTCCCGTGATGAAGCTCTGGCTCTGCCAACCACTGAATCCGTAACCATCGCTCTGCGTACCCAGCAGATTGTAGCTTACGAATCCGGCCTGGCTGATGTAGTAGATCCACTCGGCGGTTCCTACTATGTAGAAGCTATGACCAATGCTATCGAAGCAGAAGCTAAAGAATACATCCGTAAGATCGATGAAATGGGCGGCGCTGTAGAAGCTATTGATAAAGGCTACATCCAGAAAGAAATTCAGGACGCTGCTTATGCTTGGCAGATGGCAGTTGAATCCGGCGAAAGAACCATCGTTGGCGTTAACAAATTCACCATGGAAGAACCACCGGTTACCGGCCTTCTGAAAATTGACGCTTCCGTTGGCGAAAAGAAGAAAGCTCAGCTCGCTCAGGATAAAGCTAACCGTGACCAGGCTAAAGTTGCTGAAGAACTGGCTAAACTTGAAAAAGCAGCTCAGACTCCAGCTGAAGGCCCAGAACATATCAACCTTATGCCAGTCATTCTCGACTGCGTACGTGCTTACTGCACCGAAGGCGAAATCTGCGGCGTTCTCCGTAAAGTATACGGCGAATACAAACCACACAACACCCTTTAATCTTAGGGCAGCCTGAATAAGAGAATACATAATATACTCAATATATTTCTGGAGGTAATTTACAATGGCAGACAAACGTATCAGAGTACTGGTAGCTAAACCAGGTCTTGATGGACATGATCGTGGCGCAAAAGTTATTGCTCGTGCACTTCGTGATGCAGGTATGGAAGTAATTTACACCGGTCTTCGTCAGACCGTTGCTCAGATTGTTGAAGCAGCAGACGCAGAAGACGTTGATGTAGTAGCACTGTCCCTGCTGTCCGGCGCTCACAACACCCTCTTCCCGGAAGTTGTTGAAGCTCTGAAAGCTAAAGGAATGGGCAACGTTCTCGTTATCGGCGGCGGCGTAATTCCGGAATCCGATATCCCAGGCCTGAAAGAAGCTGGCGTAAAGGCAATCTTCACCCCTGGCACACCAACCAAAGAAGTTATCGACTTCATTAAAGAAAACGTAAAATAATTGACTTTTAGACTGACTAGCTTGACAGTTTATTAGTTGGAATGTAGCTGCATGGGGCTGGGGGCACTCTCAGTCCCATTGCAACTATATTTATTTACTCTTCGAAAAGGCGGTGCACACCTATGGAATTTTCTATGAAAGATTTTTGGGGTGGATCAAGACGTGCCTTAGCGAGAGCAATTACCATCGTTGAAGACGAACGGGATGGATACGAAGATATCATGAAAGAGATCTATCACCATACCGGTCGTGCACAGGTCATCGGTATTACTGGTGCGCCTGGTGCGGGTAAGAGCACACTGTCAGATGCCCTCATTAAGCAGTTCCGTAAGCAGGGCAAAACGGTTGGTATCGCAGCCATCGATCCGACCAGTCCATTCTCTGGCGGCGCCATTCTTGGTGACCGTATCCGAATGAACGACCTGACCTTGGATAAGGGTGTTTATATCCGTAGTATGGGTACACGCGGCAGCCTTGGCGGACTTTCCCGTAAGACTGCAGATGCGGTCAAACTGATGGATGCTTTCGGTCTCGATGTAATTCTCATCGAAACAGTAGGCGTAGGTCAATCAGAAGTTGATATCGTCAAAAATGCGGATACCACACTTGTTGTGCTCGTACCCGGACTTGGCGACGATATTCAAGCTATCAAAGCAGGTATCCTTGAAATTGGTGATGTATTCTGCATCAATAAATGTGATCGCGACGGCGCAGATCGTTTGAATGTAGAAATCGAAATGATGCTTGATTTGGGCGAAGCCCAGAACTGGCGTCCTCCGATTGAAAGAACGATTGCGAACAAAGACCAGGGCGTAGAAGATGTAGTAGCAGCTCTGGGTGATCATAGAAAGTATCTCGAAGAATCCGGTATTCTTGAAGAAAGAAGACGCGAACGGGCTAAGAGCGAAATGCTGGAAATGATTCACGATCGCATTTCTCGTCATATCGAAGAAAATATCGTTAAGACGAGTGAATTTAGTGACTGCGTGGAAGACGTCTTTGAACGGAAGACAGATCCGTTCACTGTCGTTGATTCCATTGTAGGCAAAATATTCAAATAATTTTAAAGGAGGAGTTATTATGGCATTCAAAGTACTTTGTGTCGATCATGTAGGCGTAGCTGTTAAAGATCTTCAGTTGATCAAACAGCAGATGAAAGACATCCTCGGACTGGATCCATCCCTTCCGGATGAAACAGTTGAAGAACAGCATGTAACAACAAGCTTCTTCAAACCATCCGCTCAGACCGAAGCTTGCGAACTCGAATTCTTGGGTTCCACCACTCCGGACGGCCCGATTGCTCGTTTCATTGAAAAAGCAAACGGTGGCAAGAATGGCTTCCAGCATGTTGCACTTCGTGTAGATGACATCGAAGCTTGCCTCGCTGATCTGCAGGCTAAAGAAGTTCCGCTCATCGATAAGAAATATCGTATCGGTGCTGGCGGCTGTCATATCGCATTCTTGCATCCAAAGGCTACTGGCCTTCTGCTTGAACTGACAGAACGCCCAGGCGGCCCATCTTTCAAAGCTTAATTGACTGAGACTGATGGCAAATGCTTTACCCAGGTGGGTAAAGCATCCCCCTTACGGGGGTCCCTAAAATTTTTGGAGGTGTAAGAATGGCAACTGTTGCAGAAAGAATTGAACTTCTTCACAAAAACCTCGCTCACGTTGAGGCTATGGGTGGAGAAAAGAAAGTTGAAAAACAGCATGCAAAAGGCAAACTGACTGCTCGTGAAAGACTGGCTCTTCTGTTTGATGAAGGCACTTTCGTAGAAGTCAATGCTCTTGTAAAATCCCGCTGCCACAACTTCGGCCAGGAAAAGAAAGATCTTCCAGGCGAAGGTGTAGTAACTGGTTATGGTACTGTTGATGGCAGACTCGTATTTGCATTCGCACAGGACTTCACCGTTGAAGGTGGTTCCCTTGGTGAAATGCATGCAGCTAAAATCGTTCACGTAAATGAACTGGCTCTTAAAGTCGGTGCACCTTGCGTAGGCCTGAACGATTCCGGCGGAGCTCGTATCCAGGAAGCAGTAGACGCACTGTGCGGCTATGGTAAAATTTTCTGGTGCAACACCATCGCATCCGGCGTAATTCCACAGATTTCCGCAATCATGGGACCATCCGCTGGCGGCGCTGTATACTCCCCAGCTCTGACCGACTTCATCTACATGGTTAAGAAGACATCCCAGATGTTCCTGACCGGACCAGCAGTAGTTGAATCCGTAACAGGTGAAAAGATCACCGCTGAAGCACTTGGTGGCGCTATGACCCACAATCGTACTTCCGGCGTTGCTCAGTTTGCTTGCGAAAACGACGAAGACTGCATTAAACAGATTCGTTACCTGCTCTCCTTCCTGCCAAGCAACAACATGGAAGATGCTCCTATCGTTGAAACCGGTGATGATCCGACCAGAACCGATCCGGCTCTCGATACCCTCATGCCAGACAACTCCAATGCTCCATACAACATGTATGATGTCATTAAATCCGTTGTCGATAATGGCGAATACTACGATGTAGCTAAAGAATTTGCAAAGAACATCATCACCTGCTTCGCTCGTTTCGACGGACAGACTGTTGGTATCATTGCAAACCAGCCAGCATTCATGGCAGGCTGCCTTGACTACAACGCATCCGATAAATCCGCTCGTTTCATTCGCTTCTGCGATTGCTTCAATATCCCGGTTGTCAACATTGTCGACGTACCAGGATTCCTGCCAGGCAAACAGCAGGAATATGCCGGCGTAATTCGTCACGGCGCTAAGATGCTGTTCGCTTACTGCGAAGCTACTGTACCGAAGATCACCATGATTCTCCGTAAAGCATACGGCGGTTCCTACATCGCTATGTGCTCCCGTGAACAGGGCGCTGACCAGGTATTCGCTTGGCCAACCGCTGAAATCGCTGTTATGGGACCTGCAGGCGCTGCAAACATTATCTTCAGAAAAGATCCAAACAAAGAACAGCGTACAAAGGAATATGTTGATGAATTCGCTACTCCATACAAAGCTGCTGAACGTGGCTATGTAGACGCAGTTATCGATCCAAGAAACACTCGTCCAACAATCATCAATGCACTGAAGATGCTTGCTTCCAAGCATGAAGTACATCCAGCAAAGAAACACGGAAACATTCCGCTCTAATATTTGCTGCACGAAATACTCTAATTGAAAGGATGGGTACAGATGGATAACAATACAGTTATGTATATCGCGGTTTTTGCTGCTATCGTTGCAGTAATTGCCCTGATCATGATCTGGCAGGTACGTTCATCTCTCAATCAGTCCGCAGCACCGGCACCGGCCGCAGCTCCTAAGAAAGCTGCAGCTCCTGCTCGTCAGGCAGCTCCTGCCGCAGCAAACAATGGTGCAGTTGTAGCAGCTATCGCTGCTGCAATCGTTGCTATGGGTGGCGGCGAAATCGTCTCCATCCGCCCGGCAGCTAGAACTGGCTGGACCTCTGCAGCTCGCATTGCAGGCGTTGCTAGCAACCAGCAGTTCTAATTGAAAGTTGAAAGTACAATCATTTAGGAGGAAAGACAATGAGAAAATTTACTGTAACAGTTAACGGCCAGGATTACGATGTAGTAGTTAAAGATGGCGGCGCTGCAGCAGCAGCTCCGGCTCCGGCAGCAGCTCCAGCTCCAGTAGCAGCAGCTCCGGCTCCGGCAGCAGCTCCAGCACCGGCACCGGCTCCAGCTCCGGCTCCGGCTCCAGCACCGGCTCCAGCAGCAGCTCCTGCAGGCGCAGGCGAATCTGTTGAAGCTCCAATGCCAGGCAAAGTCATCCGCATCAACAAACACGTTGGTGATGCAGTTGCTTCCGGCGACGAAGTTCTCGTACTCGAAGCTATGAAGATGGGCAACCCAATCATGGCTCCATGCGATGGCAAGATCACCGGCATGCCGGTATCCGAAGGTCAGTCCGTACAGGGCGGCGACGTTCTCTTCACCGTTGGCTAATATCAGCTTGATATATGCATAGAAAAAAGCAGTGCTTCGGCACTGCTTTTTTGTGTGTTGAAAGGGTCTGTAGTTCTGTAGCGATTGGACGGGTAGGAGAGAGATAGAGGGGATCCCTGTATATAAAGGTTCTGTAGCGGTGGGATGGATAGGGGAGAGATGGAGGATTTCTCTGGATATTAAGGTTCTGTAGCGATGGGATGGATAGGAGAGAGCTGGAGGAACTTACTGTATGTGAAGGTTCTGTAGCAATAAGCTTGATAGGGGACAGACGGAGCTGTCTCCTGTATGCAAAGGTTCTGTAGTATTGATATGGATAAGGAAACATCATATTTGTACCATACAAAAAAGGTTCCGATTTAAAGTCATTAATCAGAACCTTTTTATTTTTGCTTGCAGTTCAAAAGTCACAAATGGAATTATCTCAACAGAACCTTCTATATAACGCTATGCATACTTAAAGTCACAGCAGAAATCATCCCATCAGAACCTTAGTATAGCGGTGTACATACCAAAAGCCGCAATGGGAATCATGCTCCTAGAACCTTAGCATAGCGGATTGCATATTAGAAGTCACAAACAGAATCATGCCCCCAGAACCCTAGCATAGTGGATTGCATACCAAAAGTCACAGCAGATATCATCCCATCAGAACCTTAGTATAGCGATGTGAATACCAAAAGCCACCGCAGAAGTCATCCCACCAGAACCATTGTATAACGATATGCATATCAAAAGTCACAGCAGAAATCATCCCACCAGCACCTTAATACGCATCGTCTGCCGGTTCTTCCTTTTCTCTGGCAATGAGAATCCTGAGCATGGTGAGGCTGGCTTGGAGGTAGTCGTAATCGGTACCGAAGGCGCAGATGATGCCGTAGCGGAAGAGGGATTCTTTTTCTTCTGGCTTCACCTGGTGGACTGCGATGAGGATGTCATCCCGTCCATACAGGCAGAGTCCCTGGGCGAGGGCAATGGACTGTTTCACTTTGGTGGGGCTGCCGGATGTGTAGAATACGAAATGTACATCATTATCGGCGGCACCTCTAGCAGCGTCCTCTGGAGATTCCAGAGGGCTTACATCCACATCCCAACCAGAATCGGCAAACGCATTGGCTGCCAGTTTTCTTTGTTCCCGATCTTCTGGAAGGTCATTTTCCATTTCAATCAAAAGAAGGCGAGGACGCCGGCCGTCCAGTTCGGCAAATTCTTTGCTTAAACGAAGTGCTTCTTCTCTAATGTTTTCTTTTGTTTTGGAATCCAGTGCCATAATAATCTCCTTTTTATTGGAAAATAAATAATATGCATGAAAGAAAAGTTAATTTGCAAACTTATTATAATATAATAAACCATGGGTTTTCAATCAGAATATTATAAAATATGAAAAGAATTAGCAATGAATATAATAAAATGAGTAAAACATTTATTGACACTTATGAAAATATGAATTATACTGAGACTGTAGTCATTTAGACAATTTCATATGGCTGACAGATGCGAAAGCATAAAAGAGAATCCGGTATAAGCCGGAGCGGTCCCGCCACTGTAAGGAGGAGCTTTGCCTAATATGTCACTGGGGTTACCTGGGAAGGCTGGCAAAAGCGAGGAATCCGAGCCAGGAGAACTATCTGTCAATGAATCACCGCTTAACCTGCGAGAGATGGGGAGGGGATTGAGATTAGTTCATAGTCTCATGTTTTCCGACTGCCCATAAAGGGACAGTCGTTTTTTTATGGAATGAATTTCCCGAGAAGCCCTGAAGGAGGTGAAACCAGTTCCGTTTTCTTGGAATTGTCTAAAGGAAGTTATTAAAGGAGGATATATTTCATGGATGAAGTAACAAAAGAAACATCCGGAGAAAGACAGCTTACCGATAAAGAATTGGAAGCGATTCTGAAACAGTCCGAAGGTAAGACCGATTTCCCGAAAGTCACATTTGATGAATTTACACCGCCGACCTATGAAGAATGGGTGGATGCCTGCAACGCTCTTCTGAAAGGCAAACCGTTTGATAAATTGATGTATACCAAGACTTACGAAGGCATCACCTTCAGTCCGATTTATACCTGGCGTACCGGTCCGGACGCACAGGACGCTATTCTTCCAACCGATGATTATCCGGGCATGGGAGATTTCATGCGTGGACAGAAAGTCAATGGTTACAAAGAAGAACCATGGGGCATTGCACAGTCCTGTGATGAAGCACTTCCAAAGGAAAATAATGAACTCCTGAAACATGAAATTGATCGTGGCTCTACGGTTTACAATGTTCGCCTCGATGATTCTACCCTTCATGGTGTAGATGTAACTGATGCAGAAAAACCAGGTGAAACTGGTGTCTGCCTGACCACACTGGAAGATGTACATACCCTTCTGGATGGCCTCGATCTGGCAAAATATCCATTCATGATGTTTGCTGGCGAATCCGCTCTGGCTCCACTGGCTCTGGTGGCTGCTGCTCTGAAAGCACAGGGAAAAGATGTGTCTAAGCTGCACGGCGTAATTGGTGCAAGCCCATTGACACAGCTGCTGACAGATGGCAAGAACAAAGAAACACTGGACAAAGATTATGACCAGATGGCAGAATCCATCCGCTGGGCAAGCAAGAATGCACCAGGCCTGGCTACTGTATTCGTTCCAAGTGATGTGTTCTCTCTGGGCGGTGCACAGGCTGTACAGGAAGTGGCTTACACTTTCGGCGTTGCTGTAGAATACATCCGTCAGATGCTGAAACGGGGTATTTCCATTCATGATATTTCTCAGTCTCTGTATTTCGGCTTCAATGTAGGTGCTACATTCTTCATTGAAATCGCAAAACTCCGTGCGGCTCGTCAGGTATGGTCCAATATCATGAAAGCCTTCGGTGCAGATGAAGAAGACCGTGCTATGAAAATTCATGCCAAACCGGCATTCTTCACCAAGACCATTTTCGATGTGGGCGTTAACATGCTCCGTAACACCACCGAAGCCTTCTCTGCTGTGGTTGGTGGCGTAGATACTTACACCAATGCTCCATACGATGACACGGTTCGTAAAGGTGATGAATTCTCTCGTCGTATCGCTAGAAACCTTCAGATCATGCTGCAGGAAGAATTCGGTATGCTTCGTCCAATCGATGCAGCTGGCGGTTCTTGGGCTATTGAAGATCTGACCAAAGAAATGGCTGAAAAGATCTGGGCTGAATTCCAGAAGGTAGAAGGTCTGGGCGGCATCACCAAAGCCATTGTGGATGGTTATCCACAGGCTGAAATCAAAGCCGTTCTGGAAAAACGTTTCAAAGCACTGGATCTCAGAAAAGACCGTGCCGTTGGTAACAACATGTATCCGCTCATGGGTGAAGTTCTCCTGGAAGCTAGACCAGAAGATACCGAAGCCATTAAGAAAGAACTGGGCGATGCAGCTAAGGCTTACAGAGCTGACCAGGACCTGGCATTCCGCAGTCAGAAACTGTCTGACCTAAAAGCAGCAGGCGAAGGCGAAGCAGTAGATAAAGCCATCGCTGCCGTAGAAGCTGGGGCAACCCTTTCTGAAGTCAATGAAGTGGCTGGCAATGGCGAAGGTTCCATTTCCGTCGAAGCTATCGGTGCTCATCGCTGGACTGAACGTTTCGAAGCACTCCGTTGGGATACAGAAAAATATGTCAAAGAAACAGGCAAAAATGTGGAAGTTTTCCTGGCCAACATGGGCAAGATTCCGCAGCATAAAGCAAGAGCCGATTTCTCCACTTCCTTCCTGCAGGTTGGTGAATTCAATGTTCATCTCAACAACGGCTTCCAGGATGATGAAGGAAAACCGGGTTCCCGCTGGGATAAGTGCGTAGAAGCACTGAAAGCCGGTGCAGATGATAAAGGCACTCCATATGATGTAGCTGTTATCTGCTCCACCGATGCAACCTATCCGGAAGATGTACCGGCACTGGCTCCAAGACTGAAAGAAGTTCTCGGAGATGGCACACTGTTCCTGGCAGGTGCTGCTCCAAAAGATCTGGAAGAAACCTACCGCAAAGCTGGCGTAGATGATTTCATCAGCGTCAAAGCAAACTGCTATGAACTTCTCCGTATGCTGCAGAAAAAGAAAGGAATGATTGAATAATGGCAAACGCAAATCCTGATTTCACACAGCTCTCTCTGGGTGAACATCCCCATTGCTCTTATGATGAATGGAAGGAAAAGCTGGAAGCCAAAACCGGCAAGGACTTTGATGCCCTCTATGAACCAACCATGGAACATATCCCGGTAGCTCCCTTCTATACCAAAGATGTATATAATGATTGCAACCACCTGGATTTCATGAGTGGTATCCCGCCATTCCTTCGCGGACCATACTCCACCATGTATGTATTCCGTCCATGGACCGTTCGTCAGTATGCAGGGTTCTCTACTGCAGAAGAATCCAATGCATTCTACAAGAGAAACCTGGCAGCAGGTCAGAAAGGTCTGTCCATTGCATTCGACCTTCCAACCCACCGCGGTTACGATGCAGATAACCCTCGTGTAATCGGCGATGTTGGTAAAGCAGGCGTATCTGTATGCTCCATGCTGGATATGAACATCCTCTTTGATGGCATTCCGCTGGATCAGATGTCCGTATCCATGACCATGAACGGTGCCGTTCTTCCAATTCTGGCATTCTTCATCTCCGCTGGTATCGAACAGGGCGTAGATAAAAAGATTCTGGCCGGCACCATTCAGAACGATATTCTGAAGGAATTCATGGTACGTAACACTTACATTTACCCACCGGCTATGTCCATGCGTATCATCGGTGATATTTTCGAATACACCACTAAGTACATGCCGAAGTTCAACTCCATTTCCATTTCTGGCTATCATATCCAGGAATGCGGAGCTACCTGCGACCTGGAAATTGGCTACACACTGGCTGACGGCATGGAATATATTCGTTGCGGCGAAAAAGCAGGCCTGCCGGTCGATGCCTTCGCAAAACGCCTGTCCTTCTTCTGGGATCAGGGCAAGAACTACTTCATGGAAATTGCTAAAATGC
>ERZ808242.944-NODE-944-length-18548-cov-8.618072_pt1 | contig 18548 bp, 16 predicted proteins | sample MGYA00521244_ERZ808242 | MGnify/ENA primary metagenome ERZ808242 (study PRJEB31516, sample SAMN03275573) | gut metagenome | biome: mammalia-associated habitat; material: feces | host: Papio cynocephalus | place: Kenya | collected 2012-07-27 ... | reverse complement strand
ATGTTAAACGTCTGGAAACAGGCACTTTATAGTTTAATTATTTACGTATGAAAAGCTTTCCAACAATCTCCCACTCAGTTCGGTGCGTCCTGTGAACGGACGTGTTGAGAGAGTTTTGTTCAAGGAGTTTGATGGTGGAATTGAAATTACGATAGTTGAACTAAATAGCGATCACTATGGCAACAAGAAATGAGGCTCCCGCCCTGATGGCAATCCATCCAGGAAGCATATTGAAAGAGGAGCTTATGGAACGTGGCATTTCCCAGAAAGATTTTGCCAAAAGAATCGAGATGCAGCCGTCGCATCTTAGCGAAATAATCAAGGGGAAACGGTCAATTACAAAGCAGGTGGCAGACAAGTTGGAAGAGGCTCTTGGCATACCGTCAATAGACTGGGTGAATCTACAGATCCGGTTTGATTACGACACACAAGAGAATGAGGAAAGGCAAATAGCGGAAAAGAAGGCTTATGAAGAGTATCAGGAGTATAATGCAATCTTTGACATCAAGACCCTAGCAAGCAGGGCGAACTTTACATCGACTTTATATTCAGAGATCGTAGCATTCCTCAAGAGTGAGTTTATGCTTCCGGAACCAGCAAAACTATCTATTCAGACGACGGGGCTGTTCAAAAAATCCGCCAAGGTCGGCAAGGACCCTCGTATGATTATGACTTGGATGCTACTTGCAAGAAAATTCGCATATTCAAGCCCTCAACAGAATGAATATGACAGCGGCAGGATTGATGAACTGGTTCCACAGATCAGTTCAATACTTCACAAGAATGAAAATACCATCGACAAACTCGCAAAAAAATTTGCCGAGTTCGGGATTGTCTTTGGAGTGGTGGGCAAAGTTGCAGGGGCATCAATTGACGGATATTCATTTGATTACAATGACCATCCGTGCATCATCGTGACAATGAGGTACGATAGGATTGACAATCTGGCTTTTGCAGTCATGCACGAACTTGGACATATCAAGAATCACGACACCGAGGATTGCAGGGTCAATCTGGAAGACTACGACAATGAAAGTTCTGAGGAGAAAGAGGCCAATTCTTTTGCGGCCAATGCTCTGATTCCAGACTCAAAATGGAAAGGAATCCCCAAGGTTCAGCTGCACCCATTGAAAATTCAGCGTTTGTACGCAAATTGGGCAGAGCAAAACGGTTACAATAAATGGATAGCCTTAGGTAGAGTCAGTCACGAGACAGGAATGTTCAAGTTCAGGAACGACTCGTCAAGACGGGTTTTATAATTGCTTATCGCATAAGGTGATCATTTCTGATTATTTATCTATCTTGAATCTTCGAACAAAGCATTCTGGTCATATTCAGATGTCACGGAAGAAACGATCTCCAACGAAGATCTGATTGAGAAGACATTCATTCATTTGGATATGGATGACATCAATCTGCTCTTTGAGCTTTTTCCATTAAGATTTGTCCGTAAAGTTTGGGAAGACAGAATGGCCGGTCAGGGTGCTTATTTATATTCATTGAATATGATGATCGCTCAGTACTATTTCAACATCCGCAATCCGAAGCCGTCCTTCGCAGAAAGGAACTAGAACAAGTGAAAAAATGAAGGAAGTGGGAATATAGGAAGATGAGCATGAAAGACGAGATCTTGAGAAACTATCGGGATTGTCTATATTATAGCCCATCCTAATAAAGATTATTCTGCCTAAACAGGCCGTGACGGCACGGCGGTACACAAGAAAGGTCGTTACACACAGACCTAAAAACCGAGAGGGATTAGTACTCAGCGCCGCTGAGGTGATACAATATGCCAGCCACGCTGTTGCCGAAAAGGCCGTCACGGGTGATCGAGCCGCAGTACAGCAACCGGAACAGGCGAAGAAGAGCATCGTAGTCTTCCGGATGTTCCTGAATATGACGGAGCATCGTGTTGGCGCAGATGTTCCGGATCTTGAAATAATAGGCATTAGGGATGACCGAATCGTTTGAACAGCCAAACCACCCGAACTGAACTTTGGCGCGCCAATTCTCCCAGACCTCAAGAAGGTAACGGGAATATTCTTTTGACTCGATGACCGCTCCGAGGATGTCCACACAATCAATCATCAGAACGTGCGAAAGTTCTATCGCATATATACACTTAGTGTCGAAATCCATACGGTCATCCAACCTTGCCACGATCTCACCGACAGGGTCTTTGATCTGTACCGCGGCGCTGTCACGATAAGCCCTCGCGTCGCGGAAACGCTTAATGTCCGGAACAAACGATGACTTGTCATAGTAGGCGTCCTCATTTACAAACGCAAGGCCTATCTTTGCGGTGTCGATAGGCATCTCGGAAGCGAAAGCAGCTGATTTATACGCACCGACCAATTTTTCCAAGCACTTGCTCACGTCAGTGAAATCAGGATTCTTGTACAACACATTCAAGATGGCAGACGCAGCGTTCCTTATACGCCTGTCAGGAAACACCTTCCGCAACACATCCATCGATGGCCTCATCTCGGTCGACAACATTGTCGTGCCGGACGTATCCACATCAGTGGAATCTAAAGTGTGGGTGTTACGATCATAACGCGAGCGAATTTCATAAATGGAGCCACAATAATAAAGGAACGCCGTCCTGTCGAACCAGTCTTTGACCGAAAGTGAGAAGTCATCCTTCCGAATATCCTCATCAAGTTCAAGGAATATCTCATCGGCGAATTTGCACTCCAGAACCGCCAAATCAATGTTGGCTCCACAGCCATTCAGCGAATCAGCAGGATGGCTGCATATTTCATCGAGTTTTCCCAAATACTCACTTCCTGTGACAGTGGCTTTGCCGAAATACTTTTGAATGGTGCTGTCAGCAAGGACAGTGTCTGTTTTTTCATCCTCAGCACGTGAGCCGCCTTTTGATTTCTTTACTTGGCAGCCCACGGTCAGGATGGCGATTGTCAGCACTATGGCCGACACTTGAATAGTTTTGTTCATATAATGGTGTATCTTTCTTGTTTTCATTGACATATTCATTAATTTCAACGATGCAAAGTTCAGGAATAATTAAGTAAGACTTTCCTAACGAGTAGTACTATACGATGACCCTATCTGTAGGCATATCTGAGGCATATTCCAGAAATCTTGCTCCGACTACGGCCGGAAGCCGTTTCTGTTCCCTGAAAAAAGTTGCTTTCGGGGGCGGAAAATGTCGACAAAAAGTTTGCGAAATTCAAAAACATAGTCTAATTTTGTATGTAGTTAGACTATATAAAGACATGCCAATCCCTGCTGATATCCTCGCCGTCGAGCGTCCCAAGAACACCGTGGTCATCGCCTACGGGAAAGACAAGAGCCTGTATGCCGTCCGTCAGAGAGTCGGATGCAAGAATGTCGGAGGCCGACACCTTCCGGTGAACGGCCCGACCATTGGCCATATCATCGACGGGGAGTATGTCCCCATTGTCAAGGATGAGCCCAAGCCTGTGAGCCCCGCGTCCGTGGACCTGAAAGACTGGGCGGATATCGTCCACGCTGACGCTGTATTCAAGGACCTTTTGGATGAATTGACGAAGGTATACGCCTCACCTGATGCGCTCAAGATCTATTGCATCGCCATCCTGCGCGTCTGCAATCCCGGCATCAAGGACAATGAGCTGAAGGAGGCGTACGACAACAGCTTCCTGTCGGAACTTTATCCCGGTGCGGACCTTTCCAAGAATACCGTGTCCGTATTCCACAGTAATCTGGGGAAGAACTGCTCCCGCATCATTCACTTCATGCGGAACCGGGCTGCCGCGGTAGGGATGGACCATCATCTTCTCATTGACGGGACGTTGAAGTCCAACGAGTCCAAGGTGAACAGCCTGTCGGACTTCTCCCGCAAGGCGGCCGTGCGTGGAAGCCGGGATATATCCGTCCTATACGCGTTTGACCTCGATGCAATGGAGCCCGTGTGCTCCAAGTGCTTCCCGGGCAACATGCTGGACTACACCGCGTACGAGTCCTTCATCTCGGAGAACAACATCACAAGGGGTCTCATTGTCGGGGACAAGGGCTTTCCGGCATCCGCCGCAGAGTCCCACCTCGCGGGACATCCGGACCTGCACTACCTCAATCCGGTCAAGCGCAACTACAAACTCATTGAGCGTCACAAGATGCTGTCCTTCGAGGCACTGCTTCCGGGTCATGAGGGCATAACCTGTAAGAAGGCCAAGGTGCAGGGCAAGGGCAAGTGGCTGTACTCGTTCCGCGACACGGCGAAGGCCGCGAAGGAGGAAAAGGACTACCTCAAACGGGCCAATTCGGAGGGGACTTATGATGACAAGGAGTTCAAAGCGCTCCAGCAATCGTTCGGGACCATCGTTCTGGAATGCGACCTGGATCTCGCTCCCGAGATCGTCTACAAGGCCTATGCGGAGCGCTGGGAGATAGAGATTGTCATGCGCTATTACAAGTCCGCCTGCGGCTTTGATGAGACCCGCGTCCATGATGACTACTCCGTCATCGGGAGCGAGTTCTGTGACTTCCTGTCCACGCTGCTTACCTTCCGGCTCATCAAGTCCTTTGACAAGGCGAAGGTGCTGGAGAGGATGACCTACGGCAAGGCAATGTCCATCCTGCACAGGGCGAAGAAGGTCCGATACGATGAATCCGGATGGAGACTCCTGCGCATCAATCCCTCGCATGAGGTGCTACTGCGAGATATCGGCCTGCTCCCCAAGTCGGCAGAGGCACCGAAGCGTCATTCCGGACGACCACAAAAATCAATATAGTCTAACCGATTGGGAAAGTATTAATTAAAACTTAAAACACATCTGTTCGACTCGCTTTCTGCATTGAAAAATTGCCACCTACTACCTCCCGAAGAGAATAAGACAATTCATCGTAAGACACATAATATCCAAAATCCTTGACTCCCAAATATACAGGATTGTCTTTTCCATACTCCTCATCATACATAAAGCCACCGATTAGCAATACATTCCAACACCATAAGGAAGAAGCAATCAAGGTTGCTCAAAACAACATATTAAAGTCCGCTTTGTCGCCCAAATGTATCTTCATAAAAGTCGATCCCTCCCCAGACTGACGCATTTGCGAAGCGACAAAGGAGGAAGGTTAAATCTTCATCTTCATGGTGCTCTTGAATATGTCGAAGAATAGTGTTCACGCAAATGTTGCGGATCTTGAAGTAATAAGCGTTAGGAAAACATGAACAGGTTGCGCCATAGCCAAAATATAAATCCTGAACGAGTTCACGCCAGTTTTCCCAAACGTCATAGAGATATCGTGAATATTCCCCTGATTCTATTATTGCCCCTAAAATTTCAATTCCTTCGTTCTCATCAACAGAGGAGAGCGCTAAAGCATTAAGACATTTAGCATCGAAATCAATCGTGTCATTCAAATGTGTAATTATCTCTCCAATAGAATCCCCAAATTGATCCACCTCAGCATGATTCAAAGCTTCCACACAAGAAATGTATTCAGAATTATCGTCCAGTGAAGTTTGATCAACAGGGAAATCCAACCGGTATTTGTATTCCTTCGTATTGAATTCACCCACAAGGATTTTCAGTTTTTCGTCAAGTTGTTCAATATTATCAACATTATACAAAGCGTCCAACATTCCAGATGCAACACGTCTCAAATTTTTATCCGGGAACGCTTTTGCCAAAGCCCTACGGGAAGGATTCACAACTCGTCCAAGCGGATTCTCCAAGATATAGGGAGGGTAATCCAATTTTTGTCGAATACCATAAAGAGAACTGCAATAATCAAGAAATGCCTTTCTATCATACCTTTCCTTAAACGCCCGGACAAAATCATTCATAACGACATTGCTATCAACATCAAGGAATATCTCATCCGCGAACATATTCTCAAGAATAGGAAGTTTAATGCACATTGCCTCAACCTCTGACAGATTCTCTTCGTGGTCAAGCAGAAGCCTATAAAGATTACATGAATATTCATTTCCAGCAACTACCGCTTTGCCGAAACATTTCTGAATCTGTTGGCTAGATAAGTGCGTGACAGAGTCTTTCTTTTGAGTTTTCTCTCTGGATACAACCGACGAATGCTTTGCACGCCTCTCCTTCAGCCCCTGAAGATAATGGTATTGATCCACAGAATAGTATGCGGCCATAAATACGAAAGCAGCCACGGAAATGCCCCAACAGCCCTATCGGTGTCACCAGAAATGTCAGTTCTGGGTGTGCCTTTGCGTATGCCGTGAAGTCATCCACGTGTCTGCGGATAATGTCAATGCTGCCATCCATAGTCGAGATGGCATAGCAGCGGCCAGTCATTCCGATGCCAACGCCCCACTCGGCGCCGAACTCCTTGAAGGCAATATAGGCGGCTCCGCCACCGTGCCTCCCTTCCTTGTTGCTTCCGAATACGAACACTTCTCCGTCTTTCAGCGAGGTTATGTACCTCGGTGTGATTCTCTTGCTGCCTGTCATAATGTTATAGTTATTTATCTATAATCAATTAAATGTCCGAATCAACACCAGTATTCTCAAACCTTATCATATCAGCCAACTGGAGGAAATAGTCATTTGACCATAGTTCCAATTCCCTTTTGTCGACTATATATGGAAGAACATCCTGTTTTACCGCAGATATATCTGCTATGGAGATACGATCCTTAAGCATCTCCAGGAATGATTCCTTAGTCAGGTCAATGCCATTGAACTCCTTGGTCCTAGTTTGAAGATGCCCGAAGTTCAGCGGGACCCGATTCCTGACATACCATTCAAAATCGTACCAGTCGCGTCCCTTGACCCGATTCTTCCATTGCCTGAAAGTAAGAGCGTGCATCTTACCGGCATAAAGATTAGGAAGGGTGAAGCATCTGGTCATGAACGAGAAAGGATTCATCAGCAGTCTCTGCTCCGTCTGAAAGCCAAGCGGAGGCTGAGTGTCCACCTCAATCTTGATTTTAAGGGATTGCTCTGTCTGGAAGGATATGTTGTACACATCGGTATTATCCTTCAGGAATGCAGACTCTACCTTCCCGAAGTTCTTCTTGTCCTTCTTCGTGATGGTGACCTCTCGCCCAAGACTTCGGCATTCCTCTATTATGGCAGGGGAATATTTCTCGAGGCTGAATTCCGGATCTTTCTTCAGTAGAGAGAAATCCATATCCTCTGAAAATCTTTTCAGCCCGTGGAATATTCTCAGGCAAGTACCACCATAAAATGCAGCCTCCTTAAAAAAGCCACCGCGATACAGACCTGCTAGGATTACCTGCTGCATCACTTCATAGACTGCGTTTCGCTTGTCATCAGATGTGCGCATCGGATATGCGGAAAGCATGAAATCGAAAATCTCACTCATATATATTCCTATTTTTGTTGAGTTTTAGATAGTTCAGAAGTGCAGATAATGAACCGGATTTACGTCCCAGCGCCGAGCATTGCTCAATAATTTGCAGGTCAAGATCCCGAATCGCTTCGGAGTCGAACCGGATATCGTCCTCAAGAAAGATCCGAACGTCTTTCATAAAGCGCAGTGTCACTTTATTGAAACAGATATAGTCACACAGGGCTTTTTCCGGAGACGCTATGAGATAACGACAGTCAGGCTCCCCCTTGATCGTTATCCCTATCGGGAAATAGTCAGCCGCACAGTTCTGATAATGAAAAGTGCCCAGGGCGTTGCTGAAGTCGCGGGAATGTTTTGTCGTGACGGACTGTATGAGATTCACGCGTTCCGGAATCAGCCCATACCACCTGAGAGCCCAGCTCATCGAGACATAAGACGGACCATATAAATGATTTGCCACCAATTCACGGGACAATTCGCCGCCATTCGCGCCTGCCACATACAAACCTTTCTTTAGTCTGATGATGCGCCCTTCCGCCTCAAGCCTTCTGGCCTTGTCCGTAATCTGTTTGCAGTCCGGATAGGCAGACTGAAGGACATTGATGTCAAACGGCACTGCGCCTATTTTCTGCAGTTGCTCCATATAACTATTCTGTATACCATTGCAAATATAGTCAAAATTCGTACAGAAAAACGAATAATTCTCGTTTTTCTGTACTGGATATCCCTATTCTTTACTCTCGATTTGTCATACACGTTAGTTTGCAGTCCGAGTTCAGTTTCTTTGATTCTGTCTATCTGTGCAGCTTCTTCCGAAAGGAGACTGAAATGTCGCCTCAGGATCGCTGGATGGGCAAATCGGCAAGGCGGAATGATTTTATTCGTCATTTCAAGAGATTTTCCGTAACTTTGAGATTTGAATATACACACAGGATATGGGAAAAGTCATAGCAATAGCCAATCAGAAAGGCGGAGTGGGAAAGACCACGACCGCCATCAACCTTGCGGCCTCGCTGGCCGTGCTGGAGAAGAAGGTTCTCATCATCGACGCGGACCCTCAGGCCAACACGACATCAGGGCTGAACTTCTCTCCGGACAACGACGAGAAGAGGACGATCTACGAGGTTATGATCGGCACGATTGACATCCAGGACGCCTTGATCCAGACGGAGATCCCTGACCTTCAGATGATTCCGTCACACATCAACCTTGTCGGAGCAGAGATCGAGATGATCGATGTGGAGGACAGGGAGACGATACTGAAGAGAAGGCTGGCCCCGATCCGGGACAACTACGACTACATCATCATCGACTGTTCCCCTTCCCTGGGTCTCATCACCATCAACGCCCTTTCGGCTGCGGATTCTGTGATGATTCCCGTTCAGCCGGAGTTCTTCGCGCTTGAGGGACTCGGCAAGCTGCTCCAGACCATCAGGCTGGTGCAGAGCGGGGTTAACCCATCGCTCACGATCGAAGGGTTCGTTGTGACGATGTTCGACGGCAGGACAAAGGTTCACGCACAGGTCGTGAACGAACTCAAGGAGCATTTCCAGGACATGGTGTTCAACACGGTGATCCAGCGCAGCATCCGCCTCAGCGAGGCGCCTTCGCACGGCAAGCCGATCATCCTGTACGATGTGGTCAGCAACGGAACGACCAACTACATGAACCTCGCCAAGGAAGTGCTGGAGAAGAACGAGAAATAACAAGAGACAAAGGACTTGCGAAAAGAATTTACAATGAGCGGCAACAATAAGCAGGAAAGCAGGCTGGGCAAAGGTCTCAGCGCCCTTTTGGGAGACATCCAGACAATCGGACCGGAAAGGAAGCCGGTCGGGTATATTAATAAGGAGATCGCAGGCTCCAAGCCGGAGCAGGACTATGGTGACGTGCTCCGCATCCCTGTGGATCTGATCGAGCCGAATCCTTACCAGCCTCGTATGGCGTTCGACAACGAGGCGCTGGAAGAATTGGCGGATTCAATCCGTACATTCGGTCTGATCCAACCAATCTCGGTGCGAAAACTCAAGAACGGGCGCTATCAGATCATCAGCGGCGAGCGCAGGTTCAAGGCCTGCAAGAGGGCGGGAATGGACATCATCCCGGCTTACATCCGCACGGCTGACGACCAAGGAATGTTGGAGATGGCCATCGTGGAGAACATCCAGAGGCAGGATCTCGACCCGATCGAGGTGGCGATGAGTTACCAGAGACTTATGGACGAGTGCAACCTCACACAGGAGATGATGGCGCAGCGTGTCGGCAAGAAACGCGCCTCGGTCGCCAACTTTCTGAGGCTTCTCAAACTGCCGACCAAGGTTCAGCACGACCTTAAGACCGGGCTTCTCAGCACCGGACATGCGAAGGTGCTTCTCGGAGTGGAGGACCCTCATATTCAAGAACTTCTCTGCGACCTCGTGATAAAGGACGGCCTATCGGTGCGTCAGCTGGAGGAAAAGGTCCACAAACTGAGCAAAGGCGAAAACACCAAACCAACCCCTAAGCAGCAGGACCTTCCTGATGAATATTACAGGGTTCTGGAGCACATCGGCAAGTTTTTTGATAACAGCATCAGCCTGAAACGCTCGGCCTCCGGAAAGGGAACTATGACAATCAAGTTCAACTCCGACGAGGAAGTGAGCCGGTTCCTCAAAGCCCTTGAGGACTCGAACATCTAAGAAGAACAATGAAGAATCTGATTCTCAGGATATGTCTGGCGCTTGTCTGCCTGGCGGCCTTTTCCACGGGTGCGAAAGCGCAGTTCAGGGAAGAGGCGTTCAGCCAGACCTACAACGACCCGAGCGACACAACCGGAGCCGCAAGAGATTCCGTGGACAAGATGTGGTCGTTCCGGGAGTTTTTCAGAGGTGTAAGCCACAAGGACACGACATTGAGGATCGGGACTATGTTCGCCGGCTCAACGGTGTTCATCGGAGCCGAACAGATCTACAACAAGCAGTACTGGAAACTTCCGATCATCTACGGAGGCATCGGAACAACTCTTGGGCTGGGAATTCACTATAACAGCAAGTACAGACACTCCAAGAAAGGCTACGACATCGCGATGGCGCTCGACCCGAACATGGAGTTTGAGTTGGACACCCGCTCGAAGGACATGGCCAAGTATATGTTCGCAAGCGCAGGATTCATCTACTGGGCTACGCTTATGGACGGAGTCGTCAACTATAAGCGTGACGTCAAGAACCAGCCAGGGAAGGCGACAATCTATTCCATACTCCTACCCGGACTCGGACAGGCATACAACGGTGAATATTGGAAGATTCCGATCTACTGGGGAATGTTGATCGGATCGTATCATTTCTATGCTCTTAACAGCAAGAATTACAAAAGGTACAAGCGCATCCACAACGAGGCGACAAATCCTGACAGCAACTACGACGGAAGGATTCCTGCGGAAAGGGCGCTATATTTCCGGAACGTCTACAGACGCTACAGGGACTATTCAGTCGTGGCGATCGCAGGAAGTTACCTGCTTCAGATCATTGATGCCAATGTCTTCGCCTACATGCAGGATTTCGAGGTGAACGACGACCTCACGCTGAAAGTCACTCCGACCATAATCTCTCCATACAATGAATATGTCTCCCCTTATTATAATGAATATGCCGTAGCTCCACGGAGCAATATTCCACCTATGTCAGGCGGTTTCGGAATGGGGGCATTCGGAGACAATGCGATTGGAATAAAGGTCGGCCTGAGTTTTTAACAAGCACTTTCTAGGATGAGAAAAGCCATATATGCCGCATTGACAACTGCAATTCTGATGTTCTTCTTAAGTCAAGGGAATTCAGAGGCACAAATATTCAGAAAAAAGCTCAAGGAGGAAAACAAAGAACTTAAGAGTCAGGTGGATTCTCTACAGAAAGTTCTGGACAAACTGAAGAAAGACCGGAGCCAGAAAGACAGCATCGCCGACGAGATGATCGACATCTACGAGGAAAACAAGTTCAAGACAGCGGCCGGGCTCAATCCGGAGGACTACACGCCTGAGATAACCGACAGTCTTCTGAGCATCTGGTACCTTCACCGCCAGGCCAGAAAGAACGAGGAGGGCAACGGCTACGACATGGACTCCATCAGGTTCACCTCCAATGTCCCGGATGATGTGATGAAAGCCAGGCTGGAGAAAATGAACTCCTTCATCACACTTCCCTACAACGACAAGGTCCGCAACTACATGATCCTCTATTCGGAAAAGATGCCGACCAAGATGGGCACCATCCTGGGGCTCTGCCAGTACTACATGCCGATTTTCGAGGAGACATTCAACAAATATAACCTTCCGGACGAGCTCAAGTACATGGCCATCATCGAATCCGCTCTTAATCCTGTGGCGGTCTCCAGGGCAGGAGCCAAGGGCATGTGGCAGTTCATGTTCAGAACCGCTCAACTTTACGGACTGGAAATCAACTCGTTCGTGGACGAGAGGCTGGATCCGTTCAAGTCGGCCGATGCGGCCGCACGCTACCTGACAGACTCCTACAATGTCTTCGGGGACTGGAATTTGGCTATCTCTTCCTACAACTGCGGCTCCGGCAACATCAACAAGGCCATCCGCAGGAACGGAGGCAAGAGGGATTTCTGGTCGGTCTATGACTATCTTCCGCGAGAGACCAGAGGCTACGTGCCTGCGTTTGTCGGTGCGATGTACGCCATACACTACAGCAAGGAGTACGGACTGTCCCCGGCAAACATGCAGATGCCGGCGCAACTGGACACCTTCGAAATCCACAAGAACCTGCATTTCAAGCAGATAAGCGAATTGGTCGGAATCTCGGTTGACGAACTCAGAAACCTTAACCCGCAGTACATCAAAGATGTGATTCCAGGAGACAGCAAGACTTACATTCTCCGAATCCCTTACAACTACTCCAGCGATTTCATAGCCCATGAGGACTCAATCTACATCTACAAGGCTTCTGAATATCTCAATCCACAGACCCTTGTGGATGACTCGAAGCGTTCTTCCGGCGAGACATATTCAGGAGGAACAATCACTTATAAGGTCAAGAAGGGTGACACGCTGGGAAAGATTGCGGCCAGATACCATGTCACCGTGAACCAGCTCAAGAAGTGGAATCACCTCAGGAGCACAAACCTCAGCATCGGGCAGAAAATCCGTATCTACAAAGGAGGCGGCGCTCCGACCGCATCTGCCGTGAAATCAGCCTCCAGCCAGCTGAACTACACAGACTACACCGTGAAAGCAGGAGACTCTCTCTACAGCATCGCAAAGCAGTTCCCTGGCATGACAGCCGAAAAGATCATGAAATTCAACGGAATAGGTGAGAGCATCAAGCCAGGAATGAAAATCAGGATTCCTAAATAGTGGTCAAAATGTCATCACGGCCTGAATCTTTCCCTCCGAAACCGATGGTTTAGGCTCTTTCATGAATGAATATACAACTGTCGAGGCTCTGAAATACAGTTTCAAAACCTTTCCTCCGCCAAACCGGAATTTGCATCCTGACACAGCGGACAGGCTCCACCCACGCCCGTAATAGGCCGGGACCGTAAAATTACCCGGAGCGTCACGTTCATAGGAATATATTCGGTCATCCCAATTATCGACAATGAATATGGTGCCTCGAAGATAGGTACTGAACCGATCCGTTTTACGCCCGCCTTCAAGATATGCAAGGCCCGCTAGTGAACGGCACAGAAGCCCCTCAATCCTTGCCCTAAACTTCCATGCCGGCTTGTCTGACGGGCCATAACGCGCTGACAGTCCTGAACTTGACCAATCCAGATCACACCTTGCCCCCGTCCGGTATTTTAGGATTTCCTCGTAAGGGCGGAACCGCTCGGTAACCTTCACCGACAGGACCGAGGTGTTTGTCAGCTGAAACGGCAGTTTGAACAGAACCCGTAACTGCCTTCTGGACCTATCGTTATCCTTGACAGCAATGTCAGCCGTGAGATAAGCCCCTGCCTTCTCCAATCCCAAGGCGATGCCATGTTCATCCGAAGTCTTTGTCCAACTATGAATTCCGCCAGTGTAATCTGAAGAGAACTCCGATGGATAACTGTGCACAACTGATGAGAGTTTCCATTCATCGCCCAAAGGAATCACTGTTCCAAGGATGGCTCCAAGGCATTGCCCACCAAAATCCCATGCAACCTCTCCGGAGTAATCAACTCCACGCCACGAGTAGCGGAAATCTCCGGACAATTTCCCGGTCTGAAGTTTGGCTGACATATTCATTGGCTCTGTTCGGAAGTAACCGGTAAGAGAGAATTGCCCGTTTCTAGAATAGCGTGTGGCGTTTGACCCGGCCATCAAGGAGATTTCAGCCGGTTTTCCGCTCTCACACCATGTGCGCAGCCCAGGAAAGGATGCAAACGCAGAGAAAACCATTCGTCCGGCCGTAAAGTCAGCCGCCACTCCCCTATGGCTTCCAATCCCTGACCATGACCCGGAAGGCGACAAACCAGAAGGACGTCTGCTGAACGATGATGAGGTGGAGAGCCCAGACATGGACATTCCGCTCCACAGAGCCAATCCTTGGCCGAAGCGCACGTTGAAGTCTCCGAAGATGACCTTGCCCAAACGCCTTTTTCCATAATATGTCATATTCATAGACCATGCGGACGGAGGAAATTGCTCCTTGTCGGAATATTTGGTCCGGGCCGCTGATGAAATTTCGAGCGTCTCACCGTAATTCATTCTGTACTTTGCTCCATAGTTGAAAGCATCTCCCTTGGCAGCTGAACGGACAAGAGTCTCGTGAGATATGCGTTTCGACTCTGACATGATTTGTCCAGGTAAAGAGTTGGAGGCAAACGAAATGAAAGGTTTGAGAGCATTGGCGAAATCTTCTCCGAAACCGTCAACGGCAGCGAGTTCGGAAACGGAAAGCACATCACCGTTCCGAGAGCGGTAGTCCATCAGGCTCGCCACCTGATACTGGCTCATGAGTCCGCTTGAGACCATCCGACTTCTCGAAGCGAGATTGATTTTCAATGGGTGGGAGGCCAGCACAGCGAACCGCTCCACCTCCTGCTCGTCCAGTTCCTCCTCGGAATCAACTCCGCACAGATAGAGCATCGCCATCATACGCTCATCGGACTGAGCGGTCATATTCATAGAGACAGTCGTCAGCGCCAACAGCGCGGCAATGAAGTTTTTCAACATATTCATGATTAGTGATATTTATGCCCTATGGGCAGCATTTCCTTCACGTTCAGGTTCAGGCCGGCAAGTTAAGGTTAATAAACGTAAAAAACGAAAAGAAAAATAAAACATAGGCTTGATTTTTCTGTTTATTTAAGGAATAATACTTAATTTTGTTCTATACAATAAAGAACGAACCGCAATGAGCAACGTCAGACTATTTGACAAGTCTTTCAAGCCGTTCATTACAAACGAGCGACTTGAGAAAGCCATCGACAATGTGGCCGAGAAGATTAACCATGACTTCAATGGATGTACAGACTGCCCGGTACTCCTTTGTGTCCTGAACGGATCCCTGATGTTCACTTCCGAACTGATGAAGAGACTCTCGTTCAACTGTGAGCTTATCTGCATCAAGCTTTCATCCTACGACGGGACGCACACGACCGGAAAGGTCAGGGAAACGATGGGGTTGACAAGAAGCATTGAAGGCAAGCGAGTCATCGTTGTGGAGGACATCGTGGACAGCGGGAACACCATCGTGGAGCTTAAGGAGATTCTTAAGGAGAAGGGGGCAGCCGAGACCAAAATCTGCACGATGCTCCTCAAACCGGCGTCCTACACCAAGGATGTGAAGCTTGACTATGTTGCCATGGAGATTCCTGATGACTTCATCGTCGGATTCGGCCTTGACTACAACGAGCTTGGAAGAAATCTCAAAGATATTTATGTATTGGACACAGATATGAAATATTTTATTCTATTTGGCCCTCCGGGTGCCGGGAAAGGCACTCAGGCCTCTGCAATGGTTGAAAAGTACAATCTCTGCCACATCTCCACAGGAGAGCTTCTCAGGGGTGAGATTGCGAAAGGCACTGAGCTCGGACTCAAGGCCAAGGCTCTGATCGATGCCGGTGAGCTTGTCCCGGACGAGGTTGTCGAAGGCATGATCGAGAACAAGTTCAAGACTGTTACCGGAGTGTCCGGCTTCCTTCTTGACGGATTCCCTCGCACTATCGCCCAGGCCGAGGCTCTTGACAAGATGCTCGCCAAGAACGGTGAGGCTGTCACCTCTGTTGTCTCCATCATGATCCCTGACACGATGATCAAGGAGCGCATCAAGCACAGAGCCGCCATTGAAGGCCGCGCGGATGATGCGAAGGACGAGACAATCAACAACCGCATCAAGACCTACCACGAGAAGACCGAACCGCTTGTAGAGTACTACAAGAAGGCCGGAAAGTACGAGGAGATCGACGGCACAGGAACCATCGAGGAGGTTCGCGGAAGGATATTCACAATGATGGACAGGTCATAATTCATGATGATAGGTTCACTTTTGGTCACCGTTCTGCTCGCTGGCTCGCCACTGAAGCTGAACGGTGACAACATTTCTCAGATTGTCAACGAGTTGACGACTGAGGAGAAGGCTGCCCTACTGGTCGGCAGCGGTGCCAAGGCTTTTACTGGCGTTGGCTACACTACTCTCTATGTGAAAGGTGCAGCCGGGACGACTCATCCGGTCGAAAGGCTCGGAATCCCGGCGATTGTGCTGGCCGATGGCCCTGCAGGAGTAAGGATTGACGACCGTCCCTGCACCAAGTTCCCGATAGGGACCTCTCTGGCCTCCACCTGGAACCCTTCGCTTGTCGAGGAAGTCGGTGAGGCCATCGGCAACGAGGTTCTTGAATATGGCGTGGACGTTCTCCTTGCCCCCGGCATCAACATCCAGCGCAATCCGCTGTGCGGAAGAAACTTTGAATATTACTCCGAGGATCCTCTGCTGGCCGGCAAGATCGCCGCCGGCTACATCCGTGGAATCCAGAGCCAAGGAGTCGGGACATCCATCAAGCATTTCGCCGCCAACAATCAGGAGCTCAACAGGTTGTACCTTGACACAAGGGTGTCACAAAGAGCCTTGAGAGAGCTGTATCTCAGGAATTTCGAGATCGCCATCAAGGAAAGCGATCCTTGGACCGTCATGACTTCCTACAACTACATCAACGGCACTCTTGCCGCTGAGAATCACGATCTTGCCACAGGTGTGCTTCGGGATGACTGGGGCTACAAAGGAGTGGTCATGACAGATTGGGCAGCTGGGTTATATTCAGACAAGATGGTCGCAAGCGGCAACGACATGATCCAGCCGGGCAACGACGACCACTACAAGCGTCTCGTCAAGTCCGTGAACGATGGCTCATTACCGATGTCCGCTGTTGACACTGCCGTGACAAGGCTTCTGAGGCTCATCGTCAAATGCCCTCGTTTCAAAGGGTATGAATATTCCAACAAACCGAACCTTGAGAAGAATGCCTCCGTGGCCCGCAAGGCCGCTGAGGAAGGTATCGTGCTGCTGAAGAATGACTCTGAGTCTCTTCCTTTGGCTCCTGAATCCAAGATCGCATTGTTCGGTGTGACTTCATACGAGTTCATCACCGGGGGGACCGGAGCCGGCAACGTCAACGGCTCTTATGTGATAAACCTTAAGCAGGGACTTTCTGACGCGGGATTCGGACTTGACAAGGCCACAGACGACTTCTACAATGACTGCCTCAAATACGAAAAGTTCAACACCCGCAGGATCAACAGCAAGTTCAACCAGTGGTTCGTGGACGCTGAACGCCCAGCCGAGGCTCTGCCGTCAAAAGCCGTTCTGGCTAACGCAGCAAAGGAAGCAGACAAGGCCGTCATCACAATCGGGAGGATATTCGGAGAAGGAAAGGACAGGCTTTACCAGTTCAGCTATCTGTTGTCCGCTGACGAGATGAGGCTTATCAAAGAAGTTTCAGCGGCTTTCCATGCCGAAGGGAAGAAGCTGATTGTCGTGCTGGACGTTGGTGGAATCGTGGACATGACCGCTTGGCAGGACATGGCCGATGCCGTGGTAGTCAGCTGGTTGCCTGGCTGCGAGGCAGGTCACGCCATAGCGTCCGTGCTTTCCGGCGAGAAGACGCCAAGCGGAAGGCTTCCGATGAGCATTCCTGTAAGCTACTACGATGACCCGACCGCTGGCACCATGCCTCAGATTCTCACTGACAAACCGGTCAACTACTCGTTCTACCGTCCGGCACCTATCGGAGTCACTAAACGGTACGATCTTGAGAACATCGACTATGTCAACTACCGTGAAGGCGTCTACTCCGGCTACAGGTACTACGTCACCGACAAGGTCCGCACCGCCTACCCGTTCGGCTTCGGCCTAAGCTACACCGAGTTCAAGTACAGCGGAATGACAGTGGAAGATGCTGGAGAAGACTATGTCGTCAACGTGACCGTGGAGAACACCGGCAAATATTCCGGAAAGGAGGTCGTACAGATCTACGTCAAGGCTCCGGGAAAAGACATGGACAAACCAGCGCGTGAGCTTAAAGGATTCACTAAGACCGGGAATCTCGCCCCTGGTCAGTCCCAGACAGTTGAGGTGCGCGTCCCGAAGAGTCTTCTGGCCTCCTACGATGAGTCCCGCTCCGGCTGGGCCACCGAGAAAGGAACATATTCCATCATCGCCGCCCGCAACGCTGAGGTCCCGGTTCTCGTGAAAAAAGTGAAGATCGCCACTCCGACCTTCACCCCGACCGGCAACTATCTGGCCGCTGATCCACTCTTCATCGAACGTTAGCATTCAGGCGTAGAGCATAACACGTGGTAAATAACCAACCGCAACCCATCCTCCTACCCGAAACAAGCAGGAGGATGGGTTATTATATCTTTCAAACACTTCCTGTGAATATGATGCGGAAAGCATAAAGGCCTTGGTAGAAAGGCTTAGCGAAAAAGATTGGGCTTTTGCCCACATAGGAGCGAATCAGAAAGCGGTTGAAGTTGCGAGCCAAATGGGCATAGGCAACGCATTGAACTTCACATCAGATGAAGAAGGAACAAAAGAAATGTGGAAGAGAGAAGGCGCCAGCCGTGAAAGATACTACAGACTCCGCCGCCTCGGTGCTTCCCGGAAAAGCCTGAAGAAAGGGTATTTTGACAAGGAATAGATAATATCATACACCTTTTTTGTGTCATTGCCATTGGCTGAATTACCTTTACTTGTGAATATTAAACTTAATGACTGAGAAGCTGTTTTGATTTGTTTGAAATGTTCTTTGAGGTGAAAAAATCTTCA
>ERZ808242.941-NODE-941-length-18598-cov-5.213881_pt1 | contig 18598 bp, 34 predicted proteins | sample MGYA00521244_ERZ808242 | MGnify/ENA primary metagenome ERZ808242 (study PRJEB31516, sample SAMN03275573) | gut metagenome | biome: mammalia-associated habitat; material: feces | host: Papio cynocephalus | place: Kenya | collected 2012-07-27 ... | reverse complement strand
CCTTGTTGGTGGCGGCGATGGGGGTATATTTCAGTCCCAGATCCAGAATCGCCAGCCGGTGGCTGTTGCTGGGGCCTGCGTGGACTTTCTCCCACTCCTGCCGCAGGACATCCTTGCGTGTCAGGTAGCTGCCGTCCGGCTTCTGGATGTGCTTGCCGTTGACGTCCTCGGCCCAGCCGCCCAGATCACTGTCGGTCTCCAGCACGCCGCTGGGCTGGCCGCCGTTGGAATAAAACGCCAGATCATACGCCTGCGCCGCCTGGGCCGCCGCCAGAACCTCACTGGCACGCCGCAGCGGGGAAATCCCCGTCAGGCCGTCCCGCGTGGTGGCCTTGTAATGGCAGATGTCCTCGTTGGACAGCACCATGGGATCCCCGGTTACCGGATGGGTCACGGTGTACCATACATGCCCGGCGGAATCCCGCCAGGGCTGCACCAGCCACCACGGAACCGGAATCAGTTCCCGAATCAGCCCCGTCCGGGGATCCCGGATAATCCAGTCGTATCCGTTGCCCCCCTCGTTCCGGCTGTTCTCCAGCACCTTCCGCCGGATGCTGGGTGTCATGGCCTCATTGGGGCGGACATTCAGCAACCGCAGAAGGTAATGCTCCACATGCCGCCGCGTTCGGCTGTCCATGACGAAGTTGGGGAGCTTGCTGACGGAATTGCTCAGAATCTCCATACAGGCGTCCACCGCGCTGAGCTTCCGGGCGGTGGTCTCGGACACATCCCCTACAGCCAGCCCGCCGGACGCCGCCAGTGTCTGCACCGTCACATCGTTGCGGAGCTGCGGCCGCCGGACGGCCAGCCGCAGCCGGTCTGTCATGCTCACTGTCCGTCACCTCCCGGGCCGCTCAAAATGGCGAAGGCGATCAGGGCCACGCCAGCCGCAATCACGCCCAGCGGCAGCCACACCATGCCAAAGCCAACAGCCAGCGCCCCGGCGCCGGTCACCAGCAGCACGTCCGGGCCAAACCGGGCCAGAGCGCTTTTCAATTTCTTCATGCGGTCTCCTTTCCGGTTCAATTCGAACCGCGTCATAAGCTGAACCCCGGCCGGTTCATGGCTGCCGCCAGATCCGGCTTCTGGTTGCGCTTCACAATCCATGCCGCCACGGCGATGATCCACGCCACCGTAATGTCAATCCGCCCGGTGCTCCGGTTTTTCATGGGCTTCTGGTTCTCGTTGCCGTCCACCGCGCACCGCACATTTCCAAAGCACCACCGGGCGCAGGTGTTATGCACATGGAGCATTTCATGCTTGCGGATCAGCATTTCCAGCTCCTTCATTCCCGGGCTCATGCCTAACATGGTCTGCGGGATAGCGATGATCTCCACGCCCTCGTCCTGGAGCAGCGGCGTCATTGTTTCTGTTAAGAACTGGTCAACGCCCAGCGCCCGCAGGTCGTATGTCCGCTTGGCGTCCAGAATGGCCGCGATCACATCCCGGTTGTCGATCATGTCCCCCTGACAGAGGGTCAGGAAGCCCGCCCGCTCCCAGTCACGGTATGGCACATGGTCACGCTGCTCCGCCTCCAGCACGCCCTCCAGCGGGCGCCATGCCCGGAACAGGGCGACCCCCTGCTCCAGCCCCGGCTGGGGCGGAAATACCAGCACCAGAGCGCTGAGGTCTGTCCGCAAAGACATGTCCAGTCCGGCGTAGCAGGTTTTACCCGTCAGATGCTCCTGCACCCAGACCTCCCGCTCCGCCTTGGCGGAAGGGCCGATCTGGGTCTTGTCGTACAGGGTCAGGGGCAACCAGCCCACGTCCTTGGTGCTGATCCACTGGTTCAGCCGCAGCCACCGGAAATTGCGCTCCGCCGCCTCGCTCATCCGGGCAGCCTGCGCTTCCTTCCGGAACTTCCGGGCACGCATAGTCACGCCGTAGCTGGGGTTGCAGGTTTTCCACAGCTCCTCGTCGTAGATGTCCAACTCCGCAATCTTATCCGGATCGTCCTGCGTCAAGGTGGAAATGCCGTACATGATGGGCAGCCACTCGCTGTTGTCCGTGTCTCCCGGCCGCTCCGGCTCGCCCCGCCGCCATGCCAGAATCCGGCGGCAGTTCTCATGGACTTCCCAGCCGATGGAGTTCCGGTCGGGGTCATCGCCCGCCGTAGTCAGCACCATGACGGTCTGCTGGGCGCGGGCGGCGTCGGAGCCTGTCGTCAGGACGTTCCACCGCTCCCGGCCTGCCCGGCCCGACCATGCGTGGAGCTCGTCGCACAGGATGGCGGAGAAGCTGGGGCCGTGCTTGTTGTCCACGTCTCCGGAATACACCTTCATCCGCCCGCCGAAGCGTGTCCGGATCTCCCGCACGCTGGGCCTTGCCCATGCCAGCGGCCGGTGCTCCGGCTGCCCGATCACGGACTTTTCCACCATGGTCTGGGCACATCGGTAGATGATGTCGGCGTTCTCCTTGTCCACGGCGAAGATACCCACGTCCGGTTTCTGCTCGCCGTCGGCCAGCAGGTGGTACAGTCCCAGCCCCGCCGCCAGCTCGCTCTTGCCGTTCTTTTTGGGGATCTCGTTGTACAGAAACCGCCGGTACCGCACCCAGCGGCCATCGTCGTCCCTGACCTCGATGCCGTAGAACTGCCGGATCAGGTCACGCTCCCACGGCAGCAGCTCAAAGGGCTTGCCCGCCCAGTCGTTCTGGCCGAACACCAGCATTGAAAAGAATTTTTCCACACGCTCCACGGCGGCCTGATTGTACCGGAGTTCTGCGCCGTCGTCCGGCTTCGGGACGATGACGCCGGGGGCCAGCGTCAGAAGCTCAGGCATACCGATCCATGCCTCCCCGGATCAGCTCCAGCATGGGGTTGTTGTCCTCCGTGGCCTGCCGGGTATTCTCCGGCACCACCAGACGGCACCGGCTGGTCACCGTCAGGCCCATGTCGTTGGCGCAGTTCCGGGCCTGCTTGAAATACCGCTCCTGAATCCGGCCCCAGCCGTCCGCGCCCTCCTGATCCCGCTGCGCCAGCGCTTTCTCCGTCTCCCCGGTGGCAATCAGCCACTGGTGCTGGGCCACCAGATAGCGGCCCAGAGTGTCGGCGTCCAGCTCCGTGTAGAGCCCTGCGGCGATCAGCCGCTTGCCCACGGCCCGGAAATCCTTCCGCAGCGTCTCCGGCAGCCACTTGGGCGGTCTGGCCGTCCTGGCGGGAGCCACCTTGACCTCACCGGCCCGCCGCTCCGCCTCCTCGCTTTTGCTCAGGTGCTTCCGCCCATTGGCGATCACCACGTCCGTCGGCTGTCTTTTCCCGGCCATAGGATTCACCCCTCTGCATCAAATTCAAAACCGCACTTGGGGCACCGGCATGTGTGAGGAGGCGTATTCGGTGCATCATGCTCCGGCGCAGCTGCGGCATCCGCTTCCGAGGATTCTCCCTGCCCGGGCGCCGCCCGGGTGTAGGCGTTGACCTCGATCTCCCGCAAGCTTTCGGCATCAAAGCCGATGATCCCGGTATCGAAGTGCAGGGCCTCCAGCCCCTCCAGCTCGATTTGCAGCAGCTCCGCATCCCAGGCCGCCGTCTCGCTGAGCCGGTTGTCCGCCAGAATGTACGCTTTCCGCTGGGCCTCCGTCAGGTTGGTTACCAGCACGCAGGGAACTTCCCGCATCCCCTCCGCCCTGGCGGCTTCCACCCGGCCGTGGCCCGCGATGATGTTGTTGTCAAAGTCGATCAGCACCGGCGTCACGAAGCCAAATTCCCGCAGGCTGGCCCGGATCTGGTTGATCTGCTTGGCGCTGTGCTTCTTGGCGTTGTTGGCGTAGGGGATCAGATCGTCAATGGGCACCATGGTCAGCTGCTCCGCTGCGATCCGCACCGTCTGGTCGTCCGCCACCGGCGCCGGATTAACGCCGCCCTTTCCGGCCGTCCCGCCGGGCTTCTTCGCTTTTGCCATTCTGCAATCCTCCTGATGCCCGGTGCACACGGCGGCCCTTGCAATGGCAGCAAGAGCCGCCGCAGGAGGATCATGCCCGCTGCGGCGCAAGCGCCGCCGTGTGCACCGGGATTGTGTCCGAATTGAACCGCTCCGGCGCATCACCCGGCCTCCGTGGTTGGTCACGGAGACCAGGCGGAAAGAAAGGGAGTGAAGAGCCCGGTACAGAGACCGGGTGACACGCCGGAGAAAAACAAAAAGGCAAGAGACGCTGCGCACCGTCCGGTGCGTGCTGACTCTTGCCTTTCAGGCTTGTGGTCTATGCCGTGTGATTCACTTTTCCGCCGCCTGCCCGCTCAGATTCCCCGTGGGGAAAAAATCCCACATGGAGGGGTGGCCGCGGTACTTTGCCGCCCGGCCAAAACTTCTGAAGGCCGGGGGAGGGGTGCAGGGAACCCCGCAGGCGCGGGCCTGAGCAGCCACGCGCCCAAGCGTCCGCCGTTTTCAGCGCGTCCAGCGCTTCCGCATCGCTGCGGTTTTGGCCATGTCCGATGCCGTCTTGCGGCTGTGGCAGCTATGGCACAGGCTCTGGAGGTTGCCGGGATCCGTGAACACGGCCCAGTCGCCCTTGTGGTCGCGGATGTGGTCAACGTCCGTAGCCCGTGTCCTGATGCCGCGCTTGGCGCACTCCCGGCACCACGGCTCCCGCAGGAGCTGCTCGCTGCGCAGCGTCTGCCACTCCGGGGTCTTGTACATCCAGCGCCACGATTGCGCCTCCTGGCTCCGTGCCCTTGGCTTCGGCTGGTGCTCTGCGCAGTACCCACAGGGCACCAGCCTGTAGCAGCCTGGATACCGGCACGGTCTCAGCGGCTTTGTTGCCACGGGCTATCACCTCCGGGTAAAACAAAAGCGCCAGGCCCAACAACAGCCCCCATCCGGGGTGTCATTGGCTCTGGCGCTTAACGCTCTGGCCTTCGTCGATATCCAGAATCACCTCGCTGTGGCACGTCCGGCAGTAGACCAGCAGGCCTCGCGCTCTGGTTGCATCCGTGATTCTCAGCAGCCGGTGGTTTCGCTTGCAAACGGGGCAAGTCAACCATCCGTCCTTTGTGCTCAGTTTAGCACCGTTTTGCTCTATTTGCAATACTTTCCCCTCACTTTCTTGGCGGTTGTCCGTAAATATTCCGTAGGTTTCAAGAGGATACGGTTCTTAAGAACATTATACTAATCCTTGTTATTAAAATAAAAGCACTATTTCTCGGGCAGCAGATAACGGCTGTAGCCGTACAGACCCCAGTCTCCCAGCTGAGGCCGATCCCGCCCCTGCATGGGCAGCGGCGTGGCGCCCTTGGGCAGCCGCACCGTGCCGCTCTTGCAGGTGGTCACGTCAGGCGGCGGGATGTACTTACTCAGCGCCCGGGAGCAGCCCCATGGGTGCCGTCCCACCTCCGTCAGCTCCTTGGTGAAATAGATGGCCAGCCCCCGGTAGCCGCCCTCAGACAGCACTCTGGCCCGGTTCCAGGGCACATCATAGGCCGCGCCCCACTTGCGCCAGAGGAACTGCACCACAGCCGGTGGAAAATCCGCATCCCGCAGAAAGACGTGGATGTGGAGCCGGTGATCACCGTGGAGCCCCTCGATCCGGTAGACGTAGAAATCCACCGGCTTTTTGTGCCAGCGCCGCAGGCGCTTGAGAAAGGCGTCCCAGATCCGCTCAGTTTCCGCCCTCGTCCGGGGCAAGTGGTCATCGTCGAAGGTCAGGGTAAAGAAATTGCCGTCATAGCCGAACAGCGCCAACCGCAGCTCCAGCTTATCCACGGAGGAGCGGCTGAGAGCTGGGCCACACCGGCCCCGCACCGCTCCCGGCCCGTAGCGCCGCAGGTATGCGTAATTGTCCGTGACGAGGGCCTTGACCAGAGGCCCCGCCCGCTGCCGGACGAAGACAAACGGATCAGCCATGTCTACCTCCCATATGTCACCTTCCGCAGCTCGTCATACCGCTCTCCGAACGGCATCAGCTCCTGCCTGCCGCCGATGATCTGTGCCATCACCCTGTCCATGTGCTCCTGCATCACGTCCGCCGACGGGTCTTTGGAGTTGAGCACGGGCATATACTCATCCCGCGTCTTAAGCCATGCCTCTGTCAGCCGCACGATCCGGTCATAGCCCCAGCCCTCCGTCTGGTGGAGGGTCATTTGCAGGGTGTCCATCATGTACTGGGCCACGATCCGCCGGGCCGCGTCTACCTTCGCCTGGGCGAACTGCTCGGCGTACCGCTGCATTCCGGATATTTTAGGCATTGGCGGCACCTCCGTTTGTTTGGTATTCGCCATAACTGCAAAAGGCATCGGTCGGCATAGGGTGATCGAAAATACTGCATCCACCAATTTCTCCGATCCAATCGTTCACGTGCTTATAGATACGATGCTTACAGTCCTTGCACCGCACCACCGGAACCACGTCGGCGGCGGGAATATCCATCATCGCAGTTTTCAAGCCTTTATCTTCCTGACGCATGATATGCGCTACGCGTAGCACTGTGGCCCGCTCAATGTATTCAGCCATCACATTTCCTCCACATAGCACCAGCTCTGGGGCGGACGCTTAATGTCACCGCCCAATTTTTTGCAGTCTGTGCATTCCCATGTGTATTCTGCATGGCAAGAATCGCACGGGTCAGTTGCACGCTGGAACTCGCTTAGTTCCTGCGGCTGGTCATAGATCAGCAGGCCGGAGATATGCCAGCCGTAGCCGGTTCCCTTTAGGTAGTTCACAATTTCTTCCCGTGTCAGGCAAGCTTGCTTTTCTACGTCATCCGGTGCATGGTTGAGGGGCGCAAACTCATAAATCCGGTCGCAGGTAAACTCCCCGACGACCTTGCCACCGCCGTAAAACTGTGGCCTTGGATAGTCCGTCGCAATGAAGTCCTCGTGCGGATATTTTGGCAGCGTGCAGTAGATATAGCACTTAAACGGCGTTTCCAGTTTCGGCCTGGTCTTTCTGACTTCGATGGTCTTTTCGCCGTTGGCAATTTTCTCCCCCCACTTGGGGCGGATGCTCAGCATAACAGCCTTACTCATCCTTCTTCGCCTCCAATGCTTTCTCCGCCTCCTCGCGGGTAAGAAATACTGTTTGGCCAAATGCCCCAAATGGTGCATAGTACTCAGCGCCGAGGTCTCCGATTGGGCAAATAGCAAAAACTTTCCGCCAACCGTCCAAAACTGCGTGTTTAACTTCACACTCGCTTACATACTTTTTGCCATCAAGCAGTGCAAATACGTGCTCCCCAGATTGGCACGGCAGCACCACCAGCCGCCCATTCTTGTCGGTTTCGGCCAGTTCTTTTACTCGGTCAAGGCCGCCGCACTCTCCGATGGTCGTACATAGATCAGTCCAGTCCTTTTGCAATGCAGGCACATCATCTGGCATCAGCCCCGTGTCCTCGTAGGCGCCCAGCCGTGCATACAGCCGAGGGACGATACAGCCCTTTGTACACCCTCCGGGATCGTAGCAACCTCTCTGACAGCATTTGTCTTGCCCGCAGCATTCCCAAGGGTCAAAATTTCGCCAGGCTTTATCCGTTAATCGTTCCATCACATTTCCTCTCTCTCCCTGAATCCGGTCAAAATCTCCCGCAGTCTTTCCGCACATTTGCTTTTCTCCAGCGGAATCATACCGATCTCCAGCATAGCTATCGTCGGCTGTGATACCCCGCATAATTGAGCCAGCTCACACTGTGTATAGCCGCGCTCCACACGAGCGGCATGTATCCAGCTCTGCGCGGCGGCCACCTTCTCCCGGTTGGCTTCATAGTAGGCCTTTTTGTAGGCGGCCACCTTCTCCCGGTTGGCTTCATAGTAGGACTTTTGGGAGGCGGCCACCTTCTCCCGGTTGGCTTCATAGTAGGCCTTTTGGCAGGCGGCCACCTTCTCCCGGTTGGCTTCATAGTAGGCCTTTTTGTAGGCGGCCACCTTCTCCCGGTTGGCTTCATAGTAGGACTTTTGGTAGGCGGCCACCTTCTCCCGGTTGGCTTCATAGTAGGCCTTTTGGTAGGCGGCCACCCGTTGCTTTTCCAACGGCAGCGCATCAAAATGCGCCTCCCAGTCGCGCCGCCTGGACGCATCCAGCTCATCCTGCGTCAAGCGGAAAACCCAATCGATCTCCCCGTCTGCCAGACGCATCTCCTCCAGCTCCGCAGCCGTAAAGCGTGTCATTACTCCACCTCCGGAGGCTCTGGCAGCGGCATCCAGTGGGTGACGGTGCAAGGCAGAGCCATGCAGAGCCACTTTTTTGCCTTTGCGTGATAATTGCCGATGTCCACGCCAAAATCAGGGCTGTAAATCATGTAGTTCACAAGCTCCGCAGTCTCATCGTTGCGCCACACCTCCGGCAGCCGTTCCGTCACCGGGATCCAATCCGTGTGGCGCTCCCAGTGGCTGCAACAATTATCCTTCTGCGTTGTTTTTCCACCCCATGGGCTTTTCCCACACATACAACGCGGATCGGCCTCGTTCCAGTAGTCACATAGTGCGCACCGTCGGAGGTCTAACTGCGCCCGCAGCCTCTCGATCTCCTTTTGCAGGGCCGCCACATGGCGCTCACTGTTGCCCAGCGCATCGGCGGCCATAGACAGGATGGCGCAGCCATGGATGCCGCAGTTGTGCTCATGGCCGCAGCCCAGACACATCAGGCTTCCGGTCGAAACCTTCATGCTCCGCAGCAGATCCGCAAATTCATTGTTTCTCAAAACGACAACTCTCCTTCCTCTCCTTCCGGCACCTCCCGGCAGTCCCCGGACGGCTGGGGCGTGTCCGAATCAGACCGCCCGGCGTCCCGCCTGCTGTCGCCGAAATAGACGCTATCGGCAACGACCTCGGCGCTGCGGCGCTTGTTGCCGTCTTTGTCTGTCCAGTCCCGGATCTGGAGACGGCCCTCCACCACGGCCATGCGGCCCTTGGAGAGATACTTGTGGACGAAGGCCGCCGTAGAGCGCCACGCCACGATGTCAATGAAATCCGTCTCCCGCTCGCCGTCCTGGGGCTTATAATCCCTGTCGACGGCCAGCGAAAAGGACGCCACCGCCGTACCCCCGGTGGTGCTCCGGAGCTCCGGATCCCGGGTCAGGCGGCCCATGAGAATAATCTTGTTAAGCACGGTGTTTCCCTCTCCTCCATCTCTGCGGCCAGTAGCGCTTCCGCCGCTGCCTGACGTACTCAGACATCATTACCAGCTCCTGATAGGGCGGCCGGGAGGCGGCCTCCGCCTCCCGTTTTTGCTGGTAGTCCGCCCACCGGGAGCAGACCGCCGGATTATGGCAGCCCTCCCGGCGCTCTGTGCAGCCCTGACACGGAGGCTGGATCATAGGCACCTACCCCGCACAGACACCGTCAGGAGCCCCACAGCGGCCACCAGGGCCGCCGCCAGCAGGATGACCAGCACCGCCCGGGAGAGCCGCCGCAGCCGCCTCCTGCGGCCCGTGTAGCGGCTCATTTGCCACCGCCCTTCTTGATGTTGGACATATCCATAAAAACCACGTCGCCGCCGGAATTGTCTGCCGTCCAGAAGTCATCTCGGCTGACGCACCGGGCCACAAACCGCCGGAACATCTCCGCGTTGTCATGGCTATTGCGCTCCAGCGCATCGTAGATGCCCCGGATAACGACCGCAGAGTCATAGAGGATATCCGCGAAACTGCCCTGAATGGTGGACGTGTAGATCCGATGGTTATCCTGCTCGCAAGTCTCGATCTTAATCATGTTTGACTCCTTTCTGCTCCGCGTTCGGGAAGGGCGGCAGGCGCATCCACCATGCCACGGGCACCTGCGGGACGGTACCTGTCCGCATCTCCCACCGGCTCCCCGTCCAGTTGAAGAACTGGGGCACCAGTTTGTTTTCCAGCTCTACATACACCGCGAAGGATCCCGGCTCCGCCGGTGTGGTGCTGCCGGGCATCCACCCGGCGATCATCAGCTGCCCCTCCGGCAGCTGGGGCGGTGTGAGGTCGTCCGTCAGGCCGTACAGATAATCCGTGCTGACGCCGAAGCACAGCGCCAGTTTGGCGATTTTCTCCGATCCGCACATGGAGTTGTTCTCGCATGCGCTGTACGTTCCCGGGAATTCCCCGATGCTCTGGGCAAATTCCTTCCGGCTCATGCCGGTCTGCTCCCGCAGTTCCCGCACCCGCTGGCAGAAGGTGGGCACCATCACCTTGTAGTCCAGCCGGGGGTCTTTTGCGGCGGGATTCAGGGGCGGCATTTCCGGCACCGGTGCGGGCTGTTTCTCCACAAACCGGCAAGCCGCCGGGCAGGTGTCTTTTTTCAGACAGTTCTTGCAGCATCCGGCCCCGCTCCACTCGCCGTGGTGCAGGTCGTGGTCGTAGATCCGCTCGATGTTTTCGCAGGGCTTCCCGGTCTTGTCACACTTGGAGGCGCTGTGGTAGCAGATGTCAAACTTGCGTACCTCACTGATGGTGTAGCACCGGCCCTTGTCGATCATCCAGTCCAGCAGCCGGTATTGCTCGTCGATGTCCATCCGGGCAATCATCAGGGCCGCAGCCTCCGGGATCTCGTCCCGTTTCCACCGTTCGATGATCCCCGGCACTTTCAGGCCGTTCTTGATGGCGGTCACGTTGGCCACCTTGGTGGCGTTGACCCGCAAGACTTCCGCCACGCGATCCCGGATCCGCCCCGGAAGATCCTCCCCGGCCTCCCGGCGCTTGATGTAGGCTTTTGTCAGCTGCGCCGCTTCCTCGGCCAGCAGAGCCGGAGACTTAACCCGCTGCCGGTTGGCTTCGATTACCGCCGCCTGCTCCTGATCCGCCGTCATAGACGGCAGCACCCGGCAAAGGACGGTTCCCCACTGTTCCGGGGTTTCCGTCTCCCGCAGGGCCTTGATGGCCGCCATGCGGCTGTGGCCGGAGATCAGGCGGTAGGTCTGGCCGTCTCCGTTGGGCACCACCGTGGGCGGCTCCAGCAGGCCGTTGGCCCGGATGGAATCCATCAGCGCCCGCAGGGCCTGTGGATCCGGCGCGGGGTAGAAATTCAAGGGGTTGTCCCGGATGTACTCAATGGGAATCTCCATCATCGTGTCCGATTCCGTCCGCACCGGCTTCAACGTGGCGGCGAACTTGGAAATATCGAAATTCTTCCCGGCCATCACTGCACCCCCTCCATCAGCTCCCCGGCCAGCGCCCGGTAATCCCGACAGGCGCTGCTTCCGGGACTGTACACCCGCAGCGGCGCTAGAGACACCGTGCTCTCCGGCACCTTGTCCGTCCGGCGGATCTTGGTGCGGTAGGTCTGGACATGCATGACAGCCAGAGCCTTCTCTGCCTCCGTCACCACGTCAGATGTCCGGGTCTGGGTCATCAGAGCCCGCACCGTCAGGCCGGGATGAGCCGCCGTCAGGTTGACGGCCTGCGCCGCCACGGCGTGAACGCCGTCGATGGAGAACTTGTCCGCCGTCACCGGGATCATTACCTCGTCAGCCGCCAGCAGAGCCGCCACGCTGGACACCGTGTAACCCGGCGGGCAGTCGAAGATCATCCAGTCCGTGTCCCCGTCCTCCCGGGCGGCGGCCACGAAGTCCCGCAGCCGCTCCGGGGCGCTGACGCCGTCCTTCACGGCCCGCAAATCCAGATTGTACAGGCCGGAGCTGCCGGGCAGCAGCTGGATGTTTTCCCGCAGCGGGAGCAGGTTATCGCTCCACACCTGCTCACAATCTCCGGTGAGCACTTCCGCCATGGTGGTCGAGTCTACCTCGATACCCGGCAGAAAAAAGCCGGTCAGGTTGGCCTGTCCGTCGCAGTCCACCAGCACCACCCGCTGCTTGTAGTCGTTGGCCAGAATGTCGGCCAGATTGATGGCGGTGACGGTCTTGCCGACGCCGCCCTTGTTGTTCATAATCGCAATTGCTCTCATGTCTATCCCTTTCTTCCCCCGATAACCGGGATCCTGTGAAAATCAGTCTGCAATGGCCGCAGCGGGAAATACATGGCCTCCCGCCACGTCTCGCCGGTAACCTTGCTCCGGAACTCCACAACGTAGAACCGTTCCAGCGGATGGATGTACACCACCCGGCATGAAATCGGCCCCGTGGAGCCCAGCCCGCTGGTGCCCTCCAGCGAGGGCTCCAGCTCCAGAATGTCGCCTATTTTCATGCCTTGCCCTCCTCGGGGAAAACCTCGCCAATGTCGCCGAGATCCTCCGTCAGTTCCATCTGGACGCCCTTGCCCTCCCAGCCGTAGGGCCGCTTGGGATCCCCGGTCTGATCCTGAAAGAACCTGCGGGATTTCTTGTCGAAGTCCAGCCACTGGTGGCGGTGGGAGCCGAAGTCCCGGTTCTTGAGGATCTGGAGCAGGGGCTTGTCCTTCCCGTTGGTCTGGTGGGTGGTGAGAAAAAACACGTTGTCGGCCCGGTTGGTGATGTCGCCGGAGCCGCTGACGTCGTCTGAGGTGATTTTCGCGTTGTTGTCGCTGGTGGACTTCCGTGGATGCACCACCAGATGGGTGTGGACGCCCCGGCGCTTGCTGAAGGTCACCAGCATCTGGGTGAATTTGGACTGCACCCGGTTGAAATCCCGCTCCGTGGAGCTGTCGAAGTCCACGGACATGATGTTGTCCACAAGGAACACGTCCGCCCGGTACCGCATGTGAGCGTACTCGAACTGCCGCAGAATGGTGTCCGGGTCGTGGCGGGTGTTGTGCTCGAGATCGAACAGCCAGAACCGCTCGTTGAGCCACCGGGAGATCTGCCGGTCTGCCAGCGGATCCGCCGAGGCCAGCCGCTTGCCGGTGGCCTTGTCCGTGACGTACCGAATATGCTCCGGCCCCGCCGCCTGAAGGTAGGCCCACTCCCGGAACTGCTCCTTCGGCAGCTCCCCGGAGTATGCGCACACCGTGTGCCCCTGATCCACGGCTTCCAGCAGCAGCTGGCTCAGCAGGGTGCTCTTGCCGATGCCCCGCTTGCCCGTCCACACAGACAGCTCGCCGGAGTAGAACCCGCCGATGCTGCTGTCCAGCACCGGGAACTGGGACAGGGTGCGGGGCACCTTGCTCATGTCCCGCCGGGGCACGTCCGCCAGATTCAGCAATCCGTAGGCCGGGAGCTCCACCGCCCCGGACAGGATGTCCGGCAGGTGGTCGGAGCCGTACAGGGTCACATACTCCTGCACCGTCTTGCAGTTGCGCCACCCGGCGTCCGTCACGACGTAGATGCAGCTGGCAGGCAGCCGGGGCCGCAGCTCGGAGACCATCTTTTCCCGGGCGATAGGGTTCACCGTCACGATGACCAGATACGGGAACGCCTCCAGAAACGGACGGCAGCGCACCACATCGTCCCAGCCGCAGCCGGTGCCCAGACAGACCGCATTGATCTGGATGGCGGAGACCTCCGTCACCGTGTCGCAGATCCACAGGCCCTGCGGCTGCGCCGGATCAATGAACCGGGGTGTGAAAGTCAGGTACTGGCTGGCCAACTCCATGGCTTTGTCAAATTCCATCCGTGTCACCCGCCTCCCTGCTGTATCCCTCCGGGTGGTTCGAATCGCACCGCCCCGGCAGCTCGTCCGCCTTCAGGGGATAGACCGTTAGCCAGTTCAGCTCCACGGCCTTGTTCAGCATGGCGATCTCCGTGGCCCGGTCGTTCACCTTCCGCAGGCGGTTCAGGATCTTGTTCATGGCCTGCGTGGTCAGGATCGGCTTTTTCAGCGCCTCACGGTTGACAACCAGCCCCTCCAGTGCCTCCAGATACTCCATGTCATCCGCCGGGACAAAGTTGCGGATCAAGTCCCAGACGAAACCCGGCGTCTTGGGGGTATGGGGGTTATTATTTTTATTTATTTCTTTTCTTCCTTTAATAGGGGGTGAAGATTTCTTCACCCCTGGGGTGCAGATTTTTTCAGGGGTGAAATTTTCTTCACCCCCCTGCGGGGCGTCTGGAATCTCCGCCAGAGACCGGCCGATATAGATCCTTCGGCCGGTGCGGACGGTGCCGCTTTTGTCCGCCGGAAGGGGGCCGCAGTCCGTGCGGATGTGCCCCCGCTCCTGAAGCTCCGCCAGCATGGCTTGAATCGTCCGCTCGGACAGCACCCGCATGGATCCGTCATCGTCCACGGCGGTCATGTCCTCAATCAGCGTAGCGTTGGTGGCGTAACAGAACCCCACCCGGTTGACCCTTCGGGCGATCTTCGAATACAGGATCAGAGACCGGGGCCGGAGCCCCGGATCATCCAGAACCGGGCCGGGAATCCATGCCCCATAGCCGCAATCATACTGTGCCATATGTACCCCCATCACTTTCTTTCGATTCGCTCCACGATCCGCAGCGGCAGCGCAGCCACCGTCGCCACGCCCACCAGCATGAAAAACATGGCCCATCCGCTCACAGGGAGACACCTCCCCTCCGGCGAAAATTGGGGCTTGCACCACGCTGCGGATATATGCTATAATCATTTTGCAATTGTTCTCGGTGCAAACCCTGAACCGAACGCTTCGACGTGCCACCGTCGGGGCGTTCTCTTTTTATGCCGCCGTTGGCTGCGGCGAAGATCACCTGATAGATGGCCGCCAGCGTGTCCCACAGCTCCGCCGCGATGGCGTCGAACTCCGGCCGCTCGTCCTGATCGATCCGGTTGTCTTCGGCAATCCGCATCAGGTCTCCGAGCTGCCCTGTGAGATCCCGCAGCCGGTTCTCCAGCGCCACGCTGCTGTTGACCAGCGGCTGTTCTTCCACCCGGGGCAGCACTCCCAGCCGGTCTGTGGCCTGACTGTGCTCCAGAGCCAGCCACGGCAGCCGGTAGACCTCTACCATCCGCGCCACCACCTCATCCGGCGGCACCCGGCGGCCTCCCTCATATTGTTTCAGACTTTCCGGCGAAAGTCCAAGTACTTCCGCAGCACGTTCCTGCGTCATTCCGGTACTCAGACGCGCCCTCTTGTACAGATTCGGGCATCCTCCCGACATGGTAAATTCCTCCTTTGTGTGGTACAGTTTATGAAGCCGGGCGTTCCTGTTTCGGAGGGGTAACCTCCGCCCCCGGTTCTCTGAGAATCACCTGACAGGTCACATCCGCCTTGATCCCCAGCTGTTCCAGGCGGGCTTCATACAGAAATGCAATGCCGCGTTCCAGAGCTGTCATAAAAATCCCTCCTCCTGCAAGGATATGATTTCAGCGGCTTGTCACTTGCTGATTTACGTGGAACTCTTCACTCCCTTTCTGTCCCTTACGCGCTGGCGCTCTTGCGGCCCAGCACCTCGTCCACGCTGCACTGGAAGATGTCCGCCAGCTTCATCAGGTTCTGGACGGTGGGGGTGCTGATTCCGCTCTCCCACGCGCTGACGCTGGCCTGCTTCACGCCCATGCGGGCCGCCAGCTCGTACTGCTTCATTCCGACGGCTTCCCGCAGAGATCTGATTGACATGTTGAACTCCTTTCCGCCGCTTGCATCTGCGGCAATGGTGTGATAATATAACGGTGAACTGTTTAGTTCATGGTTGTAATTTATCTCAAAATTTTGAGATTGTCAATATAAAATCTAAAAGTTTTGTTATTTTTATGATTTGCACAAAATGAGGTGTCAATGTTGTACAATTCTGCAGATGTTGCTGCACGGATAAAGGCACTGGCAAAACTGAAGAAAATCACGGTCAAGCAACTCCTTGCGGATGCCGGGTTGGGCTACAACATGATGACCATGATGCGAACCTCCATGCCCAAGGCCGACAACCTCGCAAAGCTGGCTGATGGGCTGGACTGCTCCGTGGACTACCTTCTGGGCCGCACCGATGACCCTCAGAGCCACCGGAGGGAGCAAGCATGAAACGCTATGAAAAAGACTTGAAGCGCTTGCAGGTTCTGACGGAAAACGGCGGCGAACCCACAGATCAGGAGACTGCAAATCTGGATGATGCGTCTGCACGCCTGCTGTCTGCAATGGGGCTCATTAAACTGACTCCCATGGGCGACAATGAATTCTGGATCACACTGACAGACGACGGCGTCACCTACTTTTACGACAGGCAGAAAGAGCGCCTTGATTTTATAAAAACTCATTTTGCGAACTTTTTGACAGGCTTTCTCTCTGGCCTTTTGGTCGGCATTTTGGTGCCCGCGCTTATAAGATGCCTGTGATTTTTAGCGCCAGGAGAATGCCGCATGCATAGCCCAGAATGTAAAGAATTACACCAAATGCTTTATTCATTCCGGCCCTCCTTTCTTTTTGCCCGCCGCGTTAGGCGCGGGCTGATTAGGTTGTGGTTATAAATTATCCCAAGTTCTTGTGAATGTCAACATATTTTCTCGAGTTCTTGTGATTTTATGGATTATTACAAAAGTGAAAGGCTGTTTTTATGAATAATTCACAAGAAGTTGCGAATATCATAAAAGCTCTGGCAAAATCTAAAAAGATTGCTATTGGTAAAATGCTTTCAGACTGTTCGTTAAGTGTTAATACGCTGTCTTCCATGCAGTCCGGCGGGTATTATCCAAGACTGGAAGCTCTCGCCAAGATTGCCGATTATCTGGACTGCTCCGTGGACTACCTTCTGGGCCGCACCGACGACCCCAATAGCCACCGGAGTAAAACTTGAACTGACATAAAGGAGAAGTAATATGCTCGACCAACACGACTTGGAACTGATCCAGAAACTAAACCAGGAGTCCGAACAGCGCATGATGGCGCTGATGGAAGCATACTTCAATCCCAAGTTCCAGGCCTTGAGCGATTCCATCGCCCTCCTGACGGAGCGCAAGGCGTCCAACGAGGTCATTGACGATCTGGATGACCGTGTGACCTATCTGGAGGGGGCCGTGGAAAACAACACCAAGGAGATTATCCGGCTCCGGCAAGCGAAGTAAAAAATGCTCACTCCCGATCAAATTCATCTCCTTCTCTGGCTGGATTCCCAGCCGCAGGGAGCCGACTTAGCCAAGATGCAGGTAGATAATGCTCCCGGCTATTCTCGCCACCGGGTAGAAACCATGACCAAAGACGGGTTGATTGACCGCATTGGCTCTGTTTATACCGTCAGCGACAAAGGCGAGGCTGCGCTGTTAGAGGCTGAGCAGCACCGCCATGAGACCGCCGAAAAAGCAGCTCAGAACCAGCGAGAGCATCATTTTCAGATAAAACTTGCGCTCATCGGCGCAGTTGCGACGGGCTTCCTCTCTGCGCTCTTCAGCCTGCTTTTCCAGCAGCTCCCGGAGCTGATTCGTACGCTCGTAAAGCAGAGTTGACGCCGGATCATCTATGCAGTCAACAACCACACATTTGACGCCTGTACGCTTGGTGAGCTTGTCCTCTATGCGCTCCCGTTCGTTGTTGAGCGACATGTCGGCATCCGTCAGAAATATCAGCATGCCGGGATCTTTCTCAACGGCAAAGTAGCGAAACATCCTCGCTCCCTCCTTTCTTTTTGCCCGACGCATTCGGTGCGGGCTGATTAGGTTGTGGTTATAAATTATCACCTTATTCGGTTAATGTCAATTCATTTCTAACCTATTAAGGTTAGTTTGTAAGTGGTTACAAATTCTGGAGGTGTTTTCTATCTACGATTCACAAGAAATCGCTAAACGAATAAAAGCCAGAGCGAAAGAGATGAAAATTCCCCTCGGTGAAGTTTTGGCGGCCTGCGGACTCGGAATCAATACTGTCAACAAAATCAGTCGTGGGACAGATATCCTGACCTTAAATTTCGCCAAAATCGCCGATTATCTGGACTGCTCTGTGGACTACCTTCTGGGCCGCACCGACGACCCCCAGAGCCACCGGAGATAATAAGCATGGAAAAGAAAATGTACCGCCTTCTGGTTCGGTTTTATAGGGCCGACGGGTTAACCAACCATCAGATCGGCGAGCTTGAGCGGTCTGACAAGCCCGGCGAGGTTACCTGCCGAATAGCCAGACTTGAGCGGATGAAATTGATTCAGGCATACTACTCAGACCCCGATCGGGATGGTTATGCTTCGGCTTTGGGCTACCAGATCACGCTGGACGGCATGTCCTACATTGAGGAACACCGCCGCACCCTCCTGATGTTCTGGATTCCCTATGCCATTACCACCGGCATTGCGATAGCGGCTCTTGTGCTTGCAGCGTAACCGGGTTGGGCTTGTAATCCGAGCACATGGCTTTCTTCTGGCAGCCCACATAGAACGGACGGCCCAGTGAATCTGCGGCGCGAGCCACATAAATGCAGGATCGGCAGGTTCCGTTGATCTTCGGCAGATACTCTCCCTCGATGAACGCGCTGGCGTACTGCTTATGCCTGAGATCTTCCAGCTCATCACGCAGCCTGCTGTTCTCCTCTTCAAGCTCCCGGCAACGCCGGAACACAGTAAAGGGGTTTCGCATCCTCGCACCCTCCTTTCTTTTTTTCGCTGGTTCGTTCGGTGCGTGCTAATTAGGTTGTAGCTATAATATAAATCGCAATTTTTGAAATTTCAAGTCTCTAATCGCAGTTTTTTGAATTTTGTATCATTGCACAATTTCAATTATTGCGATTGTGTATTTTTGTGGAGGTGGTTCCCATGGACGCAGTTGACCGTCTTTTTGCCCTTGTAGATGAAAAATACAAGGAGCAGAAAGACTTTGCTGCTGAAATCGGCGTTAGTGCGTCTAAAGTAAGTCAGTGGCGAAAACGGATCACATCATCGTACACAAAGCACATGCCGCAGATTTCGGCGGCGCTGGGTACCACGGCAGAGTACATCCTGACCGGGCA
>ERZ808242.940-NODE-940-length-18658-cov-4.065527_pt1 | contig 18658 bp, 15 predicted proteins | sample MGYA00521244_ERZ808242 | MGnify/ENA primary metagenome ERZ808242 (study PRJEB31516, sample SAMN03275573) | gut metagenome | biome: mammalia-associated habitat; material: feces | host: Papio cynocephalus | place: Kenya | collected 2012-07-27 ... | reverse complement strand
ATAATATGTTTTTTGTCCGTCACCTGTCTGCATATAAAAAGACTTCTTGTATGTCAGTTTAAAGAGCCATGTATCCGATATCAGCAGTTCCAGCTTATGCGGATCATAGGCTTCATTTCCCCAGTCTGCCAGCACCTGCGAAAAACGGTTGTTTACCGGGCAGGCATCCAGGATCATTCTGATATCCGGCAGTTGTTCATAACAAACTGCAATAATATAATCAAACAGGAAATAATTGAGCACCTCATCATATTTGCTCCAGAACAGTTCAAATGCCTCTACCATAAAACCAAATAAGGGGAAACCAGCCGGCCCTTTCAGGAAATTATTCGCCCATCTTCCAGAAACAATATCCAGTTCATTCAGTTCACCACCCTGCTTCTGTGTAAAGAACGGGAACTGGCAGAGCGCATCAATAAATCTGTCATCCCATATATAATAGGTAGCATCTATCCACAGTCCTCCATAGCGGCAAAGAAGCTGTGCGCGCAGAATATCGGACAAATGTGTCATCGAAATACATCCTTTGTTGAATTTTTCCACAACCGTTTCTGAGAATGCTACATACTGCTGGTAATTATCAAATGTAATGATCCGTATGTCTGCTTTATTTCCGAACATTTTCTTCATACGTGCAATGCATTTCTGTACGAGCTCCGGGGCTTCGGAAAGCCCCTGCCACCAGCAGATCCAGACAGGCATTCTGCCGTTCTTTCCTACTTTCCGGTCAATCGGTGGTAAATATAGAAAGTTACCCTGCTGATACTTTTTCACAAGGTCTTCTGTCAGATTTTTCACCAGTTCATACATCGCAGGGAGGCGGTTTGTATCAATTTCTTCCGTATGAAAATACCCATAGGGAATCTGTTTCTCAGCTAACCATGCTTTTATTTCTGCTGTCATATTGGTATTCCATACAGGATTTTGCCCATAGTTTTCTTCATACCACTGACGGAAAATCTCCAGGACTTCCTTTTTTATCATGAGGCATGGATATTCCCCCAGAATGACAGGTGTCTGCTCCAGCAGCTGCCGCATTTTTTTCATAGAAAGAAGTCTGCCCGCATCCACAAAATATCTGTCGAAGCTGCAGATTCCGATATATTCCACTTCTGCTTTTTTACACACCTCAGCCAGAATACTCGCCGGCGAAATAAATTTGCCATCTTTCTTTTCTTCGTATTTTTCCGCCAGATCCTGCCCAATCATGATAGTCCGATATCCCGGCTCTTTTACCTCATGATATGGCTTTGATGCCAGCACAAACATAATCCCTTTATTTTCCATAGCAATTCCCACATGCACAGAATTCTCTTCTGTGTTTTTCTGTTTCATACCTTTTCTATTATTTATGTTGTTTTGTACGAATATTTTTCCTATCTTTTTACGACATTCATCCTTTTTATGTTTTTTAGCAAATTCGTATGAATACAATTATATTGTTTTTCTGCCTCTTCATACTTTTTCCCTATTTTACCGAGAAAGTATGAATTTTGAATACTTCAAACTATATTATGTTTCATTATACCATCTGTCCGCGGCATTTCCACTTCATTTTTTCGTCCTTTTAGGGCGCGTCTTGCTTTTTTGTATGAACAGACGCAACGACCTGCCGGATGGCTTCATACTTTTGGGCAATTATTCTCTAATATGTATGAAATCATTCCGTTCGCTCCGGATGGCTTCATACAAAATCGACTAATTCTGCATTTAGGACGAATTTAACAGAGACGGAATGCATTCTGCCAATTCCGATATGATTAGCAGTCACTAAATGCATACATTATCCTCGTCGCCATAACACAAAAACAACAGGGATTGCACCGCACTATACGGCGCAATCCCTGTTATCATACACCTGTCATATAAATTCACGAAAAACTATCCATAAACAGTCAGTTTATTACAGATTTCCCCAGTTCCTGCTTATGCGGATCGCAGGCTTCATTTTCACAGCTCTGAACAATTACAAACTACCGATGTTCCCGGATCATCATCACACATACGATCACAAGCAGAATGCAGGAACCCCAGATTGCCTGCACACCGATCCGCAGAGACAGCACACCGCCAAGTCCCGCACCGATCGCAAAGATGAAAATGATCCCATAATAATGAAGTGCCTTCCGAAGCGCGCTATGCTCTCTTTCCCGGAAGAACACAGAAAGACTTTCTGTTCCGCTTCGCAGATTCCCGATGCACATCGTGCTTGCATAGCCATAACCGTTTACCTTACGGAAGGTCTGCACCTGCATTGCGCAGGTAAAGGAAACAAGCATTGTTGCCAGCATATTATATTCCTGCGGAATAAAGCCTACTGCAAGTAAAAGCACGATTTCCAGAGCAACTATGATCTGCCGCCAGTGGATTCTTTTGGCGCCTTTGTATTTATGACCGATCTGTTCCGCCACCAGCACGCCAAAGGCAAATGCAAGCACCGGGAACAAATAATGCAGTGCCTGCTGCCACTCACCCTGCATCAGATGCTGGCTCATCAATACGACGTTTCCGGTCTGTGCATTCGAGAATACTTTGTCTCTGACATTATACGTATATGCATCCTGAAAGCCGCCCGATAATGCCAGAAGGCTGCTGAGCAGGAATGTCTCTGAAGTCTGGATTTTGATTCGTTCCTTCTTGCTGATCATCTGTATCACAATCTTTCTTCTATATATTTTTCTGTCGCTTGTTTTTATGCAGGAAATACAGTTCTACATGCTGTCCAAGTAAGCTTCTATCTGCTTTCTTCCTGCCTTACTTCTCCACATGCTCAAATGTAAATACATTCAAAAATTGCTTTGCCCGTTCTGTCTTCGGATGATCAAAAAATTCCTCCGGCTTTGCTTCTTCCACGATCTGTCCCTGATCCATAAAAATGACACGGTCTGCTACTGCTTTTGCGAACTGCATCTCATGGGTGACAATGATCATCGTTTTGCCCTGCTTTGCAAGGTCAAGCATAACATCGAGTACTTCCCGCACCATTTCCGGATCAAGCGCAGCCGTTACCTCATCAAACAGAAGGATCTCCGGATGCATGCAGAGTGCACGTACGATTGCCACACGCTGCTTCTGACCACCGGAAAGCTGTCTCGGATAACTGCCTGCCTTATCTGCCAGTCCGACTCTCTGCAGAAGTTCCATAGCCTCTGCTTTTACCTCATCCTTTTTCCGCTTCTGCACCTTCACAGGGGATAGGGTAATGTTGTCAAGCACCGTCAGATGTGGAAACAGCTCATAACTCTGGAATACCATTCCGATCTTCTGCCGCATTTCTGTAATATTTTTACTTCCCTTGCGGATATCTTTGCCATGCAGGCTGATCGTTCCGTCCTGCACAGGCTCCAGTGCATTGATACAGCGGAGCAGTGTACTTTTCCCACAGCCACTCGGTCCTACCACAACGACAACCTCGCCCTGTGCAAGCGTCAGGTCAATGCCGTCCAGAATGCGTTGTCCGTCATATTCTTTTACCAGATTTTCTACCTTTAAAAGTGTATCTGCCATGATTTATCTCCATTTCTTTTCCAGATATTTTGCAAGCATGCTGATCGGCCAGCATACGAGGAAATATAATAAAAATACAACTAAAAATACGCCAAATGCAGCATTCGGACTCGTCATACGATTTGCCTCAATGATCTGCTGTGCCACTTTCAGCATTTCCACAACACCGATCATCAGGACAAGTGATGTCGTTTTGATCATACGCGTGATCAGATTGATGGAAAGCGGGATCAGGCGTCTGACTGTCTGCGGTATGATAATGTAAATATAAGTCTGTATTTTTGATAAGCCAAGTGCCTCCGCACTTTCATACTGGTGTTTCGGAATACTGATCAGGGCACCCCGCACCAGATCCGCCATTTCCGCTGTACCCCAGAGGGTAAATACGATCACGGAAGCAACCTCACCGGACAGATTCCAGCCAAGCGCTCTTGTTGTACCGAAGTATACGATAAACAGCAGTACAAGCTGTGGCATGATACGGATGATCTCCAGATATACCCGGCAGATTGCTCTGACTATCTTATTTTTCATTGTCATGAGTGCACCGACTAAAATACCGAGTGGCATACTGATCACGATCGAGATCAGGCTGATCCTTGCAGCAACCCAGAGACCGCCTAAAAGACGCAGCATATTGGTGCCCTTAAATAATACATCAATCCCCAAATCCGGCATAACGCAGCCTCCTCTCTAACAGAGTGCCCAGAATTGATACCGGAAGCAGAATGATCAGATAGAAAACGACCAGTAAAAATAAACTCTCCGTTGTTTTATAGTAAAGACCGATCAGATCCTTTGCGGTAAACATCAGATCCATCAGGCTGATAGCGCTGAATACGCTGGTTTCTTTTAATAAGAAGATCACATTGGCCACAAATGCAGGTACACTGATGGAAATTGCCTGTGGCAGGATCACATATTGAAATGTCTGGCGATGGTTCATGCCAAGACTGACCGCTGATTCTCTCTGGATCGGCTCTATGGATTCCAGTCCGCTCCGGAAAGCCTCTGCCATATAGCTTCCTCCTAAAAATGCCAGACCGATCACACCACACACCTCCGGCGTCAGTCTGATCCCGATCTTCGGAAATCCATAATAAATAAAGAATAACTGTACCAGAAGCGGTGTATTTCTGCTGATCTCCACATAGACTGCTACGATCTGTCTTGCGACCGGTACTTTATAATATTGAATTGCTGCACATAGCAGCCCCACCAAAATAGCGAAAGCGATTCCAATGAGTCCTATTTTCACGGTCAATACAGCCGCCCGTTCATACAGCGGTAAGTATTTACCGATAAACTCCCAATTCATGAAACGCGTTCTCCTTTCAACAAAATCTCCGGCAAATGCCTTAATGCGTCTGCCGGAGTTTATTCTACACCATTTCTTTTCTATCGTAAAGTTATTCTGCGTCTGTTACGCCGCCTTCTACAACTAAGCTGTCTTCATATTCAGATCCGTAAGTATCTGTCAGAGTTGCTTCATAGTCAGCATGGAAGAAGTTTTCTTCTCCAAGGCTCTTGATCTCATCGTTGATCCAGTCAAGAAGTGTTGTATTACCTTTTGTCACTGCAGGTGCGATCGTATCTGCACTTCCGAGAGAAGGAATACCTACTGTATAACCGTCATTCTGCAGAGAGAATGCGATAACCTCTGTATTATCGTTTGCCCATGCAACAGATGTTCCATTTTCAAATGCTTCTTTTGCAGTTGCATAAGAATCAAACTTCTGCAGCGGGATATCCGGATAATTTTCGATCAGATAAGTTTCTGCTGTTGTACCGGAGATAACAATGATGGAATCATCAGGATTCCAGTTGTCAAGGCTTTCGATCACATTGTCATTTCTGGATACAACACCAAGTGCTACGTTCATATAAGGAAGTGCAAAATCAACTTCTTCTTTTCTTTCATCTGTAACTGTGAAGTTTGCCAGGATGATATCTACCTTACCGGTCTGCAGATATTCAATTCTGTTAGCAGCTTCTGTGGATACGAAATTTACTTTTACGCCAAGATCTTCGCCAAGTCTGTTTGCAAAATATACATCATATCCCTGATATTCACCATTTTCATCCACATAACCAAATGGGTTTTTGTCTGAGAATACGCCGATATTGATCGTTCCGCTTTCCTTGATCTCATCGAGGGTACGGAATACTTCATTTCCCTTTGCAGCGTCTGCTGTACTGTCTGCTGCATCAGAAGTCTCTGTTGCAGATGCATCTGCTGCTGTTTCTTCTTTGCTGCCGCAGCCTGTTAAAACACCTACGCTGAGTGCAACTGCGAGTCCAAGTGATAAAACCTTCTTCCAATTTTTCATAATTTTTTCTCCTCTTCTTTTTTTGTAAGCATTATTTACTGCGATTTAGTACAAATCTCTTTCAATAGAGTTTTGCCTCGCAAAAACAGCCCGGAGGCTTTTTCTCCGGGCTGTTGGCTTCATACTTTAAATCGTATAACAAGGCGCGTCAACTGAAGCACCCGGCCAATCTGAAACCCGGCATGTCATGCAGCAACAACACATGTATGAACTTGTATAGCTGACTGTATTTTTCATTGTCTGCGCCTCCTTTGCTTAACTTGTTTTGGATTATATCCTCTTTTTCCTACTATGTCAATAGGTTTTAGGGAATTTATTTCATTTTCTTATTATATGCAAAAAATCCCCTGTTCGTCACACTTTAATCATCCGGTTCTTCTTCACTCTGCTTCACAGCAAGCGCCTCAAATTTACTTCTGACATTGCGGAAACACTCCAGCAGCTTCGGTGAGAACACACCACATTCTCCGGAAATGATCATGTGGAACGCCTGCTCCGGTGTATAGGCGCTCTTGTAAACACGCTCAGATACCAGTGCATCGTAAGAATCCGCGATAGATACGATCTGGGCGGATAAAGGAATCTCTTCTCCCTTTAAGCCGTCCGGATAACCGCGCCCGTCATATTTTTCATGATGGTGGCGGCAGATATCATAACAGACATCGCCGAACGCATCGTCCCACGCACCGCTGATCTGCTGCAAAAGCTCAGATCCTCTTGTGGTATGGGATTTCATATAGTCGAATTCTTCTTTGGTCAGTTTACCGGGCTTTAACAAAATACTGTCCGGAATTGTAATTTTACCCACATCATGCAGGGAGCTTGCTGCGACGATCTGCCTGATCTGCTCCGGCGTCAGCCCATATTCCGGATATTCCTTCATGGCTTCATTTGCGAGGATCTCCGTAAAGCCTTTGACACGCTGGATATGTTCGCCGCTTTCCAGATCACGGTATTCTACGACAGTACCGAGGATTTCGATAATTTTTTCATTGTTCTGCTGGATCCGCTTCGACTGCTTGAGCAGAAGCTCATACTGATCATGGAGTGCTTCTTCCTGTTTCTCCACTTTCATGTCCATTTTGCGTCTGTAATCATACAGGTCTACGATATTTCGTACTCTTCGTCTGACTGTCGACTCATCAAAAGGTTTTCTGATAAAATCGGATGCGCCAAGATCAAGGCTTCTGTTTTCCGTATCTTTGGAATTTTCTCCGCTGATAACGATCACCGGAACTTTTTCGATCCATTTCTGCTTCTGCATCACTTCCAGAACCGTAAAGCCATCCACGCCCGGCATAACCAGATCCAGAAGCACACATCCAAACTCTTCATAGCGCGCTTTTAATATCATAATAGCTGCCATTCCACCGTCTGCCTGCTCGATCTCATAGCTGTCCTCCAGCATTTCCTCGATCATGACTCTGTTCATTTTCACATCATCGACTATCAGTATCTTTTTCATTTTAGCCCTTTCTCTAGTTCTTATAAATTGCAACCCGGTTATTCACCTTACGGACTACAACATCATCAACCTGTTTCGCTGCCCATTTTGCACCGTCGATTTCTATCGTGACGCCTCCATAGAGTCTTCCTCTGATAATACCTGTTGCTTCTGATGCCTTCTTGAGCTGTTCATTCAGTGCAGTCTGATTATCCAGAAGCTGTTTATATTCTTCTTCTTTTGTATAGATCGCATTTTCCAGTTTCAGGAAAATGTCCATGGTATTCCGTACCTCCGGCGGATATTTTCCCTGATATTCCCGCAGACCGTTCTGCAGAGCCCGCAGTTCTTTCTCCACATTGTTGACTCTTGTCTCGATCGTATAAACTGCGTTATGCAGTGATTCATCTGCGCCCATTTTGATATAAGTAGGAACACCGACCTGATTGCCCGCATTATAGATCCTGATGCCACCAACCGCTCTGGCACTTCCGCCCAGAAGCGTTCCTTTTTCACCGGAGAGCACGATCAGTCCGTTTGCCCACAACATGGCATCCATGGAATAGTTACAATAGATATTTTCCCCCGCTTCCACACGGACAGACTCAAAGAACTTACCGCAGACAGATTTTCCGGCTCTGACCAGTCCGTTTCCTGCAGCATTCATACCCCGGCGCAGGAAAATATTTGCCTGGCTTTCCAGATAAGCGGATTCGATAAAGCCATCGACCGCAATATCCTCTGTTGCCTTGATCACGGTATTACTGCCGACATTGCCCTTGACATAAACGTTACCGTCCACATCGACATTGCCTGTCGCCATCGTCACTTCATCAAAAATATACAGGCGGCTGATCACGAGTTCTTCGCCTTTCAGCTCAATACGTCCTGTCATGGAAGAATAATAACGCATGCGGTCTTTCGACAAATGAAAGCCTTTTCCGTGCAGCATCCGCTTTTCTTTTCCTCTGTGCGCCGGAACGATCCTGCCCGTTACCGTATAGCCCGGAATACCGCTCTGTGCATTGTGATATTCCACGATCTTCTGATTCTCCTGCACGATCTCGAACCATTCCACATCCTGATAATCCACACTACCGTCTGCCAGATGTTTTGGTGTACGTGCTACCTCTGTCCGGAAGAAATATTCATAATAGCCATCTTTTCCGTCCGTAGCAGGTTGTCCCTGTGCAACTGTTATAACCTCGCCTTCTTCTGCTTTGCCTTCGGCGATCCGCCGGATCGCATCCTCCCGATAGCCTCTTCTGACACTGTTCCGCTCAAGGATATCTACAATTTCCTCATAGGTATAGGTTTCTTCCTGCTTACTGTATACAAGGCAGGCGGTCATTTCATCCGCATCGATCACAACCGCAAAGACACCATCCATCTTCTTTGGCTGCGCATCTGCCAGAAGATCCCCTACAAAATCCTTTTCCGCTTTCAGCCGCAGGCGTTCCATATCTGCCGCCGTATACATCAGATTGGCATAACCGGATACATCGATACCTTCCTCCAGTCCAAGGCGGATCTGGCGCATCTGCCTCCAGTTAAAATAATGGTTATCATAGCGGCTGATATCCACACGGTTTTCCAGACCAAGACGGATCTGCTTCATCTGTCTCCAGTCCAGATCTTCTCTGGCATAAATAGAAACATCCAGCCCCATCTCCAGACCTTCTGCGATCTCATGGATCGCCACACCACGCAGAGTAGGTTTTAAATATTTCCGGATCTCCAGTCCCTTCTGCATGGCAGGAATGATCTCCTCCAGCTGTTCCGGAATATATCCTTCCTTCACATAAGGCATGATATTGACCTTTGCTGCAATTGCCTTTCTGAGTACCTCCAGCATATCCGCAGGAAGTGCAAGGTACTGTGACAGATCAATGCCCTGTTCCAGCCCTTCCCGGATCTGTTTCATTTTTTCATAGGGAATTTTTACATTATCATATAAAGAAGTGTCAAGCCCCTCTTCCAGTCCTCTTCTGATCTCCTCCATCTGAAAAGAAACATAAGCCGGATTTGTATATTTTTCTACCGCAACGCCGGACTTCAGTCCCAGACGGATCTGCAGCATCTGCATTGCATTAAACGAAGGATCCGCATAACAGGAAGTATCCAGGCCTTCCTGCTCCCCCAACGTGATCTGTTCTAATTGATTTTTTGAATATACCCTTTCGGTCCCACCACTCATGCAAGCTCCTTTATACATACCATAGCCTGCATATAGGCATCTGTCACATCTGCAAGCTGTTTCTCTACATCCGGTCCCGGATTTCCATGTCTGTACTCTTCACAGATCGTTGATGCAGCCTCCCGCAGGTTTTCCAGCCCCAGATTCAGGCATGCACCTTTTAAATTATGGGACGCTTCAAATGCTGTTTTACAGTCTTTTGACCGGACAGCAGAACGAAGTTTTTCGTAATTATCATCTTCTTCAAAAAGCTTCAGATACTTCCTGATACGCTCCGGCTTTCTGAGCCGGTCCAGAACCTCTTCATAATCTCCACCTGTCTTGTCGTAAAACTCCTGTAATGTCATTATATAACCCTCACTGTCAGGTAAGTCTATGCTTCCTGTGCCAATTGCTGAATTGCTTCTACATGCTTCTGATAAGATGCTTTTACCTGTTCAAACAGATCTTCACTTCCGGCGATCTCTCTGCCACGCAGCTTTTCCGTCAGCGCTGCACTGACCTCATACAATTCTTTGAAAGCCAGATTGGAGCAGACACCCTTTAGCGTATGTGCACCTCTGAATGCATTTTCCGCATCTCCGTCCTGCAGTCCCTGTTCCAGCTCGGAAAAGCTCTTATCATTTAAAAATTTCAGCGCAAAGCGTTTTACCAGTGCCTCACTGCCCAGTCTGCCAAGCACTTCCTCATAATCCGCTCCCATTTGCGCATAACATTCTTTTACTGTCATGGATTTTCTCCTTTTTAAGTCATTTCATCTTTAATAGTAGCACATAAACCCCTGTATTTCTACAAAAACAGTCGGGATTCATCAAATATCCGTTATATTTCCTTTTTCCCGCGCCATAAGCAGTCTGCTGATGGTCAGGCTGATCTTCTTCACATCCGCCGGTTTCGTCAGATGGGCATCCATTCCTGCCTGCACGGTTTCTGTAACATCATCCGCATCCGAATTAGCGGTCAGCGCTATGATAAATACCCATCTGGCATCAGCACGTTCCAGCCTGCGGATCGCAGCTGCTGCCTGACAGCCGTCCATCACAGGCATTTGTCTGTCCATGATGATCACATCATAGGAGAACAGCTCTGCCTTTTGAAAGAGGTCTACTGCCTGTTTCCCATCCTCTGCAGGTGTCACGATGGCACCTTCATCCTCCAGCAGCTCACATAAAAGTTCCCTGTTCATATCTATATCATCCACGACCATGATACGCAGATCCCGCAGACAGCTTCCTGCTGTATCCTCTTCGATATCAACTGCTTTTGTATCCTTCCGGAAAGGAAGCGTAACAACTACCCGTGTACCTTCTCCGGCTTTGCTCTCGATCCCGATATGACCGTTTTTCTGCGTTACCAGATTTCTCACGATCGTCATGCCAAAGCCGTTTCCGGATCCGCTCCGGTCTGCAAATCTGTTTTCCTGTGTATACGGTTCAAAAATTTTAGGCAGGAAATCCTCAGACATGCCAATACCTGTATCTTCTATAATAAAAATATAATTATCCACGCCGGTGCCTGCCTGGCGCATGGTGACGCTGATCCTGTCTCCCTTTTCCGTAAACTGCAATGCATTGGAAAGAAGATTGTTTAAAATCTGTGTCAGCTTTAAAGTATCGCCAACCACACTTTCATCCATGATATCTGTCCGGATCTCAAATTGTTTTTCTTCTCGTCTGGCAGTATCCGCAAACGGCTGTACGATCTGTAAAAATTCTTCCCGGATATTGAAAACCTTTTTATCCAGCGGCATCAGTGCATTTTCCACCTTTGAGATATGCAGGATATTGTTGATCAGTCCCAGAATCTCTTTTGCGGCATTTTCAATCTTATGCTGGTAATCAAGGCGCTGGGATGGACTACATTCCGTGCGCATTGCAAGCTCGTTCATGCCCAGTATGATATTCAGCGGTGTCCGCATTTCATGGCTCATGTTGGAGAAAAACTGATGCTGTGATTTTTCACTTGCATCCGCTGCTTCCAGCGCTTCTTCCAGAATCCTTGTATGCTCCAGCTGCCTGCGCTTTTCAATATCGATCTGCCGAAATGCCAGAATCGCTTCCTCTTCTCCGAGGGCATCACTTAAAATAAAGCTGATGTTGACCCATTTTTCTTCCCCGTTCATCATACGGAGAAAATCGCCGCCATAGTTCCGCACCTTTTCTTTCGCCAGCTGACGGATATGGGAAAGCGAAAATGATTTCTGTAATTCCTCCGCCAGCTCCTTTGCCACAACCTGGTCAAAGCCCGTCATCATTTCCTCATAGCTGCCTTCCGGCGGCAGATACGCCTGCATCTCCGTTGATCCCTTGATCATCTGGTAGCTGCCTTCTTTTAAATTGATCCGATAGACCGCGTAGAAGGTATCACAAAGCGCATTTATGATCTGGCTGCTTTTTACCGCACGTCTGTTCATCAGAATATCATGCAGCCCCATCAGCAGCACAACGCAAAAGGCTATACCAAGCGCCGCGCTGTATACAGTGATAATGGTTTTAAATCCGCTAAGTACCGTTGCATGCGGGATTGTCATGATACAGAGCCAGCCATTGCTGACACTGTTATGGTAAACACCTCTTCTTTCTCCGTTCAGATCAACAATATCATCTCCGGTCTCCGCCAGATTTCCGTCATTGATCTCCTGCCAGATGGATGCGGCATACTGCTCCATCTTCTTTTCATCTACCGCAAAAGGCGCATCATAGTACAACAGATTTCCTTTTGCATCACATAAATAATACGCACCTCCTTCAGGCAGTCTGATGTCTTCATGCACCGCATCAAAATCACGGCGTGTGATCTTCATCAGGATTGCATTATCTGTCTGCGGATTGACCATACCGGCCATGATCGTATCCTTCTGGTCACCGGGCAGTTCGTCCGTAAAAAGCACTTCTCCGTCTGCTGCCCTGATCTCCTGATACCAGTCCTGGGCCAGATCAAAATCATCTGTTTTTCCATTGCCGCATGCTACGGCAATTTTTCCCCGGACAACAGCATAGCAGGCAAGAGTATCATCCTCTATCCTGCCTGCTGTAGTTGTTAAAAAGGCCTCCATCTTTTCCTGCAGGGAAGCCTGGTTATCATTTTCCTGTTGCAGCTCTTCGAGATAATATTCGCTCATCTCTATAAAAGCCCGGTATACGGCAATATTACGTTCCTCATCCGCCGTATAACTCTTTACCAGCTCATGCCCCATCTTACGTGCGTTGGAAAGCAGCAGGCTGTATGTGCCATACAGACCTAGCAATGCCATCAGAAGAACCAGCAAAATGATCAGGAATGTTCTGACGTTGTTATGTAATAGTCTTTTTTTGGTGATGTCATATACTTTGTTCATTGCCCTGCTACCTTCTGCATCATTGTCGTATTTATTATAAGCGAATCTGCTGTTTCTGGCAATAAAATTCAAGTGATGCAAAAGTGAGGATATCCATAACGGACATCCTCACTCTCATGCTTTCTTTCTATCATAAGAAACGCTTTGTTATTTTGTTTCTTCTGCAGCATCTTCATCTGCTGCTTCCTCATCATCCTCTGCGGAACGTGCCACGATAACGTTCAAAACAGGTGTATCCAGATGTGTGGTAATATCAATATTCCGGTTCTTTGCGATCGCAAGATCAGAAACCTTTAAGGTATCTCCTACATGAAGATCACTGCAGTCGATCTCAACTTTCTCGACCAGATCCTTTGGAAGTGCCTTATAAGCAACTTCTGTTAAAAGCTCTTCTACAATACCGCCAATGACTTTTTCCTTGTTGTGCAGAATGATCTCTGCTACGGAATGTACCTTTTCATCACTGACAAGCGCCTGAAAATCAATTTCCATCAGCATGTTCTTTACAGGGTCATAATCCATTTCCTTGATCAGTACATCATAACTCTGACCTTCCAGATCCAGCATAACCTGACTGCCCTTCATGCACTCACGCTGCATTCTCTCGGCTTCTTTTCTTTCAATCTTCAAAAGAACAGAGCCTTCGATCTCTTTTCCGAAAAGATTGCCTGTTACATAGCCTTCTCTTCTCAGTTTCTTTGCCTTTGTTTCCATGTCTCTTTTTTGCACTTTAAAAGTATTCATTTGTCTTTTCCTCCATCCATACAAATTGAGAACACAGGGATGTTTGCGGAATGTCATATACAAGATGGCGTTTCGTTTCTCTTGTTCCACCACTGTTATAGTCCCATTCCTCTAAAAATGCAAGAGGAAATTTATACTTCTTTTTTTGTCGTAAATAATTTCTTCAGACAGCTCAGTGCGACCATGACACCAAGTACCATCAGAAGGATCGCAACGATGAACTGCAGACCGTCTACCAGGAAGGTTGCCTGTCCTGCTGCCATGTTTCTGATCAGGGCGATCGTCTTCTGGACAAGTGCAGTAAAGGTAACTGCCAGCATTGTGAACATCGGGATATATAATGTCCAGCCTGTTCTGCCCGTTGTCTTTAAGAATACGGCAAGTGCGATCAGTACAAGTGCAGCCAGCAGCTGGTTCGCAGAACCAAACAGAGGCCATACATTGTTATAACCGCCAAGTGTCAGCAGGTAACCAAAGAATAAGGTAATGACGGTTGCAAAATATTTATTGGTCAGAAGCTTCTGCCAGCCCGGCATTTTGGCAGAATCTGTTGTATCACCGTAAAACAGCTCCTGGAATGACATACGTCCGATTCTTGCTACGGAATCAAGTGATGTCAGGGCAAGTGCGGAAACGCACATCGTCATAAACACGGTTGCAAGCTGCACCGGAAGTCCCATCTTTTCCAGAAAGCCTGCAACACCGCTTGAAAAGATTGCAAACGGTGTTCCATCCGGTTTTGTTCCGTTGACAGCAACAGCGCCGACAACAACCAGTGAAATGATACCAAGCAATGATTCCACTACCATGGCACCATACCCTACCATTGGCATATCCTTTTCATTACTGATCGTCTTGGAGGAAGTACCTGAGGATACCAGAGAGTGGAATCCGGAAACCGCACCGCAGGCGATCGTGACAAACAGTGTGGGGAACAGATAGTTTCCACCGACGTTAAATCCATTAAATGCATTCAGCTGCATGTCCGGATGTGCTACAAGTACACCCAATACCGCACCAATGATCATACCGAGCAGCATAAATGTTGTCATATAATCTCTTGGCTGCATCAGAAGCCACATCGGCATAACGGATGCTAAAAACAGGTAAGCCATGATGATGTAGATCCATGCAGATTTTGTCGCATAGATCGGAAGATGCATACCGACCGCAAACATAACAACCAGAAGTGCAACCGCAACTACTGCACGTACCCATTCTTTCATCGTTCCGACCTTTTTCTGGATCAGACCGAAGATCACTGCCACTACAATGAACAGCATGGAAATGGAAGCTGCTGCCGCATTTGCATACGCGGTATCTGCTGCCATATCTGCAACACCCTTTGCCACAAAGGTGCCTGCCACCATATCGGTAAAGGCTGCGATAACAAGTAAGGTAAATAACCAGCAGAACAACATAAACAGCTTTCTGCCTGTTTTTCCGATATACTTCTCAATGATCATACCCATTGACTTGCCTTCGTTCTTTACAGAAGCGTATAAAGCACCAAAATCCTGTACAGCACCGAAGAACAGTCCGCCGATCACAAGCCACAGAAGCACCGGAACCCATCCGAAAACAGATGCTAAGATCGGGCCCGTTACTGGTCCTGCTCCTGCGATGGAAGAAAACTGGTGGGCAAATACCGTAAACTTGGAAGACGGTACATAATCCTGTCCATCCTCATGTGTGTAAGCCGGTGTTTTCGCATTCGGGTCAATGCCCCATTTTTTTGCAAGCCAGCGTCCATACAACAAATATCCGGCTGCAAGTGCCACAATGCCGATCAAAACAATTACTAATCCATTCATACTCTTCGCCCTCTTGGCGATTCCCTTCTTTCTGTATCTGTTTTTTACAGCGTCAGCCTAGCACTCTGCCTTTTTATTGTCAATGTTATAACATATAGCGGTTTTCTATCCTTTTCATAACTACAGGTTATAAAAGTTGCAAAAGTGCGCAGGCACGGCGATTTCCGGTGATATAAATTGCGGCAGTCCGGCATATTTGCTATAATGAAACCATACATATGTTGTGGGGTTATTCCGCCGGATGGGCGGCAGTAATAACAAAAGCGAGGAATTCTTATGATAACAAAATGTAAACTGTGTGGGGGTGCATTAAAATACGATGCAGATATCAGGCGCATGGTCTGTGAATACTGCTCCAGTATGTTTGATGTGGAAGATACGGAAGAAGAAAAAGAATATGCAAAAATGCAGGCGGTTTCTGCCGGAAAGAAACCGGACGAAGCAATCGGGCAGGCTGTCTTTACGCCGGAAAATGAGACAATGGACATGTCTCTCTATCACTGCAGCAGCTGCAGCGGCGAGCTTTACCTGAATCAGACGGAGGTTGCCAGCTACTGTCCGTACTGCGGGCAGCCAACGATCGTATTTGAGAGGATCGCCAGGACGCGGAAGCCCGATTACATCATTCCTTTCAAGATCACGAAGGAATATGCTGTCGCCAGTATCCGTGAAAAATTTTTCAAAGGGCATTTTATCCCAAAGGAGCTGAAATATTTCAAGGCAGATCTTTTGCGTGGCATTTATGTCCCTTACTATCTGTATGATATGCTTTATAAGGACAGACAGATCATCCGCGGAAAATTTGAAGAAAAAAACAGGAAGGGCGAGAAAACCTCTGTTACCTATGATTTCTACCGGGAAGCGGTTGCTTCTTTTCAGGAAATACCGGTAGACGCTTCCAAAAAAATACCAAATGAGATCACGGAAAAGCTGGAACCGTTTTACACTGCCGACCTGATCAATTTTCAGGCAGGCTATCTTTCCGGTTTCTACGCAGACCTGCAGGATGACAGCGATTACACACTGCGCAATATAGCGAAAAGACGTGCCAGAGACCGGTTTAATAAACTTCTGTATGATGACATCATGGCAAAGGAATGTCAGACACTGAAAAGCAATCCTGCCTGTTCTTTCGAAAAAGAAGCCTATGCGCTTCTACCTGTCTGGTTTATGGTATTTACCTATGAAGGTGATTCCTATACGATCCTGGTAAACGGGCAGACCGGTAAGGTGGTCGGCGGAGTTCCCTCCGATAAAAATAAAATCGCATTGTGGTTTTCCCTGATCACACTGCTTGTTTCCGTACCGGCCTACTATATTCTGCAGTTTTTCTTTGATCCTGTCCTGTTCCAGAGCAGAGAAAGTCTCTTATCTGCCATATGGGTTCCTTTGGTATTGATCTCCGCTGCCTTTACCGCGGGGCTGAAAAATTACAGAAGTGTGAGAAAGAGTCAGGCACTGACCCGTGCAGAAACGATCAAAACACTTGTTAAAAAGAGGGAGGGACAAAAGAAATGATAGTTTGCTTATTCATAGCTGTGAGTATTGGCGCAAGCGTCGCCTTTGCCATTGTGACGGATTTCTGGAAAGATTCCAATGAGATCGGATCCTCCGATGGAAACGATGTTTATTTTTCCAATCAATTTACTGTTACGGACGGAAAAAACCGTATCCGCATAAAAGATTATGAGGACAGGATTTGATCCTGTCCTCATTTGTTAATATCTTCTCTGCAAAATGCCATACTTACAACTTTATGCAAAGTTCCAAGACTTCTTTTTCTGTTATCTGATCCAGTTGCTCTGTCACCGTATCAAAGATCTGTGCCTTCACGCAGTCTGTCAGCCATGCATGTGTACTGTCCGGTGCCGGACATATCGCTGCAAAGATCTGCTCTGCCACATTTCTGCTCTTATCCTTATCCAGATAAAATACCTCTCTGAACGTATCAAGAAGCGCAGGATGCTCTGACAGATACGCTTCTGTCTTTTCCTCTACTGCCCACATCTCGTATGTATATTCCTGATTTTCTTCCGGCTCATATTCCGCGTAGCGGTCTGCATCCTCTTCTCTGACGCCAAACAGCTCCTCTGCCTGCCACTCTTCGGGTGCTTCCGAATCCAGACAGGACAGATCCATATCCAGTACCAGGCTCAAAAACGGCGGGCAGATCTTATCGAACTTATCAAACTGCTCCTCTGCTGCAAATGCAGCCAGATTTGTTGCCTGAACCAGTGCATATCTGCAAAATGCCCTGTCTGCTTTTTCATCTGTTTTATAGTACTTGCAGATCTTTCGGAACAATTTCGTATATGCCTTCAGACGCTTCCGCTCCTTTTTCTGTTCTGTCGTGACCGGATAGGCCTCATATGCCAGAAGTTCGCCGAGTGTCACAGACAGCTCCTGTTTTTCCACCAGTGCTTCCTGTCTGCGGATCATAAGCTGCCATACCAGAAACGGTTTCAGGGCAGACAGCATTTCATCTGCATCGAGCTGTGCAAGAAAGCTGCGCAGATGCACCTCTAAAAGGCTGCTGTTGCAGTCCTCCATGCCAAGGATATTACGAAAGAGCGCAGAAAGCTGTTCCTCGTCCGTACTCTGCCCGGCGTTTTCTGTTTTGCAGGTTCCGTCACATGCTCTGTCTGCCGTGGTTTCCCCGGTCATTGTGAAGGCAATGTCAGTCCGGTCTTTATAATCGGAAAATGCATCTTCAAACTGCTCCTGCTGTCCGTAAAATGCCTTAAGTGCTGCATAGCGGTCCAGCAGCTCTGCATACTCCTCTGCGACTTCATAATTGCTGCAATCATGGAAATTTGTGCAAAGCAGCTCCAGATCTGCCAGTGTTTTAAAAAACAGATCTTTTATTGTTTCATCATCCGGATCTTCCGAAAGCTTCTGTACAAGTGCATGCAATGCTGTTGCCTTGTTTTGCAGCCCAATACCCGCTTCCTTACAACTTGATGTATACAGGATCTTAAACACATCAAAATCCTGTTCCGTACCGATATCTTGTTTTTTCCCCATCATGTTCCTCCTTTTGTAAACTTAAATATAGAATGTGCCCTATTACATAAAAAAGCTTCTCTTACACGATAGCATATCATTTTCTGTAAGAGAAGCCTCTTCTATATTTGTTTACTAAAATTTTACCAATCTTTATCTTCTATAATATCCTGCAGCATGGCATCAAGTTGTTCTTTCGTAAGCTCCGGCTGCATATAGATCACATAAGCATAGCTGTCTTTTGTAAAGCTGACAAGGCTGTACTTTCCAGCTTCATTTCCT
>ERZ808242.934-NODE-934-length-18729-cov-9.295063_pt1 | contig 18729 bp, 8 predicted proteins | sample MGYA00521244_ERZ808242 | MGnify/ENA primary metagenome ERZ808242 (study PRJEB31516, sample SAMN03275573) | gut metagenome | biome: mammalia-associated habitat; material: feces | host: Papio cynocephalus | place: Kenya | collected 2012-07-27 ... | reverse complement strand
TTTTAAACAAAAAAACCTACGTAAACGTTTACAACAATAGTGTACACTTAACAACCCAAATTTAGGATTTTTCGCTTTTCTTTTGTATCATTACTTCTTTTGTTTTTGAGAAAGGAAAATAAAGCCTTACCTTTGTCTGCTGTTTAAGAATTCAATCATTTTCTAAGACTATAACATGAAGATATATTTTTCTCATAAAGAGGAACTATGGAACTCTTGGTCGCATTTCGGCGGCGTTGTAATGGGAATCGGTGTTGGTATTGCATTCCTGATATTTTGCATCGGCCACAAAAATGCATGGGCGACAGCCGGAGTGTCGCTGTATCTCTTCGGAATGCTATGCTCGTATATTGCTTCTACCGTATACCACGCTTTGAGCGCACGCAGTGTGTGGAAGGAACGGCTACGCAAATGGGATCATGCGGCTATCTACTGGCATATTGCCGGCAGTTACTCTCCGCTGACGCTTATTGCCCTGCGCCAGGACGGCGGATGGGGATGGGGCTTGTTCGGTTTTATCTGGACATGCGCAATAGTGGGCACGGTGATGAGTTTCCACAAGTTGAAGGACCACAGCAATTTCGAAACGTCGTGCTTCGTTGCTATGGGACTGAGTATTCTGGTTGCTTTCAAACCTTTGCTGCATAGCGTGAGTGCGGCGGCAGTGATTTGGATTATCGCCGAAGGGGTTTGCTATATCACGGGGGCTGTGTTCTACAGTCTTAACAAGCGTAAATACATGCACAGCGTGTTCCACTTCTTTGTCCTTGCCGGTAGCATCTGCCATATCGTGGCGGTATGGGATGTGCTGATGGAATACATTTAAGATTGAAAAATATTAAAGAGTGAAAAAACATTTAATATTAAAAGATTGAAAGATTGGAAAATCTGAATTATAGATGCGGATTACCTTTTCTATTTTACAAGAAAAGATAATCCGCATTCTTCATTTCGCTGAGCGTCAGCGAAGCAATTCTTCATTCTTCATTTAAATAAATTCTCAAGCCGAGGCTTGAAAATTTATTTATTCAGTCTCCATGTTACGCCGTCCTTAGTGTCGTTCACCTCGAAGCCTGCATCCTTCAGTGCATCACGAATCTGGTCGCTCGTAGCCCAGTCCTTGGCAGCCTTGGCCTTGGCACGAAGGTCGAGCACCATATCCATAACCTTTCCGAATGCCTCCTCGCGGGCATCGCTCGAATCAGAGCGCTCGTCTTTCAGTCCGAGAATATCGAAGGCGAAAGTGCGCATAGTGTCTGAAAGTTCCTTAAGGCAGTCGGCACATATCGTTGCCTTATGGTCGATGAGTTTGTTCACCGTAGAGCATGCCTCGAACAAGTAGCTGATTACCTGTGGAGTGGCAAAGTCGTCGTTCATGGCATCGTAACACTTCTGGCGCAATTCCTTCACGAGTTTTTCTGTCTCGGCATCACATTTGTCGCTTACCGGCACATGCTCCAAATCCGCAATACCGTTCATCAGTTTCTCCAGTCCCTTCTCGCTTGCCTTTAGAGCCTCGTTAGAGAAGTCCACTGTGCCGCGATAGTGTGCCGAAAGGATGAAGAAGCGGATTGTCATTGGCGAATAAGCCTGCTCCAGGAGCTTATGCTTTCCGGTGAAGAACTCCTCAAGGGTGATGAAGTTGCCGAGACTCTTGCCCATCTTCTGCCCGTTGATGGTCAGCATATTGTTGTGCATCCAGTATTTCACCATCTGGTCGCCCTGACTTGCCACGGCTTGTGCTATCTCACATTCGTGATGCGGGAAAACGAGGTCCATTCCTCCCCCGTGGATATCGAAGTGGTCGCCGAGGTATTTCCTGCCCATCGCCGTGCACTCGCAGTGCCATCCCGGGAATCCGTCGCTCCACGGACTTGGCCAGCGCATGATATGCTCTGGCGAAGCTTTCTTCCAAAGAGCGAAGTCCACCTGGTTTTTCTTCTCCCCCACTCCATCGAGCTGTCGGCTCTCGTTGATAACATCGTCGAGGTTGCGATGAGAGAGGATGCCGTAGTGGTGCACCTTATTATATTTCTCGATATCGAAATACACACTGCCGTTGCTGACGTATGCAAATCCGTTGTCGATTATCTGTTTCACGAGTTCTTCCTGCTCGATAATATGTCCCGAGGCATGCGGTTCGATGCTTGGCGGCAGAACATTCAGCGCCTTCATTGCGTCATGATAGCGGTTGGTATAATACTGTGCTATCTCCATCGGCTCCAACTGCTCCAGTCGTGCCTTCTTCTCAATCTTGTCGTCGCCTTCGTCGGCATCATGCTCAAGATGCCCCACATCGGTGATGTTTCTCACGTAGCGCACCTTATAGCCAAGATGCTTCAAGTAACGGAACACGAGGTCGAATGTTATTGCCGGACGTGCATGTCCGAGATGCGGATCGCCATATACCGTAGGACCGCATACATACATACCCACATTGGGAGCATGGAGCGGTTCGAAACGCTCTTTCTTCCTTGTGAGGGTATTGTAAATAAGAAGTGTTTGTTGCATATTGTTTTGTTTTTATTGTTTTCTTTATTGGGAGGAATGGGAGAACTGGGACTGATAGGACGAATATGACGAATAGGATAAATAAGTCTGATAGGACAAATAGGTCTAATAATCTCTAATCCCTAATCCATCACCCCTAATCCATTACTAATCCATCACTTTATCGAGTCGAATCCTTCTCCGAACACGCCCTGACAGTTTGATTGAGAGACGAGAGCATCCGGATCTATCTTCTTTATATAGTTAAAGATGTCCTGCGACTCATATCTGCGAGCCATGACAATCAGGATGTCTACCTCCTGTTTAGAATACCATCCTTTTCCCTCAATAAGTGTCACGCCACGATGAATCTTCTTGTTGATAACATCGGCAATGTCCTTATAATGCTTGGATATGATGATAAACTGCACCGTCTGGCGAGTACCGTTTACTACATAATCACATACATAGCTTGCTATAAGCGTAAAGGCAACGCCATATACTATAGTCTCCATACTATGGAAAAGCAGATATGAAGATGAGATAATGGTAATGTCGATAAACTGCATTGCTCTTCCGAAACTCATCCTGAAATGTTTGTTGAGCAAGGCAATGATAATATCCGTACCACCCGTGGAGCCGTTATGTGAATAGATAAGTCCTAATCCGGCACCGCAAAGCACACCGCCAATCAGCACATGCATAAACTTGTCGTCGCCTGCCGTAACAAGCGGATAGCTTATAAACAGCGGTTGCAGAAAGCGAACAAGCATTGCAAGCAGCGTTACGCCGATTACCGTGCGGTAAATAAACTTACGTGTCAATGCTTTCAATGCGATACCGAGCATCAGAAAGTTTAGAATCCAGATGGAATAACCTGGAGAAAACGACGTGGCATAGAAAATCAAAGCCGATAGTCCGGACACACCGCCCATCACAACCTTCTCTGGAAGAATAAAGGCTGTATAGCCAACGGAATAAAGAAGGACTCCGAGAAATATCATCAGGAAATCCTTCATCTGCTCATGATCCGGCTTCAGTCTTGCCAAAGAGAAACTATTGCTCATGTATTATTCTTGTTTATTTTAATTGTATATGCAAAGATATACTAAATAAAAAGACTCGCCAAATTTAATTAAAGAAATAATGATTACCTTTGTAAAACAATAAGGATTTTTACTCTGTGCGACATTATTATCCAATATATGGAACAGGAAACAACCAAAACATACATAGCCATCGACTTGAAGTCTTTCTACGCATCCGTGGAATGTTCCGACAGGGGGCTCGACCCTCTGCAGACGAACCTTGTCGTTGCCGACAAGAGTCGCACGGACAAGACTATCTGTCTTGCCGTGTCGCCTTCGCTCAAGGCATACGGCATTGGCGGAAGGGCAAGACTTTTTGAGGTTGTGCAAAGCGTCAGACGCATCAACGGAGAAAGGAAGATGCACTGCGGAGGCTGTTTTAAGGGGAAGTCAGCTTTCGATCCGGAGTTGAAGCTTCATCCCGACTGGGAGCTCGACTATATCGTGGCAAAGCCACGAATGGCACGGTATATCGAGGTGAGCACACAGATTTACGGCATATACCTTAAATATATAGCCCAAGAGGATATCCACGTATATTCCATCGACGAGGTGTTCATGGACGTTACTCCTTATCTAAAGCATCTGAAGATGACGGCTCATGAGCTTGCAATGACCATGATTCAAGACGTGTTGAAGACTACAGGCATAACGGCTACTGCCGGCATCGGAACTAATATGTATCTCTGTAAGGTGGCGATGGATATCGTGGCAAAACATATCCCTGCCGATAAGGATGGAGTGAGGATTGCTGAGCTCGACGAGATGAATTACCGCAAACAACTTTGGAGCCACCGCCCGCTGACTGACTTCTGGCGCGTGGGCAGGGGGATCGCTAAAAGACTTGAACCTTATGGTATATACACGATGGGCGACATCGCACTTCAGTCGGAACGGAACGAGGAACTCCTCTACAGGCTCTTTGGCGTCAATGCGGAATTGCTTATCGACCATGCCTGGGGGTGGGAACCATGCACGATGCAGGCGATTAAGGAATATAAACCCGCAGTGAACTCGCTGAGTCAAGGACAGGTGTTGCAATGTCCTTATACCTACAAGAAAGCTCTCGTCGTGATAAAAGAAATGGCGGAAGCTCTGGCGCTCGACCTTGTCGACAAGCGACTTGTTGCCCACAGCATCGGAATCTACGTGGGATACGATGCCGAGAGTCTCACTTCGTATGAAGCCGGATATACTCCTATTCGCGACGTGGCACTAAACCATTACGGAAAGATTGTGCCGAAACCCGTGAACGGAGGGACAAGACTCCCCCGTCCCACTTCGTCTACAAGACTGATTACTGAAGCGGCGGTAGCTTTATTCACAAAACTCGTTGACTCAACCCTGTTGATAAGGCGACTGAATATAACTGCCGGCAATGTTGTGAGCGAAGACAAGATTGAAGATAAACAGCCTCAACAGCTTGACCTCTTCACCGACTATGATGCTCTGCGCCACGAACGTGAGAAGGAGGACAAACTTCTTGCTAAGGAGCGCCGCATGCAGGAGGCTGTGATAAAAATAAAGAAGTCGTTCGGTAAGAACACTATTCTAAAGGCTCTCGATTTTGAGGAGGGAGCCACGGCAAGGGAGAGAAACGAACAGATTGGAGGACACCATGAATGAATTAAATACGACTATGGATTATGAATTGAAAAAATATGAGTCGATACTGAACCTTCCGCACCACGTATCGAAGAGACATCAACAGATGTCTTTGCTAAACAGGGCTGCACAATTTGCTCCGTTCTCGGCACTCACCGGATACGAGGAAGCGATAAAGAAAACAGCAGACAAGTTAAAATAAGCCGTCTTTATCAAACATGACAAGAGGTGGTTTCTTTAAAAATTTTGATTAAGACGTAGTTTTTGCTAATGTTATTGCATATATAGAATAAAAAAATAAATAAAACTCCATTAACTATGAACAAAATTATTCTATCGATACTTCTCTCACTTGCAATACCAATACCGGGAGCCGCTTAGAACCATGTCTAACGGTATATATATAATAAGGAGAAACGGAAAGGCTGTAAAGATTAGAGTAGGAAACAGATAACACGCATGTAAGAAAAAAAAAATCCGCAATGCCCAAAAGACATTGCGGATTTTATCATTATAATTTATGCGGATTTCATTCTTGAACAAGAATGAAATGCAAATACACAGCAAACTACTTCACGGCAATCTTTCTTGTCTTGCCGCCTTGCTTGACGATATACACTCCACCGCGCACAATCTGCGACGGCTCCACCTTACGGCCAGTCAAGTCATAGACAACAACATTTTGAGCCATGCCGTCAGCATCAATACTAAATATGCCGTCGGTACCGCTCCACACAGCCTGCGTCAAACGACTCTCACCTGTATTGTAAACTGCACTTACAGAATAATTGTCATTTTTGTCTGCTGTTACATTTGCCACATAAGAAGTGGTGCTGACAGGAGCTGCGGTGAGCAGTTCGCCATTGCGGTAAACGTTATATCCGAGAAGACGGAAGTCGCGTGCCGCCTTGCGATAGGTGATGTCGTCAAGGAACAGAATATACTGGTTGTTTGACACACAGCGCAGGGCAAAATAGCGAGTGCCTTCAGGCAGATTTGCCGAGAACTCCTGCCACTGCGTAGGTACGCTTATTGTAGCACCGAGTTTCTTGAAGTCAGCGGTTTCCGTACCTGAAGTAGAATACAATACTTCAAGCTGCTCTTTTGTGCTATAGTAAGCTCCGTCAGGACTGCAAGCCCAGAACTTCACGGTCTGAGCACCGTCAACCTCCGGCGAAATGAGCCAGTCGTCGTTGGTTACGCGTCCTGAACAGAATGCTGCAGCAACCTGTTTTCCTGAATGTGTAGGATAAAGTGAAGTATTGATGCCGGCAGCCGACGGATTGAATACCATATAAGCTTTAGGAGCCTCAACATTGTCATACTGAACATAATCACCATGTCCGTCGAGCACTCCCATAGTACTGCTCTTGTCTCCATCGTAAAGCGTCCACTCGCCCATATTCGTTATAGAGAACGGATAATATGATTCGAAATCCTCTGTCACAGTCTCTGCCGTCGTTCCATTGTTTATACCCTCCGGTTCATTCCATGAAAGCTCTACAGAAGAGTTGCCGGCTCCGGCTTTTGCACAGACACTCTTGATAAACGGTTTGCCAGGCAGAACCGTAACGACTGTATTCGCAGAAGTATTGTTCGCCACATCCTCATCAGCAGCCCACTCTATTGCGGCTCTGTACACACAAGTCTGAGGAGCATCGCTGTTCAGCGTGTCGGTAAGAGAAATCGCAGCAGTCTCGCCGGCGGCAAGCTGTCGGTATGTAATGGAGTTTACAGGGGTATCGTTGCGATAGAGCACAACCTTGAAGTTCTCTGCCACACCGGCTCCCTTGTTTTCAACATAAATATTGAACGGCACCTCGTCGCCTACCTGAGCCTTCTCTGTCAGCGTGTAAGCATCCGCCAACGAAAGGTCATTCTCTTTTACATCATTGATGGAAATTGCATCTACATAGAAAGGTTTGATGGCAGCAAGATCTTCAGCATGCCCGCCCACTCCGGTGAACGACAGCTGCACATAGTCGTAGGAACGGAATGCAGACAGGTCATATTTCTTCTCCTGCCACTCTCCGTTCATGCCGTCAAGCTCCGTGTTGTTTGGAACGAAAGAACCTACGGTATGCCGCTTTCCATCGGGAGTAATAATCTCAACATTGAGCGAATGGCAACAGTTCTTCATATTAAATACAAAGAACTTGAGAACGGGATGGTTGGCATTCTTTAGCGAAACTTTCGGTCCGACAAAACTTGCCCTCGCTCCCTCGGTAACGGTAGCAAAAGAAATCAGTCCGCCGTCGCCGTCGTATGCCTCGGCATAAGTGCCGAGCTGCATGAGATACCACTCCGCCACATCACTGTCGTATGGGCACCACGGACCGCGCTCCAAGCTGCGTTTGGCAAACGACTCAGCATACGGTAAGGCATATGGCTTTCCAACAAATACCGTATCGGTAGATGCCTCAACGCCCTTGCCCTGTGCCGTTTCCGGAGTAATGGTATACCAGGCGAGACGCTGTTCGCCTTCCTTCATTGTGAGCTGTTCGCTGAAAGAAGGTTCCGTAACGACGGCACTACGCAACGAACTGCCGTTTACGTTGCCTATATTGTATTTCAGGCTCGTCATGTCGATTGTTCCGCCATGTATTCCTGCCATTGGAGCATTCCATGTGGCAACCACCTTTCCGTCGTCGGTAGCTGTAACCTTTCCGCCAGTCACGGCAGCCGGAGTATCATATCCAACGTATGTCTCCACTGATACAGGAGCACCGCTACCGTATTCATTCTCCGCCACGATACGGTATTCCACCATGCCGTCAATCTGCGGTGTATCCTCAAATGACTTCAAAGCACCTGGAGTAACATCACGGAACGTCTTTACCAAGGCATTGTCAGACAAGCGTGTCACGCTTATCTTGCTGATATTGCCCGTAAGTTCACTGCCTGCCATATCGGCAAATGGAGCCGCAAATGAGATTTTCACCTTATGCTCAGCACCTTCGGCAGTTGCCTTAACGTCAAACACGGCTGCCGGAGCCTTTGTCGAACCGAGTTCCTCAACGTGTAAGTTGTCGATATACAGTGAACTGCCGTCAGCATACGTGCTGCATGCATGAATTCCGATGTAGCAAGCTCCGTCTTCTGCAGGAATGAATGTACCGCTGAATGTCTTTGATTCATCTGTTGAAACCTCAGTAACCGGTATTATTTGCTGCGTCAGCGACTTTCCTTTCGGGAAGTTTCCGGCAGCCACCTCAAATTTTTCCGTGCAGCCCTGGTCTGCCATAGCTTCAAGCGACACATAATATACCTTGTCCTTGCTCATGCTGAATGCTGGAGTAATGAGCCAGTCGTCGGCATCAAGTCCCGACTCGCTAATTGTGTACATCATGCAGTCGCCAAAGAACGACCATGTATTGTCGTCGCCATTGACATCATCTGCCATCAGGCTCGACACCTCGTCTTCACTGTCGAAGGTCTGATCGTATGGCAATTGCAGCGACGTACCGAGTTGCAGAGTATTGGTCTTTGCCGTTCCGCCGTATTCCCCGGCATGACTTGCCTTAACCTCATAATAATAATTGCCGTACTGTATGTCTGCCACATCGTCGACAAATGAAGTTGCCGAACCTGTGTACACTTCCTTACTGCCCGGCTGACGTGTAACAGTATAAGTTACTGTCTGCGGATTGAAATAACCGCCGTGGTCGCCCTGTTGAGGTGCAGTCCATGCCACACTCACCTTGTCGCCGTTTTTCTCCGCCTTCGGCGATAGCGGCGTCACCACGTCGTTACCAGCCCAGAAATCACAGTACACAAACGGACTTCTGCCCGTAACATTGCTTGCTGTAATTTTTAGAGTATGCATACCGCGTTCTACCGTGGCTGGTTCCGACACGGCAGCTCCTGCCGTTGAACTACCGTTGAAGAGCGGTTCCCCGTCAATCTTCACTTGATAATCCAGATTGCCACTCAGTTTTGCTCCAGCCATCGTTGTCGTTGGCATAGTGAATACGACATTTCCTGTCAACGAAGCTTGACTGAACTCTACAGAAGGTTTCTGCGGAGACGACGGAGCACCGCCTACAGCATACGATCCTTTGGTGAAGATACCCGTAAACTGGTACCTGTCGGGGATAGTGGCGAGTGTCGTCGCCTTTCCCGTGGCAAGGTCAAGCTCACAGAGTTCCGGACTCTCGTCGGTATAGTGTGGAGTCATTGCCCAAAGCATTCTGCCCGATGGATAATCGAAAGTGGCACTCTGAGCATATTTCACGGTTTTGCCCGTCTGTCCTATCTCCGTCAACGAGCCTGTTTGCTTGTCGATGCTATAGAGCATACCATAGAGGCCAACACCATAGAGTTTGCCGTCGCGTGTAGAAGCGAGGGCAATAAGCTCCTCCTTCAAGTCGGAAATTTTCGAAGAGAAACCTGTTGCCGTGTTAAGCGTTCCAAAGAAATACTTATTATCTTTAGGGTCTACCCTGAAGCATCCGTATATCTTGTCGCCCACGGGGTCATAGGCGAGGTCCGACGCCACACTGCTGTATGTTGTAAGCTTTTTCTCGCTGAGCAGTTTCCATCCGTTCTCCACATCATATATTCGGAAACTCACCGTCCCGTCATAATTGTACGGGGTGTAGTCAACCATATAATAACGCCCGTCTACATATACTCCGCCTCCGAAAGCCGTTAGCTTGTCGTCGAGCTTCACCGGAGCTATTTTAGAACCATCGTTTGCCGGCATACTGTATATGCCATATGGAGCTTTCTCCATATCTTCCCATCCATGTCCGAACACTACACTGCCGTAAACAACAGGCTGAGCCTGGGCATGTGCCATCGAAGCACAGCCCAGACCCAGCGTTGTAAGTGCTATGGCGGATAAGGATATCCTCTTTATTGCCATATTGAAATAATATAAATTTTTATTTAACCAAAACCTTGTATGTGGCATTGCCTATCTTGACGATATACATGCCTGGCTGTGCCGCGATGCGCTCTGTGGCATTTGCCGTAAACTGTGTTTTCAAACTGCCGTCTACGGTGTATACCCTTACGTTCTTGCCCTCGGCTCCTACCACAAGGATATGTCCCTCGGCTCCAGCCACTGCTGCATTACCGGCAGCAACACTTGCTATAGCAGAAGTGTAGGCAACCTCGGCGAGATTAGAAGGAACAGACTCGCCCTTGTCGTAAACAGCCGTTACAAGATATCCGTATGTAGTATTGTTGACCACGCTCTCATCAGAATACGTCTCTCCGGCAACAGGTTTCGTGTTGAGTTTCACGAAGTCGCGGTACACATTGTAACCCTTCAGTTCGAGTTTCTCTGCCACAGCACCCTTTGCCACATACGAGATATCGTCGACGAGGAGGGCAAACTTGTTGTTTGACACGCAGCGGATAGCAAAATATTTCGTTCCTTCCGGAACATCCACCTTGTATTCATCCCAGCCACTAACATTATTCACGTCGATTGTCTCGCCAATCTTCTGGAAACTGCTTATTGCCTTGTCGGTAGTAGAATAGAGCACTTCCATCTGTTCAGGAACAGCTGATGCGAGACCGGCTTTTGCATAGAAGATTACGGTCTGTGCGTCGCCATTGAGTTCCGGCGATACAAGCCAGTCGTCGTTCTGCTTTTTCGTCTCGCCACCATCATTTGAAGCACAAGCGAAACTTACGAGCATCTGGTTGCCAGAATGCGGATCCCAGCTCTTGAACGGAATACCAGCCTGTTCCACATTGAATACCTGGAACGCCATAGGCTTGCCGGCATTCTCGTATTCCAACGGTTCGAAACTGTCGCTGAGCGTTATTCTGATGGTATTCTGCTGGTCGCAGTCGTATGTAGTCCAGTCGCCATAACCTGTTATTGCAAATGCCTTATAAGAGTCAAAGTCGTCTGTTGTTGTCTCCATACCAACCTTGCTCATATCCGGTGCCGTCCACGAGAGTTTAACGGCATTTCCCTCTGCCGCTCCCGTCAATGCGGTAGCTGCCGGATAGTTAGGATAAACGACCTTTACATTTGCCTTCTCCGAGGCATTGTTGGCTGCAAACTTGTCGGCTGAGTATTCCACAGCGGCATAATACTGAGTGTTCTCTGGATCAAGCACCGTTATGTTGTCACCGAAGGTTACTGTTTTCTCCGCATCACCATTGATGTCTTCACCCTGCATGCGGCTCACTTCCTTGTCGTTCTTGTACAGAACCAGCGAATAATCGCTGCCACTTACTGCCGATTCGGAATTGTTGCGGTAGGTGAATTCCATTTCTGCAGCATTGCCCGACATTAACTTCTCTGGAGCGGTAAATGTGCGTGCCATCATATCGTTATCGGCTTTCTCAACGATTGCCACATTATCGTAGGCAAGGAAGTTGTCGAGTGTCTTCACTGCCTCGCCCTCGAAGCCGATGCGCACATACTTACTGTCTTTGTATGGGGCAAGGTCTACGCTGAAGCGGTGCCAGCCTTCAGTATATTTGTCGGTTGAGATGCTGAGGGCATCAACAAACTCGCCATAATCTTTCTGTACGCTTACCGTGAGCTTGTCGCCCTGTCCGTTCATATAAGCCCAGAAGTTCAATACCGGGTTCTGCATCTTGCTGATGTCAACCTTCGGCGACTCACTTCTTACAGCCTTGCCTAAGGCTACAGCTGAGAACGACTGCATGCCGCCATCATTGTCCTGTGCGACAGTAACAGGCGATTCCGTCATGGCGTAACAATATGCCTCGCCAACAGTACCCTTTGTAGGATTGGTTACCCATGGACCACTCTTCATCGTTGTCCCCTTGAACGATTCTACCAGTGGGGCGATTATCGACGGACCGGCTATTGCCGAATATGTAGTCCAGTAATCTCGTCCGCCGCCGGCAATGTTTGTGGCATATACGCTGTATGCCGTATAAACCTGCTTTCCGCCAGTTTCGAGCTGTTCTTCATAATGGTTAACATTGCCGAGATACTTGTCGTCGGGGTCTGTACCTGCTGAAACATAGTATGTCAGTTCTTCCGGATTGATATATCCTCCGTGGATTCCTTCAGGTGCATCCCATGTTACGTGTATCAGTCCCTCTTTTTCCGGGTCTTCGTATGCCCTGAGGTTTCTTACAGCTCCCGGAGCGTCAGTACCGACGTAGACTTTCTTTGTTACTTCCATTCCCTCTTCGCCGTTGGCATTTACAGCCATAGCGGAGTATGTGTGGAAGGCTGATTCCACTCCTTCATCCTTAAAGGAGCATGCTTTACCAGGAGCTACATCCGTGAACGTTGTCAGCGTAACGCCGTCGCGACATACGTTTACCTTCAAGTTTCCGGTCAGCGGCTCTCCGCCAAGTGTCGTGGATGGGGCGTTGAACGCTACTGTAGCCTCAGAAGCTCCCTTCTCGCCAGGTGTTACGGTGAATTCCGCAGGAACGGCAGGTGCCGTGGATGCAATCTCTACAATGTTGACATTGCCCACATAGAGGGTGCTCAAGTCGGCATCGCTCATGGCATGTATTCCGAAATATAGCTTGCCGTCTTCTTTTGCGAGATATGTTCCGCTAAGAGTATGGCGACGCGGGTTGTATGTTATGTCTGTCGGCTCTATAACCTGCGTTGTCATTGCCTCGGCAGTAGGTGCTGAGCCTACAGACAGGGCGACACGCTCCGTAGGATAAGAGTTGAGAGCATCAAACGTGAACTTGTATGCAGCCCCTTTCTTTGCACTTATTGCAGGAGCAATGAGCCAGTCATCGGCAGCATTTACAGAGTTTGCACTGTATGCCATCATCTCATAGTATGTATCAAACGTCCATGTGGTACCGTCGTTGTTGGCATCGACGATTTTGAATTCTTTGGTTTTCTCCTCAGAATCGAGGTTGTTTGTGTATGGCAGGGATATTGCGGAGCCGTAGGTTATCTCCTGACTCTCGGCATAGTCGCCAGTCATGTCGCCGTTTACGGCTGCCACATTATATATATATGTGGCTTTCTCTTCGGAATTGATAACATCGGTATAAGATGTTGCTGCAAGATTCTCTGCCACGGTAACGGCATTTGCCTCATCGCCCTTTTTGCTTCGCTTTACGATGTATTTCACGTTGTTCTTGTCGAACACGCCACCGTTTACCGTCTTTTCTACTGCTGTCCATGAGAGCTGTACGCTATTGTCTTTCACCTCAGCCTTTATGTTGGTAGGTGTTGCCGGTTTACCGTAGCCCACCCAAACGCTGTCGCGGTTAAGATCGCTCACGGCTGCCGGAATTTCGCCGTTGGCTGCTATGGCGGCAGTAACGGCAAACTGTGTCTTTCCGCTGTTTGCCAATGTTACCGGAGCCGACACTGCCTCGCCTGGAGCTGCCGTTCCTTCGGCTGCCTGCTCACCGTTTATGCGCACTGTATACTGGAGATTGCCTGTGAGGCTTGTACCTTTTACGTCCTTCGTAGGCATCTTGAAGTCTACGGTTCCCTGAGTGAGCGAAGTGAGGTTTACCTTCATCTCCGTAACGCTGTCGGGCAGAGCGTTGAGCGTCAAGTCTTGTTTCATGTACAGGCCCGTAATATAGTCGCATGTCTCTGTATCGCCGTCGTCATATCCGAAACCGGCAATTTTACTGCTCTGTGCAGTCTGCGGGTCAACCTCATAGATGTCTGAAGCAAAATAGTCGTTGGCTGCAGCCCAGTAGATTTTACCTGTGGCATAGTCGCAAGTGGCACTTTGGTATAGTGGTACCACGGATACGTCTGTTGTTCCTACTACCGTAGCCTTTCCATTATATTTATTCACAGTATACAGCTTTCCGCTTTTTCCGAAGCCGTAGAGCTGTCCGTCGCGGTTGAAGGTAATTGCCATGAATCTCTCCGGCAGTTGTCCGATGGAGTCGCAATCGAAGAGTGTGTAAGGATAGCCCTCCTGCGTACCGTATTTGAAACGTCCCAGTGTATTAAACTTTCCACTGTAGTCTGCATCCGAGAATATGCCATAGTATGTCTGTGTTTCTGGGTCGAAAGCAAGATCAGACGATATCGACGTGAATGTAAAGCCACGCTTATCGCTATTCAGCGACCAATCTGCCGCATTGTAGTCATACAGCTTTATAGGCATCGTTATCTTGCTGCCGTCGTCTGACTCTGAATAGTAGGTGGTAAGGAATGAACCTTGTGCGTAAGTTGCACCTCCATAACTCTTCACATTGCCGTTTACAAGCGATATGCCACTTGGGTTTGACGTATTGAAGGTGTATAAACCTGGATTATTCTCATCGCTCATGCTCACATAGCCATATAGCTGCACACCGTTAGAGGCTGCCTTCAGCGGAGTATGAACTTTGTTTTTCGCCGCTTTCTTCGCTGCGGCACGCCTTGCCTTGACCTCTGGCGGCAACTGCTTAGCGTTTTGTGCCATCACCCCCCCAAATGTAGGAGTTGACACAAAGGCTATTGCCATCAGAGCACGGACAAGCATTTTGTTGTCTGCTTTTTTACTCATTTTTTACTTGGAGTTTATTGATAGTTGTTCTTCAGCTGCAAAGTTAATCAAAAAAGACAAACATTGCGACAAAATATAACCTTTTGCCTATATTATTTACCCATATCTTATAATTTAACACTTCATAGACATAAAATGTACCTTATTATAAGACATTCGAGTTTTGTACTTTACCAAGTACGGCAATTTATCAAGAAAATATTTTTTTGTCATTTTACCCTCACACCCTCACCAACGGCCTTGAAAGTCCCTGTTTATCGCACTTCCGGAGTGTGAGGGATAGTGTGAGGGGTCAATGCTTATCCCTCACACCTTCAACGAGGACGCAACAATCTTTTTTTTGAACCGTCATGCCAATATCATTAAAGCTAAGTAACTGTTCATAATTATCTTATATGAACGACAAAAGAGACAATGGAGACGACTTAATATAATAAAACAACAAAAACAACCGGTACAACAAATACAACACCTGCGTGTGTGGCAAGCATGAAGGTTGTTTGGGTTGTCTATGTTGTGAAGGTTGTTTAAATATTAATATTTTGTTTTTTGTATAAATTAATTGTGCGTAACTACCTATCATTTGGTATAGGTGCATCTATGCTGCACCAAAAGTGCAACATTGAAGCACCTTTGGTGCACTATTATTTATGCTTTCTTTAAAGAAGTTCCGGTGATTACAAATGTATAATTCATAGGATAAGTAAATGTTCAAAAATAAATTTATAAATCAAATGAAATATATAAACGACAATAGAGACAACAATAGACAACATTGTCTTCTATTGTCTCTATTGTCGTTTATATTAAATTAATTCTGATTAGTTACTTAATGGATTCAAGTTTAGGAGCTAAATGTATTGGACTCTCTCCCAACTACGCTAAATTCTGAACTTGAATATGGTTATAATAACTATCAAAAAACAGATGACTAAAAATTACGTGAAGTTGGAAGAGAAACGACTTATTGTCATTGGCTGTTTATTTAGCTATTACACATTGTGCCGTTTTGTCATCAAAGAAAGACATTTTGTCGCGTTTATCACTATGGTATATGCTTTGCACAACAAATTGCGTAACAAAATGAAAGAAATAAAATTAGAAAGGAGACAATAATATGACATTCGACAAGTTTACAATCAAAGCGCAGGAGGTTGTGCAAGAGGCAATCAACACCGCACAGATGAGCGGACAGCAGACTATCGAACCGGTGCACTTGCTCAAGGGCATCATGGTGAAGGCTAAGGACGTGGCGAACTTCATATTCCAGAAGCTCGGTGTCAACGCAAGTCAGATAGAGATGCTCGCCGATCAGGAGATTAAACATCTGCCGAGGGTGCAGGGCGGACAGCCATATCTCTCTAACGATACGAACAACGTGTTGAACAAGGCGATGAGCCTGTCGCAGAAAATGGGCGACGAGTTCGTCAGCGTGGAGCCGGTGCTTCTCGCTTTGCTCACAGAAAATTCTACCGCAAGCCGCATCTTGAAGGATGCCGGATGCACGGAGAACGAAATGCTCCGGGCTATCCAGGAATTGCGACAGGGACAGAAGGTGCAGAGCCAGAGCGGCGACGAGAACTACCAGAGTCTTGACAAGTATGCCAAGAACCTGGTGGAGCAGGCTCGCCAGGGCAAGCTCGACCCGGTTATCGGACGTGATGAGGAGATTCGCCGCGTGCTTCAGATTCTGTCGCGACGTACGAAGAACAACCCTATACTGATTGGCGAACCGGGTACCGGTAAGACGGCTATCGTGGAGGGCTTGGCTGAGCGTATCGTGCGCGGCGACGTGCCGGAGAACTTGAAAGACAAGCAACTGTACTCGCTGGATATGGGTGCGCTGGTTGCCGGTGCAAAATACAAGGGCGAGTTTGAGGAGCGCTTGAAGAGCGTTATCAACGAGGTTACCAAGAGCGACGGCAGGATTATCCTCTTTATCGACGAGATTCACACGCTGGTGGGTGCCGGAGGCGGAGAGGGCGCCATGGATGCGGCCAATATCCTGAAACCGGCTTTGGCACGTGGCGAACTGAGGGCTATCGGTGCTACCACGCTCAATGAATACCAGAAGTATTTTGAGAAGGATAAGGCTCTGGAGCGTCGTTTCCAGACTGTTATGGTGGACGAGCCTGATGAGCTGAGTGCGATTTCTATCCTCCGTGGACTGAAGGAGCGCTATGAGAACCACCACAAGGTGCGTATCCAGGATGATGCCTGCATCGCTGCCGTGAAACTCTCTGAGAGATACATCAGCGACCGCTTCTTGCCGGACAAGGCTATCGACCTTATGGACGAGGCTGCGGCTAAACTGCGTATGGAGCGCGACTCCGTGCCGGAGGAGCTGGACGAGATTACGCGTAAACTGAAACAGCTCGAGATTGAGCGCGAGGCTATCAAGCGCGAAAACGACCAGCCTAAGATTGAGCAGCTCGACAAGGAGATTGCCGACCTGAAGGAGCAGGAGAAGCAGTATCGCGCTAAATGGGAGGGCGAGAAGGCTCTCGTGAACAAGATTCAGGAGGACAAACAGCAGATTGAGAACCTTAAACTCGAGGCTGAACGCGCCGAGAGGGAAGGTAACTACGAGCGCGTTGCCGAGATTCGTTACAGCCGTCTGAAAGGTCTTGAGGATGATATAAAGAATATTCAGGCGCAGCTGAAGAATACTCAGGGCGGCGAGGCTATGGTTCGCGAGGAGGTTACTGCCGACGATATCGCCGAGGTGGTGAGCCGCTGGACGGGTATTCCTGTAACGCGTATGCTGCAGAGCGAGCGCGAGAAGTTGCTACATCTTGAGGAGGAACTCCACAAGAGGGTTATCGGACAGGACGAGGCTATCAATGCCGTGAGCGATGCCGTGCGCCGCAGTCGTGCCGGGTTGCAAGACCCTAAACGTCCTATCGCTTCGTTTATCTTCCTCGGCACAACGGGTGTGGGTAAGACGGAGTTGGCGAAGGCTCTTGCCGAATACTTGTTCAATGACGAGACGATGATGACGCGTATCGATATGAGCGAGTATCAGGAGAAGTTCAGCGTTTCCCGCCTTATCGGAGCACCTCCAGGATACGTTGGATATGATGAGGGCGGACAGCTCACCGAGGCTGTAAGGCGCAAACCTTACTCAGTGGTATTGTTTGATGAGATTGAGAAGGCTCACCCGGATGTGTTCAACATCTTGCTTCAGGTGTTGGACGACGGACGACTGACTGACAACAAGGGCAGGACGGTGAACTTCAAGAATACTATCATCATCATGACATCTAACCTCGGCAGTCAGTATATCCAGCAGGAGTTCGAGAAGATTAATCCGCAGAACCACGATGCTATCGTCAGCGACACGAAGCTGAAGGTTATGGAGATGCTGAAGAAGACGATTCGTCCGGAATTCCTCAACCGTATCGACGAGACGATTATGTTCTTGCCGCTTACGAAGAAGGAGATTGCCCAGGTTGTTACCTTGCAGATGAACGCCGTGAAGAAGATGCTTGAGCCGCAGGGCTTCACGCTGAACGTTACGGATGCTGCTATCCAGTATCTTGCTGATGCGGGCTACGACCCAGAGTTCGGTGCTCGCCCTGTGAAGAGGGCTATCCAGCGCTTGGTGCTCAACGACCTATCCAAGAAGATTCTTGCTGAGGAGGTTTCACGCGAGAAACCTATCGTTATCGATGCCAACGGGGCTGGGTTGCAGTTCAGAAACTGACGGCTGCCGACGGGTTCTGAAAGGACTTATGATAGATAAGTTTTTGATTTGATTATGTGTTAGTATGTTTGTGATATGGAACATCGGGACTTGCAGTCTATAAAAGGCTTCGGGTGCCGATGTTTTTTTATGTCTTATCGAAAAAATATTGAGGATTTTCTTTGGTCGTTATGATTATTGTTGCTACTTTTGCATTCGGCTAACAAAAAGATATAGGGGCGTAGCCCAGCTGGTTTAGAGCGCTGCAGTCACATTGCAGAGGTCATCGGTTCGAGCCCGATCGTCCCTACTATTAAGAGAGGTAATTCAAAAAATGAATTACCTCTTTTTTTGCATAATCAAAAATCGAGCCCGATCGTCCCTACTATTAAGAGAGGTAATTCAAAAAATGAATTACCTC
>ERZ808242.932-NODE-932-length-18736-cov-3.623254_pt1 | contig 18736 bp, 21 predicted proteins | sample MGYA00521244_ERZ808242 | MGnify/ENA primary metagenome ERZ808242 (study PRJEB31516, sample SAMN03275573) | gut metagenome | biome: mammalia-associated habitat; material: feces | host: Papio cynocephalus | place: Kenya | collected 2012-07-27 ... | reverse complement strand
CATCGAGGTCGACTTCTCTCCTTTTATTTGGGTCACTTCATTTTAGCACATACAACGCTTTTTTGACTTTTTTCGGATTTCCTCTTGCATTGTTCCGCTGCCCGTGGTACAATATTCTTAGCTACAGGACTTGGAGGATTGATCCATGGCCGCAAATCGGATGCGCAGCTTCTACTTTTACTACTATTACTTTTTCGCCTGAAAAGTAATAGTAATTTGTGCTGCAAATCTTCCGTAGCAGGAAAGCGTAATTGAGCGCCGCACGAATTACTCGTGCGGCGCATATTTTTTAGGAGATGTGTCTTATGATTGCAATTCTGAAGCCCGGCACCACCCCTGCCCAGACCGACCACCTGGTCAGCTGGCTGAAGGCCATGAACCTGGACGTTCATATTTCTCACGGCGAGGAGGTCACGATTCTCGGTCTGGTGGGCGATACCACCCGGGTGGACATCGACCTGCTGAAAAGCCTGGAAATGGTGGACACCGTCAAGCGGGTCACGGAGCCGTTCAAGCAGGCCAACCGGAAGTTCCACCCCCTGGACACCATCATTGAGGTGGGCAACGCCCGGATCGGCGGCGGCTATTTTGCCATGATTGCCGGCCCCTGCTCCGTAGAATCGGAAGCGCAGATCGTGGAAGTTGCCCAGGCGGTGAAGGCCTCCGGCGCGAACCTGCTCCGGGGCGGTGCCTTCAAGCCCCGCACCTCTCCCTATGCCTTCCAGGGCATGGGCGCGGAGGGCATTCGGCTGCTGCTGAAGGCCAAAGAGGCCACCGGACTGCCAATCGTCACGGAAATCATGAACATCTCCACCCTCGACCTGTTCGCCGACGTGGACGTGATTCAGGTAGGTGCCCGGAACATGCAGAATTTTGACCTTCTGAAGGAGCTGGGCAAAACCAACAAGCCCATCCTGCTCAAGCGTGGCCTGGCCAACACCATCCAGGAGCTTCTCATGAGCGCGGAATACATCATGAGCGAAGGCAACGAAAAGGTCATCCTCTGTGAGCGAGGCATCCGCACCTTCGAGACCGCCACCCGGAATACCCTGGATCTGTCCGCCGTTGCGGTGCTGCACAGCCTGACCCACCTGCCCGTGGTAGTCGATCCCAGCCACGCCACCGGCAAGTCGGAGCTGGTGCCCTCCATGGCTCTGGCCGCCACCGCCGCCGGTGCCGACGGCATTATGGTGGAGGTACACAACAACCCTGCCGCCGCCCTGTGCGACGGTGCCCAGTCCCTGACCCCCGCTCAGTTTGACGAGCTGAACCGGCGTGTCCAGCGTCTGCGTGAGGTTCTGGTATGAAGGTAGGAATCCTCGGCCTCGGCCTCATCGGCGGCTCCATGGCCAGAGCCTACGCCCTGGAGGGGCATACGGTTTACGCCGCGGAAACCGACGAATCCATGCTGTCCTTTGCCATGCTGGCGGGAGCCGTCCACGGCAGGCTGGACGAGCAGTCCATCCCCCAGTGCGATCTGATCCTGCTTGCCATCTACCCGGACGGCAGTGCCTCCTGGCTGGAGCGGAACGCCCCCCTTGTTTCCAAAAACGCCCTGGTTATCGACTGCTGCGGTGTCAAGCAGGAGGTGTGCCGCCGGTGCTTCCCGGTGGCAAAGCAGTACGGCTTCACCTTCGTCGGCGGTCATCCCATGGCCGGCTCCCAGTTCTCCGGCTTCAAGTACAGCCGAGCCACCCTCTACAACGGCGCGCCTATGGTGCTGGTGCCGCCGGTCTTTGACGATATTGCCCTTTTGCAGCGGGTGAAGGACGCCTTGAAACCCTGCCGCTTCGGTTCCTTCTCCGTAACCACCGCCGAGGAACACGATAAAATGATCGCCTTCACCTCTCAGATGCCCCATATTCTGAGCAACGCCTTCATTAAGTCCCCCACCGCCCTGAAGCACAAGGGCTTCTCCGCGGGCAGCTACAAGGATCTGACCCGGGTGGCCTGGCTGAATCCCCAGATGTGGGCGGAGCTGTTCCTGGAAAACCGGGAGAACACCCTCTTTGAGCTGGACTTTTACATTCAGAGCCTCCAGGCGTATGAGAAGGCCATCCGCGATTCCGATATGGACACCCTGGTAAAGCTTCTGGACGAGGGCAAAAAACGCAAAGAGGAGGTGGACGGATGAACACCGTCACCGTCAGCGCATCGAAAACCTATGACATTCTCATCGGCTCCGGCATTCTGTCGGAGCTGGGTTCCCGAGTCCGGGTGCTTGGCAAGGCTCGGAAGGTCTGTATCGTCAGCGAAACCAGCGTTTTCCCCCTCTGGGGCGAAACTGCCCGTTCCAGCCTGGAAGCCGCCGGCTTCGATGTCTGCGCCTATGTCTTTCCCGCTGGCGAGGAAAGCAAAAACGGGGAAAATCTTCTGAAGCTTCTGAACTTTCTGGCAGAAAACGGCCTGACCCGGTCGGACATCCTCGTGGCTCTGGGCGGCGGCGTCACCGGAGACTTAGCCGGCTTTGCCGCCGCCTGCTTCCTTCGGGGCATCCGCTTTGTCCAGGTACCCACCACCCTGCTTGCCGCCGTGGATTCCTCGGTAGGCGGAAAAACCGCCGTTGATTTGCCCGCGGGCAAAAACTTAGCCGGTGCCTTCTGGCAGCCCAGTCTCGTCATTTGCGATACTGACACCCTGGACACCCTGCCCGCAGACATTTTCCGGGACGGCTGCGCCGAGGTCATCAAGTACGGCATTCTCTACGACCCCAAGCTTTTTGCCCACCTGGAGGAAAAAGGCCTGGATTTTGACCGGGAAGCGGTCATCACCCGATGCGTGGAATTAAAGCGGGACGTGGTCATGGAGGACGAATTTGACACCGGTGCCCGGATGAAGCTGAATCTGGGTCACACCATCGGCCACGGGGTGGAAGCCCTGAGCAATTTTACGCTCTCTCATGGAAAATCCGTGGCCATCGGCATGGCCATTGTCTGCCGAGCCAGCCGCTGCCCGGATACCCCCCGGATTCTGGCGATCTTACAGAAATTCGGCCTTCCCATCACCACGGACGAAAGCGTCCAGGACATTTACAACTACACCCTTTCCGACAAGAAACGCTCCGGGGACACCGTCCGGCTGATTATCCCCCGGCGCATCGGCGACTGCGCCATCGTCCCCACCCCGGTACACGCCCTCCAATCCTTCATTCAGGCGGGACTTTAATATGGATATCACCATCATTCCCACCCCCTTGCGGGGCAAAATCACCCCTATCCCCTCCAAATCCCAGGCGCATCGGCTGCTGATCCTGGCGGCCTTCGCGGACGCTCCCACGGAGCTTCTCTGCGCGGAAACCAACCGGGACATCGAAGCCACGGTGGACTGCCTGAACGCCTTGGGTGCGGATATTTTTCGCACGGATACCGGCTACACCGTCCACCCTGTCCGGGTACTTCCGGAGAAAGCCACGCTTAACTGCTGTGAAAGCGGCTCCACCCTCCGCTTTCTTCTTCCCGTGGCCGGTGCTCTGGGCGTGGACACCACCTTCCTGCTGGAGGGCCGTCTGCCCCAGCGTCCCTTGTCTCCCATGTGGGAGAAAATGGCGCAGATGGGATGTTCCCTTTCCCGCCCAACCCCGAACACCATCCACTGCGCCGGAACACTTCGCCCAGGCCATTACACCATCGACGGCGGCGTTTCCAGCCAGTATATCACCGGCTTTTTGCTGGCGCTTTCCCTGCTGGATTCCCCCAGCACCCTGGAAATCACCGGCAAGCTGGAATCCGCCCCCTATGTGGATTTAACCAAAGACGCTCTGCGCCAGTTCGGCGCGGAGCCGGAGCATCCGGGCCAATGCAAGCTCCACTCTCCCGGAACCCTCGCCGTGGAAGCGGATTGGAGCAATGCCGCCTTCTTCCTGGCGGCCAACGCCCTGGGAAGCAAGCTTGCCATTCAAGGCCTGAACCCCGATTCCGCCCAGGGAGACCGAGCCGCCGCACAGCTTCTTCCAAAGCTGACACAAGAGGCCGTCACCATCGACGCTTCCGACATTCCCGACCTGGTTCCTATCCTCTGCGTCACCGCCGCCTGCTTTCACGGTGCCGCCTTTACCAACATCCGGCGGCTTCGGTTAAAGGAATCCGACCGGGTAGCCTCCGTCATTGCCATGTTGGAGGCACTGGGCGGCCGGGCGGAAGCGGATGAGAACACCCTCCGTGTTTTCGGAACCGACCTTGTGGGCGGCATTGTAGACAGCGTGAACGATCACCGGATCGCCATGGCCGCCGCCATTGCGGCCACCCGCTGCCGGGAGTCCGTCACCATTCTGGGTGCCCAGTGCGTCCGGAAATCCTACCCCAAATTCTTCGACGAATACCGTCGGCTAGGAGGCCGCTATGAGCAGTACCTACGGTGAAAGCCTGAAGCTTTCCATTTTCGGCCAGTCCCATGGGGCGGCCATCGGCATGACCCTGGATGGCATTCCCGCGGGACTTCCCGTGGATTTTGATGTCTTGCAGACCTTCCTGAACCGCCGGGCCCCAGGCCGGAACGACTGGTCCACTCCTCGGAGGGAAGAAGACCGGCCGGAGTTTCTCGCCGGAATTCTGGGGGGCTTTACCTGCGGAGCCCCCATCGCCGCCGTCATCCACAACAAAAACACCCGCTCCGGAGACTACGCCAACCTGGCCGGCTGCCCCCGCCCCGGCCATGCGGATTACACCGCCCAGGTCAAATACGGCGGCTTTCAGGACCCGGCCGGCGGCGGCCATTTCTCCGGCCGGCTGACCGCGCCCCTGTGCATTGCCGGCGGCCTGTGCCTGCAATGGCTGGGGGAAATGGGCATTCACATCGCCGCGAAAATCTCCGAAATCGCCGGAATCCCCGACGAAGAAGCCCTCGACCCTCTGAACCCCAATCTGAGTGCCATCCCCGCCGACTTTCCCGTTCTGTCCGTTCTCTCTACCCAGCGCATGAAGGATGCCATCGCCCAGGCGCGAGCCGAGGGTGACAGCGTCGGCGGCGTGGTGGAGTGCTGGATCACCGGCCTGCCTGCCGGACTGGGCGAGCCCATGTTCGGCGGCGTGGAAAGCCGGATCGCCCAGATCATCTACGGCATTCCTGCCGTAAAAGCCCTGGAATTCGGTGCCGGACGGGCTGCCGCCGCCATGCGGGGAAGCCAGTGCAACGACCCCTTCACCATGGAAAACGGTGCTGTGCGCACTTTAACCAACAACGCGGGCGGCATTTTGGGCGGAATCACGAACGGTATGCCGGTGGTCTTCCGGACAACCTTCAAGCCTACCCCTTCTATCTCCCGACCCCAAAGAAGCGTTTCCCTGAGCCGGGGCGAGGATACCGAGCTGACAATCCGGGGTCGTCACGACCCCTGCATCGTTCCCAGAGCCGTGCCCGTGGTGGAAGCCGCCGCTGCCATCGCCATTTACGATCTCACCTTAAGCAACACCCAGACAAGCAGGAGGAAAGAATCATGGATCTAACGGAAATCCGCCAGGAAATCGACGGAATCGACCGGGAGCTGGTGCGGCTGTTCTGCGCCAGAATGAACCTGTCCGCCCAGGTGGCCGACTACAAAAAGGCAAATAACCTGCCCATTTTCGTCCCCGCCCGGGAGCGGGCCATCCTCCAGAAGGTGGCCCAGATGGCAGGCCCGGATATGGAAAACTACACCCGGGTGCTCTACTCCATGCTCTTCGAGCTGAGCCGGAGCTACCAGAGCAAGCGCAACGGAGAGCTGAGTCCCCTGTATCAGGCCATTTCCCAGGCCATCGAGCACACCCCCAAGCTCTTCCCTCAGAACCCCATCGTGGCCTGTCAGGGCGTGGAGGGTGCCTATTCCCAGATTGCCTGCGAGAAAATTTTCAAGTCTCCCCTCATTATGTATTTCAAGAGCTTCGACGCGGTGTTCAACGCCATCGAGCAGGGCATGTGCCAATATGGCATCCTCCCCATTGAAAACTCCACCGCCGGTTCCGTGACCAAGGTCTACGATCTGATGATCCGGCACAATTTCTATATCGTCCGCACCTTCCGGCTGAAAATCGACCACAATCTGCTGGCCAACCCCGGCGCCGCTCTTTCGGACATCAAAACCATCTATTCCCACGAGCAGGCCATCAGCCAGTGCAGCGACTTTCTCCGCTCCCTGCCCGGGGTGCACATCGTCCCCGTGGAAAATACCGCTCTGGCCTCGGAAATGGTGGCAAAGTCCGGAAGTCGCGAGGTCGCCGCCCTGTCCAGCCGCTCCTGCGCCGAGCTTTACGGCCTGCAATGCCTTGCCGCCTCCGTCCAGGATAGGGGCAACAACCGCACCCGGTTTATCTGCATCAGCAAGCATCTGGAAATCTATCCCGGTGCCGATAAAACCAGCATCATGATGGTCACGCCCCACAAGCCCGGTGCGCTTTACAAGGTGCTGGCTCGGCTGTACACCCTGGGCATCAACGTGACCAAGCTGGAATCCCGTCCCATCCCCGATCGGGAATTCGAGTTCATGTTCTATTTCGACCTGGAGACCTCCATTTACTCCGAAGAATACGTTCAGCTGATGTGCGAGCTGGACGAGCTGTGCGAGGAATTCAAGTATCTGGGCAGCTATTCCGAGGTGGTCTGATGAAATGCGGTTTATTGGGCAGAAAGCTGGGTCACAGCTACTCCCCACAGATTCATGCGCTTCTGGGGGACTACTCCTACGACCTTTTTGAAAAGGAGCGGTCAGAGCTGGAAAATTTCCTGAAAAACGGAGATTTTACCGGTCTGAACGTGACCATTCCCTATAAAAAGGACGTGATCCCCTATCTTTCCCAGCTGTCTCCGGCAGCAAAAAAAATGGGTGCGGTGAACACCATTCTCCGCAGACCTGACGGTACCCTCTATGGTCACAATACCGATTATTTTGGCTTCACCTCCCTGGTGCGCCACGCCGGGCTTCCGGTTGCCGGAAAGAAGGTGCTGGTGCTGGGCAGCGGCGGCGCTTCCAATACGGCGGTGGCCGCCCTGGAAGACCTGGGTGCTCACCCGGTGGTCATCTCCCGCTCCGGGGAGAACAACTACGGCAATCTCCACCTGCACAAGGATGCTTCCGTGATCGTCAACGCCACCCCCCTGGGCATGTACCCCAACACCGGTGTCTCCCCCATCGACCTGGGGCTTTTCCCACACTTAGAGGGCGTGCTGGACGTGATCTACAACCCGGCAAGAACCCAGCTGCTCCTGGACGCGGAAAAATTAGGCATCCCCTGTGAAAACGGCCTGTGGATGCTGGTAGCCCAGGCCAAGGAGGCCGCCGAGGTTTTCATCGGTCAGAAAATCTCCGATGACAGCATCGAAAAAATCGATCGGATTCTCTCCCACCAGATGAAGAACATCGTCCTTATCGGTATGCCCGGCTGCGGCAAAACCACCATTGGCACACTTCTTGCCCGGAAGCTGAACCGCGCTCTGGCGGATGCAGACGAAAAGATCATCACGCTCGCTGGAAAATCCATTCCGGATATCTTCGCCCAGAATGGGGAGCCGGTTTTCCGGGACTGGGAAACCAAGGCTCTCAACGAACTTGGCAGGCAGTCCGGCCTGGTTATTGCCACCGGCGGCGGCTGCGTCACCCAGAGGCGCAACTATCCCCTTCTTCACCAGAACGGCTATCTCGTCTGGCTGGAGCGGGATCCCAGCCAGCTTCCCACAGACGGCCGCCCCCTGTCCCTGGCAAACGATTTAAGGCAAATGTACGCCGCCCGGAAACCTCTTTACGAAGCCTTTGCCGACATCCGGGTGGAAAACACCGGCACCCCGGAGGAAACGGCGCAAAAAATTTGGGACGCTTTGGAGGAACTGCCATGAAAATTCTTGTCATCAACGGCCCCAACCTGAACATGCTGGGCATTCGGGAGCCGGGCATTTACGGCAAAAACACCTTCTCCGACCTTCTTTCCCTGCTGGCGGAAACCGGCAGGACCCTGGGCGTGGAGGTGGAGCAGTACCAGTCCAACCACGAGGGCGATCTGGTGGATAAAATCCAGTGGGCCTACGGCAGAATCGACGGCATTGTCATCAACCCCGCCGCCTACACCCACACCAGCGTCGCCATTCTGGACGCTCTCAAGGCCGTGTCCATCCCCGCGGTGGAGGTACACATCTCCGGCGTGGATGCCCGGGAGTCCTTCCGGCAGATTTCCTACGCAGGTCTCGTCTGCGAGAAGACCATCAAGGGTCACGGCTTCGCCGGATACCGGGAAGCCATGGAATACCTGGTTGAAAAATACGGTTAACATACCTGCCCTGTGTCAAAACGCTGAAACCTGAATATTATGATGTCATTGCGAACCAGTGACCGACGTCACTGGTGTGGCAATCCGCATCCCCTAAAATGTTGCGTATTTCAGTATTTTAAGGAGAACGGATTGCCACACCAGTCTGCGGACTGGTTCGCAATGACACGCTTATTGTTCCTAGTTCTTTTCATTAGTAATGCTCTAAATGCGGTAGCCCCATCATTGCCTTTAATCAAAATCCCCTGGTTTGGCGAACCGCCAAACCAGGGGCACATTTTACTTTTTCCTACTTCTTCCGAAAAACCAGCAGCTTGCTCCCCACATAATTGAAAATTACCACCAGCACCTGGGTGATGAGCTTCCACACATTTCCGTTCCAGTGCAGGCAGTCTACCGTGGCAAAAAGAATCACCGTCTCCAGGACACCGGAAGCCAGTCGGCAGCTGATAAATTTCGCCAGCTCCGGGAACACTACCTTCGCCGACCAATCGTGGCTGCGGAACACGAAGGGCTTGTTGGTTAAGTAGGCAAAGGCCACCGCCCCCACCCAGGCAATCATGTTGCTCACCGCCGCGGAAAGCCCCAGGTAATTGTACACCGGCAGATAAATAAGGTAATTGACCACCGTGGTCAGCACCCCAAAAAACAGATAGGACAGTACGTCCCAGTATTTTTCCAACAGAACCTTGATTTTTTCCATTTGATTTTCCTCCATTCTTGGGTGAATTATACCATAACGTCCCGTCCTTTTGCAACAAAATTTCGCAAAATTCCCATTGACAATCCCGGTTCAATTCGATATAATATTATCGAATAAATCAAGGAGGAATGCAATATGAAACTTGCGTTTTTTGATACCAAATCCTATGACATCCCCGGCTTTGACCGCTACGGCATTCCCGCCGGTGTGGAAATCAAGTATTTTGAGCCAAACCTGAACCGGGACACCGTGACCCTGGCCGCTGGCTTTGACGCGGTCTGCGTTTTCGTCAACGACACCGTAGACGCGGCGGTGGTGGATGAGCTCTACCGGCTGGGCGTGAAGGCCATTGTTCTGCGCTGCGCCGGCTTTAACAACGTGGATATCAAGGCCTGCGAGGGAAAGCTCCGGGTCTTCCGGGTGCCTGCCTACTCCCCTCACGCCGTGGCCGAGCACGCCATGGCTCTGCTTCTGACCATCAACCGCAGAACCCACAAGGCCTATATCCGCACCCGTGACTTCAACTTCAGCCTCCAGGGTCTGGCAGGCTTTGACCTCTACGGCAAGACCGTGGGTATCATCGGCACCGGAAAAATCGGCCGGGTCTTCGCCGATATCTGCAAGGGCTTCGGCATGAAGATTCTGGCCTACGACAAGTTCCCGAATCCCGACGCCGGGCTGACCTATGTGGATCTGCCGGAGCTGTTCGCCCAGGCGGACATCATCTCCCTCCACTGCCCCCTGACCGAGGAAACCCGCCATCTGATCAACGACAAAACCATTGCCATGATGAAGAAAGGCGTAACCATCGTCAATACCTCCCGGGGTGCTCTGGTGGACACCGAGGCTCTCATTAACGGCATCAAGGAAAAGAAGGTGGGTGCTGCCTGCCTGGACGTGTACGAGGAGGAGGGCGACTTCTTCTACGAGGATTTCTCCGGCCACATCGTTCAGGACGACAAGTTGGTGCGGCTGATTGCCATGCCCAATGTGATCGTCACCTCTCACCAGGCCTTCCTGACGAACGAAGCCCTGGACAACATTGCGGCCACCACCGTCAATAACCTGACCCGGTTCTTCTCCGGCGACCCGGATACCTCCACGGAAGTGGTCTACCACAAGTAAAGACAGCAAAACGTGCCCTGCTGATCCCAGCAGGGCACACATTTTTACCTCAGAACCCCAGTTCTTCCCCCACCAGCACGAACTTGATCCGCCCGGCCGGGCGGCAGTTGCGGGTAATGAGAATCTGATTGCAGATGCACTCCGGGCTTTTGCACGCGCCGCAGGTGCCGGTGACGGTGCAGGGGGTCTTGCCGCAGAACCGCTGCTGGTTCATGGGCGCGGCCACGGTTCTGGCACGCGCCATGGCATCGTCCAGATTGTCGCAGACCTTATTCATGCCCGCGATTACAATGACGGAATCCGGGCCGTAAACAATGGCGGCCACCCGGTTCCCGTTGCCGTCGATGCTCACCATCTGGCCGTCCAGGCTCAGGCCGTTGGCTCCGCACAGGAACACATCCGCCGTCAGGCAGCGTTTCATGGCTCGGGTCTTTCCCTCGATGGTAGGCGCATCATTCCGGTCGATGGCCTGATAGTTTCCCGCCTTCACCGCTGCCACCAGACCGATCTGCTCGGCGGACAGGCAGCCGCCCCAGCCCACGGTGGAGCCTTCCGGAATCAGCTCCAGTGCCTTCTTCAACGCCTGAGCCTTGTCCTGGCAGTAGTAGGCCGCAAAGCCCCGGCTCTGAAGATTCTTCACCAGAACCTGGGCTCGCTTGTCATAATAATTCTGTTTGGGTGTTGTCATAGATATCCTCCCTTAAAAAATAGCTCCAGCGGCTTCCGTGATTTTCCGGATATCCCCATCCGTATGGGCATCGCTTAGGAACATGGCTTCAAATTGACTGGGGGCAGCGTAAATTCCCCGCTCCAGCAGACCCTTGCAGATCATGGGCAGTGTCGTTACGCCCATAAGGAACACCAGGGTTCCCCCGGTACGCCGCAGAGCCTCAAAGTCGATTTTCAGTTCCGCCCCCGCTCTGGGCCGGTGATGATGTGCACCGAAGAGCAGAAGTCCCGGTGCGTCACGGGTATCCCTGCATCGGCCGGCACAGACAGGGCTGAGCTCACCCCAGGCACCTCCTGAAAAGAAATGCCGTGCGCCTTCAGAAGCTCCAGCTCCTCGCCGCCCCGTCCGAAGAGGAAAGGGTCGCCGCCCTTCAGCCGCACCACCTTTTTCCCTCCAGAGCCTTTTCCAGGAGAATCTGATTGATTTCATCCTGGGGAATCGGGTGATGGCGAGCCTGCTTGCCCACATCGATCCGCTGAGCCGTATCCGGAGCCAGACTGAGAATTTCCGGGTCAACCAGTCGGCTCTGAATGACAGCCAGGCAGCTTTCCCGGCTGCCAATGCGTATTTTCATTCCAATCCTCCGGCACCCGGCGAATGGCTTTGGCCGCCCGGGGCTTTGCGTCCACCGCCGCCAGCTGATCCCGCGCTATCGTATAATGGGGGGGCTGGTGGTGGCGGATACCACCGCATCCATGCCCTCCATGGCCTGCACCCTGTCCCCGTAATTTACGGTGCCGCAGCCTGCCGGAACCACCGTTTCCCCATGGCGATAGGTGCGCAGGGTCACCCAGACGGCTGCCCCGCTTTCCCGCAGCAGCCGGGCTGCCAGACGACCCATCTGGCCGTTGCCGATGACCAGAATCCGCTTGTCTTTCAGACTGCCCAGCTCTCTTTCCAGGATGTCCCGGCAACGGCTGCCCATGGAGACGTCTCCCCGGGCAACGGTCACCTCCGTCCGGGCACGCTTGCCTGCGGTCACCACATCCCGGAACAGGGCTGCCAGCACAGGATCAGCGGTTTTGACCTTCAAGGCCAGCTCCATCAGGTGCCGGGCTGCATCCACGCCGCACCGGGTCGTAAAAAAATAAGGCTCCATCTCCCCCTCCGGGACACCGGCTCCCCGGCACAGCAGCCGCCAGGGCGTTTCCGTCTCCCCATTCAGGTACAATTCCGTTCGGTTGCAGGTGGACAGCAGCATGCATCCTTCCACTCCGCTCTGGGCTCGGAGCCAGCGGAGAAGCTCCGCCGCCCGGTCAGAAGAAAAGGCCAGTCTCTGCCGCTGATCCAGGGGGGGCGTGGCAGTCCAGACCGGACATCATCAGCATTCTTCCGTCTCTCCCTTCACGATTACCAGGGAAAAGTAGCCGGAAGGCTCCCGCAAATCGGCAAAGTGGGGATAAACCCGCTCATCTTCCATGCCGCAGTTTTCTACCATGGCCGCTTTTTCCAGCAGCCCCCGCTTCTTCAGTTCCGCCTGCAAATCCAGGATGGAGCGGCCGGCCTTCATAAAGACCTTGCTCCCGGGCACGTCCATCAGAGCCTCCTGGTCATAGGAAGCCGGGATGATGACCAGCGGCTCCCGCCCCAGGCACAGCGATCGGTTCAGCCGGGCTGCCGCCGCGCAGAAGGAGGGAATCCCGGGAACCACCTCCACGTCATAGCCCCGCTTCATTACCTTTCGGTGGATGTACATATAGGTAGAATAGATGGCCGGATCTCCCAGCGTCAGGAAAGCCACCTGCTTTCCAGCGTCCAGCAGAGCGGCAATTTTCTCCGCCGCCTTCTCGTGAGCTCCGTTCATCACCTCCCGATCCCGAACCATAGGGGTCTTGATCAGGCGGATTTCCTTGCCCTTCAGGTAGTCCTTTGCAATGCTCAGAGCCACCTTGTCACCGGTGCCTGCGTCCGGCACCAGAACCACATCCGCCTGCCGAAGCACCCGAAGGGCTTTCACCGTCAGAAGCTCCGGGTCACCGGGGCCTACGCCTACCCCCCAGAGCTTCCCGCCCTGTGACAGCTCCTTCACCGCCTGGCGGCAGTGCTCGGCGAACAATGTCCGGATGCCCGGGCACTCTCCCAGTCCCCGGAGCACGCAGCGGACTTCATAGCCTGCCGCCCGCAAACGGCCGGCCCAGGAATCCCCGTCCCCAGCCATGTCGTTTCTGGCGTGGTCACCGGCAACCAGCATAAAGGGTGCCAGCTGGATTCTGCGGATCTCCGGCCGCTTTTTCAGCCGGGACATGACATTTTCCAGGGTAGGATAGCCCTCTACCGTGGCCAGGTATACCCGGTCGGAGTGCTCCCGGAGCACCTGCTCCATCTGGGCATAGGCGGAATTGGCAAAGTGCTCCGTTCCGTGACCCATGAGTACCAGAGCCTCGTCCTTCCCCACCGGCGGCAGCCACGCAAGCAATGCCTGCGCCGTTTCTTCGTAATCCGCCTGGGCATGGAGCGGCGGCATCCCAACGGCAAGCCGCAGCCGCGGCCGGAATGGCTCCAGCTGCGCGAGCATTTTCTCATATTCCTCCCCGTGAATCACATGGGTGGGCTGGACGGCCACATGGGTATAGCCCTCAGCCTCCAGACGCCCCAAAGCCTGGGGCACGGTCTCAATTTCCACACCGTCCCGCTTTTTCAGCTTTCGGATAATCATGCCGCTGGTGAAGGCCCGGCGAACCTCCCAGTCCGGGAAAGTCTCGGCCAGCACCTGTTCTACAGCACCAATGGTGCGCGGAAGGGTGTCCGGGTAGGACGTACCGAAAGAAACCGCAAGAATCGCTTTTTTCATGTTTTTTCTCCTGTTATTGCGCCAGGAAAGCTCTGAATAAATCGTCGGCGGCTGGATAACGGAGCTTTTTGCCTGCTCTAGCGCATCAAAAAATCTCTCACTCTCAGCTCTTGCCGACTGTATCAGAGGTTTTCTGCTTTTCAGAAAGGAAGCCGTCAGGGTCGAGACCCAAAACGGTATAATTTTCATTTTTACATTTTATCCCTTTTCCCACCGTCTGTCAATGGGATTTCCCGCTGGCAAAAAATCCGTCCCCGGCATAGACTGCAATGGGAGGTATCCGTCTATGAAAAAACCGTTTTTTACCGGCGTGTGCACCGCTCTGGTCACACCCTTTCTTGGAAACACCGTCAATTATCCCCTGCTGGAGCTGCTCCTTCGCAGGCAAATAGACGCGGGAATCGAGGCCGTGGTGCTCTGCGGTACTACCGGTGAATCCCCAACCCTTTCCGACTGCGAAAAGCTGGAGATTTTCCGCCGGTGTGCCCGCTATGCAGACGGCCGCTGCAGGATTATCGCCGGCACCGGCACCAACGACACCCAGCATACCATTGCTCTGAGCGCGGCAGCGGAAGAAGCCGGCGCGGACGCGTTGCTCGTGGTAAGCCCATACTATAACAAGGCAACCCCCGAAGGCCTTCTGACCCACTATGCCGCCATCGCAGGTGCCGTACATATTCCCGTTATCGTTTACAACGTCCCCAGCCGGACGGGGGTGGACATTCCCGTCAGCGTCTACCGGAAGCTGTCCGAGCTTCCCAACATTGCTGGCGTAAAGGAAGCCAGCAAGGATATGAGTAAAATCAGCAAAATCCAGGCAAGCTGCCCGGATTCCTTCGCCCTTTGGAGCGGAAACGACGATCTGACCGCCCCCATTCTGGCTCTTGGCGGTCAGGGAGTCATTTCCGTTTTGTCCAATGTCCTGCCGGAGCGGATGCAAGCCCTGACCCGGGCAGCCCTAGACGGGGATTTTGACACCGCCGCAGATTTGCAGCTTCGGCTGCTGCCGCTGACGGAGGCTCTTTTCCGGGAAGTCAATCCCATCCCGGTCAAGGCCGCCATGAAGCTTGTTGGCTATGACTGCGGCACCTGCCGTCTGCCCTTGACCCCTGCTTCTCCGGAAACCATTGCCAGGCTAAAAGAAATCCTGCTCAGCTGAAACAGCCGGAACGCAAGAAAACCCCTACGTTCGCTTGCCGAATGCGGGGGTTCTGACAATTTTCCATTATGGCAACACCGCGCAATTGTGTCTGTGAGCCTCAGCCGTCTTTTTTCCCCATTTCTTCAGCTTGAAAAATAGAAAAGATAGCGCATCCGTTGCCAGCGCAAGCTGGCTTACGGATGCGACACACCCCTTGCGGGTACATACAGGATTCCTGCGTTTTTCGAACTTTCATTCGTGCCAAAATCTCTTGCCGATTCATCAGCGCTTCCCTACATTTCCTGCCGTCCCTCCAGGGCTCTGGTCAGGGTCACCTCGTCAGCATACTCCAGCTGGCTTCCCACGCTCATGCCGTAGGCAAGTCTTGTGACCTTCACCCCCATGGGGCGAAGAAGCCGGGAAATATACATGGCCGTGGCCTCCCCTTCCGTGTCGGGGTTGGTGGCCATGATGACCTCCTTGATCTCTCCCTGAGACACCCGCTTCAGAAGCTCCCGAATGCGGATATCATCCTGGGTCACATGATTCAGCGGCGAAATCACCCCGTGAAGCACATGGTACACCCCCCGGTACTCCCGGGAACGCTCCATAGCGATCACGTCCTTGGGGTCAGCCACCACGCAGACCACGCTGTGGTCTCTCGTGTCGTCGCCGCAGATGGGACACAGCTCCCGATCCGTCAGATTCTGGCAGACCGGGCAGGTATGCACTTGCTTTTTTGCCTCCAGAATGGCGTTGGCAAATTCCTCCGCCTCCCCGTCCGGCAGGCTCAGCACATGAAAGGCAAGACGCTGGGCGGTTTTGCTGCCCACGCCGGGAAGCCGGGCAAACTGATCCGCCAGATTCTGCAGCGCAGCCGGAAAAAACTGCATATCGGCCTCCTTAGAAGAGGCCGCCCAGGTTCAGGCCACCGGTAAGCCGGGACATGTTGTTCGCCGCCTCGTTGTCCGCAGAGCGCATGGCCTCGTTCACCGCGGCCATGACCATATCCTGGAGCATTTCCACATCCTCCGGATCCACTGCCTCGGGATTGATTTCGATTGAAACCAGCTCGTGCTTGCCGTTGACCGTGGCGCTGACCATGCCGCCGCCAGCCTTGGCGGTGAAGGTCTTGGCCTCCTGCTCGGCCTGCATCCGCAGCATTTCCTGCTGCATCTTCTGAGCCTGCTTGAGCATGGAAGCCTGATTCATTCCACCGGGCATACCCCGGAATCCACCCTTTGCCATAATTCAAAATCTCCTATTCTTTGATTTTTACAATATCCGCGTGTTCCCGGCCGAAACGCATCAGCTGCTCCATCCGGGGATTGCCCTTGGGCTTGGCGGACAAATCCACAACAATCGCCTGTGCAGGCCTTCCCAGCATGGCTCCCGCCTTCCGGCTGACCACCTCCAGAATCTCCGGCTTGTCCAGCATCTGGGCGGTGAAGGCGTTGGTGCATTGCAGCTCCAGCCTGTCTCCCGTCAGAACACCCTGCACCGGGGCATTGGCAGTTCCGGCGAAGAAGCCGGTCACCGGCGGCTTCAGCTCCTTCCGGACGCCGCCGCACAGCTCCAGCCAGAAGCCCGCGGGAGCGTCATTCTGAGGCTTGGGTGCCGGAATATCTCCCTCCTCCGGCGGCGCGTCACCGTCATCCGGCGGAGGCGGAAGTTCCTCATCCTCTGCCGGCGCGGCAGGCTTGGCCGCCTTCTGGGGTGCGGCCACGGCACCGGTTTTCCATTGCTCCTCCAGTCGGGTAAGTCGAGCGTTCAGAGCGGTTACATCGGTGTTCAGCTCCGGCTGACACAGCTCCACAAGGCACAATTCGGCATCCATTCTTCGGCTGGAGCTTCTGGTAAAGGCCGCTGTCGTTTCCTCAATCCGCTCCATCATCCGCACCAGCTCTCCGCTGCCGAAGGTCTTCCCCAGAGCCAGGGTTTCCTGGTCGGATGCAACGCCGGAAAGCATGGTGATTCCCGCGTTTCCCGCGGTTTTCAGCACCAGAAGGTCTCTCGTCAGGCAAGCCAGCTCATCCAGCAGCGCCCCCAGGTCTTTTCCCTCGGCATAGAGCCGGTTAAAAAGCTCCAGTGCCTTCCGGGTGTCGTGAGCGGCGATATAGCCCATCAGCTCCCCGCATTTCCGTTCACCCGCGATGCCCAGACAGGCGTACACCCGTTCGGCGGTAAGCTCCCCGACGGTCGCCGAGGCGCACTGGTCAAGCAGACTCAGGCCGTCCCGCATACCGCCGTCTGCAAGTCGAGCCAGCACCCGTGCAGCACCGTCGTCCAGGTCGATATTCTCCTGATAGGCAACATATTGCAGTCTCGCGGCAATATCCTCCTGGCTGATGCGCCGGAAGGAAAACCGCTGACACCGGGACAGAATCGTGGCCGGAACCTTGTGAAGCTCAGTGGTAGCTAAGATAAACAGCAGATGCTCCGGCGGCTCCTCAATGATTTTGAGCAGGGCGTTGAAGGCGGAAATGGACAGCATGTGCACCTCATCAATGATATACACACGCATTTTCACCTGAGAGGGGGTATAAATGGCATCGTCCCGGAGATCCCGGACGTTGTCCACGCCGTTATTGGAGGCGGCGTCGATTTCCAGCACGTCCATGCAGGAGCCGGAATCGATGGCTCGGCAGGCATCGCAACTGTTGCAGGGATTGCCGTTGTCCGGGTGCAGGCAGTTGACTGCCTTGGCCAGGATTTTGGCGCAGCTGGTTTTGCCGGTGCCCCGGGAGCCGGTAAACAGGTAGGCGTGACTCATTTTCCCGCTCATCAGCTGGGCTTTCAGCGTCTGGGTCACCGCTGCCTGCCCGGACACATCATCGAAGGTCTGGGGACGGTATTTCCGGTACAGTGCCTGATAGGCAGACATGGGTTCACTTCCTTCCTTCGGGTGTCGTCCAGGACACCCAAGACGCAGACCGGCTCATAACAAGATCGCACACCCACATTTGTACGCGGCGAATACGCAGTTCCAGTGCAGCCAGCTCAAGAACGGCAGCCCCGCGGCACACGGAGAAATCCGCTGAATGCTGCTTGGTTCCCCACCTGACATGGTTCACGGGTCTCCGTTGCGCAAGACCGTTCTGTCAACACCACTTACACTGGAGATCATATTCAAAACGCGTCCGGGTGTGGGAATTCATCCCTGCTATAGCGGATTGCAGGTACAGGGCACCGCTATCTCCCCGACTAGTGCGACCTTGTTATAAGCCGGTCAGCTATAACAGGGCTTTTATATTGGGTTTATGGGGTTTAGTTCAGCTTGGATTCAATGAAATCGGCCAGCTCCTGGAAGGTGGTGATCTTCTGATCCTCCATGTCCAGCTCCACGCCCAGCTCGCTCTCCAGATCCATAATCATCTCCACCACATCCAGAGAATCAATTCCCAGGCTCTCAAAGGTGGAATCCGGGGTAATTTCAGAAGGATCCAGCTCCAGCTGCCGTGCCGCATAGTTCTTGAGTTTCTCAAACATAGATTAGTCCTCCTAACATATCTCTAAGGCATCATCTGCTAGGTATTCTAGTATAGAAAGGCTGGTTTGTCAATGGTTGATTTTCACGGAGGCTCCCATGGCCGCCGCATAGGCCGTAGCCCAGGCGATCTGCAGGTTGAAGCCCCCGGTATAGGCATCGCAGTCGATGATCTCTCCGGCAAAGAACAGCCCGGGCACCAGCCTGGACTGCATAGTCTTCGGGTCAATTTCCGACACCTTCACCCCACCGGAGGTGATAATGGCCTCGGAAACCGGCCGTTTCCCTGTGATTTCCAGAGAAAAGGCTTTGAGAAGTGAAACCAGCTCCCGGCGTTTTTGCCTGGTCAAAGAATTTGCCTGCATGGCAGGGTCAATGTCCAGCCGCCGGAGGACTACCGGGATCATGCTTCGGGGCAGCAAGTCCGTCAGTGCATTTTCTATAGCCCGGTTCTGATACAGTTCCAAGTCCCGCAAAATCCGGTCGTCCAGCTTTTTTTCGTCCAGAGCAGGTTTCAGGTCGATAATGAGC
>ERZ808242.926-NODE-926-length-18856-cov-3.896335_pt1 | contig 18856 bp, 13 predicted proteins | sample MGYA00521244_ERZ808242 | MGnify/ENA primary metagenome ERZ808242 (study PRJEB31516, sample SAMN03275573) | gut metagenome | biome: mammalia-associated habitat; material: feces | host: Papio cynocephalus | place: Kenya | collected 2012-07-27 ... | reverse complement strand
TCCAAGGAAAAAACGGAATACGTCGACGCCATAAAAAAGGATATCGAATGGCTCGGCTTCAAGTGGTATGAAATTCATTACGCTTCCGACTTTTTCGATACAATCTACGAGCTTGCTATTAAGCTTATTAAGGACGGCAAAGCCTTCGTTTGCGACATGACCGCAGACGAGATAAGAGAAAACCGCGGCACGCTCACCGAACCCGGTAAAGAATCGCCGTGGCGCAACCGCTCGGTCGAAGAGAACTTGAAGCTTTTCGAAGAAATGAAAGAAGGCAAGTATAAGGACGGCGAAAAGGTTTTGCGCGCGAAGATAGATATGGCTTCGCCCAACATTAACATGCGCGACCCCGTTATCTACCGCGTTCTTCACGCAACGCACCATAGAACGGGCGACAAATGGTGCATTTACCCGATGTACGACTACGCGCACCCCATTTGCGACTCTATGCAGGGCGTAACTCATTCGCTTTGCACGCTTGAATTCGAGGACCACCGTCCGCTTTACAATTGGGTTGTGGAAAACACGGGCGTTACGCATAAGCCGCGCCAGATAGAATTTGCAAGGCTCAATATAACCAACACCGTTATGAGCAAGAGATATCTCAAAAAACTCGTCGAAGAACATATGGTTTCCGGGTGGGACGACCCGCGCATGCCGACCTTGACGGGGCTTAGGAACCGCGGTATACCGGCTCAAGCGCTCAAAAATTTCTGCGAAGAAATAGGCGTTGCAAAGGCTAATTCCGAGATAGAAGTAGGGTATTTTGAGCATTTCGCGCGCGATTATCTCAACAAGGAAGCCCCCCGAGCTATGGCTGTTTTCAACCCGATAAAGGTTGTTATCGACAACTTAGAGGGGGAAGAGGAAGCGGAGCTTGAAATTAACCCGAACAAACCGGAACTCGGCAAGCGCAAAATGACTTTCTCAAACGAAATTTATATCGACGCGGAGGACTTTTCCGTATGCCCGCCGCCTAAATACTTCCGAATGAAAGTCGGCGGACTCGTAAGGCTTAAAGGCGCGTACGTAGTTAAGTGCGAAAGTTATGAAGCTGACGAGGACGGAAACGTCAAGCTCGTACATTGCTCCGTTTTGCCCGGCACAAAGAGCGGCGAAGCCGGTAGCGACATAAAGGTTAAAGGCACAATTCAGTGGGTCGACGCGAGAAACGCCGTTCCCGTCGAAATAAGGCAGTATGAATACCTTTTAAAGGACGCCGAATATCCGGGGCAGGACTTCTCCGAGAGAATGAACGAACACAGCCTTACCGTTTTACAAGGCTACGCCGAAAAGTATATCGAGGAAGCAAAAGAGGGCGAAAGCTTCCAGCTTCTCCGCAAAGGTTACTACAAAAAAATGGTCGAGAACGGCAAGATTATTCTTTCGGAAATCGTGTCGCTTAAAGACAGTTTCAAAATGTAACTTGCCGAGGCTTGCTTTTTAGTGCTTGATAGGGCAAAATTCGCGCCCGATTGTGAAAATTCCTTGAAAATTGCATTTAGCTGGGCTTAAACGGTCTTTAAATGCACGAAATTTTTAAGGAAACTATTGACAATAGCAAAATTATTTAATATAATAGATATATCTTAGTTAATCGCTTTGTTTTTCGCACGCAATTTTTTGCCGAAAAAGAAGCGGTTTGAGGTGAAATATGTACTGGATACTTGACGTAGTGGTTTTATTGCTGCTTGCTCTTACTGTTTTCGGCAGTATAAAAGCGGGAATCACGGGTATGACGGGCGGCTTTTTGGGCATCGTTATTCATATCGCGCTCTTCTTTGTGATGAGTGCGGGTTTCGTTTTCCTATTCCATGTTTTTGGAATAATCGACGCGTTTGCGGCAATGCTTGCGAACGTTATAGGAACGACGGCTTTAGCAACTGAGTTTTTTCCGATGGAATATATTTACGACGGGTTCGCAATCTTTGCGCTTGCCGTTATATCTTTCATTCTGTCGTATATAATAGTAACGCTTTTGTTTAAAGCAATCGGTTCGCTTTTTACGAAGAAGCCCGTTATCGGCGGAGTAAATAAGACTATCGGTTGCGTTGTGGGCGTATGCCTTTACGTCGGCGTTATCGCTTGCGTTTTCGGTTGCATTCACGCGTTTGCGGACGCTGGCAGTATGCAGGCGGCGGACGAAGTTTTGCGCGCTAATGTGGTGTCCGGCTTCATTTACAGAATAAATCCGCTCAACGGCGTGTTTAACGACTTAGGTTTTGCGCCTAAGCTTCTGGAAATTCTCCACGGCAATTTTTAAAAGATAAAACGGGCTTTCGCATTTTTGCGATTGCCCGTTTAGTTTAGGTCTTACATTCCTTATCCCTAATTACCTAAAAGGCGGCTTTTTTGCGCTTTTCCGCGACCGCTCGGGCGCAGTACGGCAAGTACAGCATCCCTCACGCTCGCAAAAAATCATCAAAAAATACGCTCTTTTAGGTGCTTCGCATTTTTGCTGATAAAGTTTTTGAAACGATGTAACACAATTGAGTTCCGCAAAAATAATTATTGATAAAGAATGTAATCCCTATTACTTTATTTTTTGCGTATTGATTAGAGATGAGTAATGTGTTACTTAATTATTTGTGACTTTTTCGGCGATTATCTTGCCGTTTTCGTCGGCTAAAAAGCTTTGCGTTTGCTCATTCGTTATCACGGCTACGTACCAAAAAGTCTTTTCGTCGCGCCGCATGAGGCGTAAACGGAGTTCAAACTCTTTTCCGTCCAAACTCTTTAAAAGTTCGGCTTTTTGAGATGTGAACGCGGCGAAAATCTTTTTGTAATCTTGCTCGCCGCCCGCTATTGGCATGAAAGGCACTTCCTCGTAAACTTCGCCGGCGCGGTAGCATAAAAGGCTTTTTTCGGGGGCGAAGTCGTCTGCTAAAAGAGTTGCGACGTATGCGTCCGACTCGGCGCGGAACGTGAGTTCCGCTTTTCTTTCTCCCACGCTGACGGTAACGTCCGCAGAGGACGGAACGGAAGAGGGTGTAAAGCGCAAAATAAGGTAGTCTTTCATATCGCCTATGCTGCCGTCGTCCGCGTAGGGCGTTTCGCGGCGGCAAAAATACGCTTCGCCCGTAAAATTTTCGCCGTTCAAGGCGTACACGGCGTAGCGTATTTCGCTTAAAGCGGAGGAATAATCGGGCGTTTTTGCGCAAGCGGAGAGGGTAAGCGTAACAATAAACGCGGTTAAAATAATCAAAACGACTTTTGTTTTCATTAAAAATATGTCCCGAATAAAGATTATTCGGATTTTGTTCGCTTTATTACGGGATATTTGAAAAAACGCCGTTTTTTGGTTGCTTTTAGCGTAAACTTATGATAGAATATTAAAAATTTATCAAAATACAGACAGAATTAATATAAAATTTTTCGGAGAGATTTATGGGGAAATTTGTGCTTAAAGTTGCTTTATCGACGGTTGCGGCAATCTTTGCCGTACTGCTCCTCGTTTACGGCTTTTTCGCGTTGTTTCTGCCGGCACCGCTCGCTTCTTTTTACGAAAATCTCGGCAATTATAGCGGTGCGGTAAGGCTTATGAAGCGCGCTTACGACAAGAGCGAAAGCGAAGAGGACTTAAAAAGGCTTGCCGAACTTTTGTGCTTTAAGGAAGAAAACGCCGAGCTTTCCGCCGAATACGTTACAAAGTATTGCGACGGAGAAAGCTTTAAAAAATATTGTAAGGAAGAAAAAGACGGACAAGCGTATTACGATTTGATGACTGCTTCTTCCGTGAAATCGTTTTATATCGTCGGCAAACCCGACGACGCTTTAAAAAAAGCTTCCGAATATCTTGCGTATTATTCTTCTTCCTATCCGTCCGGTTCGTCGCTCCGTGCGCTCATGTTTGCCGCGGCTGATAAAAAGGACAAGCAAACGCTTGCAAAAATTTTGGAAAAACTAAATTCTTTCGACCTTTCTTCTTTTACGGAAACGGAAAAGGCGACGATAGAAGACGACAAGCAAAACATACAAATAATTATAGGATAACTAACTACTTACTTACGAAAGGAGGCAATAATGGCAAAAATTTTAAAAGAAGCTCTCACCTTTGACGACGTGCTTTTAGTTCCTGCCGCATCGAGCGTTCTTCCGCAAAACGTGGACATGACGAGCGAACTTTGCAAGGGCATTAAGCTCAACGTGCCGCTTATGAGCGCGGCTATGGATACGGTAACGGAATCGCGCATGGCAATCGCTATGGCTCGTGAGGGCGGCATAGGTATCATTCACAAAAACATTCCTATCGAAGTTCAGGCGCGCGAGGTTGACAGAGTAAAAAGAAGCGAACACGGCGTTATAACCGACCCGTTCTTCGTTCATCCCGAACAGTCCGTAAGCGACGCTTTGGACCTTATGAAAAAGTACCGCATTTCGGGCGTACCGGTAACCACGGACGACGGCAAACTCGTCGGCATTTTGACAAACCGAGATCTGCGCTTCGAAAGTGACTTTACGCAGCCCGTTTCTGCGGTTATGACTAAGGACAATCTCGTCACGGCTCCCGTAGGCACTTCTCTTGACGACGCCGTTAAAATCCTTGCGAGCAAACGCATAGAAAAGCTTCCTATCGTCGACGAAAACGGTTACTTAAAGGGGCTTATCACTATAAAGGACATCGAAAAAGCCCGTCAATATCCTAATTCCGCCAAAGACAAAAACGGCAGACTTTTGGTCGGCGCGGCGGTCGGCACCGCTAAGGACACCTTCGAAAGAGTTGAAGAACTCGTCAAAAACAGAGTCGACGTTCTTGCCGTAGACACGGCGCACGGTCACTCCAAATACGTTATCGAAAACATTAGAAAAATCAAGGCGAAATACCCGAACTTGCCCGTAATCGCGGGTAACGTGGCAACAGCCGCGGCTGTTCGCGCGCTCTACGACGTAGGCGCGGACGTGGTTAAGGTCGGTATCGGACCCGGCTCTATCTGCACTACGCGCGTCGTAGCCGGTATAGGCGTTCCGCAACTCACCGCAGTTATGGATTGCGCGGAAGAAGCTGCAAAACTCGGCATAACTATCATTGCGGACGGCGGCATTAAGTACAGCGGCGATATAGTCAAAGCTCTTGCCGCGGGCGCGTCAGCCGTTATGATAGGTTCGCTTTTCGCAGGTACCGACGAAAGCCCGGGACAGATGGAAATTTACCAGGGCAGAAGCTTTAAGGTTTATCGCGGAATGGGCAGTCTTTCGGCTATGTCTTGCGGCAGTAAGGACAGATACTTCCAGGAGGACGCAAACAAATTCGTTCCCGAAGGCGTTGAAGGCAGAGTTCCTTATCGCGGAAGCCTTGCGGACATCGTGTTCCAAATGGTCGGCGGCATTCGCTCGGGTATGGGTTACGCCGGCGCACCCGACTTAAAGACTCTTGCCGAAAAAGCCGAATTCGTGAAGATTACGAATGCCGGTCTTATCGAAAGCCACCCGCACGATATCAATATCACTAAGGAATCGCCTAACTACACTTCTCGTAGCTAAGTCGCGCTATAAGTCGATTATCGCAATAAAACCTGCCTTACACGGGCAGGTTTTTCAATAGAGTTTGAAGCTATTTTTGTAACAGAAAAAGAAAAATTTGCCGATAAGCGTTATAACAATCTCGATAAACGGCAACATTTTAAGCAGATAATAAAGTTCAGTGATATTATATAAAAAACCGCAAAAAACACGGAGGTTAACGAAAATGGGTTTTAAAAATATAACCAAGTCGGAAGTTCTGACTTTAAAGGAATTAGTAGATTATCGCGATGGACAGGTTGTTTCGCGCACGCTCGTACAGAATTTGCACGTTAGCGTAACGCTTTTTTCGTTCGATAAAGGCGAAGAAATTTCCACTCACGAATCGGGCGGCGACGCTTTCGTCACTTGCCTTGACGGCAAAGGAAAAATCACGATTGACGGGGTTGAGTATATCTTGACCGAGGGGCAGTCTATCGTTATGCCCGCGCGCCATCCGCACGCGGTTTTCGGCGAGGAAAGGTTCAAAATGTTGCTCGTCGTGGCGTTTTAAGGAGGGAAAAATATGAGAAGAGATATAAATCAACGCAAAGTTGCGGTAGTAGGGTGCGGTTTCGTCGGTTCAAGCGTGGCGTTCGCCCTATTAAACAGCGGGCTTTTTGCCGAAATCGTGCTTATTGACGTGGACAAAAACAAAGCCGAGGGCGAAGCGATGGATATGTCGGACGGCGTGCCGTTTGTCGGGCAGACTAAGGTTTATGCGGGGTCTTACGACGACGCGGTGGACTCGGCGATAATAATCGTCACCGCGGGCGCAAGCCAGAAAGAGGGCGAAACGCGGCTCGACTTAGTCAATAAAAACGTAGGAATTTTCAAAAGCATTATTCCGGAAATTTCAAAACGCGATTACGGCGGCATACTTTTGATAGTCGCAAACCCCGTCGATATCTTAACTTTTGCCGCGCTCAAAATTAGCGGACTGCCCGAAAACCGCGTTATAGGCTCGGGAACGGTGCTTGACTCGGCAAGGCTCAAATACGCGCTCGGCGAGCGGCTCGGCGTGGATAGCAGAAGCGTTCACTCGTTTATAGTCGGCGAACATGGCGACAGCGAGCTTGCTCTTTGGAGTACGGCGAACGTTTCGGGCGTGCCGATAAACGACTTTTGCGAAATGCGCGGGTTTTACGACCATGACGAAGCTATGGCGAAAATCGCCGAGGATGTAAAAAACAGCGCATACGAGATTATAAAGCGCAAACACGCTACTTACTACGGAATTGCGATGGCTGTAAAACGCATTTGCGAATGTATCGTCAACGACGAGAAATCCGTTTTGAGCGTTTCTTCTCTCGTTCACGACTTTCACGGAATAGACGGCGTTTGTTTGAGCTTGCCGTCCGTAGTCGGTGAAAAGGGCGTTGAAGCGCGAATCCCCATTAAGCCGAGCGATAAAGAAATCGAAGCTTTGCGCGCTTCCGCCGAAACTCTCAAAAAGGTTCTTGCTTCTTGCGGGCTTGACGAATAAACGCTTGCGCATATCGATAAGTGTGCCTATAAGGCGGTTATCGGCTTGTTTTGCTATCAATATATATAATAATATATAATATAAACGCTTTCATATTTGCTCTCGGCTTTTGTTGCTGCGGGCAAATTTTTTTAGAAAAATAAGAAAAAGTTTTTCGCTTTAGCAAAGCTTTAGGTAAAGGGCGTAAAATCCGCTTATCAAAACAAGGAGTAGGGCTTTCATTCCTTATCCCTAATTACCTAAAAGGCGGCTTTTTCGCGCTTTTCTGTGACCGCTCGGGCGCAGTACGGCAAGTACAGCATCCCTCACGCTCGCAAAAAATCATCAAAAAATACGCTCTTTTAGGTGCTTCGCATTTTTGCGGATAAACTTATCTGAAAAATATAAATTTGATTTCATACCGCAAAAATAATTATTGATAAAGAATGCAAGCCCTAAGTTTATTATGAAGAAAAATTTACTTTACGTTTTGTGTGTTTCTCTTTTAACTTTTACGCTTGCTTTTACCGCTTGCGCGGGCGGCAACAACGCTTCGAGCGGTTCAAACGGCGGCACTTCGGACGGCGGTTCGTCAAGTTCGAGTACGGTTATCGTGCCGGAAATTCCCGACGACGTGCCGACCGAAACGACGTTCACCATAACGAGCGAGGACGGCGGCACTTATACTTACGACGAGGAAAGCGGGCGTTTTACAATATCTTCGGCGGGAACTTACGACTGCGCGGGCGATATAGCCGACGGGCAAATTTACGTTGACGCGGGCGACGAAGCGGCTGTTACCATAAACTTGAACGGCGTGAAAATAGCTTGTTCTACCGATTCCGCAATCTATATCGAAAGCGCGGACGAAGTGGATATTTCGGCTAAAAAAGGCACCGAAAACTACATTTACGATATCCGCACTTCCGCAATCGCCGACGACGATGAAACGAGCGGCAGCGCGGCAATTTACGCAAAAGCCGATTTGACTATTAAGGGCAAGGGCGAACTCGTGGTAAAATCCGCGATTAACAACGGTATTCACACCAAAAAGGACCTTGATATCAAGAACCTTACGCTTACCGTAAAAGCCGTCAATAACGCGATTAAAGGCAACGATTCCGTGACTTTTAACTCCGCAACCGTAGTTGCGATATCTACCGCGGGCGACGGAATAAAGACCAAATCGACCGACTTAAACAAGAAAGGCGTTCAGCGCGGAGCCGTTAATATCGAGAGCGGAAGCGTGTCCGTGCTCGCTTGTTGCGACGGCATAGACGCTTCTACCGATGTCACCGTTTTCGACGGTGCGACACTTTATATCGCGACCGACAGCTATTCGGAATATTCTTCCGACCCCCTTTCCAAAACCGAAAGCACTCTCTATATCCGTCTTTCTTCCGGTCTTTACGCTAAAAATTACGTCTATTCCGCGCGTTTCTATAATGCTGACGGCACCGAAAAGGTAGTCAACGGAAGCTATAAAGGATCCTCGGAAGCGAATAGCGAAGGACCCGGCGGCAATCGCCCCGGCATGGGCGGTTTCGGCGGCGGACCCGGCGGTGGCGGGCAAGGCGGTTTCGGCACGACATATTATTACTACAAATTCGACTGCCCGAGCGGCTTTGAAAGCGTTAAAATCTACGCTTACGCCTCGGCAACCGACCAAGCGAGCGGCGAAAATTACGTCGCCGTAACCACTTCCGACACTACTTTGAGCGACTATTACGACACTATCGCGATTTCTTCTATTTCGAATAAAGTAATTTCGACTTCGGGCTGGACTTCCTATTCGACGAAAGCCGGCAACAGCGGCGTTGACTATTCGTGCAAAGGCATAAAAGCAGGCAATCAGATTACCGTAAACGGCGGCGCGATTGAAATAAAATCGAGCGACGACGCGCTCCACGCCAACTTTGACGACGTTTTGGAATCGACTTCAGCCAACGGTTTGGGCAATATTACGATAAACGGCGGCACGCTCACTTTAACCACTAAGGACGACGGCATACACGCCGACCAGGACGTTGTGATAAACGGCGGAAGCGTAACCGTGACGACGGCTTACGAGGGCGTGGAAGGCAACCGCATTTATGTAAATGGCGGATACTTGAAAGTTTACGCGACGGACGACGCAATGAACGCCAACTCCAAGGGCGCGTACACCGCGTATATCGAATTTAACGGCGGCGTAACCGATTGCGAAGTCGGCTCGGGCGACACAGACACGATTGACTCCAACGGCAATCTCAAAATCACGGGCGGCGTAGTCATCGCAAAATGCTGCATAAACAGTGTTTCTTCTATGACCGCCGGAACGTTCGACGCTGAAAACACAATCACGGTTACGGGCGGCACGGTAATTTCTCTCGGTTGCCGTCAGAACGAAATAAGCGGCTCCACAAAGTCGAGCGACACCGTTGCCGCAGGCGAGTACACGCTCAAGGATTCTTCCGGAAACGTTTTGGCGACTTTTACCGTAGAAACGGCGTTAAAGGGCTACATGACCTACTCTTCCGTCGCTTGCACGCTATATAAAGGCGAAACAAAATATCTCACTATAAAATGATAACGAGTAAAAAAAAAGGCTCTGCCGTAAAAGCAGAGCTTTTCTATCGCCGAAAAAGCCGTCAATTTTTCTTTTCGTTTTCGCCGATAAGCGTTAAAAGCGTGATAACGCCCGCAAGCAGACCTACGGAGATTGTTATTATCCAAAAAAAGTAGTCTTGAAATTGCCCCGAGCCCGCGTAAGTAACGACGTTGCCGCCGAAGTTGAAGAGGGCATGGACTATCGCGCCGTAATAAATGCAGTTCGTAGCTTCCTTTAACGCGCCGAAAAGGCAACCTAACAAAAAGGTATACGCCACTTGCAAAGCCGTTGCGCCTATTCCCGCGCCGCCGAGCAAGTTTAAAAGGTGAAATAACGAAAACGCCGCCGCAGAGATTATAACGCGCAAAAATACCGCGTTCTTTTTGCCTTTCAGTTTGCCTAAAATAGCTTCGTAGAGTATTCCGCGGAAGAAAAGTTCTTCCATTAGGGCGACTACTATGCACTCCGCGGCAAGCATTACGCACATTAAGCCGTCGTCGATTGTTGCCGAGCCTGCGATAAGCGCGTGGAACGGGAAGTTTGCCGCGGCAACGAACAGCGCGGCGATTATTACGGGCAAAGCGTTTTTAGTCGGTTTTTTAAATGCTAAAAGGCTTTTCGAGCCGAAAGAAAAAACTACGAAAATAAGCACGGCAAGCACTATTAAGCGTATCAAAATATCCTTGAAAAGCTTATTAAAGTTTTCGTCGGTTGAAATATCGAGCGGAATAAAATATATCGTTACGCTAAGCGCGAGCGCGACGAGCAAAAACGTGTATAGGCTTAAGTTTTTTCTATTGTCCATATGCGTTTATCCTCCCGAAAACTTATATAATCATGTTAGCACAAAGTATAAAAAAACTCAACCTAAAATCTTATAAAATAACCACAAATAAAAGCCTTTTGCACACATTTTACAATAATGTGAATATTTCCCGTCGCGTATTCTTGCTTTCGCCCCCGCCGAGATTGACAAAACGCAATTTTTTTGGTAACATATCATATATATAAATGCGGACTAATTTTTGCTCCGCACAAACGATTAAGGGTTCGCCCTAAGGAGAAAGCATGCTTTATAACGACATCAAGCACATTATCAAACACTTCGACTTCGAAGGCACTTACGAAAGCGCGGAAGAACTTGTTAACGGCAACGTTAACTTCACGTACAAACTTTATTACCGCCAGGCGGACGGGAGCGTTATTCATTACGTTTTGCAACGCATAAACACCGTTGCTTTCCGCGACCCCGAAAGGCTGATGGAAAACATCGTCAATGTCGTAAATCACCTCGTGGATTCTATGCGCGAGGACGGAATTAACCCCGCAAGGCGCGTTTTAACATACATAAGATGTGACAACGGAAGTTATCTTTACGAGGACAGAAACGGCAATTATTGGCGCGCCGACGTGTTTATCGACGGTACCACCGCTTACGACAAGATAGACGACGGCGAAAAGTTCTATCAAGCGGGCAAAGGCTTCGGAGAGTTCCAGCGTTATTTATTTGATTTTCCCGCGGAAAAGCTCACCGACACTATACCGGACTTCCACAACACCAAAAAGCGTTTTTACGCGTTCGTAGCCGCGGTTGCCGCGGATAAGGCGGGGAGAGTCAAAGACCTCGAAAAGGAAATAGACTTCTTTTTCGATAGGAGAAAAATGATGAGCGAAATCGTCAACGAAATAGAAAGCGGGAAAATACCCTTGCGCGTTACGCATAACGACACAAAGCTCAACAACGTGCTTATGGACAACGTTACGGGCGAAGCCGTTTGCGTAATCGACCTCGATACCGTTATGCCCGGTTCCGTTTTGTACGATTACGGCGACGCTATCCGCTTCGGCGCGGCGACCGCCCCGGAGGACGAAAAGGACGTTTCTAAAATGGGCGTGGATATGGACTTATTTAAAAAGTTCACCGACGGATTCTTGTCGGAAGTAGCCCCCGTTCTCACAAAAGAAGAAATTCATCTTCTTCCGCTCGGCGTAAAGGTTATAACTTGCGAACTTGCAATGCGTTTTTTAACCGACTATATCGACGGCGACGAATACTTCAAAATTAAGTACCCCGACCACAACTTAGTCCGCGCACGCGCGCAAATGAAGCTTTTAACGGAAGTCGAAAAGCATTACGACGAAATGACGGAGTACGTCGATAAGTTCATCGCAAACAAGTAAGCGTGGCATACTAAACACACGAAAAAAGAGGCGAAAAGCCTCTTTTTCAATGCAAAAATTCTCTCTAAAAACGCCTGAGCGATAAAAAGATAAAGAAAACGGCTACCCGAAAGGTAGCCGTTAATGTTTAGTTTGAGCTTTTACGCGTTTTCGCCGTTTCCGTCGTCCTTAGGCGTTTCGCTCGCTTCTTCGGTTGCAGGCTGTTCGCTTGCTTCTTCCGTCGCGGGTTCGTCGCTTTCGACGTTGTTTTCGGGGTTGTCGTAATCGTAAGGCTTTTCTTCCGCGGGAGTGGTTTCCGCTTCGTCCTTAGCCTTAGCCGCGGATTCGCGTTTAGCTTTGTTCGCGTTTATCTTGTCCTGAGCGGAGTCGCGACTGTCGCGTTGATAGAATATCTGAGAGGCGACTTTCTGTCTGTGCTTCGCACCGATTATCTTCTTGACGATGATTATAATAATCGCGATAATCATCAACGCGGAGATTACGATAGAAACAATCTGCAACGGGAGCGAATAGCTTGTTTCGCTGTCCGTAGAAGTCGAGGAAGACGAAGAGGAAGAAGAATCGGAGCTGTCGCTTGTTCTTTCGTCGAGTTCGTGTTCGACGTCTATCGTTTCGTAAGTAGCGATAACCGTTTTGAGCTTTGTGTACTGTTCGTAAACGACTTCGGCGTCGTAAGTTCTCGTCATCGTCGCGTCTTTGCCGTCCGCGTCGGTGTACTGAACGGTGGAAGGCATTCTGATGTAGCTAATAGTTGTGGGGGTATCTTCAAGTATTGCCGCATCAGGCGCAAGCTTAGCTCTGAATTCCGCCATAGACGGGGTGGAAGTGGTCGCTTCGTCGAAGAGAACGATACCGCTTGATTTTTCGCTTCCGTCTCTTGAACCGTTCCAGAGTTCGAGCCTATAAGAAATATCCGCATTGCCCGCGGTGATAACGAAGTTAACCGTAGCCCAACCGCCTTTTTCGATGCAGTCTTTTTCTTCTACGACTTGAACGAATTCCTTAGTGAAACCGTTTTCGCCGTCGTGTTTTTCACCCGTGAGAGAGAGGACCGCGCCCGCATTTTCGTCGAGCATATCGGCAACGCCGAGGTAAACATACGCTTTTGCAGTTCCGAGAACCCTAACTTTTACGGAAACGAGGGTAGTCGTGCCGGACGAGAATGTCTTGGAAGAACCGATGTAACCGTAAGAGGTTGCCGAGGTGTTCTTTATGATAAGGGGTTGAAGTTCTTTGTTTTCGCTAATCTTGGAAAGAGCCTTGATTGCCGCTACTTCGTCCGCGGTCAAGCCGAGGGAGGCGTATGCGTCGATATACTTAGTATTGATAATGCCGGAGATAACGTCGTCGCTCGTGTAAGCCGTGTTTTCTCCGCCGACCATCTTGTGTCCGCCGACAACGCCCGTGTAGTTCATAACGGAAGTAGCGGGAGAGGTGCGAACGGTAAAGTTGTCGCTTGCGCCGTAAGTGAAGTTGTAGCTGTCGTCCGTTTTATCTTCTTCGACGCCGTTTATCATATCGAGACCGAGCGAAACGCTGCCGGTGTAGGTGTCGGAAGTTGTTGCAATGTTGTATTCGTCTTCGGGAAGTTCCGTTAAGGTGAAGCCGGTAAATAGCGCGTAACCCGTGGTAAGTTTGAACTTTTCGGTTATGCCTTCGTCGGTCGTACCGAAGTCGATTGTGATTTTGTATTCTCTTTCTATGCCGTCGCCGAGCTTGTTCGCGATGAAGAGTTTAGTCAAAGCCCAGTCGGAAGTCTTTTCGTTTTCGTAATCGTTAGTCGTGAAAGCCGAAAGAACGGTCGTGGAGTTTTTGCCTTCCGCCGCCATCGGTTCTACTACGGAAATCGCAGCTCCCGTCTGACCTGCGCCCGCCTTAACTTTCGAATAGAAGGAAAGCATGTAATACTTGCCGTCCTCTACCGTGCCTGCGCCGATAGTGAAAGTCGTTTTAGTGGAAGCGCCGACGGGCGTGCCTTTATGATTGATATAAAGGGTTTTTGCGGTGGAGGAAACGGGGTTGGTTACGTTGTCAATACCCGTTATTTCGTTGAAAGCTTTATAGTCCGCTTCGTAAATGGCGTTCGTGTAAACGGAATTATCATCGTAAACTTTGTTGAGTTCTGTGGTTCTGCCTACAAGAATTGCTTCCGCGTCGCTAAGCTTATGGGTGATAGCAACCGAGTAGGTGTTAGCGTGCTTAGCAAATTCTTCGTCGCCTACATACTTGTCCGACTTGGTGCCGTTGCCGCCTTCGTGCGCAGCTTTTGCGGGGAGGGTAACTTTAAGTTCGTTAGCGGTAGAATCAACGTATTCGCCGTTGTCGAGCTTGAAGATACTCTTCGTAGCGTCCGCGGTTCCCTTAGCCGCTTCGTATTCGTCGGCGGTGATTTCTTCGTAAGTTACGTTATCGAAGAACGCGAAGCCTTCTACGTAACCGTCCGTAAGGTTTCTGCTGCCGCTGCCGAGCCCTAAAACGACTTTTACCTTGGAAGTAGAGTAGCTGCTCGCTTCGACGTACAAATCGTAACGTTCCCATACGCCGTTAGTGTTGATGTTTCTAACGGTGAGAGGCGATTTTTGTTCGCCCGCGTTGTTGGTGAGCGAAATGTATGCGCCGAATTCCTTGGTTTCCGTCTTGGTTGTAAGATTATCGGTTTTAACCCAAACGCTTATTTTGCCGTAGTTTTCTACGGTGACGGTCGTGGAGGAAGTGAACTTCTGCGCCGTGCCTTTACCCTTTTCGGACTTTAAGTAGTTGTGAATCATTAAGATTTTCGTGCCTAAAGTCGGGTATTTGTTTTCGTCGTTCTTGTCCTCGTTGTCCTCGGAATACACGTATTCGTTCTTGACTAAGCCGTAGTACGAAGGCGTATAGGGGTTACCGTGATCGGGTTTGTGTTCGATAGAATCGGTAAAAATTGCGTTATAAACGTCATCGTTCGTATCGATAATGCCCGAAGGATAGCTCGACGAGGTTGCCGAAGTGCTGGATACCGAATCGTTGGACTTAGACCAGCTTATCCCCGTGTATACGGGGTAGTCCGCGGCTTCTTTTTCGTTCGTGCCGAACTGGAAGTCGCCGTTCGCTATCGTCTGGTAATCCGTTTGCGTTACTTTCGTTTCGGAAGAGGAGGACGAGGAAGAACTCGAATTCCCGTTATCCGAACAAGCAACCGTGAAGAGCATAGATACCGCCAAAGCCGCCGCGCCTAAAACGAGCGGAAGCTTTTTCAGATTAAACTTGCTAATCTTGTTCATAGTTCACCTTTAAAAAATGAGTTATAATTTGTTTTTGACAAAAGATTTTATCAACTTTATAGATTATACAATAATCGGCGGAAAAAAGCAATCTTTTACTAATCGTTATCGCATAAAAATATATAAAAACTCCTAAAATATCGATAATTTTCGCAAAAAATTTTTCTTTAAGCCCAAAATAGTGGTATGAAAGCTTTCTTTAAGGAATTTTCGCCCTATCTCGTCGGGCTTTTGGCGGGAGCCGTGAACGGGCTTTTGGGCGGCGGTGGCGGAATGATTGTCGTTCCGGGGCTTGCGCTCGCGCTTTCCTTGTCCGCTAAAAAATCGCATGCGACCGCGCTTGCCGTAATCTTGCCCGCTTCAGTTATAAGCGCGTGCGTTCTCTTGTTTAATTTCAAAAACGACTGGGTTTTGCTTTCCGCTACGACTATCGGCGTGTGCGTGGGCGGCGTTATCGGGGCTGTGCTTTTAAAGAAGCTCAAAAACCCCGTTATAACAAAGATATTCGCCGTTTTAATGCTCGCGGCGGGCGTTAAGCTTTTGTTCTTTAAATGATTTTTAGCCTTTAAGATTTTGCGCGGTTAACGGTAAAAAACGGATATTTTGTTTAGCGTTAAAAACCGCACAAAACGGCGTTAAAAATAGTTTTTGATGACAAGTTATTATATAACTTGTTTAATGCCGAAATAAAAACGGAATAAAACGGATATCTAAAATTATCGCAAAACTTTGCTATTACGGATTAAGTATAAGGAATTTTATGTTAAGATTTTTATGGTTTTTACTCTCCGGCGTGCTTGCCGGAGTACTCGGAGGAATGGGAATGGGCGGCGGCACCGCGCTCATTCCGCTCGCTTCGCTTTTCTTCTCTCCGAACGCCGACGCGCTTAGGACGGCTAACCTCGTAAGCTTTATTCCTATGGCGATTGTCGCCGTTACCATGCACGCAAAAAACGGGCTTATCGAAAAGAAAGGTCTTTTCAAAGTTATCTTCGCTTGCGCCGGCTCTTCCTTTTTCGGCGCGGTTTTTTCGCTCGGGATAGACGGCGAATATCTGAAAAAGGGCTTCGGCGCGTTTTTAATCGCACTTGCGTTTTTTCAGTTTTTCTTCTCTCAAAAAGTCTATAAGGACGAAAACGATGTCGGAAAAAGTTTGAAAGACGATAAGTGAGGCTATAAGGCGATAGGGAATGTAATTCTGAAGAAAAATTTTTTGTGTTTTTTATGTGATAAGCGGCATAAATTGCCGTTTTTTTACATATTCGGCAACTTTAAACATGTATTTGTGCAATTTGCACAAATATAAAGTGCAAAATTTAAGCGAAAATTAGTCGTAAAAGTCAGTAAACGAGCGTTAATCGGCTTTAAATAAGTGAGCATTCAGTGAAGATTTTGCCGTTTTTCACATATGAAGAAAAAAAATAAAAAAATACCGAAAAATTTTGCACAAATATTGTTTTTTCCTCTTGCATTTATATGATTTTTGTTATATAATCTTAGTAAGTAAAAATATTTTATACAAACCCAAACAGGATATTACTTTATTTCGGGATATGCGGAAGCTTCCGCATACCTTTGAGGTTTGACTATAGAGGTAGTAAATTGGAAAAAATCGGAATTATTGACTTAGGTTCTAACTCGGCGCGGCTCGTCATCGTCAAAATGCTCGGCGACGGACATTTTATGGTTATCGACCAGCTCAAAGAAAGCGTAAGGCTCGGCAAAGATATGGAGAGGGACGGCTTTTTGAAGCCCCAAAGAATAGCCGAAACGATTAAAACGCTGAAAATGTTCCGCAAGCTATGCGACGCTTACGGGATAGAAAGAATTATTGCGGTTGCGACCGCCGCCGTAAGGCGCGCCAAAAACCAAAGGAGTTTTTTGGACGAAGTCGCGACGACTTGCGGCATTAAGCTCAAAGTTTTGTCCGCGGAAGAGGAAGCCGTTTATATTTATCGCGGCATAATCAACACGATGGACGTGCCTAAGGGGCTTATCCTCGAAGTATCGGGCGGCGCGACGAAAGTTATTTACTATAACCGCCGTAACCTTTTGAACTTTAAAACGCTTCCTTTCGGCGCGATTACCTTGACGGAACTTTTCGCGGCGGACGGGCTTACCCCCGCGGAGCAAACGGCTAAGATAGAAGAATTCTTCGCTCAGCAGCTCGCTTCGATCGAATGGCTTAAAGACATCGACCCCGAAACTCAACTTATCCTTGTGGGCGGCTCCTTCCGTGCACTCGGTAAGATTAGCAAAATCGTAAAAAAGAGTCCGTACCCCATCATTCATAACTATCATATCCAGAGCGAAGAGTTCGTCGATATCTACAATAGGCTCAAAGCAATGGACCTTGACAAAAAGAAGAGAATCAAAGGCGTTTCCTCTTCCCGCGCGGACATTCTTCCGAGCGCGCTCGCGGTTATCCAGTCGGTTATCGCTCATTGCGGTTTTAACGAAATGGTCGTTTCCGGTTGCGGGCTTAGAGAAGGGCTTATGTTCAACTATGCAATGCCCTCTACCTTCGAAAAGCCTATTTCGGACGTTTTGGGTTACAGCTTGAAAACGCTCGTTAAAAACTACGGCTGCAACGAAAAGCACGTCGAACAAGTTCTCAATATTTGTATTCAGCTTTTCAAACAGCTTCGCGTTCTCCACAAATTCCCGCGCCAACATATGAGAATTTTAAAGGTCGCGGCTATGCTCCACGACGCCGGCGCAAGCATCAAGTATTACGATTATCAAAAACATTCGAGCTACATTGCTCTTAACTCCGCGCTTTACGGAATAAGCCAGAGGGAAATAGTCCTCGCCGCGCTCGTTATATCCGTTTATAAGAACGATGACTTTTCGATGAGCGAACTCGTAAGATACAAAGAGTTCATAACAGAAGCCGACGTTGAAGTTATAAGAAAGCTCGGCGTTATGCTCCGAATTGCCGAAAGCTTGGATAGAAGCATGTCCGGCTGCGTTACCGGTATCGTTTGCGACGTGTTGGGCGATTCCGTTATCATGAAAACCGAGCTTGCGGGCGACGCTTCGCTTGAAATCAAGGAAGCCAAAACCGTTGCTCAGGACTTTAAGAGAATTTTCAAAAAGAATCTCGATATACTCTGATAAAAGATACGAAAAAGTCCTTGCTTGTCGGCAAGGACTTTTTTGCGGAAAAATTCGTTTTTAAAAGTTGATTTGTAAAATCGGCGGGCAAAAAAACGACGGGGCTTTATTTAAGCTCCGTCGCGTTTTGTTTTGCGTTTTATATAAGATTAGTTTTGTTCGGTCGGTTTTTCTTCGCCGAAAGTTTCTTCTTTTTTAACGATAACCGCGGTTTTCGCAAAGCGTTTTACCGATTCGATTGCGCTTTCGCAAGCGGCTTTCGTCGAATACCCTTCGCTTATGCATAAGAGGCGGGTGGACGAGGAATAAATTTTAATGAAGTAATTGTCGTTTTTGTCGACCGATATAGCAAAGTTATTTTTGAGAATATTGTTTTTAACCGTTTCGATACCGCTTTTAATACCCGAAAGTGCGGTGTAACTTTCCGTTCTCAATAAAACCTCGCCGTTGGAAGCCGTGAGTTTTGCATAAAATCTGTCGTTTTCCTTGTCGATTACCCATTTGCCGGAATAGCGAGTGGGCGTTTGCTCTTCACCCGCTTTTTTAGCGGTCGGCTTCTTTTCTGCTTTTGCGGGTTGCTTTTTAGCTGCCGCTTCCTTTTTTTCGGGCGTTTTTTTGTCCGCTTTCTTTTCGGCAGTCGGCTTTTCTTTCGCTTCCGCTTTCTTAGTAGCTGCTTTGGTTGTCGGTTTTTCTTCGGCGGGAAGCTCTTCGGTTTCGACGGTTACGGCTTCTTCCTTGGGTTTT
>ERZ808242.924-NODE-924-length-18870-cov-14.413128_pt1 | contig 18870 bp, 9 predicted proteins | sample MGYA00521244_ERZ808242 | MGnify/ENA primary metagenome ERZ808242 (study PRJEB31516, sample SAMN03275573) | gut metagenome | biome: mammalia-associated habitat; material: feces | host: Papio cynocephalus | place: Kenya | collected 2012-07-27 ... | reverse complement strand
CTCATCGACATCACGGGTGGCGAATGGAAGGATGCCAGCCACGGTTGGTACTTCGAGAATGGTGGTACCATCAAGCTACAGGTGGCAAGGGGTGCCAGCATTGACATTCCGCTGTGCAACAACAACTCGGAAGGAATGATCAACGTATATGATGGCAACAATCTGCTGACCCGCTTCGAAAACAAGAGCGAATCGGGAAAAGAAGAGACATATACGGTTCGCTACAATGGAGGAACTCCGACCACGCTTACTTTCAATATCCCGGAAGGAACTTATATCCATAGCCTGGACGTACGAAACATCAAGTTGGTCATCGTATCGTTCGACTTCAAGAACAATAAGTTGGAGGGAGACGTTCCTTCCAGCATTCTCTGCGATGAAAATGGCGAGGCAAAGCTGCCTTTCAATGGATTGTTCTATCGAGACGGTTGGACCTTTGATGGTTGGACCGACGGCACCAACGACTACGAGGCGGGCAAAACTTACTCTTTCAACGAGGACGTGACGCTGAGACCGAAGATGGTACAGAACACGCTCGACATCACCGACACCAATAAAGAGATGACCGTAAGATGGCCTTTTGATCACACAGAGGCTCCCGAAATCAATATGCAGAAAGGTTCGGGTAGCAAGAGCTATACACAGTCTGGCATCATCTACATCAATGACAAGAAGCAAGAGAAACAAGATGTCAAGATGATTATGGACGCCTCAGATAAAAGTGCCAAGATTGACAACCACGACTCTCGCATCAACGGACTTCCCGGCAAAGGTGCCCAGGTCAACAAGAACACAGTCTTCACCCTTCCTGCCGTGTATGGCATGAAGGTAACGGTGCATGCCTCAGCTAAAGTAGATACAGACAACGACAATACCGAGGCATATTTCAACAAGGACGCCAACGATGCCCAAATTACTGTAACGGATGATAACAGTTATACCGTACCTACAGGAAACATCACATACGGAGAAGATCATAAGTCCATCACCTTTATATATAAGGGTGACGCAACCACCCTACATATTAAACTGGTGAAGGCAGGCTCTACCAAGGATTGGGGATTCTACGAAGACATCACCGCTATCTATCCTGTATTGCCAAACGTAACGAGCGAGAACATCATCAGCAACCAAGACTTTGCCGACCCTACCAAATACCCAAATGAAAAGGTAGTGAATGCGGGGTTCACTACAATTAGCAGCTCTGCCACCCACGCCAATACAGGCAAGCGATACTTGGTTGGCGATGTTGTGACCCTATCAGCCAAAGAGGCTTATGGTTATGACTTCAAAGGATTCAGGGTAAAAGGCTCGTCGGATACAGACCCATCTACAGAAAAAACTTCGAATACAGATAACTTCCTGTCATCCACATCTGATGCTGACGGCAAGTATTCTTGTTCTTATACTATTACAGAAAATGATGTCACCACCTTCAATGGCATCATTCCTATCGAAGTGGTATATGAGCGCAAGACGCTGTACAAGGTGATTGCCAAGTCGGCAGACACCAAACTGGGAAATGTTTCCATCTCCCCTATCTATGAGAACTTTTATCAAGAGAAAAAGACAACCAATGCCGACGGAACATCTTCCACACTGCAACAAGTGGAGTGCTGGTACACCGAAGGATCAGCTGTTACGGTTGGCTCCGATGCTGCCACAGACTACACCATCGATTACTGGGCAAAAGGGAATAGCAGTACAGCCGAATCTAAGGACAACACCTATACCTTTACCATTGCCAAAGACCAAGCAGAGACCACATGGGTAGCCCACTTCAAGCAAGGATACGCCGGTACCGTCATCTTCGACATCTCCGAGGATTCGGGTGTGCATGTCAGCTCATCCAAGGATGGAGTATTCCAAGGTGCGGGCAGTATGCAACCAACGACTCTGAAGGGAGTGCGCTCCTTCGTCATCCCTACCAATTATACCATCTTCAAGAGTATCAATGACGATGGAACAGATAACGAAAAATATTATACCCTCCAATATTGGACTCCGAGAGACAATACAGACCAACTTTACGAACCAGGCAAGCAATACTCGTTTAGCAATGAGAACCAAACACTCACCTTAGTGCCTGTATTTACGCAAAACCCAACCACTCAGGTAAACCGTGTAAACAACCCTGTGATACGTTACGACTTCGGGCGAAAAATACGAGACTACGCCGACCCAACAGCAAACGTAACTCGCAAGGTCTGCGCTCAAACCGTCAATATAGGCAAGAACCAAAAGGTATTCTGGACATCAAAAGTCTATGTGAACATTCTAGAAGGTGGTGAACGTCATGACCACTGGCGTGATGTAGCCATGTGGTGTAATACTGGCGAAAAGGGATATATCCGCAATGAGGATTTCGACGATTGGTGTGCCTTCGGACCTGGCACTACTTTCTGGGTTACAGCAGGTACCGGAGCCAAGATTTCCATTCTGTCTTACTCGCCTATCACCACAACCACCATCGATGGCACAGTACCATCCCTCGACCAAGTACGCACCGACTCCGTTCGCAAGGCATCGGGCAGCAACCACATGTATGTATATAGCCATACCACTGCCCATTCCTCCGAACGTTTGCCAATCATCATCGGCGACGACTACACTTACTACCAGTGGATAGAACTCAGTACCCTTGCAGCCAACTGGGTTGACTTTCATGCCGAGGTAGATGACGAAGCTCGTGGTGTCATCGACAAAACCACAACCGCCATTGCAGGAAATACCATCAAAGAGAAGGAAGATGGCGACTACTCCTTCCACATGGGAGAACGAGTGAAAATAACTTTCCACCGCAAGAAAGGTTACGAGCTTTCGCAGATTGTGGGACTCAAGAAACATGATGCCGAAGGTAACCCTCTCCCTCTGCTCAAGATGAATGAAGATGGTACCGTCGACATGCTCAATTACGACTTTTCCACCTATACCAAATGCCAGAAGAATGCAGATGGCAGTTGGGGAGTTGCCTCAGGTGAAGGAAAAACAATGTGGGTACTAAAGGCCACAGACGAGACAACACATGCTGATGCCAGCTCAGAAGCCGACAAAAATGCGTATTACGCAGAAGACAGCATCCGTACAAAGTATGAACTGGAGTTTGACATCACAGCCCATCGCTCTTTCCAGTTGCAGTTCGCCGAGAAGTCAACCTACTACATCACCTACAATTCTGGTAAGTTTGCCATGGGCACACCACCAGAAGCCCAATGGGTAGAGGCTGGCGACCAATTCACTATTCCTCGCAACCAAACTCTATATTACGAGGGACATACCCTAGACCACTGGGAGGATGAAGACAGAACTATGTATGCCAGAAACAACAATAAGAGACAAATTCAGCGTCATACGGCTCCAGCCAGCAACCTGCGAATGTTCCCAATATTCGAAGTAAACAACTTCAACCTTCTTGATTTGGAAGAGGATGCCACTGCTACCTGGAACTTTATCAAGGACGATGAAGCACCAACCATCAATTACCAGAAGACCAAGGGTATTTTGGTAACCCAGCTCACCATCGACTCAGACAGATTTCCTGAGAGCATCGATTTGAAGATAGACCTCGATGGAACCGATGGTAAGTTCGACAACACGAATACGACTCGTACAGACCGCATTCAGACCAACGCAGGCTCTATCATTCTCTTCCCGTCAACCCCTCAATGCCAAGCCACCTTGAAGGGAACGGAAAGTGACAAGAACATAGAAATCGCTGGTACAAAGGTTTCCTTCACCGCCAATACAAACTCCGAGTATCTTGCTTCAGCTTCATGTTCTGGAGAATCCGCTTACCAGAATCTGAATTTCGTGGATGGCACCTACTGCAAGAGCTTTAGCGTTACCTACAAGCCTCAAACTGCAACACAGCCAGAATTGGAATCATTGAGCTACGATGGGAAAACGCTCAGCAAGGATGAATTGAAGAATCTATGGGACAATGTTGACCAGTGCTATAAGATTAAAGGCATCACTCCATGGACGAACTTAGACAAGAGTGGAAATGAACAAATGCCTACTATCACTGGCACTGCCACACAGGAGGGAACAGTGGTAGCCACCCAACCTACCCTGCTCAATCCGGAGTGCGCCATCACCATCAAGAACAAGGCGGGCATTACCATTGCTACGAAAAAGGTGGTATTCGAATTTGCTACGCCTGAGGATAGTCCTAAGTTCGAACAAATCACGGTCAACGGCAAGACCTATACTACGACAAGCAACGAGATTCAGGATGTACCTAAGAACGGTCTCATCAAAGTGAAGTTCAATCGCACGATGAAAGCCATCCACATCCCATACGATGGAATCAAGTATACTTCTGAAGCAGGAAGGGAGTTGGAGTTTAAGTATTGGGACATGAAACCTGGCTCTACCATCAATTTTACCTTCAAGCATGAAGACAAAGTTTTCCAGGACATCTATGGCAAGACTTGCGAACAAGACCTGACTCTCATCCTTCATATCGCCAAGGATGAAAACAGTTACCACCACCAGAAGTTCGACTTCATCGTGGGCGAGGACGGCGACGGCGACATCAACGAGGCTATCCTTGCAGCCAACGGTACGGCGACAGGTAAGACTTACAACAACACCAAGACGGACGGCAGCCGATACTACATCTTCGTGCCTGATGGCGAATATCAATTGTTAGGAAACGGCATCATCACCTTTCCTGCCAATGGTGTTCCGAAGGATGAAACAGGTATCCCACGTACAGATATGAATGGCAAGAACAATGGTGTGACAGACGTCATAAAGCCAAGCATCTCGCTCATCGGACAGAGCAAGGAGGGCGTAACCCTGTGGAATCATCCGGTAGTGGAGGGAATTTCCTACACCGCCACTCTCAACATCGAAAACACCGCCCTGGATTTCTATGCCCAAGACCTGAACTTGGAAAACCGATTCGACTATTGGAGTTCCATGGATGGACAAGGTTCGGGAGGTGCAGGACGTGCAGCCGCCTTTGCCGACAATGGCAACCGTACCACCCTGAAGAATGTGGGGATGTGGAGCTACCAGGATACCTATTATTCGAAGAATGGTGCCGATGGCTATCGTGGCTACATGGAGGATTGCGACCTCGCCGGTGTGGTGGACTGGATATGCGGCAGCGGCGACATCTGGTTCGAGAAGTGCAACCTCATCCTGCGTGACCGCACGGGCAACAACATTGTGGCACCTCATACCGAGGTAGGTCAAGAATGGGGATATGTATTCAACAACTGCACCATCAAGCCAGAGACCAGCAATCCTATCCGTTTCAAGGGCAAAGACTGGACGTTGGGCAGACCTTGGGGAAGTTCTCCAGCCTGCACCTTCCTCAATACCACGATGTATACCCAACCCCGCAATTATGGTTGGGGACGAATGAATACCAACTTGCCACTTCGATTCCACGAATACAACAGTGTCGACGAAAAGGGCAACACCATCTCCCTCAGCACCCGTTCGCTTGCCGCCTGCACACCAGCCGCTGGTTCTGACGACTGTGTGCTTACCGACCCATCCAATTACACCGTTCGCAATGTATTGGGCGGCATCGACTCATACGAGCCAAACAAGCTCTGCACGCAAATCGACGCCAAGTCGGGAATAAAGATTACGACAGACGATGCCGAAGCAGCAAGCAAGGTAGACACAGAAAACCATATCGTATGGGAAGACAACATCAGCATCGACGACGACAACCTGCAATGGGATGCTCGCCAAGAAGCCCTCTGTTACTTCCTCTTCAAGCTCAACGAGAAGACGAACAAGTGGATTTACCAGGCGAACACAGCGGACAACAGCATCAACCTCACCCCTTATGGCTCAGGCTACTACTGTGTGCGTGCCGCCAACCAGCGAGGCGGTCTGGGTTCTCCTACAAGTGCCATGCAATTCGTCATCACCGACCCATATACTCTTGAAATCAAGCAAGTGGGCAGCAAAGAGGGTTATGGCTGGAGCACCATCTGCATGCCTTTCAATGCCAAGGTGCCTGAGGGCATCAAGGTATATGCTGCCACGCCTCATGTCAATGACAGCAAGGCTAGCGAAAAGGTCGAAGACTTCTTGTTGACGCTTACGGAAATGAAAGAGGTCATCGACAGCATGAAAGGCTATGTGGTGTATGGTCCTGTAGGCAAATATACTTTCAAGGCGACCTCCCGCACGGATGATACGGAGACAATCCTTACTGGTAATCCGAGCGATGATGCCATCTCATCGACCAACATCAATTGCTATGTGCTTGCCAACAAGAGCTGGGGACTTGGCTTCTATAAGTTCACGGGCGCTACCCTAGCCGCCCACCGTGCTTGGTTGCCATCAGAGATGGTGAGCGACTATGTGGCGGAAGCCCTCGCTTCCGGCAGAAGAGCCATCCGCTTCGTCTTCGCCGACGGCACAACCGCCATCCGCCTTCCTGTCTATCCAGGCGACTCCAACGAAGACGCATCGGACGATGCACTTTACAATTTGTCGGGACAACAGGTAGACAGACCTACGCAACCAGGAATCTACATATCTCGTAGCAAGGGCAAAGTATTGAAGAAATAACCCATAAAATATTTGTGAGTTACGATTATTTTCCGTACATTTGCAACCGATAAATCATATCATAAATATGATATAGATTGAACTAATCATTGGCATCAGCTTGCCAGCAGAAATTTAGAAGGAGACAGAATTATGACACAAAACAAGATAAAGGGAATACCCTACGGAGTATCTGATTTCGCAAATGTTATCAGAGACAATCTCTATTATGTCGATAAGACAAGGTTCATACCAGACATGGAGAACCAGGCTCGCAACCTGTTCTTCATCCGCCCTCGCCGCTTCGGCAAGAGCCTCTTCATCAACATGCTCCGAGCATACTACGATTGCAAGACAACTCCCGAGAGATTCCAGGAGTTGTTTGGCAACCTGTGGATAGGTCAGCACCCTACCGACCTACAGGGCAAGTTCCAAATACTATATCTCGACTTTTCGCAAGTGGGAGGTGACATCGACAGCCTGGAGAAAAACTTCGATGCCTATTGCAAGGTATGTTTCGATTACTTTGTGGATAAGTATAATGATATTTATTCCAAGGACTTTATCAAGCAAGTTCATGCCGCCGAAAATGCGATAGGCAAACTCACCCTTATCAATGCCGAGACCCAACGACAAAATCTCTCCCTCTACCTCATCATCGACGAGTACGACAACTTCACCAACACGATACTCAACGTGCATGGCGAGGAGGTATATCATGCCATCACGCATGCCAACGGATTCTACCGCGACGTATTCAAGAAGTTCAAGGGCAACTTTTCCCGTATCTTCATGACGGGAGTGAGTCCGGTGACGCTCGACGATGTGACTAGTGGATTCAACATCGGTTGGAGCATCTCCACCAACTATAAGTTCAACCAGATGCTGGGCTTCTCCCAGGAAGAAGTACGGGAGATGTTCACCTATTACAAGGAAGTGGGCTACCTGCCAGCCGACAGCGACGTGGAATGGATGATCAACGACATGAAGCCATGGTACGACAACTATTGCTTCTCCAGAGCGGCTCTGAAGAAACAGAGTAAGGTGTTCAACTGCGACATGGTCATCTACTATCTTCGGAATTACATAAACGACGGAGAACCTCCTAGAGAGATGATAGACCCGAACACGAAGACCGACTATGGCAAGATGGAGAACCTGCTCAAGCTCGACCAGTTGGACGGCGACCGCAAGGGCATCATCAAGACCATCGCCGAGAAGGGAGAAATCCACGGCAACGTCATGGATTCGTTCCCTGCCAAGGCATTGACCGACCCAGAGATATTCGTCAGTCTCCTCTTCTACTATGGCATGCTCACCATCAAGGGAACCTTTGGCGACCAGCTCATCCTCGGCATCCCGAACAACAACGTGCGCAAGCAATACTACGGTTATCTATTGGCTCAATACCAGGAAGAGAAGTACGTGAACCTCGCCGAACTCAAGACCAAGTTCACCTACATGGCTTTCGAAGGCAAATGGGAGGATGCCTTGGGACACATGGCGAAGGCTTACGCCGATGTATCGTCCGTACGCGACGGCATCGAGGCAGAGCGCAACTTGCAAGGTTTCTTCATGGCTTACCTCAGCCTGAACAACTACTACATCACCGCCCCAGAGCTGGAGATGAGCCACGGCTATTGTGATTTCTTCCTCCTGCCGAACCTCACCCACTACGACAGCAAGCATAGCTACATCATCGAGCTAAAGGTGCTGTCCAAGAAAGAATGGAACGAAAAGGTGACAGACCCAGAACTGGGCGAAGTGACCAAGGCAGAAAAACAATGGAACGATGCGGTGAAGCAAATCAAACAGTATGCTGCAGCGCCTCGTGTCGAGGCATTGCGCCAAGGCACCACCCTCCACAAGATCATCATGCAGTTCGAGGGATGGGAGCTAAAGACTATGAAGGAAATTACGGATTAGTTGATGATATGGGCTGAATTGTAAATCGGCGGCCGAAGGGAAAGCCAAAGCCCAAAAGACTATTTATGCAAACAAGGACGGGCTGAAAGCCCAAAAGACTATTTATGCAAACAAGGACGGGCTGAAAGCCCAAAAGCCCCTAGCCCAGGGCAACGCCCTGGGTAATATTGGTAATCTATAAAGTCGCCCTGAAAGGGCAAAAGCATCTCATATCCTATGCTTTTGCCCTTTCAGGGCGACTTTTTGTTGGGACGTTAAACCCAGGGCGTTGCCCTGGGCTAGGTGCTGATTGCCCTTTCAGGGCGCATAGGACATGACCTATGACACACCCTCTGATTGCCCTTTCAGGGCGCATAGGACATGACTTTTGTCACACCCTCTGATTGCCCTTTCAGGGCGTTACTTTCTCAGACTGGTGGACTTCTACTTTCTTAAACTTTCCCTGTACTTCAGTGGCGACATGTGGAAATGCTCCCTTACATACTTGCCAAAGAAGGAGGTGTTGCTGAAACCCAAGATACCCGAAATCTCCTTGATTGACTTCGTCGTGGAACGAAGATAATAGGAGATATCGCTGAGCGTGTATTCCGTAATCCACTCGATGGCAGTCTTGCCGGAATGACGCTTGCAGACGATGGAAAGATACTTAGGCGTAATACAAAGCCGCTGTGCAAAATACTCCACAGGCTGATGCTTGACCTCACTATTCTGCAAATCCTCCAAGAAACGATCGAAGAGGTCGCCCGTCGTAGATGAAGAAGCATCCTGAGGCAAATCTTCCAAGAGCAGATTGCTCACGGCGAGAAGAGCGCTTTTCAAAAGCGTCTCCACGATCTCACGACGATATGGCTGCCAAGAACTGCGGGCACTGAACGAAGGGTCGAGACAAAGACGCACCAAGTCGGTGAACTTATCATAAAAGACCATATCCTTCTCGTTCATCTTCAGCACCGCCACCTTGTTGACATACATGGCACGGTTCCAAACGCTGATATGGGAACGCAGGATGTTGAGCATACCGTGGTTGCTCACACACATCGCCGTACAAGCGAAGTCGGGAGAGACCTCGGTAAAGTCCAATATCGTGTTGGGTGGACAAATAAAGATGTCGCCTTTCTCCACCTCAATGATTCTGCCATTGAGGTCGGCCTTCAAACTGCCCCTCTGACAAGAGGCAATCATGTTCATCTGCAACCTCACAGGATCGGGATGCTGCAACATCTTCACATTGTCTATTATCAAGATGTCCTCGTCGAGATAGCTGGTGCTGATCTCGGCACTCTGCGCAAACTCCCCCTCCTCTATGCGCTGCATGATGTCCTTCTGTTCTTTATTTGCCATTTAGTATGTCATTAAAATTCTTCACTCTTCGTTCTTCACTCTTCGCTCTTCACTCTTCACTTAAAACGCCTCGCGATACTTGTTTTCGTCCTTATCCTCCAGCATGGAGAGATAGCTCTGGTATCTACTGGCGGCAATGTAATGCTCCTCCACCGCCTTGATGACGGCGCAACCAGGCTCATGGGTGTGGGTGCAGTCGGAGAACTTGCAATCCTTGGAGAATCGGAATATCTCCTTGAAGTAACTGGTCAACTCCTCCTTCTCGATGTCGAAGGTACCGAAGCCCTTGATGCCCGGGGTATCGATGAGATAGCCACCATCGGTCAGCTCAATCATCTCGCTGAAGGTGGTGGTGTGCATGCCGCTGTTGTGCGCCTCGCTGATTTCGGCGGTACGCTGGTCGGCATCAGGAATGAGTTGGTTGATGAGCGTCGACTTGCCTACACCGCTGTTGCCGCTCAGCAGAGACACCTTGTCCTTGATGAGGGGACGCAACTCGTCGATGCCCTCACCCGTGGCTGCCGAAATCTCGATGCACTGGTATCCGATGGTCTCGTAGAGCGTACGCATCATCTGCTCATAGTGCAATTCATCCTCCGAGAGAATGTCACGCTTATTGAATACGATGATGACAGGCACACGATACGCCTCGGCGCCAGCCAGGAAACGGTCGATAAAAGTGGTGGAAGTCTGTGGGTAATTAACGGTCACCACGAGCAAGGCTTGGTCTACGTTGGCAGCCAGGATATGGCTCTGCTTGCTCAGGTTGGGCGACTTACGAATGATATAGTTACGGCGATCCTCGATGGAAGAGATAAAAGCCGTGCCCTCCTGGTTGGTGATAAGTTCCACATAGTCGCCCACAGCCACAGGATTGGTGCTTCGGATGCCCTTCAATCGAAAATTGCCCTTGATTTTGCTTTCAATCAGCTGGCCATCGTCGGTCTTGACGGTGTACCAGCTGCCTGTATTCTTGATAACGAGTCCTCTCATTTTCAGAATTTATCTTTTCAGAATCTCTATCCAGAAAATGGTTAGACGGTCATGATTTCCTTCTCCTTCTCATCCATCAAGCCCTCGAGCTGCTTGATGTACTTGTCGTGGAGCTTCTGAAGGTCGTTCTCAGCGTCCTTCTCCAAGTCCTCGGAGAGTCCGTCCTTGATGGCCTTCTTCAACTTCTCCTTGATTTCCTGGCGCACGTTGCGCACCTCTACCTTGGCGCGCTCGGCAATCTTGTTGCACTGCTTGACGAGTTCCTTACGACGCTCACCTGTAGGCTGAGGGATGCCGAGGCGTACAATCTCACCATTGTTCTCCGGAGTGATGCCCACGCCGCTGTCCATGATAGCCTTCTCGATGTCCTTGATGGCCTTCTTGTCCCAAGGGCGGATGGCGATGGTACGGGCATCAGGAGTTGTCACGGTAGCCACCTGGTTCAATGGAACCATGCTGCCATAGCTGTTAACACGTACACCGTCGAGGATGGCCACGTTGGCACGTCCTGCACGAATATGAGAGAGCTCCTCTGCGAGATACATCGCTGCCATCTCCATACGCTCTCCTGCTGAACTCAAAGTTTCTTTTACGTCTATCATAATGATTGTCTTTATTATTATTTCTTTATTATTAATTCTTGATGATTTCCAGTCTCTTCAATTCCTCCTCCACATAGTTGGTCAAGTCGACGAACTGCTGGATGCTGAGCTGCTCGGGGCGCTTGGTCATGATGTCGGTGGTGTAGAAGTCCTCACGTGGCTTCACCCCAGGGAACATCTGCTTGAGGCTTACTCGGAGCATCTTGCGACGCTGGTTGAACACGGTCTTCACCAGACGCTTGAAGAGGCGTTCGTCGCAGCCGAGGTCGGTCACCTGGTTGCGAGTCATGCGGATGACGGCGCTCTTCACCTTAGGAGGTGGATTGAATACCCCCTCGTCGACCGTGAAGAGATACTCCACGTCGTACCATGCCTGGATGAGCACACTGAGGATACCATACGCCTTGTTGCCTGGCTCGGAAGCCATGCGGAGCGCCACCTCTCGCTGAATCATGCCGGTGCAGCAAGGGATGAGATCCTTGTAGTCGAGCATCTTGAAGAATATCTGCGACGAGATGTCGTAGGGATAGTTGCCCGTCAAGACGAACTGCTGTCCGTCGAATATCTGGTTGAGGTCCATGCGAAGGAAGTCCTCCCCGATGATATTGTCCTTGAGCTTCGGGAAGTTCTCATGCAGGTAAGCCACCGACTCCGAGTCGATTTCCACCGCCTTGACCGGGCGAGGCTTCTCCACGAGGTATTGGGTAAGCACCCCCATACCCGGTCCAATCTCCAGGACAGGGATATCAGGACAGGCATCCACCGTGTCGGCGATGCGCTTGGCTATGTTGAGGTCAGTCAAGAAGTGCTGACCAAGATTTTTCTTAGGCTTTACAGCTTTCATACTTTATCAATTATTTATTTTGCAAAAATACGATTATTTTTCGAGAATCCACCCTAAGAAAGCGTTTTTTTTCATCTTTTAGGTAAAAAAGGGGAAAAGAAAAGGCTGCAAAGCGTTTATTTATGCTAAAATTATGCAGATTAGGGCGATATTGGCGATAAAAGTATTACCTTTGCAGCTATGATGGAAATGAAAAAGATAGCAAACAATATATTTAAGGTGGCGCTCTCGCTCTTCCTAGGCGGCGCCATACTCTATTGGATGTATCGTGGGTTCGACTTCAAGCAGGTGGAGGACGTGTTGCTCCACAAGATGAGCTGGACCTGGATGCTGCTGTCGTTCCCTTTCGGCATCCTTGCCCAGGTGTTCAGGGGATGGAGATGGAAACAGTCGTTGGAACCGCTCGGCGAGAAGCCTCGTGATGGCGTGAGCGTGAACTCCATCTTCCTGTCGTATGCCCTCAGCCTCGTGATTCCGAGAATCGGCGAGTTTGCTCGTTGCGGCGTACTGAGGAGATGGGACGGGATTTCGTTCCCGAAGTCGCTCGGAACCGTGGTTACGGAGCGAGCCATCGACTCGCTGTTGGTCTTGCTCATCGCAGGAATTGTGTTCCTGTTGCAGATACCGGTGTTCCTGAATTTCTTCCGCACCACAGGCACGAGCATGGACAGCATCCTGGGACAATTCTCCGCCACGGGCTATCTCGTGACCGCCGTCTGCGGCATCGCCGTACTCATCCTCCTGCATTTCCTGCTCCGCAAGCTTGCTATATATAATAAGGTGAAAGCTACGTTGAGCGGACTTTGGCAGGGAGTCATCTCGCTCAAGGGTGTCAAGAACGTTCCGCTCTTCATCGCCTTCACGCTGGGCATCTGGCTGAGCTACTTCCTGCACTACTATCTCACGTTCCAGTGCTTCGAGTCGACCTCCCACCTGAGCTTGATGTGCGGACTGGTAACCTTCATCGTGGGCAGCATCGCCGTCATCGTGCCTACCCCGAACGGTGCCGGACCTTGGCATTTTGCCGTGAAGACGATGCTCATCCTCTACGGCATCCAGTCGAACGACGCACTCTACTTCGTGCTCATCGTCCACTCGGTGCAGACCCTGCTGGTCATCCTCCTCGGCATCTATGCCTGGATAGCACTGGCGTTTACGAAAAAACATTAATCATTAATTTAAGATATTATGGCTGACATTAAGAATCTCAAACCAGAGGAAATCTGGCGCAACTTCGACAAGTTGACACAAGTTCCACGTCCATCAGGACATTTGGAGAAAATTCAGGCTTTCTTGCTCCAGTGGGCTAAGGAAGCAGGCGTAGAGGCATTCCAAGACCCTGCCGGCAACATCGTGATGCGCAAACCTGCCACTCCAGGCATGGAGAACCGCAAGGGCGTCATCATGCAGGCCCACATGGACATGGTGCCTCAGAAGGCACCAGACAGCAAGCATAACTTCGAGACCGACCCTATCGAGACCATCATCGATGGCGACTGGGTGCGCGCTAACCATACCACCCTCGGAAGCGACGACGGACTGGGCGTGGCTACCATCATGGCTGTCATGGAGTCGAAAGACTTGAAGCACGGCCCTATCGAGGGCCTCATCACCCGCGACGAGGAGACAGGCATGTATGGTGCCAACGAGTTGCCAGCAGGCGAATTGAACGGCGACATCCTCTTGAACCTCGACACCGAGGTATGGGGCGAGTTCGTGATCGGTAGCGCTGGCGGCGTGGACATCACTGCCACCCTCGACTACAAAGAGGCTGAGACCGACAAGGACGACGCAGCCGTCAAGGTAACCCTGAAGGGCTTGAAGGGCGGTCACTCCGGTGTAGAAATCAACGAGGGCAGAGCCAACGCCAACAAGTGTATGGTTCGCTTCGTTCGCGAGGCCATCTCCGAGCTCGACGCTCGCCTGGCATCTTGGCAGGGCGGCAACATGCGCAACGCCATCCCATTCCAGGCAGAGGTGGTATTGACCCTGCCTAAGGAGAACATGGAGGCACTAAACGACTTGGTAGCCGACTGGAAAGACCAGATCATCGAAGACTTCGACGGCATCGAGGTACCAGAGCACGTGGAGTTCTTCGCCGAGAACGTGGAGACACCTAAGACCGAGGTTCCTCAGGAAATCCAGGACAACCTGGTGGATGCCATCTACGCTTGCCACGACGGCGTATTGCGCATGGCTCCATCCATGCCAGACATCGTGGAGACCTCATCCAACCTCGCCATCGTAGAGATTGGCGGCGGCAAGGCAGCCATCAAGATCTTGGCTCGCTCCAGCAGCGACTCCTACAAGGACTACATCGCCACCATGCTGGAGAGCACCTTCTCCATGGCGGGCATGAAGGTGGAGCGCAGCGGCGAATACGGCGGCTGGAACCCTAACCCTAAGAGCGACATCCTGGAGCACGTCATCAAGATTTACAAGGAGCAGAACGGCGTAGAGGGCAAGGTACAGGCTGTACATGCCGGATTGGAGTGCTCCATCATCCTGAGCAAGTACCCAGACCTCGACGTGGTATCGTTCGGTCCAACCCTGTTGAGCCCACACACCGCCAACGAGCGTTGCCAGATTAGCTGCGTAGCCCCATTCTGGAACCTCATGAAGCAGCTCTTGGAAGAGATTCCTGCGAAGTAACGCTTTTGCCCTTACAGGGCGAAAATTTTACATACCTGTTACCTAGGGCGTTGCCCTAGGCTAGGAGCTTCTGCCCTTTCAGGGCGTAATGGATTATTACAACCGTACTGGTAGAACAGATTTATTAAAACCGTACTGGTAGAACATATTTATAAAACCGTACTGGTAGAACATATTTATTACAACCATACTGGTAGAACATATTTATTAAAACCGTACTGGTAGAACATATTTATTACAAAAATGCTAAAAAATAAAGCCGAGGATGAAAATTCTCGGCTTTTTTGTCTCTTGTTTCAAAAGAAATAAGTACCTTTGCACTCGGATTCGCAAGAATTGTAGCGAGAACGGCAAATATGTTGCTACTAAAACACGATTAGCCTGCGCCACGAAGACTTGCACAAGTCAAACTTAATCATTAACAAAATGGACGATTATCACGCGGAGAACAATCATGAATTGTAAGGCGTGGAGATGCTTACTGGTCTCCACACCCGGAACTTTTATTAGTGGAGATTAGCAAACAATGAAGACATTCTGGAATATAGAAAAGAACCTGACTGTGCTCAACGAGTGGCAGCCAAACTGCTGGATACAAGTAACTTGTCCAACCGATGAAGACCAGCGATTGCTGGAAGACGAATTCAAGATACCTGATTATTTTCTCTCGGACATCAGCGATACCGACGAGCGTGCCCGCTACGAGTACGACGACGGCTGGATGCTCATCATCCTGCGTATCCCTTACGTCAAGGAGATTCGCAGCCGTACGCCATACACCACGGTGCCTCTGGGCATCATCCACAAGCGCGACGTAACCATCACGGTATGCTTCTACGAGACCAACATGATGATCGACTTCGTGAGCTACCAGCAGAAACGGGGCGAGGGCTTCACCGACTACGTGGACATGATATTCCGCCTGTTCCTCTCCTCCGCCGTGTGGTACCTCAAGCGCCTGAAGCAAATCAACTCCCTCATCGAGAAGGCAAAGCGCAACCTCGACCATGGCGTGAACAACGAGAGCTTGATCGGACTGAGCCGTCTGCAAGACTCCCTCACCTACTTCATCACCTCCATCCGTGGCAACGAGAACTTGCTGTCGAAGTTGAAATTCAAGTTGCAAGTGGACGAGTTGGACGCCGACCTCATCGAGGACGTCAACATCGAGATGACCCAGGCACGAGAGACAACGAGCATCTACTCCGACATCTTGGAATCGACGATGGACACCTATTCGAGCATCATCAACAACAACATGAACACCACGATGCGAACCCTCACCTCCATCAGTATCGTGATGATGTTGCCAACGCTGATTTCCTCCTTCTTCGGAATGAACCTGCTCAACGGCATGGAGAACAATCCCTACGGATTCGTCATCGCCATCATCATCTCCATCATCGTGTCAGCATTGTCGTGGGGATTCCTGCGCTACAAGCGCCTGTTATAATCGCTACAAGCGCCCATTATAATAAGGTGATTTCCGTTGGGTACCCAGCCGAAAAGGATGAAAAAAGGGGAAGCACGAAACATATAGTGATAAAAAAGATTAAAAAAATCGAATATCTAGACGGATATTCGTTTTTTTTCTTTAAGTTTGCAACTCATTAATGAATCATAAATTTGTGTGGCTGCGTTTGCTCGCAAGCACAGCCAAAATGTAACTCGAATCATAAACTAAACAAAGTGAAATGATGGACTCTCAAGAAAATGCCCTTTTACAGGGAACCGTGGAAGAACCTGCCAAGAAGGCCTATGCCACCAAGCAGGAAGTACTCGAAAGAGTAAAAGAAATTGCCCACAGCGACGAAGCTCCCAACAAAGAGGAGCTCGACCACCTGAAGACAACGTTCTACAAGCTTCATCTCGCCGAGAGAGATGCTCAGATGAAAGAGTATCTTGCCGGAGGTGGTGACCCTGAAAAGTACGTTCTCCTGCCTGATGATACCGAAGAGGCATTCAAGGCAGAAATGCAAATCATCAAGGAGAAGAGAGCTAAGATATTCCTCGCACAGGAAGAGGAGAAGCAGGCTAACCTTCAGAAGAAACTTGAGATTATTGAAAAAATCAAGGCTATGACCACCTCGCCCGAGGAGGCCAACAATTCATATCAAGACTTCAAGGCTTTGCAGCAGGAATGGAAGGAAATCAAGGCTATCCCTGCCGACAAGGCTAACGAGGTATGGAAGAACTACCAGCTCTACGTGGAGCAGTTCTACGACATGCTGAAGCTCAACAACGAGGCTCGCGAATACGACTTCAAGAAGAACCTCGAGGCGAAGACCAAGCTCTGCGAGGCTGCCGAGAAGCTCGCCGACGAGAGCGACGTCATCTCCGCCTTCCACCAGTTGCAGAACTTGCACCAGGAATACCGTGAGATTGGCCCTGTGGCAAAGGACTTGAGAGAGAGCATCTGGGCTCGATTCAAGGCTGCAAGCACCGTCATCAACAAGAAACACCAGCAATACTTCGAGGACTTGCGTGCCAAAGAGGAGGACAACCTCGCCAAGAAGACTGCCCTCTGCGAGAAAGTGGAGGCCATCAACAAGGAGGAGCGCAAGACCATCAACGACTGGGAGAAGGCATCCCAGGCTGTCATCGAGCTCCAGGGCGAATGGAAGAAAATCGGCTTCGCCCCTCAGAAGATGAACGTGAAGATTTTTGAGCGTTTTCGTCTCGCCAACGACGAGTTCTTCAGCAAGAAGGCTGAATATTTCAAGGTGCTCAAGCAGCAGTACGCTGTCAATATCGAGAAGAAGCAAAAGCTCGTTGAGGAGGCAAAGGCTCTTGCCACCAGCACCGAATGGAAGAAGACAGGCGAAAAGCTCATCGCCCTGCAGAAGGATTGGAAAAAGGTGGGCGTGGTGCCTCGCAAACAGGGCGAGCAACTCTGGAAGGAGTTCCTTGACGCCTGCAACCAGTTCTTCGATGCCCGCAACAAGCAGAACGCTGGCGCACGCAGCGAGGAGCACAGCAACCTGGAAAAGAAGCGTAAGGTGATAGCCGAACTGAAAGCCTTGCTCGAAAATGCGGGCGACAACGTGCAGAAGCAAGTGCAGGCACTCACCGAGAAGTACAACGCCATCGGCCACGTACCTTTCAAGGAGAAAGACAACATCTACAAGGAATACCACGACGTGCTCGACAAGATTTACACAGACCTTCACGTCAGCAACGCCAAGCGCCATCTCAACAACTTCAAGAACAACTTGAAGAATGTTGCCAAGGAGGGTGCAAGCGCATTGGACAACGAGCGTGGCAAGCTCTTGCGCCGCTACGACCAGTTGCGCTCTGAGATCAACACCTACGAGAACAACCTCGGTTTCCTCAATGCTTCCAGCAAGAAGGGCAATAGCCTCGTAGAGGAAATGAACCGCAAGGTAGAGAAGCTGAAGGCAGACCTCGACATGGTAAAGCAGAAAATCAAGGCTATCGACGCTGAGAGCAAGTAAGCGTCAGCCCCAGTATAACGATAAAAAGGGCGTACAGCTGAGGATTCAACTCCTCGTTGTACGCCCTTCTTTCTATCTCTGCAAGTATTTTCTATATCAGTATATCTCTGTAAGCCCTTGCTTACACGCAGCTCGTTACGCCAAGCGATGTGGCTACTGCCGTCAAGATACTGATGACAATCTGAATGATGGTTTTCCAAGTTTCCTTTTTCATGTGATTCATATTTAGTTTTAGAAGAGATGTGATTACTTTTTCTACAAATTCCTTTTTCTTTTTTTCTTGTCAAGAATTAGAGAATTAGAGAATTAGAGAATTTTCATTCTTGCTAATTTGAATATAATGAGAATTACAAGAGAAGGCTCTGCCTTCAGCAACCTTGCTTTCCACCTTGCTTTTGAGTCCGTTAGGCATATTCGGTTTGCCGAATAATTTCTCTAATTCTTATTCATTCCTTAATCAGAAGAAAAGAAAAATTTCGACCTGTACGGTTGAACTGTCCAATGCGCCCTGAAAGGGCAATCTGCTCCTAGC
>ERZ808242.917-NODE-917-length-18927-cov-5.206337_pt1 | contig 18927 bp, 14 predicted proteins | sample MGYA00521244_ERZ808242 | MGnify/ENA primary metagenome ERZ808242 (study PRJEB31516, sample SAMN03275573) | gut metagenome | biome: mammalia-associated habitat; material: feces | host: Papio cynocephalus | place: Kenya | collected 2012-07-27 ... | reverse complement strand
ACGGAGTTAGTACCTATCAGGTAATTCGTGCAAAAGAGGTAGAAGTTTCATATACCTATAAAGACGCTGATGGAAACGAGATAACTGCGGATAAGCTTACAGCAGGTGATTCTATTGAAATTTCCTATGGTGAGAGAACTGAGGATGGTAAACGTTCTTATAATGGCACATATATTCCTGCGAACAAACTGGCAGGTGTTTATAACATGGCAGGTACTATTTACCTGACCGATGATGAAGGTAATGCATATAAGAGTCAGAAAACGCAGTACCCATATGCAGCTACTCCGGCTGCACAGACAGTAACGGTTACTGTTCCAACTTATTATGCAAATGATACCTTTATTCTGGATGGATGTATTCTTGAATCAGGATTTGGTTCTATATATGGTTCTCACAGACAGATCAAACACGCTGTTGGTAAGCCTGTGCAGATGGCAGCCGGTACAGGTACTGCATATATGGGCAGACTTCCGAAGCTGGAATTCAAGCTTGCCGATGCAGGATTTGTAAATGTGTCATTAAGTGTTAATGACAGAAAGACCCAGGATGAGATTAAAGATTACACGATCAGCTTAAAAGATGAAAAAGGAAATGTTACGACTGTAACAGACGGTACATTCAAGGGACTTGTAGGCAGAACATATTCATATACGATTAAAGCTGCTGGTTATATGTACAAGGAAGGCTCTTTCGAGATTCCAGAGGATACAACAGACAGTCTTGTACAGAAACTGTATCTGACTCCGTCTTCAGAACTTGCATGGGATGGAATGACAAAGACAGAACCAGAGCAGGTTGATGGTGTATATCAGATCGGAAGCGGAGCTGAGTTCTATTGGTTTGCAAATGAAGTAAATGTGAATAAGAAGGCTTCAATTGATGCAGTATTAACAGCAGACATTGATCTTGCAGGTTATCAGTGGACTCCAATTGGTGATTTTAATACTATTTATGCAGGATCTTTTGATGGACAGGGACATACGATCAAGAACCTGTATCAGAATGATACATCTTATTCAGGAATCTTTGGACTGGAAAAAGGACAGGTACGAAATCTGACAGTAGAAGGTAATATTTATATAGCTACCAAGACAGCCGCTGGTGCGATTGTTGGTTATCTCAATCAGGGAACAGCAGATAATCCGGCACTGATTTCAAACTGTGTTTCTAAAGTAAATATTACATATACTGGAACAGCTTCTAATGTTGATATTGGTGGAATTGCAGGATATTGTAATACAAGCAGACTTACAAATACAGTAATAGAGAATTGTGTGAACTATGGTACAATTAAGGCTGAGAATGGTGGAGCTGTAGGTGGTATCTTAGGCGCGATGATCAGCTGCAATATTACAGTAAAGAATTGTACAAACTATGGTACGATAACAGCAAAGAGCAAAGTCGGTGGTATTCTTGGTATTCATGATGAATACAACGCAATGGCTCCTGGAGACCAGATTATTAACTGTTATAATGCAGGTGAGATTTCCGGTCAGGAGTATGTTGGTGGAATTGCAGGTATCTTTAATGGTAAGGCCTCCAATGATGCCAGCACAGAGATAACCGGATGCTACAGTGCAGGAACTGTAACAGGCAGCAGTGCTACAACAGATGTTACAGCATTTGCAGGACAGGCAAATGATATGAAGTTGACGGGATCTGTATATTCTTGTACAGATGAGGCCGGAAATACTTATACTGATGATGAGGCGACTTTTGTGGCAGATTCTGATATAGCAGCAGTAAAGGCATTGACAACAGAGACTGTTTCCAGAGCTGCAGATGAAGAATTACTTGAGCGTGTTGCTCCGGTTATCGACATTCTTTCAAAGGTTCCAACTTCTGCGGAAGATCAGAAGTTTGTAAAACACTACAATGAATTAAAGGAAGTCATTGATGCACAGAAGAGAGTAAAAGTAAGTGTATATGATTATACTGCTGCTGCAGCAGGAATTAAGGGAGCATCTTCAGACGGTGTGATCCTTGAGGATGCAGAAGTTGATGCGAAAACTGCAGCAGAAGCGGTAGAGAAGGCGTTAAAAGAGAATGACATTCCATATGTTCTGACAGATACAGGATATGGCCCATATATGGAATCCATTAATGATCTGACTGTTCAGGCAGAATACTCAATGTCAGGCTGGATGTTCTCATATAATCATGATGATTTTACAAATAGTGGATTGGGAACCGTTGCATTAAATGATGGAGATACACTTGAATTCCATTATGAGCTTACAGGTGCAGATGTAGCATCGGCATATGCAGGACTCCCAACATTAAAAGAACTTACTGTAGCAGATAATACATATAAGTTCACAACAGAAACTGTTTATGATAAGAACTGGAATGCAAGTTATTCTTACAAAATGGATGGAGAAGAACTGGACGGAACCGGTACAGAGGATGATCCATTTGTAGTAAGAGTTAAAACGGATCTTGTTAAAGATTCGGATCTTACTAAGATTGCTGTTAGCGGTAAGACAGAGGCAGATTCTCATTATGTAACAGTAGAGGGACTTTCAGATACTATGGATCTGACTGGGAAAGCAATGTTCCATATCACATCCAGAGCAGGAAGAACCGCATGGTATAAGATTGCGATTGAAAAAGTATTAACTGAGGAAAATACAAAGGTTGAAATTGCAGAAGCTGTATATACCGGAGAAGAAGTAAAACCAGAGGTAAAGGTATACCTGGATGGCAGTGATAAGCCGCTGGCAGAAAAGAACTACAGTGTAACATTTGCAGATAATGTAAATGCAGGAGCTGCCATTTGTACGATCAAAGGAAAGAGAGAATACAGTGGAGAGATTCAGACGACATTCCAGATCTTGAAGGCAAAACAGGAAATTAAGGTTGAATCTCAGACATTAGAAGTAACAGAGGATACAGAACCATTTGTTCTTAAGGCAGAAGGACAGGGAACCCTGACATTTGAATCTTCTGCACCGGAAATTGCGGAGATAGATGATAAGGGTCTGATTGCAGTAAAAGCGATTGGTTCAACTGAAATTACGATCAAAGCTGCAGAAACTGATAATTATGAAGCAGCAGAAATAGTAGTTGTTCTGACAGTTAAGAAGGATATTGTTAAGACAAAGCTTACTGCAGAAAATACAGTTGTAACGATTGCAGATGTTACCTATAATGGCAAGAAACAGAAACCGGCTGTAAAGGTTACAGTATCCGGCAATGCATTATCAACAGATGATTACTCTGTTGCATATTCTAATAACAAGAATGCAGGAACTGCAAAGGTTGTAATTACAGGAAAGAATAAATATACAGGACAGATAGATGCTTCTTTTAAGATTAAGAAAGCGGATCAGCAGATCAAGAAGCAGGTTGTACATGTATATGGTAAGCATGTAGTTGTAAAAGCACAGGCAAAGGGTACAGTAAGCTACACATCAACAGATAAGAAGCTTGCAACTGTAAACAAGAAGTCAGGACTTGTTACAGCAAAGAAGCCTGGTAAGGTATATATCAAGGTAACTGCAGCAGCAACTGAAAATTACAAGAAGAGCACAGGTGTGATCACATTGATCATTATGCCGGATACGCCAGTTGTAAATAAGGTATCGGCATATAAGACCAAGGCAATTAAGGTTTCTTACAAGAAGGTATCAGGTGCAAGTGGTTACCAGATCACATATGCAACAAATAAAGCATTCAAGAATGCAAAGAGTACATATGTAAGCAGCAAGAAGTCAAGTGCTGTGATCAAGAACCTGAAAAAGGGTAAGAAATATTATGTCAAGGTAAGAGCATATAAGAAGATCAATGGAAAGAAGTTCTACAGTGTTTACAGTGGTAAGACATCTGTAAAGACAAAATAATAAAAAAAGGTACATGAAGCCGTAAGGTGAGATGTATTACGGACAAACATTGGTCTGTCAGTAAAAGAAATACCGGCTGCTATCCGGAAGCGTTTTAAAACGAACGGGTGGCAGCCGGTATTTGCAATATACCGGGAAACATTGTATGGTATAAAAGATAATCTATGAAAACAGATACAGCATATAGCTGTAGGAAAATACAGAAAAGAGGAAAGCTGATTATGGCAGAAAACGATCTGACAAAAGAAAACTGTATGGAAATGCTGCGTGATGCATATAAACAACTGGAACGCTATCCGAAAAAATCAGACTTCACGGTAGAGGAGGTAGCCGCAGTCAAATCCTATTTTGGCCCATGGCCAAGAGCATTAGAAGCGTGCGGGATACTGCCGGATCGTTCAGCAGAACGGGAGGCAGCAAAGCTGCAGAAACGGATCGCTGCGAAAAGGCGGCAGACACAGTATAAGCTGGAACGTCAGGGCAAATTAAAAGAGCAGACAGATGATAAGAAACAATGAAAAACTCCAGATGCCGGGAAACGCATCTGGAGCTAGTCTGAAATATGAGGGGGCTCAAGAGATTACAGGATGGTACCTTTGAGCAAAATGGCAACAAACAAAATAAAACAACATGTTGCAAAGATACCAAACTTAACTCTGAGATAATTGCAGCGGGCAAAAGACCTCTCTGTCTCAGCATAAGCACTGCGCTCAATCCTGTTCTGTTCTCTGCTTGAATACTTCATAAGCACCATCCCTTGTCTTGATGATGTTACTATAAAGGATGGATGCATCATAACCTGCAAAAAATTGCATCAATTCTGCATATTTCTTATAAAGAAGTCTTAAGGTGTAAATTAATTGTTATAATACCGGTTCATCTGGAATGTAAATAATCCTGATTTCATGTACATGGAATAGGTGGTCGAATCATCATCCATTGTTAGTGAGAAAGAATCCGTGTATGTGTAATACTTGGAATTTGGAAGCATATCGGTTGCGACATATTCATATGTACTGATATCATCTTCTGACATTTCTTCTACATTCAGATCCCCATCGTCAGGTGTCACATTGCTTGATGAGAGTCCATAATACTGGGATACAACTTCCACATAGAAATTATGTGCTGCTGCATGACCGGTAGCACTTGAGTTATATGCATGCTGCCCCAGAAATGTATAGATAGGAACAATATAGTCATAGTAGTAATCCAGTTCGACCAGATTCTCCAGATTATAGAAGCTGTTGGAATCAGGATCCATATCCAGATCAAGTGAGATCAGCTTATTGGTATCGTAATCCAGGAAACAGTTCAGGTTAAAACCGAAATAGTTGATACGGACGATCCAGATCGTAAAACTCTTATAGGAATTCTCGTCTGAGGTTGCCAGAGACTTCGAGATATACATTTCATAAATACCATTTTCCGTAAATTTACAGGAAAAGATATCGGAGAAATAAGAGGTTAGCTCATTTACTGTAACATCATGGATCTCTGCATAGGAATGCTGGTCTGTATAGTCGAAATTCAGATCTGTATAGTAACAGGCTGTATTGACGATATTTACCTTATCCATTAAAGTCAGATTACTTGCCAGATCCAGATTGATCTGACTGATCTCATGACTGGAAATGGAATTCAGGGATTTCTTGTCCTGAACCCGGAAATACAGGCTGGAAGCCAGAATACAGACTACGAAAATAACGATACATATAACCAGCCACAGCAGGTTCTTATATAAGAAGTGCAGGAAAGGATGAGCTGCATGTCTGCTTTCATTTGCAGGCTTGGCACTTTCCTCGCTTTCGTTGATCATATCATTTATTTCAGATTCGGAGATATCATCCTCTTCCTTATGGGCTGCAGTCAGTTCATAGGATGCAATGACAGGTTCTTTTTTTTCTTCGTTGCTCATTCTGATGCCTCCTTTACATTTGGTAATGATATAGTAACCACAGTACCACGTCCAACAGCACTCTTGTATTTGATCTTGGCCTGATGGATCTCTGCGATCTTACTGCAGATCGCAAGACCAAGACCGGCTCCGCCTTGTGCACGGGATCTTGATTTATCAATTCGGTAAAATGCTTCACTGATTCGTGTGATCTCTTCCGGCGGCATTCCACGTCCGTTGTCTTTGATAATGATCACATAGTTGTCATCCCGCACGGTTCCCGCTACATGGATGATACCATTGTCATCGATCGCTTTTCTGGCATTGTCAATAATATTGATGACCAGAGACTGGAACAGATCAATGTCCATCATACAGCAGCCCTTACGGCAGCTTGATTTCAAGGTGATGTGTTCTTTGGCAAGCTCTGGCTTCATAACATTGATCACGTTCCGGATCGCAAGGGAAGGATCGGTTGGTGATAATATGGTTTCCTGATTTTTTACAACCAGAAGATCCAGTAATTTTAAAGATAAACTTTCCAGACGTTTTCCTTCTGAGAAAATATAATTAGCAGCTTCATTTGTTTCATCTTCACTCATGTTCTGGCTTCGGAGCAGATCTGCATAACCAATGATCGAGGTCATAGGAGTTTTTAATTCATGAGCAAAGCTTCCCATAAACTGTTCCTGTTTTTCCATGGAGAAATGAAGCTCTGAGATATTATCTTCAATAGTATCAGCCATGTTATTGAAATCATTTGCAAGAGCCTCGATCTCATCACCGGAATGGATGTGCAGACGGGCAGAATAATCACCATGGGAGATATGCTGTGCAAGAGAAGATAATTTCTCCAAAGGCTTTGTCAGCAGTCCGGCAACGATCATGGATGTGATACTTCCGACTACAAAGATTGCAATCAGCAGGAGACGAAATGTATTCTGTTCCTGTGTGCGCGCATTATAAACAGAGGAAATATCATAGACAATGTCCATCTGGGCGATGTCCAGATTATCCTGTTCGATCGTCATGGAACTGCATAATTGCAGATAGTAATGATCATTTTCCGACCAGATGATCGAATCACAGGTATTTTCCTCCGGAGCCTTCATTTCTTTATAGGAAAGAGAAGAGTTCAGGATACAGACAACTTCCAGATCGGAATTGCGCAGAATGATATTATTGCGGATCGAATTGCCCTGGGCAGACAACTGGTTGATAAAGTTTGACATGTCGCTGTAAGAAGATACAGATTTTGTATCGGTTGCGATCAGCAGAGTGCTTTGGATATTCTGATAATTTTGAAGATCGTTATCGATCGTGGAGGATAACGAAGATTTGAATGATCGGTGGATCAGTATGGTTCCTCCAAGACCGAAGGACAGTCCCAGAAGTGCAACCATACATAATACAAGTTTATGCTTAAATTTCATAGAAACTCCTTTTTAGATCTCCAGACGGTATCCAATCTTGTTGATGGTTTTTAAGCAGTCTTCCAGTCCAAGTTTTTTTCGCATACGCTGGACATGAAGAGCAACCGTCCGGCTGTCACAAGGATAGTCACCACCCCAGATACGCTCATATATCGTTTCACGATAGAGGGCAACTCCCGGATTTTGTGCAAATAACAATAACAGCTCATATTCCTTATTCGTCAGCGGGATCTCTTTTCCATTTTTTGTGACGCTCATCGCAACTGTATCAATAACAAGATCGCGGACAGTGATCGTTGTATTCAGCTTATTATATCTCCGGAGTACAACTTCAATCCTTGCAAGAAGCTCAACAATCTCAAATGGTTTTACAATATAATCCTCGGCGCCCATCTTCAGACCCATGACACGGTCATTCAGAGAGTTTTTAGCGGTAATAAAGATAACCGGTATTTTTAATGGTTTGATATATTCAAGAACATCATAGCCGGATGCACCCGGAAGCATGATGTCGAGCAAAACCAGATCAAAAGGGGTTTCTTCCAGTATGTCTGCGGCAGCAAGTCCGTCATAAATACAGGTACAGGAATAGCCTGCTTTTGTCAGACTCATTTTGATCAGGTTTGCAATAGGTTTTTCGTCTTCAACTACTAGTATATTAATCATAGATATAACCTCCAAAGGGGTCCGCCTTCCAATGACCCCATACTCCATAATTCTACTATATTTTACAAAAACTTGAAAGAGAATAATGCCGAAAAAATGAGATTTAAGGTTTGCTCATGCTCCTGTGCAAACTCGCCTTCGGCTCAAACATGCACCCGCATTCGCTGGCAAGGTACAAGTTCATAACGAAAATATTGCTATATGTCTATATACAAAGGATCCAGCCGGGAGGAATAGAGGAACTATGTATAATCGGGGAGTTATTTCCACAGACTTCTGACAATGGGTAGTTCACAAGATTTGGTTTGAATGGTATATTAATAAAGATTGGATGAAAATGGACACATTATGTGGTTAAAAAGGGCAATATTTCTTAATAAAGGACAATGATGAATTATGACAAAGGATGAACTTCAGAGATTAGAGCATAAGATAATGGATGGATACCGCATCAGCAGGGAGGAAGCGGAGATGCTTATAGAAGCTGATCTGACAGAGCTTTCTGAGGCGGCAGACCGGATCCGGCTGCATTTCTGTGGAAATGTCTGCGATGTCTGTTCTGTGGCGGCTGTTAAGGTCGGACAGTGTAGTGAAGACTGCCTGTACTGCGCACAGTCAACCAGAGCAAAAGAGAAGGTTCCGGCGGAATGTGTACTGGGTGAGCAGATCCTGACAGATATAGCGGTTCAGGATAAGAGCCGTGGTTCTTACCGGTATGGGCTTGTATCTGTTGGACGACGACTGTCGAAACGGGAGGTAGCACTGGCAGTTCAGAACGTGGAGGATATCAGGAAAACAGCAGATATCCATGTCTGCGCATCTCTTGGTATGTTGGATGAGGAGGATTTCACAAAGCTGCATGAAGCTGGTATGACCATGGTTCATAATAATATGGAAGCATCGGATGCGTTTTTTAAGACATTGTGCACGACACATACGTCGGATGATAAGAGAAAGAGTATCCGTGCAGCCAAAGCTGCTGGCATGCGGGTATGCAGTGGTGGACTGATCGGACTGGGAGAGACACTTTCGGATCGGATCGACCTGGCATTCTCGTTAAGAGAGCTGGATGTGGACTCGGTTCCGATCAATATGCTGAATCCGATTCCGGGAACGTATTTTGAACATCAGGAGCCGATGAAACAGGAGGAGTTTCTCCGGACGGTGGCTGTTTTTCGTTTTATCCTTCCGGATACCTTTATTCGTCTGGCGGCAGGCAGAGCCTATTTGCCGGATAATGGCAAGGCAGCCCTTCGTGCCGGTGCAAATGCTGTGATCAGCGGTGACTTCCTGACAACGACCGGAATCACATTTGAAACTGACCTGCAGATGATCCGTGAGCAGGGCTACGAGACAGGAGCACCAAAGTCCGGCACCCGCATGGACTTTTAAAATGAAACTACCGGCATTGCCTTCTCCTCTGACCGGCTGGGGGCGGGGGCTCCGGATCAGACTCGCATATTTTCTATGAACTGTACCTGCCTGATTCGCTCATGCTCCAGTGAACATGCACCCGCATTCGCTGGCAAGGCACATTTCATAACGAAAATATTGCTGATGTCTATATCCAGAGCACCCAGCCGGTCAGAGGGGAAGGCAATGCCGGTAGTTTAGATTTAAAAGTTCCGGCTGTTGAATTTTCGGGAAGAAACATATATTATAAATGCATAAGTAACGTAATAAAGAAAGAGGTACAATATGAATATTTATGACAGAATGATGGCGATAGGAACAAAGATGACAGAGATGGATGCATCGACATACCAGGGAGCATTTATTGGCAAGATCTCATATATGGCAGAGAAAGAACAGGCTGGACAGGCAGACAGTATCCGCTATGAATTCGGGGCTGTAAAGGAGAATGCTTTTATGTACATCCTTCCGATCCTTGGTTATGTGGATGGCGTAGAGACACCGGTAGAGAAATTTACCGTGACACTTGTAAAGCCATCCGATAAAGAGAAGGAATTGAAGCGTGTAGAGGCTACATCATATGATAATGCAGAGGCGTTCCACACATTTTCAAAAGAAGAGGTTTACAGCTTCAGCAAGGAGACAGGTGATCAGAATAAGATCCATCTGACGGATCATCCGGTTGTTCAGGGTATGCTGCTGCTTCGTACAGCGGCTGTGAAATCCGAGGATGTATCCAGAATTGATGTTAAGTTTGTAGAGCCTTCTTATGCAGAAGAAGAGCTGAAATGGGCATTTGACGGAAGAGATCATGTGTTGTTTGCAGACGGATATGTAAAGGCAACATTCCGTATCAAATAATCGTTTGCATGGAGGATGTATGAAGGTAAATAAATTCAGCCTGACATATCTGGCTGGGATGGTTATGATCCTGATATCCGGGTTTTTCCCATTCCTGGGATACCGGTTTACCATGAAGGATTATCAGGATGTAAAGGAATGGTTTCCGCTTTTAAATCTGAAAAAGCTTGCAGACCGTTATCGGGCAATGGGAGATATCAATCTGTTTGTCCGGATATTGCCATATCTGGCAATCCTTACCGGGATAGCCGGAATTGTATTGGTTGTGATCTATCTGCGAGGAGAACGGGATACCTGGAATATCTTTAATCTGACATTTTTTATACCGGCTGTTCTTTCCGGTATAGAATTATTTCTGCTGACACACAGTAAGACGATTCGGGCGATTCATGGCATCATGAAAGAAACAACACGCAGTATGCAGGAAAATGGCTACAAGGGCTTTGCAGGATATCGGCTGGGCTTCTATCTGTTTCTGGCAGGGGTGGTCATCAGTCTGATCAGTGCGGTGTGTTTTTTTGCACTGGATCGTGAATAAGACAGAACAGGGGTGTGAAAAATGGCAAATGAGAAGATCCTGTTGGTTGAGGATGATTTTGCTTTGGCAATGGGGACGGAATATACGTTAAAAACAGAGCGTTATGAAGTGGTACATGCTTCGGATCTTAAGACTGCAAGAGAGTACCTGCAGCCGGATATCGATCTGGTGCTATTGGATGTCATGCTGCCGGATGGAAATGGTTATGATTTCTGCAGAGAGATCCGTGAGGCGAATAATTATGTTCCGGTCATATTCCTTACAGCAGTATCAGATGAAGTGAATCTGGTTCAGGGACTGGAGCTTGGTGCAGATGATTATATAGCGAAACCATATCGGGTAAAGGAGCTGCTGACACGGATTTCTGTGATCCTGAGAAGACAGCGGTATAACAATATCCAAAAAACAAATCCGGAAAATGAAGCAGGAGAAGATTTTATTTTCGGACATACCAGACTGGATAATAAACAGTATAAGATCTACCGGAATGAACGGAATATCGACTGTACACCAAGTGAATTCCGGCTGCTTCGGGAACTGACGCTTCATGAGAATCAGGTTATGACAAGAAGACAGTTGATCGAACGGTTGTGGGATGTCGATGAGTCATTTGTGGATGATAATACCTTGTCGGTATATATCAAACGATTGAGAGATAAGCTGGAAGAGGATTCGGCATATATCCGTACCGTCCGGGGTGTCGGTTATATGTTTGTTCCGGATCCGGCAAATAAGTAAAAAGATAGTAATAGAAATAAACGGCAGGAGTGCTTGGAATGCATTCCTGCCGTTTGTTATATATGGTTATTGCTTATTTCAATTTTACATAAGCGGCTGAAACATAGCCATTGTAGGTTCTGCCGTTTTTTGTGAATGAGATCTGATACCAGTCCTGATATAAGCCTTTGATCGTAAGCTCTGTTCCATAAGAAACTGTCTGAATGATATCATATCCGGTTCCGGGACCTTTTCTTACATTTAATACACTGCATATTACCTGAGCCTTCTGACTGCCTTTCTTACTTGCGGTAAGTGCAGATCTGGTTCCCTTGTAAGCCTTTCCATTTGACTTGTTGTAAGCAACGATGCAATAGCTGTATTTGGATGAGCCGGCTTCATTGATAATATAGGAAGAAGCAGCGGAGTTGGTGATCGTTTTCAGCTTTGTATACTTCTTTGTCTTATTTGTATAACGATAAATGTAATATCCATCTGCATCTGTCTGGGTATTCCAGGTCATTAACTGCTTGGAGCCATAGCTGTTTACTGCTACACCTGTTACCTTTTTCGGTGGAATCTTAACGGTTATCGTAGCTGCATCACTGATCGAGGTAGCACCATTTCCGCGATAATAGGTTTTAACCTTGAATTTATAGGTTCCGTTTGCGGACAGTCCTTTCTGCGTCCAGGAAGTTTTATCGGAAGATAATTTGGCGATCCGCTTCCAGGAAGATCCTGCGGTTCCATTTTTCATATAGACAAGATAGCCTGAAATATTCTTAGAAGATTTCCAGGAAATATTTACAGAGCCATTCTTGTTAGGAACAACCGACACGCTTTTTGCATTTGCCGGCTTTGTCATAATAGATACAGTCTTGGAACGATCTGTACGGACATTGCTGCCGGATTTTTTGTAGTAAGCAACAACACAGTATTTGTAAATGGTATTGCCGCTTAATTTTTTATCTGTATATGAGGTTGTATTTTTATTCGTGATCGTTTTAACGCGTACCCATTTGCCATTGTCATTTAAACGGTAAACGATATAGCCGGCAACATTTACCTGACCATTCCATTTGACTGTTACACTATTCTTTGTCGAGGAGGCTGTTACACCTGAGACCTGGCCGGGACGGGTGTTTCCGTTTATGGAAGAGGAGTATTTGAAAAATGCACGGCGGTCGCTTTCTTCAAAGTAAGCACGCACTTTATAAGTGTATGTGGTTCCGCTTGCCAGCTTGGTGTCTGTGTAAGTATTGCTTTTTGCTCCTTTTACATAAGCAACGGTTTTGTATTTGCCGGTTGCCGGATTGAAACGTACGATGTGGTAACCGGAAACCTCGGTCTGCGGAGTCCATTCTAAAGTAAGAGAATCCTTTGCCCGTTTGGCGATCGATACCTTGTCGATGTTCTTTTCCTGTGTAGCTGCATGGACGATATTGGATTCCCCACCATTGTAAGCGCCTGAATTTGTTCCATAAAACGCAAGTACCTTGTAGCTGTAAACGGTTTCGACCTCCAGCCCTTTGTCTGTAAATGAAGTATTGCTTGCGCCAACTGTTGTTCCTACATGCTTGTAAGTGTTTGTGCTCTTGTCAAGACGGTAGATCTTATAACCGTATACATATGGTACTTTATCCCATTTCAGGGATACCTTCTGCATGGAAGTGGATGTGATATGCAGATCCTTAACGGCTTCCGGTTTTTTGATATACCGGAAGTTCATATCAACATTTCCACTGATGCCGGCTACAGATCCGGAAGATGTATACTGCCAGTAGGAATATTTACCTTCATAAGTTGCATGAACGCTGCTGGTTGCAGAATCCCATCCCGGATACTGGGCGAGCCAGATCGGGAACCGTTTTGCCAGTACATCTGCATATACATCATCTGTGAGTAAAGATTTATTTGCATAGACCATGGCGGTGTAATTATTCTTCTCAACCTCTTCACAGAAAGCAGTACAGATCGTAGTAGCGGCAGCAGGGCTTAAGTTTGCCCGTGCAAGTCTGCCGGAATGATTGATGTAGTATTCGTAGTCCATAACAACCGGAAGTTTTATATTATAGCCCTTGATCAGCTTCATGGTATAGTCGGCCTCGGCCTTTGCTTCAGCAGTTGTGATCGCCTGGGAATAGATATATACGCCGACATCCAGTCCTGCTGCGAGAGCGCCTTCAATATTTTCCTTATATAATGCATCTGCTTCCAGCACACCGGATTCAGTGGTTCGGAGTGCAACACGGATCAGAGCAAAATTAATGCCGTCTGCCTTGACCTTCTTCCAGTCGATATTGCCCTGCCAGCGGGAGATATCAATACCATTTATGACGTCATAGCCCTTGAACTGTGCATCGTGGGCGTAGATGCTTGTATCGATGGAAGCCAGGGAAGGATTCTTGATGCTGTCAGATTTTTTCTGAAGCTCCTGAATTGCCTGCGGATCTTCTCCGTATTTTTTATTAATAAGAGAAATCTGTTCCTTTGTTAATGAAGAACTGTCAAATGTTCCTGTTTCTACCATTTCATCAATCTCGTCAGCGTATGAAATGTTGGCTGACCGGGTAGAAACTGTTGTGTACGCATATTGTGACTGTGCATAGGTCTGGCCGGCGATCTTAGGTGCGCTGAAGATCGTAAGACCGGCGACAGCACTGCACAATACCGTGGTGATAAGTTTTTTCACGATAAGCAACCTCCAATTTTTATTTATCCTTAACTAATTTATAATATTTTTTTTACATATAAATGTCAATAATCTGGGGAAATTTAAGAACTATGGAAAAAACAGGTAAAAAATCAGATAAAATCTTTACCAGAAATTTGCACAAAAAAAGCATTTTTGTAGTGCCAAGTCAGTCGGTGACGTGTTATAATCAACACGGTAATAAAAATGAAAGGAACATCATATGGAGAAAAAAACAGGATTTTTTGGGGCATTAGGCGGTATGTTTAAAGGACTGGTCCGTCCGGCAGAATATATTAAGACAGGAAAAAGTGCAACATGGTTTTCCATCCATTTGTTGGTGATCCTTGTATGCGTGATCCTGCCAACATTGGTATTTTATATACCGGTCAGCAAGAGGATCGGCTATAACCGTCTGGCAGATGCGATCGATGACAGAATTGCATATTTCAGTGTAAGTGAAGACGGCTTTTATTGTAAGAAGCAGTATGAATTAAAACGTCCGGGAGGAGCATACATCAGGATCGATTCTACAGATTACGATACGGAATCAGATGAGATTGATGAACTTCTTGAGGTTGGACATTATAAGACGATGGTAGTGGTCAGCAATCAGGAGATACTGCTGTACAGTGATGATGCACCGACCAGGATCAGTTGGAGCAGTGTTTATTCGCACTTGCGTTCGATCGAGAAGCGGGATGTATATGATAAGGATACATTATTAAATCTGACAAGAAAGTATGATACTCCGTTATTGATCGGAATTACACTTGTGCTGGCGGTATTGCTGATATTTGTCTACTATGTTGGAACTCTGATATGGGGATTTATCATGAATGCCATAAAGCATGCGTTTGGTATCAGTGATGAGATCAGCTTTTCGGATATCGTAAAGGCATCAACACTTGTCAGAACCCCATGGTTTATAGCAGCGATCCTGATCGCAGGATTTGTATTAAAGGGACAGTTTGTATTTATGTATATTCTGTGTGTGATCATAACCTTTGTCTATCTGATCGCAGCAGTCAAATTATATGCAGATGCGATCCTGCGGATACCGGAGAAGCCGGAAACAGAAGCGGGAGCACAGGAAGAGCATGTACCGGATGAAGAGTATTATGGAGACTGATGACAGTTTCTTAGTATAAAAATAACAAATTAGGAGGCATTATGCGTAAAACTAAAATTATATGTACATTAGGACCATCAACAGATGATGATGATATTTTAAGACAGCTTATGATTGAGGGAATGAATGTTGCCCGATTCAACTTTTCACATGGAGATCATGCGCAGCACAAGCGTAATATGGAACGTATCATGAAATTCAGAACAGAATTGAATCTTCCGGTAGCAACACTTCTTGATACAAAAGGACCGGAGATCCGTGTAAAAGATTTCAAAAATGGAAAGATCGAGCTGAAGCCCGGTCAGACATTTACACTCACGACCGATGAGGTAGAGGGTGATGAGAAGATGGTTTCGATCACATATAAGAATCTTGTAAATGATGTAAAGCCGGGAAATACGATCCTGATCGATGACGGTCTGATCGAGATGACGGTAGAGCAGGTATCCGAGAATAAGATCGTCTGCCGTGTAGTAAATGGCGGTCCGGTATCCAATCACAAGGGCGTAAATGTACCACGCGTGAATCTGTCCATGCCATACATCAGTGAGCAGGATCGTGCAGATATCATATTTGGTATTGAGAATGACTTTGATTTTATTGCAGCTTCCTTTGTAAGAACAGCAGATGATGTATTGGAGATCCGTAAGATCTTAGATGAGCATGGCTGTGATAATATAAATATTATTTCCAAGATCGAGAATATGCAGGGTGTGGAAAATATCGACGAGATCATCCGTGTATCAGATGGTATCATGGTAGCCCGTGGTGACATGGGTGTTGAGATCCCGTTAGAGGATGTTCCGGTTATCCAGAAGATGATCATTAAGAAAGTATACAATGCAGACAAGCAGGTTGTAACAGCAACCCAGATGCTGGATTCTATGATCAAGAATCCAAGACCGACAAGAGCAGAGGCAACAGATGTTGCAAATGCGATCTACGACGGAACCAGTGCGATCATGCTTTCCGGTGAGACTGCTGCAGGTAAATATCCGGTAGAAGCACTTCATACGATGATCAAGATCGCAGAACGTGCAGAAGAAGATATTGATTATACAAAGCGTTTTTATGAGAGAGGAAATATCCAGAATCCGGATATCACCAGTGCAATCTCCCATGCAACCTGTACAACAGCGATCGACCTTGGTGCAGCAGCAATCGTAACTGTAACAAAATCAGGAAAAACAGCCCGTATGATCTCCAAATACAGACCAAAATGTCCGATCATCGGATGTTCACCGGTTGAAAAGGTATGCCGTCAGTTGAATCTGTCATGGGGCGTTCAGCCGCTTCTGATCGCAGAGGAGAATAATACAGATGATCTGTTTGAACATTCTGTAGAAGCTGCGAAGAGAAATCATTACATCAAGGATGGAGAGATCGTTGTTATCACTGCAGGTGTTCCACTCGGTGTTGCCGGAACAACGAATCTGATCAAGGTGCATGTTGTTGGACATATCCTTGTAAAAGGTACATCTGTAAATGAGAAGTCGGTATGTGCTCCTTTATGTGTAGCAGAAACAGAAGAAGAGCTTCAGAAGAATTACAATCCGGGAGATATTATTGTAATGAAAGAGACCAGCAATAATATCATGGAACAGTTAAAGACTGCATCCGCGATCGTATGTGAAAAGGATGGAAAAAATTCACATGCTGCGATCGTAGGGCTCAGCCGTGATATCCCGGTTATCATCGGAGCAAAGAATGCGACCCAGATATTAAAAACAGGCGCCATCGTTACAGTAAAAGCCAAAGATGGAGTAGTTGTTTCTTAGGTTTGTAACAAATGTAATAAATCTTAATTTTTAGAAAAACGCTGAAAAACCAGCAAAAACACGGGAATGCCATGTTGACAAGCATTTGAATTGTTGCTATAATGAACCAGAAATGTAACAATTTCGTAACAAATGTTTGATGACATGGCATTTCCGTGTCAGGGAGGTAATAAGATGTCCAAAGGAACCAGAAAGATATCCGTTGCGGTAGTAACAGTCAGTCTGGCAGCTACAACGGCATTTGGCGTGATCAAAGCAAATAACATATATGATGATTCAACGATCGGACTTTCATCAGCGCTTGACAGATATGTAGAATCTGTTCAGCTTGAAACGGCTTCAGCCGGAGATGGAAGCACACCGACGGATGCTTCTTCTGAAACAGTCAAGACAGAAACTGCAAAGACTGAGACAAAGAAGACATCAAAAAAGAGTACCAAGAAAGAAGAAAAAACAACAGAAGCTGCGACAGAGAAAACAGAAACAGGAGCAGCAGAGGAAACCTGCAAGTATCCACAGTTTGAAGGAAAGTGTCTTACAACTGTAACGGATGAGGTTAATATCCGTGCTACAGCAAGTGTAGATGGTGAACTGGTCGGAACACTCGGAGCAAATGGTATTGCCATTGTAAAGGAAAAAGGTGATACATGGACAAAGGTTGCATCCGGTACCTGTGAAGGATACATAAAGAACGATTTCCTTGTATATGGTGACGATGCAGGTGCTTATGCAGAAGAGCATTGCAGCAAGCTGGCAACAGTTACAACAGAAACCTTGAATGTACGTGCTGAGGCAGATGCAGACAGTGAATGTCTGACAATGATCCCTGGAGGAGAATCTTATTCAGTAGTCGGTCAGACAGACGGCTGGACAGAAGTAAAGGTTGATGATGAGACCACCGGTTATGTAAGTTCAGATTATGTAGAGATTTCATATAATACAGTAAAGGCTATCTCAGTAGAAGAGGCTGAAGCTGCAAGAGCGGCAGAAGAGGAAGAACTGAGAAGACAGCAGGAAGAACAGCAGAAGCAGCAGGAGGAAGAGCAGCAGGCAACAGAAGCGCCTACGGAAACTCTGACTGAGACTCCTACAGAAGCCCCAACTGAGGCACCGACAGAAGCTCCTACAGAAGCCCCAACCGAGGCACCGACGGAAGCTCCTACAGAAGCACCTTCTGAGGATCCGGTACCATCCAGTGGTTCAACTGGTGTAGACCTTGCAAATTATGCATTACAGTTTGTTGGCAACCCTTATGTATATGGCGGTACAAGCCTTACAAATGGTGCTGATTGTTCAGGATTTACATTATCCGTATATGCACACTTTGGAATTTCACTTCCACATTCCGCAACTGCTCAGTCTTATTACGGAACAGAAGTAAGTCTTTCAGAGCTGGAACCGGGTGATCTGTTATTCTACGGAACAGACGGAGATATCGGACATGTTGGAATCTATACAGGTGGCGGCATGATCGTACACGCAAGTACAGAAGCAACAGGAATCAAGACATCTGTATATAATTACAGAACTCCGATCAAGGCAGTCAGATTGCTTGGACAATAAAGGATAAACAGAATAGAAGAAAAGCCGGTACATGGTGAGTGAACAGGTTATAGTTCCTCCCGGTATGTACCGGCTTTTCTTTTTGCATCCGATGAAGATATGGGTTATGAATAAGAAAATATGGGGAATAGAAAAAAGATACAGATGCATTTGTGTACTTTTCATAAATTATATAAATTAATTGTTAATTTGACTAAAAAATGGAAAGTGAAAGGTTTTCTTTTGTTTAAAATGACTTGAAAAAATGGTGATTTATGTTATAATAAGACTATCAATTCGGGGACACCCGAAAAAGAAGGAGTTGGGCAACATGAATTACATAATTAGTGGAAAAAACATCGATGTTACTGAAGGTTTAAAGAATGCAGTATATGACAAGCTGTCCAAGCTTG
>ERZ808242.916-NODE-916-length-18940-cov-12.851469_pt1 | contig 18940 bp, 13 predicted proteins | sample MGYA00521244_ERZ808242 | MGnify/ENA primary metagenome ERZ808242 (study PRJEB31516, sample SAMN03275573) | gut metagenome | biome: mammalia-associated habitat; material: feces | host: Papio cynocephalus | place: Kenya | collected 2012-07-27 ... | reverse complement strand
TTCTCGCTATTTTCCTAATATTCAATCAATTATATTTCATCGAACTCACGTTATTATAAAATGTTCTCTGGGTGCAGCTCTCTAACTATAGTGCCAAAGTTGGTGGTCAATAAAATGGCCAAGGGGTGTTGCAAGGAGATGTTCATGTATTGCAGTAAATTGAAGGAAGTGACCATATATCTCAAAAATGACATTGATACGAGTCTCAACCCTTTCACCGATTGGCTATCCGGAACAGCGAAAAACGGCACACTGCATATAAGAAGCGGATTACTTGACGCTACTAAAACGGCGCTCTGCCTTCCAGGAAACTGGACATTCGCGGAAGACGTTACAGACTGATGCTGAATATACCCTAAAAAGTAATGCGAGGATGGCCGACTGTCATCCTCGCATTACTTTTTGATAGCACAAAGATTGCATTTTGATTACAAACAATTATATTCGAAATCAAAATCATAGGGATTATGGCACAGATGCGCATCATTGCGGCAACTGCAAATTTTCCCCATTGAGGAAAAACTGTGATTCTGATGTGTAGTCCATAAGAGACAAAATTATATGCCCAACGGACTCAAGCAGTAGAGTATGATTCCGCAAAATCAGATTTCCACCTTCAGAATCCACCCTGAAATATATTCCATCCGGAATATGGTCTTCTTCTTGAAAATGCCTACACTTCTCTTTCTCATAATGATGGACATACTTGATTCCTTCCGAAAAGGCTTCCACGGTCAGTTTTTTGGCTCCCAGTTTCACAAGTGCATCATATAGCAGTTGTGTCTTCTCTTCAAGGTCCCTATGGTCTGGAGATTTCTCGAATACCCTCACTGTAACCACAGAAGCGGACACACCCAAATTGATGCTCGTGATCCTGCGAGACACTGAGGAATGCCCTTCGGCAATAAACTTGCACACGGTTCTCGCGATGTCCAATGCTGATTTAAATTCTTTTGTGTCATCCATATATGCATGTTTTTGCCAACAAATAAAGAACTTTCAGCTGCCATTATCCGGCATCCGGGGCTGTGTTCTTCAATCGAAGTTCAACCCGATAGAGCACAGGTTCTTCTCGCAGATCAGCCGCAGCTGGAGCGGAGCTCCGCTATTGTCCCTGAAAAAGGCCGCGGATAGGGCCGCCCGGACTGCCACGAAGACGGGGTTAACCGTTTTCGCGCCCGAACTAGGCAAGTGGAATTACCTCGTCAAGCCTGCTAATTGATGCAACTTATTTTTTACACATTACTTATAGGCGTTGCCACCACCTTGAACTACCATTTTTGTGTGGTCGCTCCGGTTGTATTATAGAGGTGTTTTTATTTCCGCGACTGCTCCTCCAGCTGCTTTAGGTAGAAGAAGGCTTCCAGGCTTATCTTCTTGATCCGGTTCAGTTTGTTAAGGGACATGTCCTCGATGGTCTGGGAAATCAGGGCTGCGTCCATTTCGGGGCTGTAATGAGCGACGGTATTGACGCCGTGCCGGATGAGCCGGGTAAGGTATGCAACTTTGGCGGCATCACGTACGGCCTTTTCCATGGAATAGCGCTCGATAATGATGAAACCATCCACACGGTGCGAACCGGCTGTCAGCCACTGATATTCCTCGTGGGAGAGACCGCCGTGGAGGCAGATATTGAGCGCGGTATTGTAGGCATCGTCCAACACATCTTCTGGTGCGAGGTCGTCCAGTCCCCGGTAACCAAGTTCAATGGGAGCGATGTTCCGGAAGGTCTTCCGGACAATGGACAGATCATCTACTCGGTCCAGGATGGAGCTGATGTCGAAGAGCTGCTTCATAATCTCCATCGAAAAGGGCTTTTTACCCTTAAAGAACGGAATGCCGGTGGTGTGGGGTGCGAAGGCGGTGAGTTTGTCGCCGAGCATATCTTCCATGCTGGGACATTTGACCATAATCGGTTCGCCCTCAGTCTTGAGCAGCGGGCCGGCGATGGGAAGGTCCACAACCTTGTTGTAGCCGACGTCCTCATACAAGACGTCCAGAAGGATGGTATCGTTGGGATGCCCTGCAGGATATGAGACTTCGTATTTGTATTCGGCATGGGACTTCGGGACTCCCGTACGGGAAATGTGCTCTACCTCTTTGGCACCAGTGAATCCGTATGCCTCCGCATTCTTTCCAATATATTCTTTGATGTCAAGGCCGGGTGGGCAGACGATATCCACGTCTATGGAGAGTCGCCGGGAACTGCCCAAATGAAGCATCAGGGCCGTGCCGCCTTTGAAGATGAATGGGCAGTCGGAGAACTTGAGGGATTCCAGAAGGGAGAAGGCCCGGATGGATTTCTCAAGGAGGGCCACATCCCTGATGTTGGGATATTGGGAACGGAGGGATTCAATCCAAGCTTTGGTGCGGCTTTCGGGGCTAATCATTGTTCTGAAAGTATATTGTTGAGAATGGTCCGGATTCTTTCGCTGCATCTGCGACGACGGGCGTAACGTCGGAGTTTTGGCATGGAGATGCGGCAGTCTCGGAGGGCTTTTTCATAGATGGTGAATACTTCGGAGCCCTGAAGGTAATCGAATTCCGGGTTGACGGCGATGTCCACAAGGACTTTCTCGGCGGTGGGCACTACGATTCCCTCTATGGTCTCCAACGGGGATTCTGTGTAAAGCGGGTTCACGACGACGCAGTCTCGTCCGGAGCCGTATTTGTAATAATCTTCCTCGCTAGGGCTGAGGAGGACGGCAGTGTCCGGATGCATTTCACGGATGGCATCGAAGAAAGTCTGCAGCAGGAAGCGCTCGACATCAACGATGACCATCTTGACGTTGGGGACGTGTAGCATAAATGGCACGACACTGGCGGCGTCCCAAACGCAGAAATCGGCAAGTGGGTAACGCTGTTTCAGGCTGCGAGCCAGATTGGACGTTTCAGGCTGCGGGAGAATTACCCATTTGTATTTTCCATCTTGGGGCAAATCGTATTCTCCCCATCCTACCTTGACAAGGCGACCGGTGGCCACGAGCCTGGCCAAAAGGGTCGTGAGGCTGGCATCATTGATGTCACTGCTGCTACGCAGATATTTCGCAAGCTCTTTCTTTTTGAATGGGCCGCGATGAATCGTTGCGTAGCTGATTATGCTGTCACTTACCTGCATGGTAGCATTGATTTGACGTAAAAGTAAAACAAATTAGGCACAAAACAAAGAAATGAGCCGAGAATGTTTTATTTTAACAATGATTGGAGGACTCCACTGACCTTCCCGGATGGCCTTGTGATAGGGTCGAATGATTCATACGAAATTCGGAAAATCGAGTACAAATTCAATAGAATTTAGCTCAGTACCAAAATTTTTATAGCCTCCCTGAAACTTATCTGGCGGATTGTGTCATACTCCGTCCAATCCGTGTTACCGCTTTTCCTCCCACGACCATACCTTTGTAAAGGCGAAGAAAGCCGCTCATCCGCATCCCGATGACACTTTCCTGATAATCATTTCATAATTTTTATCATAATGAAAACACAAACCATCATGAATCTGGCCTTTCTGCTTCTGCTTCTTGCAGGATGCAAGGGCAGAAAAGAAGCCGAAGCATCCGAGCCCTACTGGCTCGGTGCTGACATCAGTTTCGCCAGATCGCAGGAGGCAAGAGGTCTCCAGTACAGAAACAAGGATGGCGAACCGCGAGAGTGTACAGCCCTGATGAAGGAACTGGGGCTTAATGCCATCAGCCTGCGCGTCTGGGTGAATCCCAAACCGTGGGTCCAGCCAGGTCAACCTGTGCCCGATCCGTCAGACCCGGCTTACCACATCGGCCTCTGCGACAAGGAAGATGTGCTCGCAAAGGCGCTGGTTGCCAAAGAGCAAGGAATGGAAATCCTTCTGAGTTTTCACTTCAGCGACACCTGGTCCGACCCGAAAGGACAGCCGATCCCGGCAGCATGGATGGGACACAGCTACGAGCAGATGCTTCAGGATGTCCGCAACCACACCATCGATGTCCTCCAATGCCTTAAAGATCATGGAGTCAAGCCCAAATGGGCCAAGATCGGCAACGAGACCACAAACGGGATGCTGTGGAACAGTAAAGACCGCCTTCCAATCCCTGAAGAGAGCATGGGACATCTGGAATTGAACCCGGAGCAGTATGCCGGCTTCATCAACGCCGGCGCGGAAGCGGCAAAAAGTGTTTTCCCGGACATCATCACCCTTGTCCATCTTGACAGCGGCTTCGACCAGGACCTGTATGACCGCAACATAGGGACGCTCGTCAAGTTCGGCGCGCAGTTCGACCAGGTCGCAATGTCACTCTATCCATATTGGGCGGCAAAGGAACACGGCATGGACGATGCCGACCAGGTCATCTCCGACTGCATCGAAAACATCAAGCATGTGTGGGAAAAATTCGGAAAGGACTGTCTGATTGTCGAAACCGGCTTTCTGGACGATCCGGAACATCCGGAAGTATTGGAAGAAGGGCGGAGACAGCTTGCCCGCCTGCTCAGGGAAGGCCGGGACAATACGGACGGACACTGCAAGGGTGTCTTCTATTGGGAGCCGGAAAGCATGCCCGGAGGCTACCAGCTGGGGGCTTTCGACAAAGATGCTAAACCGACCATCATCATGGATGCCTTCATGAACTACTGATTCCTCGCTGAATCCGGACTTATCACTACAAATTAATATCACTCTTTTATGAACCAATGGTTAAAACGAATTTCTGTCCTCGCGATCTCGCTGGCATTGCTCCCGCTGTCGCTGTCCGGACAGACTGTCACTGTCCACGGCACGGTCGTAGACAGCAACAACGGAGCACTTCCAGGTGTCAACGTCTACGAAGAGGGCACGCTGAACGGTGTATCCACCGACCTTGACGGGCACTATTCCCTCACGGTCAGCAGCGCCCAGTCCAAAGTCAATTTCAATTGTCTGGGCTTTCAGACTAAAGTCTTCAAGGCTTCCGAACTCAGCGCCATCAAACAAGTTGTCCTGGAGGAGGATGCGCTCATGTTGGAAGACGCCGTAGCCATCGGCTACGGTTCCGTCAAAAAGGAAGACCTTACCGGTTCGGTCTCTGCCATCAAAGCGGAGGGAATCAACCGTGGAGTGGTCACCTCAGCCGATGACCTGCTCAAAGGCAAGATGACCGGCGTCCAGATTATCCCGGGCGGAGGCGGCCCCGGCTCAAGCGGAACAATCCGCATCCGAGGCGCGGCATCCCTCAACGCTTCCAATGATCCGCTCATCGTCATCGACGGCGTCCCGATGGAACATTCCTCCCTTTCGATACTGAACCCCAACGATATCGAAAGTTTCTCAGTCCTGAAAGACGCTTCAGCTGCGGCCATCTACGGTTCGAGGGCATCCAACGGCGTCATCATTGTCACCACCAAAAAAGGACAGGCCGGACAGCCGCTGCGCATCAGTTACAACGGTTCCATCTCCGTGAACACCAATCCCTCCCGCATCGATGTGATGGATGCTGACGAGTTCTCCGCCACCATACGGGAGTACTATCCGGACGCGGCAGCCAAGTTTATCGGCAACTATAAGACCGACTGGCAGGATCTCGTCCTGCAGACCGCTTACACATCGGACCACAACCTCAGCATCTCCGGCAGCATGAAAAAGATGCCTTACCGGGCATCGCTCGGTTTCCTCAAAGAAGAGGGGACCATCATCGGCTCATGGCGCAACCGCGGTTCAGGATCCATCTCATTGACCCCGTCATTCTTGGATGACCACCTCAAAATCAGTCTCAACGGCCGGGTAAACCTCTCCGACGGCTATTCAGCCAACGTGCTTTACTCTGCAGCATTCTTCAATCCGACAATGCCGCCATACTTCTATAATGCCGACGGATCCATAGATTATTCGACCACCGGCGGTTATTTCAATTATGGCATGGGACGTGGCGCAGATTTCGTTCCCGACTCTCAGGCCGGCATCAACGGAGCAGCAAATCCGCTTGAAAGCATCTATTCCACAGACCGCAAAGGCTTGACCACACGTATGGTCGGGAATGCCACTTTCGACTATAAGGTACACGGTTTCGAGGATCTCCGCTTCAACCTCAATCTGGCATACGAAGGGCGCGACAGCTGGAGCATCTCCGGCCCAAAGCGCGGCTCCCTGTCCGCTCTGGCTGACTCCCAGGCTCCGGGAATCGGCAAATATTCCGACACCAAGCAGTCGAATTACAACAAGCTCCTTGAGTTCTATGCCGACTATAACCACGACTTCAACGGACACCGTGTGGATCTGATGGCCGGATACTCCTATTCGCACGTTTTCTCCCACTATTATAGTGAGAGCAAATTTCAGGACGATTACGAAGAATTCAAGAAAGATGAGATTTACGGAAATCCCAGCCTCAACGACCAGGAGCACTTCCTCATCTCTTTCTATGGCCGTCTGAATTACTCCTACAAGGGCCGTTATCTTGTGACCGCCACACTGCGCAACGATGCGTCCTCACGTTTCTCCCCGGAAACACGCTGGGGTCTGTTCCCTTCTCTGGCTCTTGCCTGGAATGCCAAGGAGGAGAACTTCCTGAAACATTCATCAGTCGTTTCCACCCTGAAGGCGCGCCTCGGTTGGGGCGTGACAGGCCAGCAGGATATCGGTTCCAATTATCCTTATCTGGCCCGATACTCGATGTCCACAAGCGAATCCTCCATGTATGACATGGGTGATAAAGGCCTGATTTATTTCCTCAGCCCTTCCGCCTACGACTCCCTGATCAAATGGGAAGAGACCGTGACGACGAATGCAGGCATCGATTTCGGTTTCTTTGGCGACCGTATCTCCGGCAACATCGACATCTACAAGCGGGAGACACGCGACCTGCTCAACACGGTCACCATCCCGATGGGTGCGAACTTCTCCAACACCCTGCTGACAAATGTCGGCTCAATTGAGAACAAGGGTGCCGAATTCGCCCTCAACCTCATTCCCGTCAGCACCCGTGACTGGAATGTACAGATGGGGCTGACAGGCACTTTCCAGAGCACCAAGTTCACAAAACTTACCAGCGTGGACGACCCCACATACTACATTCCGACCGGACAGGTGGGCGGAGTCCGCTTCGACTTCCTCCAGCGCCATTCGGTGGGCAATGCCCCATACACCTACTATGTGTACCAGCAACTTTACGACAATGACGGAAAGCCCATCCAGAATGCTTTCGTAGACCGTGACGGAAACGGGGTAATCAATGACAAAGACCGCTATATGGCAGTGACCGCCGATGGAAAGGCCATCAAGCCGGCCCCGGATTTCTACTACGGCATCACTTTCAAGACTACATGGAAGAACTGGGACTTCGGTTTCAACGGTCATGGTTCCGTGGGCAACTGGCTGTTCAACGATGCATACGCCTCCCACTCCACGACCAACGCGAACATAAATTACAATTACATTGCGAACTATTCACGCAGTGTGCTCCGCAGCGGCTTCCATTCCACGAACATCACAGCCCAGAGCTTTTCCGACATGTTTCTGGAAAACGCCTCTTTCTTCCGCATGGACGACATAAACCTCGGATACACTTTCAACTGGCGCAGGCAGAAATCCACGATAAGAATCGCACTCAGCGCCCAGAACGTTTTCGTGCTGACAAAGTATTCGGGCATCGATCCGGAAGCCTCGGGCGAGAACGGTATCGACAGCAGCATGTGGCCGCGCCCTCGGATCTATTCCCTCAGAGCCGCAATCAATTTCTAAACTGAATCATATATATGAGAAAGAATATCATCATGGCCTGCATGGCCGCTGCGGCGATGCTTTCAGCCGTTTCCTGCATCAAGGACCTGGACGCACTGCCTCTGAACCCGACCGACTATACAGCCGAGGCCGTATACGGCACAGAAGAAGGCAACTACCTGTCCGGCCTGGCCAAAATCTACCACACCCTCTATATGACAGACGGCGTGTCCAACGTCGGCAACACCTCACACGCGCAGTTCATCATGGCATATTGGGCGCTCGGCGAGATCACCACGGACGCAGCCAAATGCGCGTGGAAATCCGACACCTGGACCCACTACATGAACAACAACACCTGGACCACCGTATCCCTTGACCCGACTCTCGGCATCTACTGCCACTCACTATTGGGTGCCACGTATGTGAATGAATACCTCAAGCAGACAAGCGATGAGAAACTCGATGCACGGGGAGTAGATGAGTCCCTAAAAAAGAAAATCCACGGCATGCGGGCTGAAGCACGCTTCATACGTGCTTTTGAGTATTGGGCCATGGTCGATGTATTCGGAAAGACACCGTTCGTGGATGAAAACTTCCCGATCGGGAAAGAAGCCCCTCCGGTCAAAACCCGCAAGGAGGCTTTCGACTGGCTCGTGGGTGAGCTCAAAGATCTGGAATCCTCACCAGACATGCCCGAAGCCGGATCCAACTACCCGCGCGTTGACAAGGGCTGCGCCACTGCACTGCTCATCCGGCTGTATCTCAACGCCGAAGTGTATACCGGCACAGCCATGTGGCAGGAAACCAAGGACGCGTGCGAACGTCTGTTCAAATACGGCTACGACCTCTGTCCAGAATACGCCTGGCTTTTCCGTGGCGACAACGGCGAGAACCCTCTGGCCCTTCAGGAAATCATCATGGGCAACTATCAGGATCTGGAACACACAGCGTGGAACTGGGGAGGGACAACCTACCTCATCGCTTCCGAGATAAACGGAAACGTCAACACTCCGGGGGTTTACCCGATCGGATGTCCGGATTCGTGGAGCGGTTTCCGCATGGACGGACAGTTCGTCGAGAAATTCTTCCATCCGACCGATGTGGATTTCGAGACCGGGACCTACAACATCGAGGACAAACGGGGCAAGGATCTCTTCTACATCAAAGGCCGCAGCAACACCATTGAAAACCTGTGGAAATTCGAACAGGGATGGGGCGTGCACAAGTGGAGCAATCTTCCGCACGACATGTCTCCGGAAGAGTACAAACCGAAAGGATGGATGTTCTTCGCAGATACGGACTATATTTTCATGCGACTGGGTGAAATGTACCTCGCTTACGCTGAAGCCTGCCTCAACCTCGGACAAAAGTCAAGCGCGATTCCTTATCTGAACAAACTGCGCATCCGCGCCGGAGTCTCAGAGATATCGGACTATGATGCAGACTTCATCTTTGAGGAATCTTCCCGTGAGCTGTACTGGGAGGGGAACCGCAGGCGCGACCTGATCCGCTGGGGGATGTACTCATCCAGCAAATACAACTGGCACTGGAAAGGAGGCAACTTTGACGGCCAGAGTTTCCCGGAATATATGGAGATCTTCCCTTTCCCTGTGACCGAGCTTCAGAACAATCCCAACCTTGCCCCTCAGAATCCGGGCTATGACGAATAAATGAGAATACACTTATGAGACTGATAAAAGAATCACTTGCCGTACTTGGCGCACTATGCCTGCTTGCAGGATGCTCAACCGACCTTGACATCAAGAAACTGGGCGACCCCTCATCTTACGAGGCTCCAGCCGCACTTTCACCATCTTCCATTCACCTTACGGCAGCAGATGTATCGGAGGGCAAACTCGTTACATTCACATGGTCTGCCGCTGATTATGGTCAGCCCACGGAGATCGTATATTCCATCTTTGTGACCTACGGCGGAAAAACCACGGCTCTGTTTACAAACCTGAAGGGAACTTCCTACGATGCAAAGTCATCGGAACTATATCAGAAACTGACCGGTTCCGGTGTCCCGCATGGAGAGGAGGTATCTGCCGATATCATGATCTCATCGACCATAGGCTCGGATTTCTCCTCACTGGAGTCTCCGGCAAAGACCATCTCTGTCTTCACGGAAGATATCCCGATGGAATAGCGTTCCATACATAAAAAGAGAGAGTGACTGTTTTCAGTCACTCTCTCTTTTTGTCTATCGGTCAAGTTATTCCTCAAAGTCCCAGATCCTCGGATTGCCGTCAGTCCGGACGGCTGGCATCGTATAGCGTCTGAAAGCGTCCACAACAGGTTTCACCTTATGGGTCTGGTCATCAAAGAATCCCCTGCCCCTATACATCGGCTCCCACCAGAAGACGCCGAGGCCCATGTTGTCTGGAGCAGCCATTACGATTTCGTTGACCGCCTGCATCCATTCTTTCTGCCCCTCTGGAGTCTCCGGGAATGCGGCAAGGTATCCCTTCTTCTCGAAGTAATCGCTCGGGCAGGAATAAAAACCGGTCTCAATCACAATCACAGGCTTCCCGAAACGGCGGATGGCATAGGCCAGATTATCCCTCAGATCCATCAGCGTCCCGTGTGACCATGGGTAAAAGGAATAGCCGATGATGTCGTATTCCACGCCATACTCCTGCATCTTCGAGAAAAAGACATCCGTAAAATTCACGTCGCCACCGAAATCCACATGAAGCATGATCCGGACTTTCCCCTCCAAGTCCGCCTCCCGGACAGCACGGATTCCGGCTTTCAGATAGTCCGTGAACTGTCGCCATTGGCTCCTGTCCTTCTTTTCTTCTCCATAGAATACACGGCCGGACGGCCAGAGGGTGCCGTTGCTTATCTCGTTGCCCACCTGCACGATTTCCGGCATGAGGCCTTCATCCCGAAGACGGCACATCGTATCATATACGAAGTCATGGAGCGCCTGTTCCAATTCCCGGGGTGAGAGCCCCTCCCAAGATTTCGGCACCGGCTGGCGCATCGGGTTGGACCAGTCATCGGAAATCATGTAGTCCAGAGCGAAATGATAACCGTGTCGCTTGAGTTCACGTGCGTTTTCCACTACATTGTCAATCCCCTGTCCCAGATAGGAAGGCTCACTGCACAGCATCAGACGGCCCCAGTTGTAGCCGTGAACCCGGAATATCTCCCAAGGCGACTTCCTTGCCCCGTCCGTATCATAGAACTTGTCGCCACGCTTCTCTGCATTGCGGACAAAAGACAAGTCCAGGCCGAAACAGTAGTCATTCTCATACGGGAACCTGCCAGACCCGGCATCCCCTTGAGCAGAAGCACACAGACAGCCCATGCAGGCAAAAATAACAGCCGAAACGGCTCTGATTCCAAATAATCGATTCATATCATTAACGGGTTTTTATATTCAGTTCTGCATCGCCAAGTTCGCTGGAGACTTTCAACGTAACCGTGCCTTTTTCTCCACGGAAAGAACGGATGACGGCGAGAGCCTTGCCGTTGAAGAGCGGCTTGAACGCACCTTTCATGCACAGGGTGTCCGCCGCATCGCCATTGTCGATTCCGAGCAGTTCCCCGGCCCCCTCTACGCGGAAATTCAGCATGGTGTCAGCCTGCGGCAGCGTACGGCCTTCGGCATCCACCGCTTCCACCATCACGAAACTCAAGTCATATCCATCAGCATCGATGGTATTGCGGTCAGCCGTAAGACGCAGTCCGGCGGCAGGGCCGGCCGTTTCCCGGACAGCACGGGCGACTTCCCGGCCATCCTTGTAGCTGACAGCCTCTATCCTTCCTGATTCAAAGTCCACTTCCGGCCAGATGGCATGGAGCTGATTACGGGTCTTCGACGTGCGTCCGAGAGATTTACCGTTAAGGAAAAGTTCCACCTCATCGGCATTGTTGTAATATGCCCAGACATCGACCTTCTCCCCTTTCTTCCAGTTCCAATGCGGGAAAAGATGCAGCATCGTCTTATCTGTCCATTCCGACTGGTACATATAATATGGATCTTTAGGGAAACCGGCGAGATCCACAATGCCGAAATAGGAACTGCGTGAAGGCCAGCCGAAGGCGGTCGGTTCTCCAAGATAGTCGAAGCCTGTCCAGATGAAGCCGCCGGCAACCCATTCCCGATCCCGGATCGGAATCCAGGCCCCCTCGTGAGTAGTCGTGCAATCCCAAAGGGCGCGGGAATTATCATAGGCACTGCACTGGTTGGGGATCAGCCCCTCAAGTTCCTTTTCCGTCGGCTCGGGTGTGCCGGACCACGGCTTCCATCCAGGAACCCGGAGGATAGTGGACGGCTGATAATAGATGCCCCGACTGTTTTGGGCAGACACGGTCTCCGTTGCCAGGATGGGCTTACCGGGAAACCAGTCCCGCAAGGAGTCATACGCATAGGCCCGGTAGTTCAGGCCTGTCACATCCAGGGCTCCACTCGTATACACGCAATTGTCCTTGGAGGGTGCGTTGCAGCCGCAGGTCACCGGGCGCGTCGGATCATTGGCCCGTATCACATCCGCCAGGTGGCGGGCGAGTTCTTCAAATTCCTTACGCTCCTCATCGGTACGGGCCATCTGCTCTCCGATCTCGTTGCCTATGCTCCAGATGATCACGCTCGGGTGGTTGCGGTCACGCTTCACCCAATCTGTCAGATCCCGCGTATTCCACTCGTCAAAAAAGGCACCGTAGCCAGGATCATCCTTACGCCCACGCCATTTGTCGAAAGCTTCATCGAGGACCATAATACCCATTTCATCACATAGATCCAGCAGTTCCGGGGCGGGGATGTTATGGGAGGTACGGATGGCATTGAACCCCGCCGCCTGCAGAATCTCCAGCTGACGCTCCAAAGCACGGCGGTGAACAGCCGTGCCGATGCAGCCCAGATCATGATGCAGGCAGGCACCGTTCAGTTTGACCGGCAGGCCATTGAGGAAAAAACCTTTATCCGCATCCCATTCCGTCTCACGGATACCTATGCGGGTACGCACCATGTCCACGACCTTGCCTCCGACCTTCAACTCTGTTTCAACTGTATATAAATAAGGCTCCTTGACATCCCATCTGTGCGGCCGGACAATCCGGAGTGTTTCCCCATCCATCCCTTTCGCCACGGTCTTCCCGTCAGCATCCTTGATACGATGGACAACTGTGCAGCCGGAAGGATCGGCTGCGTCCAGTTCGGTCCGGACCAGCACCGTCGCTTCCGCGTCCGATATCTGAGGAGTCGTCACGCAGATGCCGTTGTAGGCAATCCTGTTCTCACCCGTGCATACCAGCCGCACATTCCGGTAGATTCCGCTGCCCGTATACCACCGGCCGCTCGGCTGCTTGGAGTGATCCACTTTCACTGCAATCACATTATCCTCGCCCTCGGGATTCAACATCCCCGACAAATCCACATTGAAAGAGCTGTAGCCATATGGCCGTCCACCTGCCTCGATGCCGTTGATCCAGACAGTGCTGTTCATATAGATGCCGTCGAACTCCACAGCGGCACGCTCCCCTTCCGGGGTCTTGAAATGCTTGCGATACCAGCCGATGCCGCCGGGGAGGGCGCCGCCGTTGACCCCTGCCGGATGCTCGGGCGAGAACTCGCCCTCGATGCTCCAGTCATGAGGGAGCCGAAGCTGTCTCCACGCCGAATCATCGAATCCGGGAGAAGACCATGAAGCATCATCCCCCAGACAGAAACGCCACCCAAAATTAAAGTCCTCTGTCGAGCGGCCCGAAGAACTGCTGCAAGACATCACGGCAGAACCGAGGATCGCGATGAGGAAAAGTCTGATTGTAGTCTGCATATTCAAAATTGGTTGTCCTGTCACAAAGATACGCCTTTGTCTTCCGTAAAACTAGCACGGAACGGACAGAACTTGACACGGAACGGAAAATCATTTCCACAACGGTTTTTTTCTTTGTATATTTAAAACCTGTACTGAAACGACATGAAAAGGATATTTCCCCTCATACTCCTGCTGCTCCTGAAAACCGGAAGCATATTCGCCCGGCAGACGCCGCTCGTGTTCGATGATTTCAGGGGCAAGACGGAATTGCTTTCGCTCCGCTCCATCGCCAGAGAGGCCGACGGCCCGGCCTGGCTCGGCAGCGACAACAGCCTGTACAGCTTCGACGGATACGACCTCGTCCCATGCCCATACGCCGAAGGCCCGCTGGTCATCCAATGCATTCTCATCGAAGAGGACCGCCTGCTTCTCGGGACCGAACACGGCCTATTTTCATTCAGCCCCGTCCACAGGACATACGAAAGGCTTGAGGCCTTTGGCGACAAAGACATCAGAAGAATCCTTCAAGACGGCCGGATCCTGTATTGCGGGACTTCCTCCGGTTTCTATCTTTTCAATACGGAAACCCTTTACACAGAGCGCATATCGGAGCATGCCATTTTTGCGATGGCCAAAACAGATGATTTCATCTATCTCGGAGTTGAAGGAGGACTGGCAAGATACCGCATTTCCGACCGCAGTTATGAAATGCTGCTTGGAGAGGCCGACATCCATATTGTCTCATGCATCCTGACCGAAGAGGACGCTCTATGGCTTGGAACACCCGCCGCATTGCTCAAGTACAGTCTTTCGACACAAGAGACAAGCTCCAGAATCACGATGCCGGTCGTCAAGACTCTGTGCAAGGATGAATATGGTCAGCTGCTGGCAGGGACGGACAGCGGCATTTTTCAGGTCAATCCTGAGACCGGCGGCATCCGCGAGATTCATCCGTCCGTCGCCTGGGACTGTTTCCCAGACAGCAGCGGGGACATCTGGTTCGCTACAGACAACGGAATGCTGACCCTGCATCAGCACCCCGTCATTCTCCCGGTTTCCAACCTGCCGGAGATAAAGAACGCCCGGTATGTCACCGCACTGCGGGACGGCAATGACCGTCTCTGGCTGGGAGGCTCCCATGGCATCATTCTCCAAACACCGGACGGAGCCATGCGGCATTTCACCATGAGCAGCACCGATGACAGGATTCCCCATAATAAAGTATACCGTCTGGCTGAAGACAAAGAAACTGGAACCATCCTTGCAGCCACGGACGGAGGATGTCTCGAATTCGATGAAAAGAGCGCTTCCTTTGAAGCACATGGCATCAAGGGGACACATAACTGGTTCTACGATCTCATCCCTGATCTGGAAGGACTGTGGGCCGCCACCTATGACGGCCTTTTCCATCTGGATTCCGACTATGAAGTCCTTGCACGCTATACGCGCAAAGACGGACTGAGCGTCGATGTCATCAGTCAAATCGGGAAGGACTCCCGTGGCGACATCTGGATGCTGGGGCAGGACAAACACGTTTTCCGGCTGGACGTTGAGCACAACAGGATAGTTCCTTTCGTGTACCCGGAGATGCCGTTGACAGACTGCCTTGCCAGCGATTCGGAAGGGGGCATCTGGCTGGCTTCCGCGGACAAGGCGGCTCATATCAAACGGACAGGGGACGGCATGTCCATCAAGACGGCATCTCTACATTCAAGCACAGCATTGTCAATCCATTCCATCACTGAAGCAAATGAACAAATGTGGATCTGCACTTCAGAGGGATTCCGCATAGTGGACAAGAAAACCATGGCTGTCCTCGATCTCGATACCTACAGCAACTACCTGAGCATCGCCTATGACAGAAAACGGAGACGCATCATCCTCGGTGGAATCGGAGCCGCCGACATGCTGGACTTGACCAACCTGCAAAGACTGATGACGGCACGCTCCTCACCACCGCGCCTGACTGACATACAGGCAAACAACGACAGGCACATTCCGGAAGGGGATCTGCGTTCCGGACATCTGAATCTGGCCCATGAGGAAAACCACCTCGTCTTCTCTCTGTCCGACTTCAATTTCAATGATGAACTGCCCCATCGTTTCTACTACCATATCGACGGGCCCGCTTCATCGTGGGACGGGACGGTCTTCGGCAACAAACTGATCTTGACGGCCGTACCTCCGGGGGAATATGTCATTTCGGTCCTCTCTGATACGAACCTTCCCACAGAAGGCACGGAACTCATCACTTTCCGTATCCGGCGGCCCTGGTACTTTTCCATTCCCATGCTGGCCGTCTATCTGCTGCTTGCCTGCATGCTCGTCTACGGACTCGTCCGATTCTTTACTATGCGCCGGAATCTGGAAACTGAGCGGATCCGTAAGGATGAACTAGTGGAGCAGACCCGCCAAAAGGAAGCCTTCTTCCAGAATGTCGCCCACGAGTTCAAAACACCGCTCAGTCTGATCATCGGTCCGGTCGGCAAACTCCTGAGCGGGAACCATACCGGATCCGACACCAGAGATCTGCGGATGATTCAGGACAACGCGATGAAGATCAGCACACTTATTCATCACACCATCAATCATTTCAATGATACTGACGGCATCAACGCCAGTCTGATTACCACTGACATGGAGTTCGTGGAATTCGCGCACAGCATATTCAACTCATTCAAGGACAGCTTCCCTAAGCACGAATTCATCTTTGACAGCAGCCAACCCCGGATTCCAGTATCGGTCGATATAGTCAAGATGGAGACAGTAATGAACAATCTGCTGTCCAACGCCTGCAAATACACGCCGGAGGGCGGCTCCATCCTGCTCACGCTCGACGTAAACCTGGACGAAGGCCAGCTTGTGGTCAAAGTCTCCGACACAGGAGTCGGCATCCCGGAAGAGGAAGTTCCATTCGTATTCCAGCGATATTTCGAATCTTCCCGTACCAAGGGGAAAGGGTATGAGAGCACAGGCATCGGCTTGTCTGTCACCAAACAATATGTCGAATTGCATAAAGGTCGGGTCTGTGCCGATTCTGACCGGCATGGCACATCATTTACGCTCTTTCTGCCCGTCCTGTCCGACAGGGGCAGTGACGAAGCACCGTCTCCATTCTTTCAGAACGGTTCAGACAAACCGCTGATTGCCGTAATCGATGACAACGCCCAGATTTGCACGTTTATCGAAAGCCTGCTTGAGAAGGACTTCCGCTGCATCTGCTCCCATAACGGGAAAAGCGGCCTGAAACTATGCAAAGACATCATGCCGGATCTCATAATCTCCGATGTCCTCATGCCGGTGATGGACGGTCTGGAAATGTGCAGGCAACTCCGCGCCTACGGCCCTTTGAGCACCATACCCATCATTCTGCTGACCGCCAAAGACGACCCCGAAACCGAACAGAAGAGCATCGGCCTCAATGTGGACATCTTCCTGACAAAGCCTTTTGACCCGCAGACTCTCATGGCCCGTGTCAACCAGCTCCTCACCGGAAAAAAACGCATGGAACATAAAATCCGCATGGAGATGATCTCCAATCCGTCCACACAAAGAAGTGTTTCTCAAGACGAACGGTTCCTGCAAAAAGTCATGCAGCTGATTGAAGAGCATCTGGACGATTCCACCCTTTCCGTCAGCCGGCTGTGCGAACTCGGCGGATTCAACGAGAAACAACTATACCGGAAAATCAAACAGTTCACGGGCATGTCCGCAGTGGAATACATCCGCTCCATCCGTCTCAAAAAAGCGGCATTGCTGCTGCAAAACGGGAGTTTCACTGTCTCGGAAGTCATGTATTCAGTAGGATTTTCCAACGCCTCATATTTTACCCGCGCCTTCGCGGCAATGTACAAGACGACGCCGTCCGAGTATATGAAATCCTTCAAGAAAGATCAATAACATTTTTATACACTTTTTATACACTGCACATGAAAACCAGATTCATTACAAGTCTTTGCGTCCTGACGCTGATGACAGCATGCCACTCCGGCCCAGTCGTTCCACCTGCCACACAGTCCCGTGTCCTGGAAGAGGGCGGGACAGGCCCATACAAAGCGCTGATGCTGGAGGATCCGGGCCTGGAAGCACACACCATCTTCGTCCCGTCGGATCTGTCCCCTTTTGGCAAAAAGAATCCCCTGCCGGTCCTGGTGTGGGGCAACGGGGCCTGCAACAATTCTCCCTGGGAGCACATGCTGTTCCTCAACGAGATTGCTTCCCACGGGTTTCTTGTCATCGCCACCGGCTATATTCCGATGACTGAAGAGCATTACCGGGGCCCGATGTCCACCTCCGACCAGCAGATCGAGTCCATCGACTGGGCCATCGCCCAAAACAGCGACAAAAACAGCCCTTACTACAACAGGATCGATGTCAACGCCATCGCTGCTGCCGGAATGTCCTGCGGCGGGCTACAGACTCTGGACAATTCCGCCGACCCGAGGCTCAAGACCATAATGATCTGCAACAGCGGCCTTTTCATCGACGCGTCAGGTGCAATGCCGAACATGCCGATGCCGCTCAAAGACAGGCTGCAGGACATAAAGGTGCCTGTGATCTATATCCTCGGAGGACCTGAAGACATAGCCTACAAGAACGGCATGGACGACTTCCACAGGCTTGTCAAGGTTCCGGCCTTCGCGGCCAACTATCCGGTCGGACATGCCGGCACATACAGCCAGCCTCACGGAGGCGAGTTCACAATCCCAGCTCTCGCATGGCTGAAGTGGCAGCTCAAGGGCGACTCCGAAGCCGCGAAACTGTTCCAGGGCTCCGACTGCGGCCTGTCACGCCGTGAAGGATGGACCGTCGAGAAGAACGCGCTCATAGACAAGGAGTAAGCGCAACAGTCCAGCATGGCGCAGGACATCGTCCACGTGGAAAATCACGGAGGACGTGGCAAACCGGATTCACCCGCGCCTTTTATGAAACAGCCTCTGTCTCTCTAGTCCTTCAGGCACCCTATCGGTACCACATACACGCCGTCATCGCGGCGGTACGCAATCTCTCCGATGCCCACTAGGACCATGAGGAAAGATGGCTTTTTCATCCTAGTAGGGTCAATCTTGTCCCTAAGCTTGATAAGCGTCTGGGCGCCGTCATTGATGAGGCTCTCACCGCCAATCTTGATCTCGATGAGACCATAGCTGCCATCTCGCAAATGGACGATGGCATCACATTCCAAACCCTCCGAATCACGGTAGTGATAAACTTCTCCAAGAAGCCCTGAAGCATAGGTACGGAGGTCGCGCACGGCCAGTCCTTCAAAATGAAGACCGAAAGTATTGAAATCCGAAAGCAGGTCTCCTGGGCCAATGCCCAGCGCGGCGGTACCAATGGACGGATCGGAGTAGTATCTGGTATTAGTAGTACGGATGGCAGTCTTGGACCGGAGGTTCGGATTCCAGGCTTGAGATTCCTCAATCACGAAGAGTTTCCGGAGCGCATTAATATAACGTGAGTTCGGCGAATTATAACTAAAAGAGAGACAATTGAATAAGTC
>ERZ808242.915-NODE-915-length-18966-cov-4.074084_pt1 | contig 18966 bp, 20 predicted proteins | sample MGYA00521244_ERZ808242 | MGnify/ENA primary metagenome ERZ808242 (study PRJEB31516, sample SAMN03275573) | gut metagenome | biome: mammalia-associated habitat; material: feces | host: Papio cynocephalus | place: Kenya | collected 2012-07-27 ... | reverse complement strand
TTATTTGAAAACTTTGAAAACGGAAGATTTGAGGGATATACGCCCAATTATTCAAAGGTTTATGTTAAAACATCGGAAAATCTTCACGGAACAATCAGAAATGTTAAAATAACCGCCGCTTTCGATAATTACTGCGAGGGCGAGTTAGTATGATAAAACTCCCGTTCGGAACTTCTTCCGAACGGGAGTTATTTTTTAATCTTCTGTAAGCAGTAATTGCTCTTTAAGTGCGCCTATCAGGTCGGCATATTCTCTGCCGTTTGCTGCAACATAACTTAATGATTTTATAATATAGTCTTTATTTACTGTTTTTATACGGTTTATCGCGGCAACCTTTGTTTTAATATCGCATTGTGATCTTAGTAAAATTTTAGTGCATCTTTCTACCAAATCGCCGTTATCGGTTACGAGCTTTTCACCCGATATTTTAATAACAACCTTATCTTTGACAGTTGCAGATAAAAAAACAGTCAAAGTATTTTCCGAATAAGAGCACTCAGTTTCAACCGCTTTATCATTTATAAACGCTTTAACCGTTGCCTTTTCTGAAAAGCCTCTAAAGAGAACCTTATAATTTCTTTTTTCCGGCAAGAGGGATAAATCACCGAGTGAAGGATGAATAATGAATTCGGGAGAATTGCTCCATTTTAGCTCAAATTCGGTTTGGGCAAAACAGCCGTTTTCGAATTCATTGCCGTCTCCACCGTCCTCATAAAGGCAGAAGCTATTGCTTTTAAGCGGAAAAACAATAATATCAAGACTTGAGTCATTTGAAAGCTTATAAGAATTATTCATCGGAATAATTGCTCCTGCTTTTGCAAAAACGGGATACTCGGATTTTTTTCTGTAAACCTTTAATTTGCGCGGTTTTAAGCTCCTGTAATGTGTTCCTTTAAAGAAATCAAAATAGTCTCCCTCGGGAAACCACACTTCTGTTTTTCCGAGCTCTGTTATACTGTTATCAGGGGATGTTATGGGCGCAACCATCAGCGAATCGCCGAACATATACTGATTTTTGCACTCATAAGCGCCTGAATTTTTCGGGTAATCATAATACATAGGTGAAATAAGGGGCAAGCCTGACTTATGCGTCTTATAGTTCATTGTGTAGATATAAGGAAAAAGCCTGTGGCGAAGTCTTAAATAGCTTTTTATTATCTCTTCGGTTTCGCCCTTAAAGCACCAAGGCTCTTTTCTTATAAAATCGTTGCATGTGCTGTGCAGGCGGTTTATAGGAGAAAATACTCCGAACTGAGTCCACCTGATCATAAGATTATCGTCACGGTAGCCGTCGGTGTGGCCGCCTATATCATGACTCCACCAAGAGTAGCCGATATTTGAAGCAGTAGAAGTGAAATAAGGCTGAAAATCAAGCGACTCCCATGTAACAAAGGTATCTCCCGAAAATCCGACAGGGTATCTCTGACTTCCCGGCCCCGAAAATCTCGAAAAGAACATCGGTCTTTTTCCGTTTCTTTTAATATCGGCAATATGTAAGTGATTAAGCATCCAAAGAGGATCTAAAACCTCACGCTCATCCTTAAACTTTCCGTCCTTATTTTCCTTGTGAATCCACCAATAGGATGTTCCCTGCTGCCAATCCATCCACCAGAAATCAACGCCGTCCTCCTCGTAAGGATGATGCAGAACATCGAAATAATTTTCCATAAATTTTTCGGAAAGAATATCAAAATAAACTCTTTTTCCGCTCTTAGGGTCAACTCCGCACTTTAGCGCCATTTCCTTATACATTTCCTCATAGCTGCAGACTCCGCCTGCAGGGTGAAGATTTAAAGAGGTTTTAAGTCCGTGTTCCTTTAAAAACTTTAAAAACGCCTTATAGTCGGGGAAAAGCTCCTTATTCCAAGTATATCCCGTCCAGCCCGAATAGGAATCCGGGAAAAGCGGGTCATGGTCCTTTTTATTTTCCGGAATATCAGTCAAATGCCAATCCATATCTATAACGCCTACAGAAAACGGAACATTTTCCTTTTCAAAGCGTAAAACCAGATTTTCATATTCTTCCTGAGTGTAAGCATAATATCTGCTCCACCAGTTACCGAGCGCAAAAGCCGGAAGCATAGGCGGAAAGCCTGTAAGCTTATAATAATCCTTTATAGCCTTTTTATATTCAAAGCCGTAACCGAAAAAGTACAAATCAAGAGTGTTTTTATGTCTTGTTTCAACCCACCCGTTTTCATTTAAAAGCATTCTGTCGGAATCGTCAAGCACGGAAAAGCCGTTTCTTGATATTATTCCTCTTTCAAGCTCAATGGCACCGTCCGCCCCGTCAAGCGTTTTTGCGGTACCGCCGAGGTCTTCAAAATAATCTCCGAAGCACCACTCGCTTGCAGGCTCGGTTTTAAGCCTGATTTTTAAAGTGTCATTTCTAAACGGCTCATTGACATTATAGCGAAGAACTAAATTATCGGTTTCTAAGGTAAGAATACCGTTGTCCTCATAATGAGAAAAAATATTTTTCTCAAAGTTTCTGAAAAATACCGTTTGGCTTGCTCTATCTTCAAATATTCCGTCCGAAGAATATTCGAGCCTTAAAAGCTGAGGTGTCAGTACCGTAAATCTGAATTTATCTCCCGAAACCGTATTTTCCTTTAAAGCCTCAGGAGCTGTGAAATATACAAATCTTTTTTTATCGCTCATAGCCAAAGCCTCCTTTATGCTTTTATTATATTATTTGTTTTTTATTTTAACAAGCAACAATTTTAATATATTTTAACACTATTTTAAGATTAAAGCATTTTCTTGCAACTGCCAAGCCCTAATAGTCATATTCTTTAACAAGGGGCGGTGATAACTATTTTTATTTTTGATATTTTTTTAAAGCTTGCAAGCAGTCTTTATTATATTGCTTTGCATGTTTCGGGAGCAGGGGCGTTTCCGCCGACGCTTTCCGCAAAAAAGGAAGAGGAGCTTATTAAGCGATACAGAGAAACCGGCGATGAAGACGCAAAAAACAAGCTTATCGAGCATAACTTAAGGCTTGTTGCGCACATAGTTAAAAAATACTATTCTACCGGCTGCGATCAGGACGATTTAATTTCCATAGGAACAATAGGGCTTATAAAAGCGGTTACAACCTTTAATCCCGAAAAAGGGATAAAGCTTGCTACCTATTCCGCGAGATGTATTGAAAATGAAATTTTAATGTATTTCAGAAATATCCGCAAAACCTCGCAGGATGTTTACATAAGCGACCCTATAGATACCGACCGCGACGGCAATTCGCTTTCTCTGATAGATGTAATTGCAGACACAGTTGATATCGAAGAAATGACCGATACAAAACTAAAGCTTGAGCATTTAAGCAAAATTATCGACAAGACCTTAGACGACAGAGAGCTTGAAATAATAAGATACCGCTACGGACTTAACGGCTATGATGAGCTTACGCAAAAGGAAATTGCCAAAAAGCTGAATATTTCGAGGAGCTATGTTTCAAGGATTGAAAAAGCGGCTCTTGAAAAGCTTAAAAAAAGATTTTAAAAAGACAAAAATTCCGTTTTTCATAAACAGAAAAGCGGAATTTTTAATCAACCTTGTTTTTTTATAATCTCAGGTTTTTTATTATCAACGGTTTCTTTTGTGATAATAATTTTTTCGATATCCTCATCGGACGGAGTTTCAAACATAATATCCTGTAAAATATTTTCGATAATAGACCTTAAACCTCTTGCGCCCGTTTTGCGCTCAACGGTTAAATCGGCGATTTTTTCAAGGGCCGCTTTTTCGAATTCAAGAATTACCCCGTCCATTGCAAAAAGCGCCTGATACTGCTTGATAATAGAGTTTTTAGGCTCTGTCATGATTTTAACAAGCGTTTCCTTATCCATTCCCTTAAGGGTTGCAATAACGGGAAGTCTTCCGACGAGCTCGGGAATCATACCGAATTTAACAAGATCCTGATGAGTTGCGGTTTCGCAAAGCGCCTGCGCCTCAATGCTTTTCGGCGATTTAACATCGGCGCCGAAGCCTAAGCTGCTGCCGCCTATTCTTCTTTCGATAACCTTTTCTATTCCGTCAAACGCGCCTGCGCAGATAAAAAGAATATTCGTTGTATCAATCTGAATAAATTCCTGCTGAGGGTGCTTTCTTCCGCCCTGAGGGGGAACATTTGAAACGGTTCCTTCAAGGATTTTAAGAAGCGCCTGCTGAACTCCCTCGCCCGAAACATCTCGGGTTATAGAGGCATTTTCGGATTTTCTTGCTATTTTGTCAATTTCATCGACATAAATAATTCCGTGCTCGGCTTTTTCTATATCATAATCCGCCGCCTGAATAAGGCGAAGAAGAATATTTTCGACATCTTCGCCGACATAGCCTGCTTCGGTTAAAGTTGTTGCGTCGGTAATTGCAATCGGAACATCAAGGGTCTTTGCAAGGGTCTGGGCAAGAAGAGTTTTGCCGACGCCCGTAGGTCCAAGCATTAAAACATTGCTCTTAGCAAGCTCAACGCCCTCTTCCCTGTTATCCCTGATACGCTTATAATGATTATAAACGGCAACCGAAAGAATTTTCTTAGCCTCGTCCTGTCCGATGACATATTCATCGAGCTTTGCTTTAATTTCTTTCGGCTTTAAAAGGGGCTTTTCTTCTTTTTCTTTATTTTTGCCCGAATTCTTAGCTGCGACCTCATCATCCTCAAAAAGCAAGGAATTGCAGAAGTTTATACAGTTGTCGCAGATATAAACTCCGGGACCCTCAATGAGCCTTGAAACCTCGTCCTGAGTTTTGCCGCAGAAAGAGCAGCGAATTTCTTTATTATTGTCCTTAGGCATTAAATGCTCCTTACTTAAAACCGGAAAATACGCAATATGCGGACTTTCCGGTTCTTTTAAAAATTATCTTTTTGTTATAACCTTATCAATAAGACCGTAATCAGCGGCTTCCTTGGCAGTCATAAAATTATCGCGCTCGGTGTCCTGCTCAATAACGCTGAGCGGCTTTCCTGTTTCTGCGGCGAGAATTTCGTTTATAGTGCTTCTGATGTGCTTAATATGATTTGCATGGATAAGAATATCCGTTGCCTGACCCTCTGCGGAGCCTAAGGGCTGATGAATCATTATTTCGCTGTTCGGAAGCGCGAAGCGCTTACCCTTAGCGCCTGCGGCAAGAAGGAACGCGCCCATGCTTGCTGCCATTCCGAGGCAGATTGTGCTGACATCGCACTTGATATACTGCATTGTATCATAAATTGCCATACCTGCAGATACCGAGCCTCCCGGGCTGTTGATATAAAAGCTTATATCCTTTTCGGGATCCTGTCCCTCAAGATAAAGCATTTGTGCTATAACAACGCTTGCAGAATTATTATCCACCTGATCGTTAAGCATGATAATTCTGTCATTGAGCAGACGGGAGAAAATATCATAAGACCTTTCTCCGCGGCTGGTCTGTTCTACAACATAAGGTACTAAACTCATAAATCTAACCTCCTATACGTATTAGTATGAGCAAGCTTAAAAAATTATAATCAATTATTTATCTTCTTTTGCTTCTGTTTCTTTTGAAGCGGTCTTTTTAGCGGCTGTTTTCTTAGCCGGAGCTTTCTTTGCAGGAGCCTTTTTAGCCGGAGTTTCAGCCTTAGCCTCAACCTCGGTTATCTCAGCGCTGTTTTTAACAAGGTCAATAGCCTTATTAGCGCAGATATCCTTTTCAAGCTCGCTTGCGGGAATAGCGGCTTTAACCTTATCGACATCTATTCCGTAGCCCTCAGCTAACTTCTTGTACTCTTCTTCTAAGTCCTTCTCGTCAGCCTTAAGATTTTCAAGCTCTGCAATCTTATCGAGAGCAAGGCGGTATTTAACCTGCATTTCAGCCTGCGGACGGAAGCTCTTCTTGAAATCGTCAATAGTGCTGTTGGTATATTTAAGATATGTTTCAAGGTTCATTCCCTGAGACTGGAGACGGTAAGCAAATTCCTCAACCGACTGATTAAGGCGGTTTTCAAACATTGCTTCGGGGATATCTCCCTCAATTCCGTCAACAATCTGCTGAACAAGCTCATTTTCAACAGCTTCTTCAGCCGCTTTTTTCTTTCTTTCAAGAGCCTTTTTCTTTAAATCTGCCTTAAGGTCCTTCAAGGTGTCGAATTCGCTGACATCCTTAGCAAACTCATCATCAATAGCGGGAAACTCTTTGATTTTGATTTCATGAAGCTTAACCTTAAATACCGCAGGCTTACCGGCAAGCTCTTTAGCACCGTATTCCTCAGGGAAGGTAACATTAACATCGAACTCATCACCGATATTCTTACCGATAATCTGATCCTCAAATCCGGGGATAAACTGACCCGAACCGAGCTCTAAGGAATGACCCTCTGCCTTTCCGCCGTCGAATGCTTTTCCGTCTGTAAAGCCTTCAAAGTCGATTACAACGGTATCGCCCTTTTTAGCGGCTCTGTCTTCAACGGAAACCATGCGTGAATTTCTTTCGGCCATAGCGTTAAGCTCGCTGTTTACCTCAGCGGCATCAACCTTAACGGCAACCTTTTCCGCTTTAAGTCCCTTATATTCCTTAAGGGTGATTTCAGGATATGTTGTAAGGCTTACCTTGAAATCTACACCGTCATCCTTAGAAATTGAAACAAGGTCGAAATCCATTTTATCGTCAATAACCTTAAGACCCGACTCTTTTATTGCGTCCTCAACGGCATCATTGTAAAGAAGATTTAAAGCGTCCTCAAAAAATACTTCGGTGCCGTAATAAGTTTCTATCATATGTAAAGGAGCTTTTCCTTTTCTGAAACCGGGGACATTTATTTTCTTTCCGTTTCTGCGGTAAGCCTCCTTTATAGCTTCTTTGAACTTATCACCGTCAATAGTGATTTCAAGCTGATACCTGTTGGTATCAATTTTTTTAGTCTCTTTTAAACTCATTTTCTATACCTCCGCATAAATTGCATTTCATTATACCACAAATAAAATCTTTTTTCCACTATTATTTGCTAAATTTTTAATTTTTTTACTAAAATAGGCGTGAAATCGTTACAGTCGCAGGAAAGAAGGTTGAATTCTATGCCCTCGCACTCCTTTAAACAGCTGTTAAAGCCTGCTCCGTGAATATGTCCGTAATAAATTTCCTTTATATTAAACTCTTTTAAAATTTTGATTATTTCTTCCGACCTGAATTCTCCGTAAGCAGGAGGATAGTGAAGAAATACTACAGGCTTTAAATTTTTGTCTTTGGCTTCAAGCAGAGAGCTTTTAAGCCTTCCGCATTCCCTGTCCGTCACTTTTTTATTATGAGTTCCCGTGCCGTCATAAAGCCAGCCGCGCGTTCCGCAAACGGCATATTCCCCTACTTCTGCGCAATTATTATGAACTATATTTAAAGTATCAAATCCGTTTTCCTTAAAAAATGAATTTATTTTACTCGCGGTTGACCACCAAAAATCATGATTTCCCTTTATAAGCAGCTTTTTCCCAGGCAAAGAATTTAAAAATTCAAGGTCTTTTTTCGACTCTTCAAGGCTGCTTCCCCACGAAATATCGCCGGCTATGACAACAGTATCATCGTCCGTTACAAGTCTTGTCCAATTATTTTTAATTCTCTGCGTATAATCCTGCCAACCCTTGAATATTTCCATTGATTTATCGGTATTAAGGGATAAATGCAGATCAGAGGTAGCAAATAAATTCATTTTTTCACCTGCCTTACATAATTTAATGATTGATGTCAATAATAATAAAGGCGTTAAGCCGGAAAGGATGATTTTAATGTCAGATTGCAAAACCGAAAATTGTATCCATTGTTCAGTACAAAACTGTGTTCATCACACCGAAAACGATTCATGTAAGGCCGGTATGATAAAAATCGGCAACTGCACTGCTAATTGCTGCAGCGAAACCTGCTGCGACACCTTTGCAGCAAGACAGTAATTCTAAAAAAAATATCCGGCTCTTAAATCACAAGAGCCGGATAGAAAAGAACATTACATAAGACAATTATAAACCGCTTTATCAAGCTCATCCTTATTATAAACTTCTTTAAATCTAACTTCGGCGTTTTTAAGATTTTCTATAGGCGAAGGAATCTGAGTGTTTGAAACAGCCTTTAACAATTCGATATTTTCGAATTCGTTTTCCTTAGGCTTTTCGCCGAGAGCAGAAAGCACGCTTCTTGTAAACTTATACGGAGAAGCCGTAGAAGCTATAACTGCGGGAATGTTATCATTTGTTTTATTAAGATACTTTTTATAAACATTGACAGCTACCGCCGTATGAGTATCAATAAGATAACCGTATTCCTTAAAGACAGAGGAAATTGTTTCAAAGGTTTCCTCGTCTGTACAGAAATCGGCAAAGAAAAGCTTGTTTAGTTTTTCCCTGACAGCGCCGCAAACCTCATATTTTCCGTTTTCAGAAAGGCTTTTTTGAAGAGAAGCTACATATTCGTCATCCTTTTCGCAAAGGTCGAATAAAAGTCTTTCAAGATTGCTTGAAATAAGAATATCCATTGACGGAGAGCAGGTGGTGAAAAATTTCCTGTTGCGGTCATAAACTCCCGAATTGATAAAATCGGTAAGAACATTATTTGAATTAGACGCGCAGATAAGCTTATTTATCGGCACTCCCATTTTCTTTGCATAATAGGCTGCTAAAATATTTCCGAAATTTCCCGTAGGAACGGTTACATTAAAGCCGTTGCTTAAATCGGCGTTTTCATTCAAAAGGTCAATATAAGCCGAAACATAATAAACTATCTGAGGCGCAAGTCTTCCCCAGTTAATCGAATTTGCCGAAGAAAACTTCATATTTTTCTCTTTGAGCTTTTCTATTATGCTTTCGTCGGTAAAAATCTTCTTAACTGCCGACTGAGCGTCGTCAAAATTGCCGCGGATAGCGCAGACATGTACATTATTTCCATTTTGAGAAACCATTTGCAGCTTTTGCATTGCGCTGACTCCGTCTTCGGGGTAAAATACGATAATTTCAGTATTTTCAACATCCTTAAAGCCCTCCAGCGCTGCTTTTCCAGTATCTCCCGAGGTTGCTACCAAAATTACGGTTTTAACGCCGCCGGAAACCTTTTTCGCGGAAACCGTCATAAGATAAGGAAGAAGCTGTAAAGCAAGGTCTTTAAATGCGCAGGTCGGTCCGTGCCAAAGCTCTAAAATATGAGTTTTATCTCCGAGCTTTGCCATGGGTGCCGGACAATCGTCGTCAAATGTGTTTTTATATGCTCCGTTTAAGCATTTTTCAAGCTCCGAATCTGTAAAATCGGTAAGGAATTTTGAAAGTACCGCCTTAGCTCTGCCGATATAATCAAGCTTTTTTAAAGCTTCAAAATCCTCGGCTGAAAGCGCCGGAATTTCTTCGGGCACAAAAAGTCCGCCCTCGGTGCTAATTCCGTTTGCAATGGCAAAAGCCGAAGAAACCTTTAAATTTTTATTCCTTGTACTTATGTAATCCATTTTCTTCTCCCTTTGGTTTTTAAATTTCAGGCTTTAAGATTTTTAAAATAATTATAAGCATTATTATAAAAAATTCCGTCAAGTGTGTTTTTATCTATACCCTTATTTAAAAGATATTCATAAAGCTTTAAAGTGTCTTTTGAACTCTTTAAATCGTCTGACATATCGGCTCCGTCAAAATCAGAGCCTATAGCAAGGTTATTTTTAAATCCCATATCAAGAATATTATACACATTCCTGTATATATTTTCAAATACATTTTTTCCGCCTGTAAATTCCGGATAAAAGCAAATTCCAAAAATGCCGCCCTTTTCAAAAAGCAGTCTTATCTGCTCTAAAGTAAAATTTCTTCGGTTCGGGCAGATTTCTTTTAAGCAGGCATGAGTGATTATAGGATAATCGCTTGAATATAAAGCGTCATAAAAGCTTTCGTCATTGCTGTGCGAAAGGTCGCAGGCAATTTTTAATTCATTCATGATTTTAACCGTTTCTCTGCCGAAATCAGTAAGCCCTCCGTCCGCTTTGCAACCCGAGGCGATTTTGTTTTTCCCGTTCCAAGTAAGAGTAATGTATTCTATATTATCGGATTTTAATTTATATAACAAATCATTGTTTTCAATTGCGGCTCCGCCCTCTAAGGCAAAATGAACCTCGGGCTTTTTTTCACAGCATTTTATTTTTTTTAAAAAAGAAGAGTAAATTTTATCATACATTTTAAAGGGCTCGGTCTCATCGTCTTTTATCCAGACGGCATAAAACTGCTCCCATTTTTCAAAACAATCGGTCTGATTTATTCCCGCGGATAACATTTTGCTGTCAGGCTTTAAATTTTCAGTAAAGCACCTGTAGGGCGTATCGGAATGAAGGTCAAACAGTTTCATAATTATCACTCGCTTAGTGTGACAGGACTTGAACCTGCCGCGGTTTCGCTCGCCGCCTTTTAGATTGCGGCTTTGCGTTCATTTTTGCAAGGCGCCAGCCTTGCTATGACGACAAGCCGAAAAATGCCGAAATTACTCTGTTTCAGGCGAGTTCGAACTTGTCAGCTTTGCTTAAAAAGCAGATTTTAAATATTTAAGCTTCCATTCATATTTACCGTCTCTGCCTTCACAGTATGTTACCTCTGCGACATCAATTCTCGGCTGAGAATCGGTATTCAGTCTTTTGGTAAACATAACAGCTTCATTTTTAATAAGGCGCATTTTCTTTTCGTCAACCGCTTCAAGTCCGCTGAGCATTGCGTCCTCTTTCCGTGTTTTTACTTCAACGAAAACTATATTTTCTTTTGTTTCGGCGATTATATCGACCTCGCCGAATCTGTCGCGCCAGTTTCTTTTTAAAATTATATAGCCCTTGGATTTTAAATATTTTGCAACTCTTTCTTCTCCGAGCTTGCCGAGAAGCTTTGCATTTTCATTTTTATAAGACATTTTTCAAAAAAGACCTGCGATGTATTTCACAAATTCCGAATTTTTCAATAGCTTCGTAATGAGCTTTTGTTCCGTAGCCCTTATGTGCGGCAAAGCCGTACTCGGGGTATTTTTTATCATATTCAAGCATAAGCCTGTCTCTTGAAACCTTTGCAAGAACAGAAGCCGCTGCTACAGAATATGATTTTAAATCTCCTTTTATAATCGTTTCGCAAAAAACAGGTGCGTTTAAAGGTGCTCTGTTTCCGTCAATCAAAGCGATATCAGGCTTTACCTTAAGCCCCTCAACCGCTCGGTTCATTGCAAGATATGTAGCATTTAAAATATTGAAATTTTCAATTTCCTCAACGCTTGCAAATGCAATACTGTATGCAATCGCCTTTTGCATTATTACAGGAAACAGCGCTTCCCTCTTTTTTTCACTTAGCTTTTTTGAATCATTAAGCCCGTCTATAACACAGCTTTCGGGAAGAATTACCGCCGCCGCGCAAACGGGTCCCGCAAGAGGTCCTCTGCCTGCCTCGTCAACACCGCAGACTATATTATATCCTCTGTTTTTTGCATCCGTTTCATAAGAAAAATCAGGCATCTGAATTTATCCTTTCAAGGGTTACGACGCCTATTTTAAGATTTCTGTATTCTTCAAGAAGCATATTCGCCGCGCGCTCGGTATCAACCTCGCCGCCCCTAATCATCATTCCCCGTTTTTTGCCTACGGTACAAAGCATATCATAAGAATCCTCATTAAAATCCGTTAGCTTATATCTGTTTTCAAGCAAAGCGGGATAATCTTTAGAAAGGATTTCAAGAAGCTTCATCGCAAGGTATTCGGTATCGGTTATTCTGTCCGTAATAGCGCCTGTAATTGCTAAATGCTCGCCTACGGTGTTATCCTCAAATTTAGGCCATAAAACCCCCGGAGTGTCAAGAAGCTCAAGACCCGAATCGACCTTAAACCACTGATTCATCCGTGTTACCCCCGGTCGGTTTTCCACTTTAGCCTTTGAGCCCTTTGTAAGCTTATTTATGAAAGAGGATTTTCCGACATTCGGAATTCCGACAACCATAATTCTGAGCGCTTTGCCTGCCATGCCTTTTTCTTTGTTCTTCTCTGTTTTTTCCGCCAAAAGGTCATATATACTGCTTTTAAACTCATTTATTCCCTTGCCGTTTTTACAGTCGGCGGCAACGGCGGCAATTCCGCTTTTTTTATAGAACCTTATCCATTTCAAGGTTTCTTCTTTGTCAGCCATATCGCATTTATTAAGAATTATGATATGCGGTTTATCGCCTATCAGCTCGGCAATATCCGGATTTCTGCTGCTTATCGGAATGCGTGCGTCAACAATTTCAGCTACTGCGTCAACCATTTTAAGCTGTTCCGATATTTTGCGCTTTGTTTTTGCCATGTGACCGGGGAACCAATTTATATTGTTATTAGTTCCGTTAATTTCCGCCATTTTATTTCTCCCGTTTTAAAAATCAACTATATGTACTTTATTTCCGTTTTCCTTAATAATATTTATCAAATCTTCGGTTTTGAGCCAAACCGTCGCAGTATTATCGTTAGGATGAACGCCTATTATGCTTTTTCCCTTAAAAAAGTCGCTGTCAATATAAAACTCAACTATTAAATCCTTATCGTTTAACAGACCGAGCGGTGAAATAGAGCCCGCTTTAAGACCTAAAATTTCATTGAGGTCGCTTTCTGAGGCAAAGGTAAGCGGTCTGGTTCCGTTTTCTTTTCTGAACCTTTTTAAATCCGCTCTTTTGCTTCCTATAACAGTTATTAAATAATAATTGTTCTTTTTATCGTCGCGCATAAAGAGATTTTTCGCGTCATACTCAGGATACGGAATTTCAACCTCTGACAGCTCTTCCATATTAAATACAGCTTTATGCTCGGTTATTTCAAACTCTGTATTTTTATTTTTTAAAAAATCGTAAACTTCCTGCTTTGTCACCCGAAAAATCTCCTGTCAGCCGAGCTTTCCGAATTTACTGAAAGGATAAATTCTTACAATAACTCTGCCTAAAATATATCTTGTATCAACCATTCCCTCATTGCCTATCCTTGCGGATCTGCTGTCTAAAGAATCGTTACGGTTGTCTCCGAGGACGAATACACACCCCTCGTCAACTACCAGCGGAAATGTTACGCCGTCATCATATTTAAGGTTAGTCGGCGTTTTGGTATATGGCTCGTCAAGCGCCTTTCCGTCAACATAAACTATTCCTTTTTCAAAGTCGATATCCACCGTTTGTCCTGCAGTTGCAATAATGCGCTTGATTATCGGTTTATCGCTTTCGTCCTTATCCTTGACATCATTATCGGCGTTCCTTGAAATAACCACTACATCGCCGAATTTAGGCGTGTAAAAAACATTTGAAATCATGACCTTCTCATTGGTATGAAGAGTGTTCTGCATAGAGGGTCCGTCAATAGTGGCAATTCTGAAAACAAATGTAAAAAGCAGAACGACAAGAATCATAGCGGAAACTATGACCTCAAGCCATTCGAATATTTCATTTTTTAAAGAAAATTTTTCGCTTTTATTTTCCTTTTCTTCAATTGCCTCGTGTTTGCTTTCCAAGAGAAAACCTCCTTTAAAAAAATAAGGGGAAAACAGCTTACCGCCGCAATCCCCCAACTTTAAAAAGTCAATATTACTTTTTTAACCGATAAGCTCTTTAACCTTAGCAGCCTTACCGACTCTGTCACGCAGATAATAAAGCTTAGCACGGCGAACGCGGCCTTTTCTTACAAGCTCAACCTTATCAACGATAGGTGAATGAACGGGGAAAACACGCTCTACGCCTACACCGTATGACAAGCGGCGAACTGTAAAGGTTTCTGCGATTCCGCTGTTATTCTTAGCGATAACGGTTCCTTCGAAAACCTGAATACGCTCTTTCTCGCCTTCCTTGATCTTAACATGAACCTTAACGGTGCTTCCGATGATGATTTCCGGAGCGTTTTCCTTAAGCATGCTCTGAGTTAATTCTTTTACTGCATCCATTTATAATTTCCTCCCTGACTTTTTTCAGGCGTTCATGCCTTATAACAGAGGACCGCCCGCTTCAATGTCGATAAAATTTGTCGGCACTAAACCCACCTTTGGGAAAAGGTGAAATAAAATGCTAAAATATAATAACACAAACGGTTAAAAAAATCAAGTATTTTTTCAAAATTTCCTTTTAAATAAGGGGTTTTATTTAAAAAACCGCTTTTTAAGCTAAATTAAGTATTGACAAAACACCCTTTTAAGTGTGATAATATAATAAAATAATTATATTTTGGAGTTTTATCGAATGCGTGTAATAACAGGTAAAGCAAGAGGAACAAGACTTGTTACCGTTTCGGGAAACGACATTGTCAGACCTACCGGCGAAAAGGCAAAGGAAGGGATTTTCAGCTCCATTCAGTTTGATATTGAGGGCAGAAGAATTCTTGATTTATTTGCGGGAAGCGGTCAGTTAGGAATCGAAGCTTTAAGCAGAGGCGCCGAAAACGCGGTTTTTGTCGATATATCGGATATATCTCTTAAGGCTGTAAGAGAAAACCTTAATAAAACAGGTCTTAATGCTTTTGCCGAGGTAATAAAAGCGGACTACTCCTCTTATCTTTTAACCTCTTCAAAAAAGTTTGACATAGCTTTTTTGGACCCTCCGTATAATTCCGGCGTTTTATCCGACGCGCTGATTAAAACCGCAAATGTTATGAGCGATTTCGGAATTATAATTTGCGAGCATCCAAGCGAAACCGTTTTGCCCGATACGGCTTTAGACTTTAAAGCGGTTAAGAAATACAAATACGGTAAAATACATGTCACGATTTATAAAAAGGAGCAGTCACTTTGAAAGAAAGAATAGCGATTTGCCCCGGAAGCTTTGACCCGATTACAATAGGCCATCTTGACATTATAACAAGAGCAAGCAAGATGTTTGACAGGCTGATAGTTGTAGTTATGACAAACATGAATAAAAACTGCGCATTTTCAAAGGAAGAGCGCAAGGATATGATTTTAAAAGCCGTAAGCTCGATTGAAAATGTCGAGGTCGATTTTTATGACGGACTTCTTGCTGACTATTGCAGGCAAAAAAATGCCTGCGCTATAATCAAGGGATTGCGGGCAATGTCGGATTTCGAATATGAATTCCAGATGGCGCTTACAAATAAAAAGCTCAATCCGGATATAGAAACACTTTTCCTTACCACAAGAGCCGAAAACATGTATTTAAGCTCAAGCATGGTAAGACAGATAGCAAGTATGGGCGGTGATATTTCGGGATTTGTTCCGAAAGAAATTCACGGCGATATTGTTAAAAGACTTTCAAAAATATAATCAGCGGTAAATTTCCGCAAAAAGCAAAGGAGAATTATTATGACACTTGATGAATTATTAGAGCAGTTTGACGAGGTTTTGGACAGCGGTATAAAAATACCCGGAAAGAAAACGGTTGTTGATATCGAAAAGCTCCGTGCTGTTGTGGACGATATAAGACTCAATATCCCGAGCGAAATCAAGCAGGCAAGAGGAATTGTTGCCGACCGTGCCGACATAATAACAAATGCCAAGCATGAGGCGGACAATATAATAAGAAGCGCCGAGGAGCGCGCAAAGGCCGCCGTTGCTCAGGAAGCAATTGTTAAAATGGCTCAGGAAAAGGCCGCTGAAATCATCGCTCACGCTCAGACAAAGAGCCGTGAAATGAGAAAGGCCGCTCAGGAATTTGTAGACGACCTTATGTGCCGTGCTGACGAAGAGCTTACCGCAAACTTAGGCGAGATAAGAAAAACCCGCGCCGCATTAAGACAGCAGGTTCCCACCGCAAATACTCAGCAGAACAACAATCAGTAATTTAAAGCAAATTTTAAGAGAGTGTCGATTTTTCGACACTCTCTTTTCAGTTTAATAAATATATGCCCATATTAAGATATCCTGCTATAATAAGCCAGATAATATAAGGAATTTGCAAAAGCCCCGCAGGCTTTGAAATTTTATAAAATCTTACAGTCATCATAATAACCGTTACAAGCATAGCAATCAAAATAAAGAATGCCGCAAGGAAAAGCTTCATTTTAAAGAACACGGGCGACCAAATAAAATTCAAAAAAAGCTGAACCGCAAAAACATTTGTTGCCGATTTTACAGAATAATCGTCTGCATTCGAGCTTCTGACAAGATAGAGCGAAATTCCCATTAAGATATAAAGCACCGTCCACATAAGCGGAAAAAGCCAGCTCGGAGGAGCGAGCGGCGGCTGATTTACAGTTCCGTAAATCTTGATGTCGGAGCCTACTATTAAGGTTGACAGTCCCCCTGCTATCAGCGGAATTAAAATACATATCAGCAATTTTTTTAAATTTATTTTTAAAACCATTAAACTATCACCGATACTATTTTATGTAGCTTAAAGCGTTTTTATTATTTATCGGTGAAATATTTAATTCTTTTAATAATTTAACAGCGTCTTTTTCAGTTTTAATATCGGTAATTTCTTCGCATTCATGTGCGTCAATGCCCAAAACTACATCATTTCCCGCTTGTGCGGCAATTTCAAAAAATTCACGGCACGGATATTTATTTTTAATTCTCATTCCGTGAAGATTGAATTCAAGAGGAATATTAAGCTCTTTTGCCGCCATACAAAGCTTTTCAGCCGACTTTTTATATACAGTGCTTTTCCTGTCTGTAAAGTTTATCAGATCTGGATGAGCAATATAAGTGAATTTTCCTGTTTTAATTCCCTCAATAACCTGAGAAATATATTTTTCCAAAACCCTTTTGTCGCTCGTCGGCGCTCCGCTGTAAATGCCGTCATACTCATTATTCGTAAAATGCTGACCCAAAATCAGATAATCATATCTATAACCCTCAAGGCTTTTAAGAAATGAGTCAAAAAGCTCAGGATAGTATTCCGTTTCAAAGCCTATGAGAATTTCAATTTTATCCTTATATTTTTCCTTTAAGCCGTTTAAAGTGTCAAAATAAATATCCAAATCTTCAGGCTTTAATCTAAAACCGCTCTTATAACCGTTAGGAAATATATAAGGCGCATGCTCTGAAAAGCCAAGCTGCTTTATTCCCCTTTTAATTGCTTCTTTAACATATTCCTCAGGTGTTCCCGAAGCATGTCCGCAAAGATAAGTATGAGTATGAAGATTAAATTTCATAATAATCACCTGAAAAAAGGCCGCGGAAAATTCCGCAGCCTTTAAATTTTATGCTTTTATCAGATTTCAGCGAAATACTTGATTGTACGAACCATCTGGCTTGTATAGCTGTTCTCGTTATCATACCAAGAAACAACCTGTACCTGATAGGTATCGTCATCAATCTTTGTAACCATTGTCTGAGTAGCGTCGAAGAGAGAACCGTAAGTGATTCCGATAATATCGGAAGATACGAGCGGCTCCTCGGTGTAACCGAAGGAAGCGCTTGAAGCAGCCTTCATAGCGGCATTGATGCCTTCAACAGTTACATCCTTGCCCTTAACAACAGCAACAAGAATGGTTGTAGAACCGGTAGGAACCGGAACACGCTGAGCAGAGCCGATAAGCTTACCGTTAAGCTCAGGAATTACAAGACCGATAGCCTTAGCAGCGCCTGTTGAGTTAGGAACGATGTTAACGGCAGCGGCACGGGCACGGCGGAGATCGCCTTTTCTGTGAGGACCGTCAAGAACCATCTGGTCGCCTGTGAAAGCATGAACAGTGGTCATGATACCGCTTACTATGGGAGCATACTTGTTAAGAGTATCTGCCATAGGAGCGAGGCAGTTTGTTGTGCAGGATGCAGCGGAAATAATCTTGTCATCCTTAGTAAGAGTCTTTTCGTTTACGCTGTAAACGATAGTGGGAAGATCCTTACCGGCAGGAGCAGAAATAACAACCTTCTTAGCGCCTGCGTCAATATGAGCCTGAGCCTTGTCCTTTGAGGTGTAGAAGCCGGTGCACTCTAAAACAACGTCAACACCGATTTCGCCCCAAGGAAGGTCAGCAGCGTTCTTCTCTGCATAAATCTTGATAGTCTTACCGTCAACGGTAATGCTGTCCTCACCTGCAACTACGGTATCAGCAAGAGCATATCTGCCCTGAGCGGAATCGTACTTAAGAAGATGAGCGAGCATTGCAGGGCTTGTAAGATCGTTGATAGCAACAACCTCATAGCCTTCTGCACCGAACATCTGACGGAAAGCCAGACGGCCGATACGGCCGAATCCATTAATAGCAACTTTAACCATTGGAATTACCTCCTAAATTTTCTTTACTTATTTTAACCCATAATGAAATATTTTTCAAGATGTTTAGGCTAATTTTTAACAATTTTTTTAAATTTAACCGTATTTTTACTTTTTTTCAGCCAAATAATCCGCAAAAACCGCCTCTGCGCACCTCAAACCGTCCACCGCGGCGGACATTATTCCGCCCGCATATCCCGCTCCCTCGCCGCAGGGATAAAGTCCGTTTAAAGAAACCGACTGCATATTTTCGTTTCTTACAATTCTTACAGGCGACGAGCTTCTGGTTTCGGGAGCTGTCAAAACAGCGCTTTTATCCGCAAAGCCCTTGATTTTTTTATCAAATTCGGTTATTCCCTGCTTTAATGCCGAAACAACAAAATCGGGAAATATTTCTTTAAAATCGGCTTCTTTATATTCGGGCTTAACTGAAGGTATGACCTCTTTTATCGGAGTATCCTCCGAAAAAACAAAATTGCCGACCGTTGTGACGGGAACGGCACCGTTACCTGCCTTAAAAGCCGATTGTTCTATCTTCCTTTGAAAATCACAGCCCGAAAGCACATAATCGTCAAGGTCTGACGGCTCGATTCCGACAAGCACCGCGGAATTGGAATTTACTTTATCTCTTTTAGAATTGCTCATTCCGTTTATACAAATTCCGTCCGCCTCATCCGAAGCATTAACAACCTCTCCTCCCGGGCACATACAGAATGTATAAACTCCCCTGCCGTTTTCAAGGTGGCAGGCAAGCTTATAGCTTGCAGCGCCTAAGGCTTTATTGCCGGCAAATTTTCCGTAAAGCGCCTTGTCGATCGCTTCCTTTTTATGCTCAATTCTGACTCCCACCGAGAAAGG
>ERZ808242.914-NODE-914-length-19022-cov-9.658618_pt1 | contig 19022 bp, 11 predicted proteins | sample MGYA00521244_ERZ808242 | MGnify/ENA primary metagenome ERZ808242 (study PRJEB31516, sample SAMN03275573) | gut metagenome | biome: mammalia-associated habitat; material: feces | host: Papio cynocephalus | place: Kenya | collected 2012-07-27 ... | reverse complement strand
ACAAGAGCTGGAGGCGTGACCTCCGGCAACACCCAGATCGACAGGGTTCTGATGAATGTCGGCTCTGTAAGCTTCGAACGGTTGTTCCCTTACTGCGGACGGTTCGAGGCGCGAACCAAAAAGGAAGGGCTGGACAGATGGTTCATCGCTAAGTACGACGAGACCGTCCCTGCAAAAGAAGTCGCGGAGATGCTCTCTGGATGCGACGGAGTGGAGGTGATTGAATATTCCATCCCGACGGCCACAGCGTCATATTCAAGGGCCACGGCAGCTGAATATGAAGAGCCGGTCGCCACGAGGGCATATTCATCGGCAAGGAATATTCCGTTCCCGTTCAATGAAAGTGTTCGTTCGCAGAGAATGCAGTGGCACTATAACAATTCGGGCAACGTCTATTCCAACTCCACAGTTGTTGGGGCGGACGCTGATGTTTATGCCGCATGGCAGTTGTGCACCGGAAATCCGGACGTGATTGTCGCTGTTGTGGACCAGGGCGTCAAATACGACCATGAGGACCTCGCAGCGAACATGTGGGTCAACAAGGGCGAGATTCCGGGCAACGGAATCGATGACGATGGCAACGGTTACATCGATGATGTGAACGGTTACAATTTCACCGACAACAATGGCAAATTGACTTTCTCCTCGGAGAATATGCACGGGACACACGTTGCCGGCACCATCGCTGCAGTCAACAACAACGGAATCGGAGTCAACGGGATAGCAGGTGGATCAGGCAAAGGTGACGGAGTCAGGATCATGTCCTGCGAGACTCTCGGCGCATCGGAATCAGGAAACTCCGGTGGCGGACTCGGGGCGCAGGTGCGCGCGATCAAGTACGCCGCCGACAATGGAGCCGTGATCTGCCAGAACAGCTGGGGCTACACTGCCGGGACCATCTCGAAAAATGACTGGGTCAGAGGCAACTATTCTGCCCTGTCCGAGGCCATACGCTACTTCGGCAAGTATGCTGGACTTGATGAGAACGGTGAGCAGGAAGGTCCTATGGCCGGAGGAATCGTGATCTTCGCGGCGGGAAACGACGCTTCTGACGAACTGTCCTACCCTGCATCTGACAAGGCGGTGGTCAGCGTCGCGGCGACCTCCTGGCTCGGCACGCCGTCCTACTTCACTAACTACGGCAAATGGGTAAGCCTTTCCGCCCCGGGCGGTGACCTTTCCCTCAACTCAACCTACGGCGGAGTCTACAGCACCAGCGTGGCCGAGGACGGAGGCTCAGCCTACGAGGGAATCAACGGAACCTCAATGGCCTGCCCTCACGTCTCAGGAGCCTGCGCGCTTGCTGTCAGCTGGTACTATGGAACGGAAAAGAAAAAAGGCCTGACCGGCGACATGTTGAAAGAGGCTCTGCTTTCGAGCGTGACCCCTGTCGATCCGTTCTGCGAGGCGCCGTATTTCGGAAATATGGGAGCCGGCTCACTGGACACCTACCAGCTTTTGCTGGCCGTGAAAAAAGTGGCCATGATCCCGGATGTCACCGTCAACCGCGGCGGCGAGGCGAGCGTCAATCTCTCTGAATATTTCTACAAGACAGATGTGCTGACATATTCAGTGGCGGCACATGGTATAGTGGAAGTCAGCCTCAAGGACAGCGTACTGACCATCAAGGGAATGTCCAAAGGCAAGACTGTTATAAGGATCACCGACGGCAACCAGTCTGTCAGAACCATAAATGTTACTGTGGAGTGATGAAGATTTCAAAAATTATTATAATGTCCGCCTTCATGACGGCAGTCTCGTCGTCCGTCATCCTGTTCACAGGATGCGGTTCCGAGACAAAAGAAGACACATTGAAAGAGACACTGAAAACTCCGGAAGCCAAGGTCAGCGAGGTGACCGTTTCAGGTTTCCGTGTCGATTGGGGCAAAGTCTACGGGGCGGAGAACTACACCTACTCCCTTGACGGAGCCGAGGTGGATTCAACCAAGGCCTTGTTCGTGACATTCAATGGGTTGGATGCTTCCAAGGAATATGTTGTCAAGATTCAGGCTGAACCGGCGAAAGGCAGCTCAAAGACTTCCTCCGAGCCCGTATATATTCACGTCCGCACCTCGGACATCAGCCAGCTTGAAAAGCCCGAGATCACAGTCGGCAGCGCCTACGCCTCCAAGACAATAATCAGCTGGAGCGTAATTCCCGGCGCCGGCAGTTATGAATATACCGTCGGCGAAATCAGCGGAACGACGACAGAGAACCGAGTCACACTCTCGAATCTCGCCAAGGGGACTGACTACATATTCACTGTCAAGGCCATCCCTGCGGGAAGCGGCAGCACGGCGTCCGAATCAGCCCGGGCCAGTTTCACAACCTCATCCGAGGATGTGCCGACCCTGCTGATCGTTCCTGAGAACGTTCTTGCGGACGCGGTCGTGTTCGATGTCTATGCTACTCCGGACGCCACCTACTTCTATGATGTGGTCTCATCCTCCACCTTGATGCAGTTTGACGAGGCTACCGTCATCGAAAGGTACCGATCCGCGATCATCGAATACGCCAAAAGCAAAGGCATAAGCCTCCGGCTAGCCATGGCTTCGGTCCTGAAGGCTGGGACAAACTCAATCGGAGTGTCCAATCTCTTCTCTGAGATGAGCTACGACATCATAGCCTTCGGTATGGACTACGACGGTAACATCACGACAGGCCTGTACACAAAACGCATCACCACGACGGCTACGGGCTGGTCATCAGGCCCGAACTACGGAGGAACCGGCTGGTTCAGCCAAAGTTTCTTCATAACCAACGCCTACCTTGCAATCTCCGGCTACGGATGGACAAACTCTGTCTGGACGACCTGGAAAGGGAAAAGTGTGAATAGCATCCGCTACCGCGTCCTCCCGACTTCAACATTCAACGAAGCCTTCAGTGATCCGTATGACAAGGAGGCCGTCAAGACATTCCTCAAGGACACGTCCTACAGCTACGCGGTCAAGCAGAATGCCCTGAAGCAGGTGAACTCATCCGACGGTTACAACATGGTGAACCCGTGCAGCCCCGGTGTCTCCTACACCATGTCAGCTCTCGCCACATCGTCCTCCGGAGAGGAGGAACTGACCGTCAACTCGATCACGACCAAGACTACAGGCGAGGCCTACACATGGTTCTCGATCGCCGCCCTGGTCAACGAGAAATACGGCCCGACATCAAGCAAGATGGCGTGCGTGCTCAAGGGCGCCGGCATAGAATCGGGGAAATATCTGGTTGTCAGGACCTCTGCGCTGGATGGCATTCCGGAGTCCTCCTACCCCGCCGTCATCGAGAAATACGGCTATGATATCGATCCGTCATATTTCGAGTACATCAACGGAAACGGTCTTGCCCTTCTTGTCGATGTGGAGCCGCAGACATCCTACACGGCCATGGCGACTGTAATGAACAAGGCGGGAGACAAACTTACCAAACATGCGTCCGTGACAACGACGGCCGCCGGGACAAAGGCCGCAAGGACCAAAGCCACTGCTTCGGTCATCGAAAACCTTGCCGCCAATGCCGAGGCCTCCCCTGTCGGGCTGAGGCTTGACGGCGTGGAAGCCATTCCGGTCCTCGGGGCTCCGGCCACGGCTGAAGACCTCTGGATCATCATCCACAACATGAATATACTCGGAACAGATTATGAGAAATAGCATAAAGAGAACAATCAGCGCCACTCTGCTGGCCTTTCTCTGCGTCCTGGCCGCAAAAGCTCAGAACGTCACTGTGAAAGGAACGGTCAAAGACAGCGGCAATCTCCCGCTGATCGGAGTCGGGGTCTTCATCGAAGGCACCACGACCGGAACGGTCACGGCGGAGGACGGAACATGGTCCATGTCTGGAATCCCGTCCGACGCTGTCCTGACATTCTCCAGCATCGGCTATGTCACCCAGAAGATAAGCGTGGCGGGGAAAACTGTAATCGACGTGGTCCTTCAGGAGGACGCGATCGATGACGAGATCGGAGAAGTCATGGTTGTCGCCTACGGCACGGCCAAGAAAAGCAGTTTCACCGGCTCGGCCTCCGTCGTGAAAGGCGACGAACTCCAGAAAAGGGTGACCGGCAACATCACCAAATCCATCGAAGGCACCGTGGCCGGGCTTCAGGTCACCTCCGGTGGCGGGCAGCCTGGCGAGGGAGCCTCGATCATGATCAGAGGAATCGGTTCCATAAACGCTGTTTCCACTCCTCTGTACGTTGTTGACGGCATCCCTTACGACGGATCGCTCAGCGCCATCAACCCTGCTGACATCGAGTCACTTACCGTCCTCAAGGACGCGTCGGCCGGCGCGCTTTATGGAGCGAGAGGAGCCAACGGTGTCATAGTCATCACCACCAAGAAAGGCAGCGGCGAACGTTCGGTCGTCAGTTACAAGGGCAGCGCCGGTGTCGCATCTCGCTCATTGAAGCGTTACGACCTCGTGGGCATGAAAGACTTCGTCGAACTGACCTACGAGTCCCTCAGGAACAGCGCACAGTACAGCACCGGAATGGATTTCGAGGGCGCAAGCGCCTACGCCGCGGCCAACCTCGGCCAGACCATCGGCGGCCTGAAGAATCCTGAATATTACAACCCTTACAAGAACTACAACTGGTCAACCCTCATCGACCCGGCCACCGGCAAGGTCAAGGAGGACGCGACCGCGGCTTGGGACGAGAACTGGATGGACGAGATCAGCGACAACGCCGCCCTGCGCACGGAACACATCTTCTCCGTGAACGGAGCGACCGAGAAAATCAACTACCTTATCTCGATGGGTTACTACAAGGAGAACGGAATCCTCCAGAACACGGACTTCAACCGCTACACAGGAAGAGTCAACGTGGACTCCCAGGCCAATTCCTGGATGAAGGTCGGGATGAGCGCGAACTACTCGCACACGAAGGCCGACTACCAGAACTTCTCCGGCTCCACGACATCCAACGTCTGGTACACCGCACAGTTCATGGCCCCTGTTTACCCGGTCTATCTCAAGGACATGGCCGGAAACAACATCCTCGACGAGGCTGGAAACCTTCAGTATGAATATGGTGACGAGGACGACAACGGCTACGCCAACCGTCCTACCGCGCAGGGATTCAACTCCAGGGCCGAGCTCTACAACAACAAGGCCTACTACTACCGCAACACATTGTCCGCAAGGTCTTATCTCACATTCGGCACCACGAGAAAGGACGCTCTCCTTTACGGCCTTAGGCTGACCGCCAATCTGGGAACCGACTTCAATGACTACCAGCGTACCATCACCAACGACAAGTACCACGGCAACGCCGCGGATCAGGGCGGCCGCCTGAGCAAGACCAACACAAGGACTCTCAGCTACACCTTCAACCAGATCCTGAACTACGACCGCACGTTCTCCGACCACGACATCAAGGTCCTGCTCGGTCATGAATATTACCGCTACCGGTTCAACTACGCGATGGGCGAGAAGACCGGAATCATGGACGGGATAGACGAGCTCGACCCGGCCGTGACGACTTCCGGGAATTCCAGCTACTCGAACAACTATGGAATAGAATCCTGGTTCACAAGGCTGAACTACGGATTCAGGAACCGTTACTATTTCGATGCGAGCTGGCGTACCGACGGCTCCTCCAGATTCTACAGGACTGACCGTTGGGGTAATTTCTGGTCTGTCGGAGCGTCATGGAGGCTGTCACAGGAAAAGTTCATGGAGCGGTTCTCCTCATGGCTGAGCAATCTGACGGTCAAGGCCTCCTACGGAGTGCAGGGCAACGACAACCTCGGGACCTACTACGCATGGCAAGGCCTGTACGACTACACCTGGGCCAACGGAAGCGAGGCCGGAGCCTTCGCCTCCAAGCTTGAGAACAAGGCGATCACGTGGGAGAAGAACGGCAACCTCAACGCCGGAATCGAGGCATCTCTCTTCGGCGGGAAGGTGACTTTCACCGCTGAATATTACAACCGTCATACCCGTGACATGCTCCTTGAGAGCCCTCTCGCGATCTCGACCGGATTCACCGGCTACGACGCGAATGTGGGTTCGATGAGAAACCAGGGCTTTGAGTTCTCCGGAAGAGTGAACATCATCGACAGGCCGAACTTCAGATGGGACGCCAACGCCATGGCCTCGCTGAACCGCAACAAGGTCACAAGCCTCACCTCGTCACAGGACTTCATCAGCTCCGGTGCCTCGGTCATCGAGGTCGGAAAGCCAATCTACACATTCTACCTCTCCAAGACGGCGGGAGTCGATCCAGCGACCGGAAAGCGGCTCTACTACGCCTACTGGAAGAGGGGCGTGGACGAGACCGGAGCCGTCAGCAATGTCAGGTGCGATGAATATGTTACCGACAACGTCTCTCTCGCCTCCCTGAGCAAGTACTACATGGGAAGCCGCGAGCCGGCCGTATCCGGAAGCCTTGGATCGAGCTTCGTGATATTCAAGAACATCGACCTCTCTTTCTTGACCACATGGTCGATCGGAGGCAAGGTCTATGACGGGCTGTATTCAGGAACCATGAATGTGCAGTACGCCGGCAACAACTGGCACAAAAACATCCTGCGCAGATGGCAGAAGCCTGGCGACGTGACGGATGTCCCTATGGTTGAGATCGGAGGGTCATCCCCTGCGAACGACTCCGCCCTCATCAACGCTTCGTATTTCGCCATCAAGAACATCACGCTTGGCTATACATTTCCTAAAAACTGGCTCTCGAAGATTGATGTCAGCGCTCTGAGGCTCTTCGTCACAGCTGACAACATCGCCATGTTCAACCACCTTGACGGCATGGACCCTCAGTACAACTTCACGGGTAGCGTGTCATATTCCTACGCTCCGTCGAGAGCCATCGTGGCGGGCATAGACATTCTTCTAGGAGGATATTAAATGAGAAAGAAACTATATATTCTTGCGGCTCTCGCAATCGCGTCCGTTTCCTGCGACAGCGACATGCTTGAGTTCAACCCGACAGATTCCGGCTCAGGAGAGGAACTGATGAAGGAAGCTTCCACAGCCATCACATCCATCAACGGGATCTACCGTTCGATGTGGACCGCCGGATGGTCAACCTCCGGCAACACACACCAATGTTTCGGAGTATCCGCCTACAGCCTGGCACAGGACATGATGGGAGATGACCTGATCATGAAATCCCAGGGTAACGGATGGTTCTGGTACGACCACGTCTACAACGTCAAGAACCAATACTCCTCCTCTGCGTTCCGGTCCTACGACGTCTGGTACGCCAACTACAAGTGGATCTCGGACGCGAACACCGTTATCGCGGCCAAGGACAAAATGGGAGGGGCTTCCGCCGATGTTTCCTACGTCGTCGGCCAGGCTTACGCCATCAGGGCGTTCTCCTACCTCAGCCTCGCCACATGGTTCGCCAGAGCGCCGTACAATCCGATGACCGAGAGGTATCGCTGGAGCGATCCGGGAGTGCCTGTTTACACTGAGCCTACATCCATCAGCACGGAAGGCAAGCCGAGGGAAAACCTTGAGGTTGTCTACAAACAGATTGACTCCGACATTGATTCCGCCGTCGTGCGGCTCTCAAAAGGAGAGTCCTCAGCACTGAACAAAGGCAACAAATCCCACATCAATGAATATGTCGCCTTGGGAATCAAATCCCGCGCCTGCCTGGCCGAAGGTGACTGGGATGGAGCCTACAAGGCGGCCTCTCAGGTAATCAACGAAGGTTCTTACCAAATCGGAGGTGAGAACGAATTGATGGGTGGCATGAACACCATCAGCGCCGGCAACGTGATGTGGGGAGCAGGAATCGAGACTTCCGAGCAGTCCGGTGCCTACGCCGGATTCTTCACCCACATGGACAATGCCGACGGAGCCTATGCCAAGTCCGCCCCTAAGCTGATCAACAAGCAGCTCTACAACCACATCGGATCAGGCGACATCCGCCTCAGGTGGTGGAATCCTACAGACAAGGAGTCTCCTTACATCTCGAAAAAGTTCGCGTTCTCCAATGTCCAGTCATGGCTAGGAGACTACATATACATGAGGGTCGAGGAGATGTACTTCACCGCCGCCGAGGCGGCTCTCAGGCTTGGTGACCAGGACAAGGCCCGTGACCTGATGAACAAGGTGATGGCCAAGAGGAATCCTAAATACAACGCCTACAACTACTCCGGCACTCACCTTGGTGCGACCACGACAACTTGGACAGGATCCCTGCTTGAGAACATCTTGATCCAGAGACGTGTCGAGCTGTGGGGTGAATACGGCCGCATCTTCGACGTGCGCCGCACCGGACAGGGCATCGACCGCCGCGCCGAGGACGGATTCGCCGAGGAGTGCATCGCGATGATGAAGAGGAACGGCGTCGACCTCACAAACGCCGACACCTACGATTGGGTGCTGACGATTCCTAAGGATGAGCTTGACGCCAACCCTGACATCAACGAAGAAGATCAGAATCCTTGATAGCATTTAGAGACGATGAAATATTCAAAAACAATATCATGCCTTATGGCATCACTTTTCCTTCTCGCCATCGGCTGCGACAAGGAGCAAAACGGGACTGTCTATAGCCCGAACTCAGACGATGCGAAGGAGATCCACTTCATCCAGTCATCCCTGACAAAGGAGTTTCCTCAAGGGACCAAGACAGGAACGATCGAGATTGAGCTGGCCCGCCCGAGCGACAAGGGCGAACTGTCAGTGGGACTCCAGAAGAAAGGCGAGAACGAGGACTCTTTTACCGTCCCGGAAACCGTCACCATCCCTAACGGAAGCTATTCAGTGAAGATTCCCGTGGAGGTGAACCTTGGAAGACTTCTCGCTGGCTCATCGCTGAACGCGACGATCCTAATCTCCGACCGTCAGGAGGAGACAGGGAACGGAGCTTATGTCACCCAGTTCTCGGACAAGATTGCCATCAGCGTCTCCTATGCCCTTGAATGGGAGACCTACTACAGGACCGATGAGAGCGGAGCCAAGGTTCCGCAGACCGCCACTTACCACTACAACGCCTTCTACACCGGACAAGACTCCGGCCTTGAGGTGGAGAAAGCGGTGGAGGCCAACATCTTCAAAGTCAATGATTGGGCGAGCGGTGTGTCCTTCAAGTTCATCCTCAACGATGACAACTCCTGCACTGTGCCGGCCCAGTCGATCGGCTACTACAACTCCAATTACAATGAATATGTCAAAGTTGCAGACATGGCGGAGTACACCGGCAACAAAGCGGCCTACAGTTCCTACCCATGCACCTACGATGGCAAGGGCACATTCTCGTTCTACTTGATCTACTACGTCTCGGCCGGCTATTTCGCGCAAGGCGCCGAGACGCTTACATTCGATGGCAATGAGGACAAGACTCCTGCGGTAGAGATTACGTTCGATGGAATCGAGACCACGGAAACAGGTTTCAAGGCTCCAAGGCTCTCTTTCCACAAGAATGAATATGCCAAGTTCTACAAGGCGACTGTGGTCAGAGGTGACATCACAGGAGATTCCGCCCGCCAAGAAGAGATCAAAAAGTTGATCTCCGAGGACAAGACACCGGGAAGCGTTCCTGTGCTCACATTGTACGATGACAGTTCCGAACTCTGGAACGTAGGTTCCGGAAACTGCACGGCTGTGGCCCTCGCCTACGATTCCACGTCAACAGCCTCTGTCCTCTACATGCAGAGATTCACATGCGATCCTGACGGAAAGTACCTTCCGAAAGTCAACAAGTTCGAATGGAGAAGAGACGAGTCCAACCCGCTCTACTCCCCTTACACCACCTTGTTCTGGGACATGCAGGCGGACAACGCCGCGTCTCTCAAGTACCTCTGCATGAGGACGGATTACCTTGAGTACATGGAACAGAACCTTGGACAGAGCGCTGCTCAGATCGCTTGGGAAAGGGGCAACGAAGTCAACGAGGAGTTCGTTCAGAAACTGGGCACTGATGAAGGCTTCGCCACAGTCTTCAACACCCTCAAGCAAGGTACGACCTACACCCTGTGCGTCTGCGTTGTCAATGAGTTTGGCGACACGTCCTTTGTACAGAAGACAGCCTCAACAAAAGGTTACACGTCCGCGAACTTCGATCAGGGCAAGACTGTGGAGGATTTCATCGGAGCTTTCAAGGCCACGGCCACGGTTGACGGTGCATCCTCATCCGCTGAAGAATCATTCCGCGTGGACATCTACAGCCTTGGCGGCAACGATGTCACAATCAGTGGCCTGTCCAACACCAGTGACTTCACTCCTGACGTGAAAGCGTACTACGATCCAGAGAGCCATTCGGTCATCATCGAGCCGCAGAAACTCGGTCGCTACAAAGGTAATTATGTGACACTTGGTTTCTCGGACGGCCTGTCCATATACTGGGGAGCCAACAGCATAGCCCTCGGTTTCATTGACGGAGTGATCCACATGACTCCAAGTCCTTACGCTAGCGATGCCGTCAACAGCTACCAGTTCCTGCTGTTTAGCACCGAGAACGCCACTGGTTCATCGTACCTGAGGCAGAGCGTAGGCTCCAAGACCTACAGCGCCCTCACCCTGGAGCCGTTCGGAACTTCAACCAAGGCTTCGATGTCCTCACAGGCGGACGCTTTCCTCGGAGAAAAGGTGATGGTGTCACAATAGCCACCACAAATGAATATGAAAGGCCGGACTCCTGAAATCGGAACCCGGTCTTTTTTTCTTTTTGTGATATTCACTTATCAAATTCATTTCACTAAATTTGTCTTCAATTGAAAATCTCAGGGTCAATGACTTTATCAACCGCAAGAATATTCAGACTTTCCGCAGTTGCCATTATACTTATGGCCGGCGGCGCTTTCATTTCCACAGCTCAGATCTACCCACAGGAAGAACTTCATTTCAGAGCCCCGGCAGTACCGAGGCAGATCATTTTCGCCGGAGACACGGTACGGTTTGACAGAAGCGACCTCTACGAGAGGATGGACAGGGAACTGATCTCATTCACCTACATGCATTCCAACTCCATACTCATGCTGAAGAAATCAGACCGCTACTTCAAGCAGATCGAACCCATTCTCAAACAGAACGGCATTCCTGATGACCTGAAATACCTCATGGCAATTGAGAGCAACCTCAACCCGAAGGCATATTCATCAGCCGGGGCGGCAGGTCTCTGGCAGTTCACCAAGATGACCGGAAAAGAATATGGTCTGATCATCGATGCCGAGGTCGATGAACGTTACAACATCGAGAAAGAGACCTTGGCGGCCTGCAAGTACCTGCGCAGAGCCTACGAGAAGTACGGGGACTGGATGACCGTTGCGGCGAGCTACAATGCCGGACAGGGAGGCATCTCCCGTCGTCTCACAGACCAAAGGCAGAAATCAGCCTTGGATCTTTGGCTGGTCGAGGAGACCTCACGCTACATGTTCAGGATTCTTTCAGCTAAGATGTTTTTCGAGAACCCGGCTGCTTTCGGTTTCAATGTGAATGATTTTGAAAAGTACCCTTGCCATTCTCCGAAAGAGGTTGTCACGGTCAGCGGCGCGATAGCAAGCCTCGTGGATTTTGCCGAGGAGCACGGAGTGACGTATTATCAACTTAAGGAAGCGAATCTCTGGCTGCGCGACAACAAACTTCTCAACAAGGCCGGACACACCTACAAGATCATCATTCCGTCCGGGAAATAATGAAGGGTCACGAAGTGAAATGATTTGTTGTCACTGCACAAGGAGCGAAAAATAAAAACCTGAATTTTGGTCTACCGTGCAAAATTTTGGTTTTCTTTTTTCGCCGCCACTATGTCACAAATTCAAGACAACTGCCACTACCAAGTCAAGTTCAGAAGAGAGGCGAAATCATCAATGACGAAGTCAGCCCCACATCCCAGCAGATCGTCACGTGAGGAGTTGCCGTAGGTGACACCGCAGGTCTTGGTACCGGCTCCGCGTCCCATCAGGATGTCGAAAGGCATGTCGCCCACAACCAAAGTCTCCGATGCATCAAAGTCTAACTTCCTCAAAGTCAATAAGACTGGTTCTGGATCCGGCTTTGCCTTCGTCACGTCATCAGCTCCTATGATCAATGTAATGTCGCTGTCAAAACCGAAAGTCTTGACAAAGTCCAAAAGAGAATGATTTGAGCGTGATGATGCGACCGACAAGACAAAACCGCTTTTCCTAAGTGACCTAAGTGTCTCTGAGACATGAGGAAACACTTTTGGTTCAAGCAGTTTCTTGTTTTCTTCGAATATGTCCCTATACGCCTCGGCACACTCTTGGGCTTGTTCTTCCGTCAACGATGGAAACAATGTCTTGAAGCTTACGCTGAGAGGAAGTCCGATGGTCGCCGCACAGGCATATTCATCAACCACTGGGAGGCAGAGTTTTTCCATCGTCATCTGGAGCGTTTTGACAATGGTTTGTCTGGTATCGCAAAGGGTACCGTCAAAATCCAGAATTATAAGTCCGTTGTTCATATTGAATCAGTTCACCACAATCTCGTCGATGAATATGAAGGCGTGGTTGCGGTTCTTTGTGACGTCATCCCTTATGGCCTTGTACTTGATGTAACGGGTCCTTGCATTGACCACAGTACCTATAGTGTTCAGAAGTGCGCATGAATCGTTGTCAGGGATCTGGAGGATACAGACAACCGGATCTGAATATGTCTTGCCGTCCTCGGAGAAGCTCGCCTCGGTCCTTACCGGGAAGCCAACCTCAGCGGAGGTGTGCGAAAGGAAAGTCGCTCCGACATAATGAATGTCCTTGACGGCACCAAGATCTATCGTCACGTCAACATCACACAGGAAGCCCTGCCAACGGTTGTCTTTGTAAAACCACCCCCCGAGTTTTCCGTCAACAAGGGCGTTGTCTCCTCCGGCAGGATAGCTACCTGAGTATTTCTGACCGTCATAGGTGATTTTCGCTCCGGCGGCAAGGTGCTCAAGAGGCTTGAGCGACTCTGGTCTCGGGCCGATCTCGTTTCTCAAATCAAAAGTGTTGTAACCCTTTGAGCGCAGTTTCTCCGCCAGCCGCACGGCATTTTCCCGGAAACGGGTATAATCCTTTCCTCCGGCTGGACTCCAGCCGATCTCGGCGATGGCGAACACGCGGGGATAAAGCAAATACTCCATATACTCCCCTGTCGGCACGAATTCGGACCAGAGATTGGCCTGAAGGCCGAGAAGATGCCCGACATATTCATCAGCTATGCCTTCTGACGGCTCGAACGAATAGACCTGTTCCAACGGGCGGTAGCCGCTGAAAGATTTCGGCTGCGAGAACGGAGCGTCCTGACTGGAATCGAAGTAGCAATAGTCTCCCGGAGACATGATGACATCGTGCCCCATGCCCGCCGCGGTGACGCCGCCTTGTGTGCCTCTCCATGACATCACGGCGGCACCTTCGGCCAGACCTCCGTCAAGAATCTCATCCCAGCCGATGGCGTGTCTGCCCTTGGACTCCAAGAACCTTGTAATCCTGTTCACCAGATAGCTTTGCAGTTCGTCGACATCCTTAAGATGTTCGGTCTCCATCCTGTGACGGCAGTCCGGGCACACTTTCCAACTTTGCTTCGAGGCCTCATCGCCGCCGATGTGGACATATTCATAAGGAAACATCTCGATCACTTCGCCAAGGATGGTCTCGAACATCTCGAAAGTCTTGTCCTTGCCGGGGCACAGGTCTCCGGAAAGCCTACGCTCCTTACCGTCCGCACTTAGGCAGGCGAGTTCCGGATAAGCGGCCAGAACCTCGCCGGAATGTCCCGGAAGTTCGATTTCCGGAATGACGTTGATGTGTCTCGCGGCCGCATATTCAACTATCTCCCTGACATCCGCCTTGGTCAGGTAGCCTCCGGAGGCCAGAGGAGAGCCCTCTTCTGAATATTGACGGCCGAGTTCCCTCCATTCCTCGAAGTTCCTTCCAACCCTCCAGGCCGCCTTGCGGGTCAATTCCGGATAGGCGTCTATCTGGATCCTCCACCCGGCGTCATCGGTAAGATGCAGGTGCAGGGTGCTCATCTTTACAGCCGACATGGCATCCAACTGTTTCAAGATAAAATCCTTGTCCCTGAAATTTCTGGAAATGTCCAGCATCAGTCCTCTGTGACGGAATCGAGGGTAATCCAGAATGCCGCAGACTGTCAGCGTGGAATCCGAGTCGAGCATCATCCTGAGGCTTGTCCGGGCACGGAACACGCCGGTCTCGGAAAGGGCATAGATGTCTATTCCCTTCCTGCCTACCACCAGTTTATACGCCTCGTCACGGGCGTAGTCCGCCAAGTTCAAGGCATTGATTTCCTTGCGGAAACGCTTGTCGCCAAGATGTATGCGCACATCACTTCCATCCAACTTCGGAGAATATTCCTCTTTGAGAGTTTCGTACTTGACAGGAGCCGGTATAATGTCTTTTGGACCGGAGGCGGCAAACGCCGATGACACGGTCGTCATCAACGCGGCTAACGCCACAAAAATCGTTCTCATAAGTTTGTCAGATGTAACTACTTATCAATAAGCACACTCTTCATTCTCTTGAATATGTCTGTGTTATCCATCACCCCGCTGAACCTCCATGAAGAAGCGCCGTATGAGTAAAGGATAACCGGAGATGCAGTATGGCTTGTCACTGAATATTTCACCTCCAGTCCGCTCTCTCCTTTGGTGAAGTCCTTGCTGCCAGGAACCAAGGTGATTCCGCCTGTCTCGTGATCAGCCGTGACTATCACAAGGGTTCCTTTGTGGGTGTCAGCGTAGTCAAAGGCAGAGTTGACCAGTTTGTCGAACTCCTCCATCCACCATAGAACCATCTCCGAATTGTTGGCGTGGGCGGCGTGGTCGATGTGGGAACCCTCAATCATGGCGAAGAAGCCTTTCTTGTTCTTCTCCAGAATCTCAAAAGTATGTCCGGCCAGGTCAGCCAGAAGATCTGAGTTTATCTCTGCCTCATCCAGTTGGTTTCCCTCGTCAAGAAGTCCAAGGACAGGTGTTGTCCAGGCGGAATAGAACTCCTCGGGAGTCGTCACGTATGTAAAGCCTTCACTCACGGCCTTGTCTAGCAAATTCTCTTCAGTGTACTTCTTAGATGTGAAATATCTTCTGCCGGCACCTACCACGACATCAGGCCTGAACCTGATCAGATCCTCCACGATGTCCTTCCTGTCCTGACGGTTCTTTACGTGGGCATAGAATCCACCCGGAGTGGCGTCCACGACAAAGGAAGTAACCACGATTCCCGTTGAAAGGCCTTTATCTTTCGCCAGTTCGGCTATGCTGGCAGGTTTGGATCCATCCGGCAGCATTCCGAGCATGCTGTTGTCGGTCTTGTGACCGGTCGCGATGGCTGTGGCTGCCGCCGCGGAATCCGTAGTCCTGTTGTTGGCTGAATATGTCTTCACAACAGCGGCGTACTGGGCCCTGTCAAAACAGGTAGGCCCATAGTTCTGGTCGATCATCCATGAGGCAGTGGCGCCGAGTCCCATTCCATCACCGATGATCAGGATGATGTTCTTGACTTTCTCATCCTTGGGAGCCTTGACCTTGGCAACAGACGGAGCGGCAAACAAAGCCAGGAACAAAACTAAAGCGATTGATTTTCTCATTCTATTCGTTATTTATCATGTCATTAATCACGCAAGTATCAGAAACACACACGGACGCTTTCCAATCTGGAAGCCATTCCTCTGCCATTCTTTCACTGTCTTAGTCAGGATGGTCTCTTCCGGAAGCGTGATGTCGGCGGCTATGCAAAGACGTGTCTTAGGCTGAAGAGCCGCCAACAGGTCAGCCATCATCGAGTCGTTGCGGTACGGTGTCTCTATGAATATCTCAGTCTGGTTCAATTGCGAGGATCTTCTCTCAATCTCACGGATAGCCTTGCGGCGCTCGTCAGTCTTGGCCGGCAGGTAGCCGCAGAACGCGAAACTCTGGCCGTTAAGCCCGGATCCCATCAAAGCGAGCGTCAGCGAGGACGGGCCGACCATCGGCACGACCTGTATTCCATGAATATGACAGAGCGCGACAAGCTGCGCCCCAGGATCGGCGACAGCAGGCAATCCTGCTTCGGAAATCAGCCCGACATCAGTCGGGAACCCGTCCGGATCAGAGAACATCGACAGCAACGCCTCGACCTCAACTGGCTTGGTGTGTTCGTTCAATTCCTTGAGTTCCAGTTCGCCGATGTGCCCTTTAAGCCCTGCGGCGGACAAATAGCGGCGCACGGTGCGCGCCTCCTCGACCACATATTTACGGATGCCTTTCAGGCGCTCCAGGACCGGTGCGGGAATGACCTCCGAGGGGTCATATTCCCCCAAAGGTGACGGAATCAGATAAAGTTTTCCTTTTGCCATAGGTTACAAAGTTACGAATTCATTTTGAATATCATTGCAGGGGAATTGTTTCCAAACTGCCATATTTCAAGGATTTTTGTCTAACTTCGCACAAGAATATGTTTTGAACATGGACTACGACGGAATAATAGAACTTGATGGCATGGAGTTCCACGCCTGTCACGGGTGTCTGGAGAAAGAACGGAAAGAGGGCAACACTTTCCTTGTGGATTTCTATGCGGAGACCGAACTGAAAAAGGCGGTGGAGACAGATGACCTTGGCAAGACCATAGACTACGGAAGGATCTATGACATCGTGGCCGAGCAGATGGCCATCCCATCCAATCTGCTGGAGAATGTGGCCGGAAGGATTTCCAATGCTATCCGCAACGAATTCAAAGACATTCTATATTGCAAGGTAAGGGTCTCGAAGAAGAACCCTCCAGTGAACGGGGCATGCGCTTGGTCCCGCGTCACAGTTATGTACGGAGAACCAATCTGGAAATTTTAGGATGACGATAGCGTTTCTGACACTCGGCTGCAAGCTGAACTACGCCGAGACTTCGACTTACGAAAGAGGGTTCGTGGCCAACGGGCTCACGGTCGTGCCGTGGGAGGACAAGGCGGATGTCTACCTGATCAACACGTGTTCGGTCACGGAAAGGGCGGAAAAGAAGTGCAGGAATGTCATTCGCAAGATGCACCGCACCTCGCCCGAGGCTAAGATCATCATCACAGGCTGCTATGCCGAACTTCGCCGAGACGACCTTCAAGCCATTGAGGGAGTCGCCCTTGTGTTCGGTGCCAAGGAGAAGTCACGTGTCGTTTCCGAGACAATGGAGCTTCTTCGTGGGAAGGACGCCGCCAGTGATGACACTGCCAGCCCCTCCGCGCTTCGCGCTCCGTCCCGTCCCGCCTACGGCGGTCCACACATTCATGTGGCCATGGGCGGCCACAGGGCTGGCAATGCCATCACTGGCGACTCACAGACATCGGTAGACGAGCCGTCACGTTCGGTCGCTGAGCCTGTCGAAGCGACTGTTTCAGATGCTATCACGGCCCTTCGACAGGCTCATGGACCGAAAGATCGGAAACCGATGAGCGCGACGGAATACAAGGAGATCTCGAAGGAGACGATGGCGGCATTCTCGTCGGAGGAAAGGACGAGGTCGTTCCTCAAGGTGCAGGACGGATGCAACAACTTCTGCGCCTACTGCACAGTGCCATACGCAAGGGGAAATTCCAGGAATATACCGATTTCGGAGGTGATGGAGCAGGCCCGAAAGATCGCGGAGTCCGGGATCAAGGAGATCGTCATCACGGGGGTCAACACCGGGGACTTCGGCAGGACGACAGGTGAAAGTTTCCTCGACCTGCTGAAACGGCTCAACGATGTGGAAGGCATCGAGCGGTACCGGATCTCGTCAATCGAGCCAAACCTCATCACCGAGGAGATCATCGACTGGATAGCCTCAGGCACAAAGTTCCAGCCACACTTTCATATTCCTTTACAGTCAGGGTCGGACACGATCCTTAAAAGGGTAGGCCGCCGCTACACGACTGAGTTCTTCGCAGACAGGATAGATTACATACGCTCCGTGATGGACCCTCGGCCAGAGGACTCCACGAAACCATTCGTGTTCTTCGGCATAGATGTCATCGCAGGGCTTCCGGGAGAGACGGACGAGCTCTTCGAGGAGACATATTCATTCCTCAAAGACCGCGTCAGGCCGGCGTTCATCCATGTGTTCCCTTATTCCCGCAGACCGGGTACTGTGGCGGCTGGTTGGAAGGATCAGGTAAAGGATTCCGTGAAGACGGAGCGGGTGGCGAGGTTGGAGGCCCTTTGTGGCGAGCTTCATTCTGAATTCGTGGCGAAGAACCGTGGCAGACGCTCTCAGGTGCTTTGGGAATCGGACGTCAAGGACGGGATGATGGGCGGCTACACCGGCAATTACATACGCGTTGAGAGGCCTTACGACCCAGAGCTTGTGAATATGGTGGAGGACATCACGATCTGACAGTCAGCCTATGGCGTCAGGCACGACTTATACAGTTTACAAACAATCTCATTTTAAAAGACTTACGGAATCAACACAATAATTTACGATTATCATGAACAAGGCAAGGCTGACATTCTTGGGCACCGGTACCTCGCAAGGGGTTCCGATCATCGGCTGCAAATGCGACGTGTGCAAATCCCCGGACTCGAAGGACAAGCGGTTCCGCTCATCTGTGTTCGTTGAATATGGCGGGCTGAACATCCTTGTGGACGCCGGGCCGGATTTCAGGATGCAGATGCTCGCCCACGATCTATGCCATCTGGACGCCATCCTGCTGACCCACAACCACAAGGACCACACCGGAGGCCTTGACGATGTGCGTTCGCTCAACTACATCGACCGCCGCGCCGCCGAAATCTACTGCGAGCGGAATGTCCTCGATGACCTTATAAAGGAATATCCCTACGTCTTCGCCTTCCCGAAATACCCGGGGGCTCCGGAATGGCACCTCCATGTGATCGACGAGAATCCGTTCCTGGTCTATCCTAACGCCAAGGACATGGAGCTTGTTTGGGTGCATGATGTCGGCTACCACTACAGGAAGCCTGACGGGACCCTGATTCCGACAGGCAGCAAGTTGGAGGACATCATCGACAAGGCGGATCCGGCATCGATGGCCACCTCGACAGGAGGTGTGAAGATTATCCCGATCAGAGGCCTTCATGACAAGTTACCCGTTCTCGGTTTCCGTTTCGGGGACATCGCCTACATCACGGACATGAGTTTCATCCC
>ERZ808242.913-NODE-913-length-19036-cov-21.519572_pt1 | contig 19036 bp, 18 predicted proteins | sample MGYA00521244_ERZ808242 | MGnify/ENA primary metagenome ERZ808242 (study PRJEB31516, sample SAMN03275573) | gut metagenome | biome: mammalia-associated habitat; material: feces | host: Papio cynocephalus | place: Kenya | collected 2012-07-27 ... | reverse complement strand
AGCAGGAGATATAACCGATATAGTGCAAGAACTATACCAAACATTATTAACAATATAACTATTTTTTATTTGCGCACATTAAAAATAATCTGTATCTTTGCAGCGGAAAGTTGAAAGACTTCGTGCAAAGCAACGAATACAAACTATAAACGGCCATTTTAGGAATCTTGTACCAATGCATATATAACGATACAGCAAAACCATAGCACCATGACAGATTACGACTACATATCAGCATTTCGCACTGACAATCAACAAGCCATCAGCCTATTCTATACAAAGCACCGCAATGAGTTTTGCAAAAACATTCGCCGTAAATATGGTATTCGTGATGAGGATTTATTGTCCGATATATTTCAAGATTCTGTCATTCGTTTGTGGCGGAATATTCAAGACGGCAAATTGACTGAGAGCACTCTCACAACTGCCTTGACTGGGTATTTGTATGGCATCGGGGAGAAAGTTGCATTGGAAAACCTCCGCAAAAGAAAAGAGATTTACCGCAATGCAGAGGATGCTCCCATCACCAAACAGCAAATCCTTGAAGACCCTTATATCGCGTGGTTGGAAGAAGTGGAGGAACCTATGCGCCTTTTCACCACCGCCCATTCACACGATGAGTGCATGGCGGAATGGGAGCGTTTGACGGATGCATATCGGCAGAAACAGCACAGCAAATCTACCGATACCGACTATATGCTGCAAAATGATTTCTCGGCTTTTGAATTAGAGGAGCGTGCCCGAAAAGTCCGCGAGACAGTCAGCCGGATGGGCTTGCCATGTGCACCTTTGCTGCTCAAATTCTATTGGGACCAATTGTCATGGGAGAAGATAGCGCAAGAACTGAACTATTCCAATGCCAATAGTGCCAAGACGCAGAAAAATAAATGTATGAACAAACTAAAAGCGAGTTACAAGAGCCATGACCACAGATAGAACAGAGAAGATTGATTCATATCTATCCAACCAAATGTCTCCCGAAGAGAAAAAAGAGTTCGAGGGGTTACTTTCTGCTGATGTCGAATCATCTAATGTAGAAACTCTACGTGAAGAAATGGAATTGCAGAAAGATTTGATTACGGCTATCCGAGAGCGTGGTTTGCGCGAGCAACTCAAAGAGCAGGAGCAGCAAATGCGCGCACAACGAGCAAAGACGCAACGCATTATTCGCTTGTCGGGTTGGTCGGCAGGTACCTTGTCTGTGGCAGCCGTTTTGTGCCTTGTCCTCGGTCTGGTACCTGTGGCACAGACGATGGTCCGTTTGAGTACGGACTATGCACAGAGTATTGTGATTGCCCCTGCACGCGGCGGAGCAACTGACACGCCGCAAACAGAATTAGAGTATATCTATACCCTGTTAGCACAAGAACAATGGGCAGAAGCCGCACCAAAGGCGTATGCCTTGATGGAGCAGACCTCTGTGCCCTCAGAAGAACTATGCGAGGAAGAACGCCAAGAGATTTATGAGCAGGCTCAATGGCTATACACGATGTGCGAGATGCACCAAAGGCATATTTTCCGCGCCAAACGTTTGTTGAAACAGATTGCCGCAGGCAATGGCTATTATGCCGACCAAGCAAAAGCCATGTTGGAAACAATGTAATCCGCCGTCAGATGAAAAGATTAGCGAGTGTTTTAGTAGTGGTGCTAATGGTAACAACCACATTGAATGCCACCAAACGGGCATTAGTGATTGGCATCGGGGCTTATCCTGCCGAAAGCGGATGGCGGCAAATCAATGGGGATAAAGATATTCCTCTCGTGGAAGATATGCTCCTGTCCAATGGCTTCCAGAAAGCCAATATAGTGGAACTGAAAAATGAACAAGCCACAGCGGCTGCCATTCGCCGAGAGATGAATACTCTTATCAACAGAGCCCAAGAAGGAGACATCATATATATCCATTTTTCGGGACACGGGCAGCAAGTAACAGATATCCATGGCGATGAAGAGGACGGACTGGACGAGGCATGGATTCCGTATGATGCGCAGTTTGCTTATGCCCAAGGAAAATATGAGGGTGAGAATCATATTATTGATGACCAACTCAATGTATGGTTGCACCAACTGCGAACTCATGTAGGCAAAAATGGCAAAATCACCATAGTGGCAGATGCGTGCCATAGTGGAGGCGGATCGCGTAGTGAAGATAATGAAGACTTTGTGGTACGAGGGATCGCCGATAAATTTGTCATTCCGAACCAAGCAAAACCTTTTACCGGTGAGGCTGGTGCGGAGATTGATTGGGTGTTTATCTCTGCTTGCAAATCCTATCAGTCCAACTACGAGTACAAAGGTCATGGTTCTTTGACCTACGCTCTCAGCCTGCAAAAAGACAACTTATCCTCTGTTTCGTGTGGAGACGTGCAACGTTCCATCCGTTCCACCATCTCGAACATTGTTCCCTTTACACAAACGCCGGTAGTGGAGACAACAGCACAGGGAAAAGTACAAAGTATATTCTAAACAAACAACTAACAAATAAGAGTTATGAAAAAATCAATGTTTTTCATCTTCATCGCACTAAGTGCTGTGATGGTATCGTGCGGCAAAAGCACACAGGCAAATGAGGAAAAAGAAGAACTGGCTCAGCCTGCTTCTCCGGAAATCAGTGCTATCCGTACAGCCAATGATTTGGCAAAGTATGGTTACGAAGTTGAGTCTGCTTCGGCTTTGATCGAGGCAGCTAACATCTTAACAGGTGTTCCTACCCAAGTATTGGATGCCCAAGTAGAACAAGGTGAAAATCAAGAAAACGCCATTGCAAAAGGGCAAGAGAAATCATTCAGCCCGACAGCATTGCTGGCTGCAGCCCAAGAGTATGCAGGAGATGATGTGGTATTATTGGCTATGGCAGAGAAAGTAGAAAACAAGATGGCTATTATGACAGAAAGCGCACGCGGCGCAATGGGGGGACCTAAATATGCCTATGGGAGAGTGAACGCATATAGTTATACGTACTACGATGCTAAATTCTGGGCAAATGAATTGGCAGAGGTTGCTGTTTCAGGTGATGGTGATACCGATTTGGATTTGTACATCTACGACGAGAATGGTAATCTTATCACAAGCGACACTGATTATACGGATGATTGCTATGTCCGTTTCAGTCCTCGTTGGACGGGGCTCTTCCGCATCAAAATCGTCAATCGTGGTGGCGTTTACAACAACTACGCTATCGTTACAAACTAAATTTTCAAACAGAATATAAATCAACGCCTACCGCTGATAGCAATAACTGTCTGTGGTAGGCGTATGATTAATGCTGAAACTCTATGGAAGATAAGATATATCAATTTTTTGTCAGTTCTACTTTCAAAGATTTAGAACGAGAGCGACAAGAGGTGCTAGCCGCAGTGGTTGAATCAGGAAATATGCCTGTAGGAATGGAGTTTTTCCATCTATAAGTGCAACGCCTTTCGATTACACAAAAACGATGCTCGAAAAAGTTGGCTAACCCGTTGGCGAAAACACTGTTCGCACGACTTGGAATAGCGCGATAGTTGCAGAAAATTAACTCTTCCTCGAATGGCAAGCACGCCGAGGATGGCATCTCGAAAGAAAGAGATAAAAGATACTTTGATGGCTGACCGGCTGCGAAGGGCAGCGTTACACAAGTCTTTAACTTGTTCGAGTGGGCTGATGTATGTATTGTAATTAGACACTACAAAGATACTAATAATCAGCCACTTGAGCAAGTCTTTAGACTAAAAAATACGCCAAAGAACACTTTTTTTGAGAACTCTATTGAGATAGACGAACTACTTGATACAATATAGTCCGGCAGTACTTAACTGCCAATAAATAAATTTATTAGGCATTTTTTAACGAACTATTGAATATGTACAACTTGTATGCAAAGTTCGCAAAAATACTTGAGATATGCAAATCTTTGTCGAAAAATCTTGTGACAGAAGAGGGTAATATCCGTCGTCCCGGTCCCAAGTTTTCGGATTTGGAAGTGATTGCCTCGTCATTGACAGCAGAGTCTGAAAGTATTGACAGCGAAAAATGGCTTTTTGATTACAGGCTGCAAGAGTATAAAGACTATTTTCCAAACCTCATATCCCGAAGACAATTCAATGACCGCCGAAAGAAAACTGCAGGATTGTGTGAAGAAATCCGCAAAAGAATGGCAATGAAAATGGATGGTGCAGAAGAACAATTTTTCGTGGATTCAAAGCCTATACAGGTATGTCGGGTTGCAAGAGGACAACGCTGCCAAATGGGACGGACAGGAGATTATTCCCTTGCTCCCGATTTTGGATTCTGCGCCTCGCAGAACACCTACTATTACGGCTATAAATTGCACGCAATGTGCGGGTTAAACGGTGTGATACACTCTTACTTTGTCGAAAGCAAGCGTACATGACCTACATTATATGAAAGATGTCAAATGGCAATATCACGATTGCAGTATCTATGGAGACAAGGGGTATATCGGGGCTGATGTGCAACTAGATTTGTTTGAAACGGCACACATACGGCTTGAATGTCCGTACCGGCTTAATCAAAAAGATTGGAAACCGACATTCATTCCGTTTGCCAAGGCAAGAAAGAGGATTGAAACGCTTTTTTCACAACTGACCGAGCAGTTTATGGTCATTAGAAACTATACAAAAATAACAACAGGTCTGTTTACCAGAATCATCGGAAAAATCAGTGCGCTGACCGTTTTGCAATATGTCAATTTTATCAATAACAAACCCATCGGAAGGATTAAATACGCACTCACCTAATTCCGCCAACGGGTAGTTATAACAATAGACCGTATCGGGAGCATTCGTGATGATATATGAAACAATGTGTATAATTTTGGTAAATCTCATAAAATAAAATGAGAAGAAAGCGAATACTATTGGTTGCTATACTATTAGCGGCAATAGTAAGTAATACTATAACAGCATCGTCCCGAGATGATTTGATGCAGGCAATTAATATAGGCGACTTCCCTTTGGCTGTTAAAATGCTAAATAACACAATATGGCAGTACGAAGAAAATGATGAGAATATTCTTGATTGGGATAGATATACTCAATTCTTTTCATATTGTGTCAGCAATAATATTGGCAAAGACACAATGGATATTGTATCAAATTATGTGGTACAATTATCCATACAGATAGGCAATTTGCATAAAACTGATGGTAATCTTGATAAAGCTGAACAATGGTTTTATTCAGCGGTAGATTTGAGTGAATCCCTATCTATGCCTAAATATGCCATACAAAAAAGTATTTCGTATAATCAGTTAGGAAACTTCTATCAAGAAAAAACAACTAAGTACGACTTGGCAGTTTATTGCTATGAGTTGGCGGACTCCAATTGGCGTGCAAACAATACATCTGCGAATGATTCGTATTGGGTAATCATACAAAACAAAGCTGATGCTTGCGAGTTAGCAGCACAATCCTATAGAAACAATGAGGACTGGCAATCTGCACGTTACTACTATGCGTATGAGGCTTTTGAATTAAGGCGATTAAATGGAGATATGGATGCTCAATATGCATTGGCATTAAATCGTGAAGCCATTATGGCTTCCAACTTAAAGGACTATACAGCAGCAGATTCTTTGCTCACAATTTCGAGAAGAATACTAGAAACACCTAATGTGGATAAAGATAGTTCCTATACGTATGTATGGGGTAATTTGATGCAAAACTACTTTAATCTGCAAAATTACAAGCAAATAACAGAAGAGTGCAATAAAATAGAAAACAATAAAAGTAGCAATAAACCTTATGTGGAAGAACAAACTTTGATGTATTGGAAAGTAATCGCACTTTGCAACATCGCTCTTCAGAAAGAGTTGGAAGGGCAATATGATAAAGCCGAACAATTATTGGTGCAAGCGAATCAAATTGACATAGAACGTAAGAAAAAAAATGCGGCAGATACGGGATTTGGAGATATTAGCGATATGTTAGTTCGAGTGCGATATGAAAAAGAGGATGGATTACAAATCGCAAAAGGTGCTTCTGTTATTGACGAACTAAACTTTGTATTAAAACAAGGACATACGGATACAACGGTCATATTTTATTTGTTGCAGGCTGCTCATTATTTTATAAACACTAATAATTCAGAAGAAGCATATAATTGCTATAAAAGAGTCTATGATATGCTCCAAGAATATCCTGCATTGTGGGATGAGATGGATGAAAAAAGCAGGAATGCCTACTACATAAATATCTTATCCTTGTACTATCCTTATGCACCTGCAATATTTACACAATTCGACATAGAGAAGGGGGCTGCTTATATGGCGCAGACGTATGGCGTAAAATCGGTGTTATTTTACACCTATCAATTAAGTCTCGCATCATATTATTTATACTATGGAAATCCATCAAAAGCAAAATCTACATATAGCAAAATAATTGATGAAATAACCGCTCTTTATCTGCAAAGAAAAATTAGAAAAGTAGAAGATGACGACTATAGAAAAATATTATTGGCAGCAACAATATTTCTATCTGGATACTATGAGCACGAGGAACACAACAAAGAAAAGGCGTGGCAAATATTGGATAAGGTATTACACGAGAAATATGCAACTGCAATGTTAAATATTGAGTTGTTTAATAGCTGGATATCACTCTGTTATGATTTGAAGAAGTTTGATAAGATATGGGATGTCATTCCGATGTATTACTCTCTAACAGAAGATAGGGTAAATAATGTAATGGATGTGCTTACTTCTGACGAACAAATATATTGGTATCATAAGTCAATGCCTTTCTTTTATGATGGGACAATTATGTTGGCTACCAACTATGTTGATGATGTCCCAGGCATTACCATTGACGCTATTTGTAATCATGAGATTTTTAAGAAGGGTATTCTTTTAAGGGCGTCTGAAAACATTACAAAATATATAGGACAAAGCGGAGATGCTGCTGCTAACCAACTTTATAATGAAATCATTGCGCAAAAGAAACAACTGCTAAATTTGCAAGAGCAACAACATTTTTCGGATTCTATATTGACCAATTTACAGTATTCTATTGATAGTAAAGAAAGATTACTAAGTTCATTAAGCGGAAATTACGTTCGGCGCCAAAAAGAGGACAATATAACATGGAAAGATATACAAGCAAAGTTAAAATCGAATGAAGTGGCTATTGAATTTGCCAACTATGGTATGGTAGACCAATATTGGGCATTTGTTATTCGTAAGGGCTATAAACATCCAAAGTTAGTATATTTAAAAGACTTTATCAATGAGTCGGAATCTCGTAAGCAACTTGAGATTTCCACATGGAAGCAATTCGCATCAATCAAGCCTATTGGCTCAACAATAAGTATTCCTCCCCCTGAATTCTTAGAGTTTACAGGAAATGCCAACATGGTATATAAAGTTGGTGGCAATGGTTCAAAATTATATGAATTGCTATGGAAGCCATTGAGGGCATATATCAATGAGGGGGAAACAATCTATTTTTCACCATCTGGTGTATTACATCAAGTAGCAATAGAGTCTCTTCCTTACGATTCGGTATCTACTATGTCTGACCATTTCAACATGGTTCGTCTGTCTTCTACACGTGAAATAGTATTGCGTAACAACAACGAGCACAAAGAGTCTGCCACTATATATGGGGGCATTCAATACGATGTAGATACTACTGAGTTGTTGGCGGAAAGCCGCCAATATGAGCAGACCACATTATTGGCTTCGCGTGGAATGGAAAATGATACCACCGACCGCGGTTCTGTCAAATATCTCTGGGGTACAAAGAAAGAGGCGGAATCCATAGACCGTCTATTGGCAAAGCACAATGTATCCGCAACGCTCTATACCTCTACCGCTGCCAATGAAGAATCATTCAAAGCACTGAGTGGAAAGCATCAAAACATTATTCACATTGGCACCCACGGATTCTATTGGGCGGATAGCACCGCGCACAAACAGGATTTCTTTATGCAACGCTCAATGTCAATGGGTGACGATTTGCCCATGCAATATGCTATAGACCCGCTAGACCGCTGCGGCTTGCTCTTTGCCGGAGCCAATATGGCATTATCAGGACACTCACGCGATTTGCCGGAAGGTGTGCAGGACGGAATCTTGACTGCCAAAGAAATATCACTAATGGACCTACGCGACTGTGATTTGGTGGTACTTTCGGCTTGCGAAACGGCAAAGGGCGACATCACCAGCGAAGGTGTCTTTGGCTTGCAGCGTGCCTTCAAGGTGGCAGGCGTACAGACTATCATTATGAGCCTTTGGAAAGTGGACGACAATGCCACACAGATGCTTATGACCGAGTTCTACACCAATTGGATAGAAAAGAAGCAGTCCAAACGCGAAGCCTTTAAGAACGCACAAAATGCCGTCCGTTTTGCCGTAGATAAATATGGCGACCGTATGTATGCCGACCCCGTCTATTGGGCAGGGTTCATAATGTTGGACTAAACTATATTTATACATAACATTGCAGAGCAGAGACTAACATCTTTGCTCTTTTTTTCGCATCTTTCAAAAAAAAGACACCAATGGGTTACTTTTTGCAGATAGTAAAACATATACTAATAAACAAATAAATTTACAATTATGATAGTACTTGGAATTATTCTTATGGTTATTGGGGGAATAGTATTTACAGCAGGCGAACAGGATAATTGCCTGTTAATGACCATAGGTGGAGTTATTAACTTCACTGGATTAGTTTTGTTGATTAGTGCATTTTAGAAAAAGATACCAATAGGTTACTTTTTGCAGATAGTAAAACATATACTAATAAACAAATAAATTTACAATATGATAGTACTTGGAATTATTTTATTCATCGTTTTCTTTAAGGAAATCGTTACCGGCTTATTTGTCGGCTGTATGGCAATTCTGCAGCTAATTGCAGGTATATTCGGAGCAATTTTCAAATAATCATCCTAAAAGTTGCGCACGGCACGAACCAGTGTATATAGATATGGTAACTTTCATTACAGGTCTTATCGCTTTTGCATTGTGGTATTTCATTTGGGGAAGAAAGGGGGAATAATATGTTGCTGTTCATCATTCTCTGTGTAATCATTATGTTTGTCATTGACAAACTAACATCATAACAAAGTCCATATTTAAGGTTACTTTTAGGGACAACAACTCATACGATCTTTGAAATAGACAGAAACAAAAGAGGTGTAAAGCATACTATGCATATAAACATGTTTTATATATTTTTATCAAGTGAGATTTGCGTATATTAGGAAAAAGTTGTATTTTTGCAATGAATTTCCGCATCAAGTTTTTGGGGTGGAATACTATCAAATCCGCATCAAAAAACACCATCAGAAAGCACATTAGAAACACCTAATCAAGACCAATCCGAGATACGATAGTATAAAAAAGAGCCAAACAAAGATAAAACTATCACACTAACTAAAAGCATTAAACATATGGAAAAGCCAAACAAAACAAGAATCTACAATCTGATTATCCTTGACAAAAGCGGTAGTATGCATAATATCCACAAAGCAGCCTACGAAGGATGCAACGAGGTATTAAACGGTATCCGTGCAGCCGCCGAGAAACATTCTGAAAATCAAGAACAATTTGTAAGTCTCCTACTCTTTGATACAGAATCGATGCCATACATCCATAAGTGTACACCGGCGAAAGATGTTACGAATCTGAGAGAAAAACAATATAGACCCTGTGCCTGCACTCCGCTATTAGATGCAATGGGTATGTCGCTCACAGAATTGGAACAGGAAACGGATAAATATGACGATGCAGTGGGTATGGTAACGATTATAACGGATGGTTACGAGAATGCTTCCAAAGAATACACTTATCCCCAGATTCGCACATTGGTAGAGCGTCTAAAGCGCAAGGGATGGAACTTTGCCTTTATGGGAGCAAACCAAGATGTGAATCAGGTTTGCATCGATCTTAACATCAATACGGGTAATGCATGTGCGTTTTCCTTTGATGACGAAGGTATGCGCAACTCTTGGCGTCGCGACAGAGAAGCAAAAGAACGCTACTACGATCGAATGGAAAAGTTCCGGATGAATACACGTAATATGGATGAAATGGAACTCAGAGAATACTATAATAATATGAATGACGAAATACCTTATTTTATGGATTCTGAGGAAGATGATGCATCAACCAAATAAACAATGTTTAGTTTCCCGATATTTTGGATTATTAATATACCTAATCACATATGAAACGTACAATTTTAACACTCACAGCCATTTTATGCTGTATTATCGGTTTTGCCAAAGAGCCGAAGCGTCCTGATTCGTACAACTACCAGCGTGGTTGCGAACTTATTGATGATGAAAAAATTGATGAGGGAATGGAATTTCTTAAAAAGGAACTCCGACAAAATCCGAAGAACGGCTATGCATATGCCTGGATGGCCTCGGCTATGGCTCAGGAAGAAGAATACGGAAATGCCATTTACGATTACGAACAGGCAATCAAGTATATTCCAAAATCGGACAAGTACTACCATGCTTGGGCGCATAATCTACGTGCCAACATTGCTCTGGAGATGAAAGATACGATTCTTGCTCTTTCTGAATGTAGCATTGCCATTAAACTAGAACCAAAGAATGAAGATTGGTATGAAAATCGTGGTGTTCTCTATCGCGAAATGGAGGAATGGGCTAAATCGGATGCGGACTTTAAGAAATACATATCCCTTACCCCCGGTTCGATTCGCGGACAGATGCAACTCGGGCAGAACTACTTCTTGCAAAAACGTTATGACGAGGCACTGGCTACATATACTTATGCGAACCAATTGGCAGAGCGTTCATGGACGCTCAGTGCGATGGCAAAGTGCGAAGTGGAAATGGAGAAGTATGAAGAGGCAGCCAATCATGTTGTAGAGGCATTGAAATTGGAGGATATGGAACAAACTGCCCTGGAAATTATAAATAAATGCACGAACGAAGAGTTTGTGGAGTTGGTACAGGCTCAACTCCGTGTGCAGATAGCAAAGAATCCCAATTCTCCGGAATGGTTGGTGGCACTTTTGCTTTCTCAACGTGCGACCAAACATTATGAGGATGCTATTCTCACATACCATAAGATACGCAAAATATACCCTGACGACTCAGGGGATTATATAGCCAGCCGCCTATATGAAGATATGGGTGATTGGCAGCATGCTTTACAATATATCAATCTTGCTATTGAGGGCGACTCCACCGAAACGGACATCCGTCGTACACGTGTGGAGATATATAACGAAATGGATAGTGTGGTGCCCATGTATGCCGATTTGGACTATCTCATTAGGGAATATCCGGACAAAGCGGATTTTTACTTTCATAGAGCCAACATCTATCTGTTCAGGCGCAATTACAAGCAGGCGATAGAGGACTACAGTACGGGTATTGCCATAGAGCCGTCCAGCGACATGGAGCACTATATGCGCGGTCGCTGCTATGAGGCGGACGGGCAGAAAGAGAAAGCGCAGAAAGAATACACTCGAGTGGAAAATTGCCCAAGCCCGTCTGTCCGCCTGTTTTCAAAGGCATCTTTAGGTAAGAAAGAAGAGGTTATGGTATTGGCAGACAGCCTGCTCAAAGCAGATAGTACCGAATATCGGTACAATGTAGCCTGTGCTTACGCTCTAATTGGCGAGCAAGAATTGGCATTACGCTATATAGAGGAAGAGATGCGCGACGGGTATGTTCGTTTTACTCATCTGCGTTTAGACCCTGATTTACAGTCGATACAAGGTGAGGAATTGGAGCAGATGATACAGAAGTACGAGCGCATCCGCGACGAGCGTATTGCCCGTTTCAGCAACGAAAACAGTGAAGAAAAAGGCGAAGAAAGAGTGGTGGAAGTGCCTTTTACGGCTTCCAATGGGGTTACGAAAGTAGAATGCACCGTAAACGGATTACCATTAAGTTTCATTTTTGACACAGGCGCAAGCGATGTAAGCCTCTCTCAAACAGAGGCCAACTTTATGTACAAGAACGGTTATTTGAGTCAGAAAGATGTGATAGGCAAGCAGCGGTTTCAAACGGCAGACGGCAATATATCCATTGGCACCACTATTATGCTGAACCATATCAATTTCGGGGGCTTGGAACTGACTGGAGTGCGTGCTTCGATCGTTGCGAACCAGAAGGCTCCCTTGCTTTTGGGACAGACCGTTCTGCAACGATTAGGCAAGATTGAGATTGACAACGAGCGCAAGGTACTAAAGATAACGACTCAAAAATAAAGCAATTATACAATGTCCCCTGTATTTGTTATATTTTGTATTATTGCCTTTTTGATACCGGTATGCCTATGTGCGTATTACAAGAACGAACTCTATAAACAAAAGAGCGAAACGGATATACTCACACAGCACTACAATGCACTTTGGGAACAGTCACATAACAATAACACTCCCTCCTATGAGAATGCTTATACATTCTTGGAGCAAATGGGAAAGAAACATCAGTTTAAGGTAGAGATACTCAAACGTGAGGAAAATTGGGTTATATGCGCATTCACGTTTCAGGGTGCCCATTTTTTGTGCTATGCCAGTGCAAAAAATGATGAGTTGTTGCTACAATTTAGAAGTATCGCCAATCTGAAGTACACACCGGAGAACTATGAAAAAGTCAGAGAACTTTGTAATCGCCTTACCGGTCAGAGTGGTTACACGAAGTTGATTTATACATACGAAGAAGAGAATAATGAGATAGAAATCCATATTCTAATTGAATCAATAGGAGTGGCAGAAGAGCCTTTTTTGTACTATTTGGATCTTTGTTTCAAAACTGCTGCTTACGCCCGTCATGAATTAGAAAAAGACACAGATGTACCCGAAAAGGAGATAATAGCCAGGAAGCGCGACCAACATATGCTGATTGAGGCAGAGATGCGGCACGAAGCGGAACTACACAGGCAGAAACATCCCTATTGCCAAGCACCCAATCATGGCACATTAGGCGAATATATATCGTACCTGTTCAACGGCGAGAATGTGGCAGACCTGCTACGGCTGACCATACAAAATGCAGACGGCGTAACAGAAATACGCCAACGCGACAAGATTGCCGCCTATGATCTACTGAGTGCCATAATTGATACCTCGGGCAAAGAGGTAACTTTTAAGGATTTCACTCCGGCAGTCTTAACCATAGAGACAGTCTCCAACCACTATGTATTCACTCTACATCCGTTAGAAGGAGATCAGGACGTGCTGTCCGTGCGTATGACTGCGGTATGTACACCGCATGAGTTTCTGCAAAATTATGTACCAGATGCAACCTATACACCCGATGCGGTGTCTATGCGCCTTTGCTATATAAAGACGGAGTGGTCAAGTAAGAATAGTGACAAAGAGCAAGAACTGCCGAAAACCAGTATAGGCGCACAAGTGGAACACGGACAACAACTATTTCAACAAGAGTGTTACTTACAGGCGATAGCCGTACTGACTCCGATCTTCAAACAATTAAAAAACCGGTTCTTCGATTTGAACGATAATGGAAAAGACCTGTTCTTCAGAGCCTGCTACTATATCGGTTTCAGTTACTCCGATTTGAATATTTACGACAAAGCCTACTATTATCTAAATTATTGCAATGATTGCAACCGTTTTGACTATTCAGAGGAGTATATCAATTGCTTGGCAAATGATAGCAATCTGTACGTTTTTAGAGAAATAGACAAAGAACAGAAAGCGATGAGCAAACTAATAGAAGAAATAGACAACGATGATGATTGCGGGACAGAGTTAATGGTGGCTCAGCGTGCACGAATTATTGACTACATCGCTTTTTTGCAACGGCGCAAGGGCTATGCACAAATCAACTTTGGGTTATTGGATGATGCTGAAGAGACTTTCAAAGCCCTATTGGAACACCAAGAAAGCCACGACTATGCAGAGAATGAATTGAAATATATAGAGCAGCTCAGGCAAAACAAAAAAGCGCGAAAATAACAAGACACTTTATAGAGAAACAAGTTCGGTCAATCCTAATCAGGTTTGCCAAACGTAATTCACTGCAAAAATGCTGACATATTATACATCGGCATAATTTTTGTGTGAGGGAGTGTAACCAATGAAGGCTAAGAAGGAAAACCGAAAGGAGATTGAGTGTTATGAAAACAAATGTAACTTCTACTATTATTACCCCCCGCGAAACGCGCTCGATACAGAAACACCTGAGCGAGATATGCAACAAGAAATATGATGTACTGAGCATAGATGAGGAAGTGGAACTCGCTACTCGCAGCCGCAACGGCGACCTGAAAGCGCGTAACGAGTTGGTGGAGCATAATATGCGTTTGGCTATCACGATAGCCAAACTATACCAGAACCAAGGCGTGGAGTTGGAAGACCTGATTGTGGCTGCCGAGATGGGACTGATAGCCGCAGCGGAGCAGTTTGACCCGACAGTGGGTGTAAAATTCATTTCGTACGCCTGCCACCATATCCGCCGCGAGATAACCGACACACTGACGCGCGATGCGAGAACGATACGGTTGCCACAGAACGTGGTAACCAAGACGCGGTTGCTGAAACGGGCGATAGTGCATTACCAGATGGAGCATAATGCCATACCGACCGATGAGGAGTTGGCGAAAGAGTTGGATATGGATATAGATGATGTACACAATCTGCGCAGCCAGACACCGGGGGCTGTATCGATGGATACGCCCTTAGGCGACGAGTCAAACGACACGATAGGCAGTATGCTGACCAGCGAACTGGCACCGACAGATGCGGGATTGATAGACGAATCAATGAAGACGACCCTAAAGACTGCGCTTGAGAGTTTGTCGGAGCGGGATGCAGAAGTGGTACGCCGCAGTTTCGGGCTGAACGGTGAAGAAGAGAGCATTGACCAAATTGCCGTTGATATGGGGCTAAGCAGGGAACGGATACGGCAGATACGGGAGATTGCGCTGCGCAAGATACGTTCTACCTATGGGGAGCAGTTGCTGTCGTATCGGGCATAAGTGGCGTCCTGTATCTATTTTGTTTCAGATCGTGGCGAAATATAGTTCCGACCATAGGAGCGGTAGGTATCCTTTTCGATTTCTATTCGTGGTTCCTCAAAGGTGGTCTTAGGGACATGTTGCCAGCAGAGATATTTGATAGTCAGACCGCGGTCAAGCCACTGGTGCTCATAGTGGGTCTGAAGCATCTTCGCCTCGCGGAGTGTATCAGTTTTGGCAGTATGATAGAGATCTGCCGTGTCTGCCAAAACCGGATAGCCGTTAAGCCGCAGCATCTCGCGCGTGTACACATATAGGAAAGGACTATCCGTCTTGAGGTGGATGAGTCCGTCGGGGCGCACCAACTGCTGATAACGTTGTATAAACCATGTGGAGGTAAGGCGCTTGGTGGCTTTTTTCATCTGTGGGTCTGGGAAAGTAATCCAAATCTCATCCACCTCACAGGGCGCAAAGAAAGCCGTCAGCATCTCGATATTCGTGCGCAGGAAAGCCACATTGGTCATACCCGCCTGCTCTGCCTGTTTGGCACCCGCCCACATACGTGCGCCTTTGATGTCAATACCGATAAAGTTCTTGTCGGGATACAGTTGCGCCAAACCAACCGTATATTCCCCCCGTCCGCAGCCGAGTTCCAGTACAATCGGGTTCGCATTGCGAAAATACTGCTCGCGCCAACGCCCTGCCATAGCCGCTACGGGGCTATCCGGCAGTATCTCGCGTGCACCGCATTGGAAGACGTTGTGGAACGTCTCCATCTCAGCAAATTTCTTCAGTTTGTTCTTGCCCATTGTGCTTACTCGTTTTTCTTGATGATAAGCCCTACATCAGATACGCCTTGCAGGGACTGCTCACGCATACCCTGCTGAATATGCCATACCTGCTCGCCGCTGTGCGGGAAACGGTATGCTTCCTCATACAGCACGGGCATTTCAATCAGTCCGTTGCGCCCGTTGCCAAGCCACTCGCCGCGGTCGTTGGCAAGATAGAACTCGATGGTATCCTGACAGAGCGAGTCGCCCACAAAGAGCCACATATTCTGGTACGGATACTGCTCGGTATGGCGCACGCAGACCAGCATTTGGTAAGTGGCAAGGGTATCGGTGACATCAAAACGGTAGGTCAGTACGGAATCCGCCCCCCACTCCTTCAGAGGAACGGAGCGGAACTCGGAATAGACGATGCCCCGGTTGCAAGCCACCAGCAACAGGAGGCAACTACTTAGCAGGATTGTTCGTATTCGGGCGGTCATTGGTGCGGGGTGTATTGTTACGCATACGGTTATCCGGACGGCGGCGTTGCTCTCCGTCGGGGTGGAAACCCTTGTCGTCGCGTCCGTCCAGACGGGGACGGTTGTCGCCTCTGTTATTGCGCGGTTCTCTGTTATCACGGCGGGGGCGGTTATCACGGTTATCCCGTTGCGGGCGGCGTTTCTTGTCGAAGCGGGTAAGGTCATCCTGCCCGACCACGTTCTGGTAGCCGATCTCGGGTACATCGGTGGCGGTAGTGGATTTGCCGCCGAGGGTATCCGGTTTCTCGCCGCGGCGGTTCATCTCGATGATGTCCTTTGCCTGCTCGGGTGTAAGTACCTGCAGATTGACAGGCATACGCTGGTCGGTCGAATACGTGGCAGTTCCTTTGAGCGGATCGGTAGTAAAGAGATAGTACGTCCCCTCTTTGGTTTCCAGCGGGATATTGCGTTGCGGCATCCGGCGTACCGCCTCCTCATAGACAGGAACCTCGAAATTGAGACAGCATTTGAGTTTAGCGCACATACCTGCCAACTTCTGCGGATTTGGCGATATATTCTGCAGGCGTGCGGCACCTGTACCGACAGATGAGAAATTGGTCATCCATGTAGTGCAGCACAGTTCGCGCCCGCAAGGTCCCGTTCCGCCTATACGTCCTGCCTCCTGACGTGCGCCGATCTGTTTCATCTCCACGCGGATACGGAATGTTTCGGCATATACCTTGATGAGTTGGCGAAAATCGACACGCCCGTCGGCAATATAGTAAAAGATAGCCTTCGACCCGTCGCCCTGGTACTCCACATCGCCTATCTTCATCTCCAGACCGAGCGACTTAGCCAGTTGGCGGGCTTTGATCATCGTCTCCTGCTCTTTGGCGTGTGCCTGTTCGGCACGCTCTATGTCTTCCTCGGTAGCAAAACGCAATACATCACGCACCTCATAACGGGTGGTATCGATATGGTTTTTCTGCATTTGCAGTTTAACCAGCCGCCCTGTCAGCACTACCTCGCCGAGGTCGGTACCGGGATTGGATGCCACTACTATGGTAGAACCTTTCTCCAAAGGCAGGTGTTGCACATTGTGATAGTAGCCCTTGCGGGTATTCTTGAACTGCACCTCCACGAGGTCGGTCTCCGCCACATTCTCCGGCAGGTCGCAAAGCCAGTCGGTAACTGGCAGCATGTGCGCCGAGTTGCGGCAGCAGCCTTTTGCCAGAAAGCAACAGGAGGCATTATTCAGTGTAAACTTATCTTCCATTTTTATCAATTAACAGGTAATAATTAACAATTGACATACAGGGCGACTCTAACTTCTAACCTCCAACAGCCGCAGGCGGTTTCATTTCTTTATCAGCACGATCATCTGCAGGCAGAGGTCGAAGAATATAATCTTGGCATTGCCGTTCTGCTCTATCTGCCGTTCCGCCTTGCCCAGTTCGTTCATTATCCGTTCCACATTGCCCGTATGGATAAAGGGCGCAAAGCGGGTGGAGAATTCCCGCTCGGGCGTGGTCTGGTAGTTCATCTCGGGGTGCTGCAGATTGTAAATAAAGTTCTCACGCACCTGCCGCTGGGCGTATTGCAGAAAGCGTTTCTGTTTCTCGCGCCCCACCTTGGCATCCGCCATATCCTGGCTCCATTTGCGCAGGCGGGAGAGCGACTCGAATTTCTTCTGCGGGTCGCGCAGGACACCCACCGTATAGGCATCGCGCATCAGAGCAACAAAGTCATTAAACTCCCGCGTAGTCTCATCGTCAGCCTCGGCAAGTTTCCGTGCTGCGAGGTAACTGCCATTGGCAATATGGGCATAGTCGGCAGCCGCAGCGGGGGCAATATGCAGGCGTTCTTGCAGTGCCGAACTAATCTCCTCGTCCGGCAAACGCGGCACACGTATCTGCTGCACACGGGAGAGAATGGTGGAGAGCAACTGCTCGGGATGCTCGCTCACTAACAGGAAAACCGTCTGCTCGGGCGGTTCCTCCAGCAGTTTGAGCAATTTATTGGCGCAGGTAGTATTCATTTTCTCCGGCTGCCAGATAATCATTACCTTGTAGCCGTCCCCAAACGCCTTGAGGCTGAGTTTGCGCATAATCTCCGAGCTCTCTTTCTCGTAGATCATTCCCTGTTTGGTCTCCACCCCCAACGCCTTGTACCAGTCGTCAAGGTCAAAGTAACCGCGCTGCAAGAGCAGATTGCGGAATGGTTCGAAGAAATCGTTGCAGACATCTTTCTTGTCGTCTTTGACGATGGGGAAAGCAAAATGGAGATCAGGATGCTGCAAGTTCTGATACTGCAGACAGGTAGGACATATACCGCACGAGTCCTCTGCGGTACGGTTCGGGCAGTTGAGATACTGCGAGTATGCAATAGCGAGTTGCAACTTGCCTACACCTGCGGGCCCCGTCAGCAGTTGGGCATGGGGAACACGCCCCTCTCGAACCGACTGAATAAGCCGCTCTTTGACCGCCTGTTGCCCGATAATGTCCTTGAACTGCATTTCCCTGTTTGCTTTTAGTCTGCAAAGATACAAAAAAAATGCGACTTGCACAAGTTCCGAACTTACATTCCGCAAAAAGTTGCCGCTCAAGCGTCCTTAAACAGTCAGCCCGAAGCGAAACTTTGTGCTAACTGCCTGATAATCATCTTACATTCAGTAACTCACTGAAATACAAGCAAAAACCGCCTAATCACATACGAATCACATACAAATCACATACGAATATCATACAAACAACATAGACCTGATAGCATAAAAAAAGGGAGGGGCTACAACCACTATCCGAGATAATTATACGGAAAAATATAGTGTCCATTTAGAAACGCAATTTTGGGGTACACTTTTGCCCCCTGTC
>ERZ808242.909-NODE-909-length-19128-cov-7.092854_pt1 | contig 19128 bp, 20 predicted proteins | sample MGYA00521244_ERZ808242 | MGnify/ENA primary metagenome ERZ808242 (study PRJEB31516, sample SAMN03275573) | gut metagenome | biome: mammalia-associated habitat; material: feces | host: Papio cynocephalus | place: Kenya | collected 2012-07-27 ... | reverse complement strand
GGCAGGGAGAATCACCCTGTCATGATGTAGCCATACAATCCCGAAGATTTAGGTTGTAATTGACACGTCAGAATTCGTCGATCGAATAAGTCTTTCCTATTTGCCTAGAACCATGGATGATCAACCCTTTCCTATCGACATCGTTCTTCCACGACTACAGGATAGAGGTGATCTTCCGCTTCATGATTGCCTGATGATTCCATGATAGATGTGGTTTACTAGAATCTAAGAGTAGAAAGTAGTATTATTCCTAGAATCTAATCTTAGATTCTAGTATAATCCCTAGAATCTACGATTGTATTGAGGAAGAAGTCCGAAGACCGACAGAAGGCAGACGCCGTTCCGATCTCCGGTAAGGGGGTTCCGGGCTCTCGCCCGTAAGAGGTTCTGATGGATCATTCCTTGATCTTCTTCCCGCACTTGGGGCACCAGTCCGCGTTCGCAGGGATCTGCTCTCCGCAGTGCGGACACGGGACGGTCTCTGTGGAAACATCGACGGTTCCATCAGGGTGTTCGACCTCGGTCTCCTCGGCCTCGTCGAACTTTGCTCCGCACTTGGGACAGACGGTCGCATCGGACGGGACCTCGGCTCCGCATTCGGAGCATGTGAAGTAGTCGGCCTTCTTCGGCTTGAGCTCCTCGGGGACCTCGATGTACTCGCCGCATTTCCTGCAGACGACCTCTCCGGGAAGAACGGTGGCGCCGCAGGACTTGCAGCGTCCGTAGCCCTGGGGGTAGAGCCTTCCTTCCGACTCCATCTTCCTGCGGGTCTTCTCTGCGCTCCTCCTCATCATCGTGGAGAATCCCAGGATCAGGAAGAACATGAGGGCCGTGAGACCTACGGTGTATCCTGCGCCCTTGGCGCACATGGAGATCTCATCCCCTGACGTAAGTCCCGAATCGTACGTGAAGGACAGAGAGGATTTCACTTCCTTATTGTCGCCGTCGATCTTCTCAACGGCGAGCGCCATCCAATAGAACTTCCCTTCGGATACTCCGTCGAGCTTCATCCTGCCATGCTGCCAGCCGTCGGCCAGCGCAGTGAGATCGGACTTCTCTGCACGGATGTCCTTGAGATCCCCAGGAGTGCCGATCAATCCGAACGATATCAGAGAGACGGTGCCGTAGCGGACGAGCACATCCCATGAATCGCCGACCTCCAGAACGGAAGGGTTGACATCGTACTCGATGTAGTAGCCTCCGTCCGCCCCGTCGTACACGACATCGATGTTCCTTATGGAATCGGTGTCGCTGTCCATGAGGGACTGGTAGTCCTGTGCGATCCCGCCGTATGCGAATGTTCCGACAAGCATCGCGAGAACCACGAAGGCAATCCCGATGACGGCCTTCACTCTGACGGACATGACCCCCAGCATATGCGGGATCATGTACAGCGCGACGGCCACGATGAGGAACCCTATGCATATCGCGCCGATTCCCAGGACCTCGAGAACGAGGGCGATGGCTATCGCGGCGATTATCGCGATCAGCTGTTTCGTTGAGAGGGCCTTGAAATCGTCGCGGAATCCCTGGACGAACGACTTCCTGCCCTCGGCATTCTCAGTCATCGGTCCTCCCATGATGGGGGTCAATAAAGGCTTTGCTGGATTCGCAGCGGGAATTCCGAATCTCACAGGCCGTTGGAATCCTCTCAAATAGTCGATGGACCTCTACAGGGACCATGGCTTTCATAATCCTGACCTGTCCCGGCTGCGGCCGCAGGATCATAATGGATGAGACGGACGGAAAAGGATACTGCATGTACTGCGGACTGCAGATAGATGCAGGAAGAACCGACGCCGAATATCTGGACCCGCAGTCCTGCGAGCTCCTCGACGTCGTAATCAACGGAGACGGCAACGGGCACGAGGACGAGCCCTGGTTCCCTGCGATGAAGGGATCCGTCGACCTTCTCATGGAAGGCCGCGTGGAGGAGGCGGCCATGGGCTTCGCCTCAGCTCTCGAAGGGCAGGATGCCCAGACCGTCACGGCCATGAAGGATGCCATGGCCGAGTTCGTAGCCCAGTGGGTCCTGAGGACCGTCTTCGAAGGGCGCCCGTACAAAGGCGGCATGATGGCCGTGGCCCCGATGCTCGAGGTCGAGGGCGAGATGGACACATCCCCCGCCATACTCATAGAGACGATATTCGAGGCGATCTGCAACTCCGTAAACATAATCGGATGCCCGGAGGACGCCCTCAACATGACCGAGTCGCTCTTCTCCCTGCTCAGGGAGTATCTGACGACGGAGCCCTCTATGACCAACCAGGCGCTGCTCCTCGACGAGTTCGTCAAGCAGTCGGAGGTGTTCTCGGAGGTCGCCGACCAGGTCAGCGACGGAAGAGCGGACGAGCAGAGGGAAGCGATAGCCAAGATGCGCTCTGCAGCCGAATGCCTCCAGTCCGCCATGACCGAGGAGATCCCCCGGCAGCCCCATGAGCGCCTGGAGGACCTGGAGGGATACTGGGCCGGAAAGGGCATAGGCGTCATAGGCAAGGATGCCGCAGGCATCCTCGGTTCCATGTCCGGAAGGGATGTCTCCGAAGAGGATGCCCGCGCCTGCAGGGAGTATGTGGGCCTCTACATGCACCCCGTGCTCTGAGCAAACGCCAAATACGAATCAAGGAATCGGTGAGCGCAATGGCGACGATCGAGGAGCAGATACAGGAGCTCGAGAACGAGATCTCCAAGACCAAATACAACAAGGCGACGGAGGCGCACATAGGCAAGCTCAAGGCCAAGATCGCCAAGCTAACGATGGAGGAGGAGAAGCGCCGCTCCTCCAAGGGACCGACCAAGGGATTCTATGTGAAGAAGGCAGGGAACGCCACCGTCGCCCTAGTGGGCTTCCCTTCCGTAGGAAAATCCACTCTCCTCAACCAGCTGACAGGAGCGAAATCCGAGGTCGGAGCCTACCACTTCACCACCCTGGACGTCGTCCCGGGAATCATGCTGTACAACCACGCCAAGATCCAGATACTGGATATGCCCGGTCTGATCAAGGATGCTTCCCGCGGAAAGGGACGCGGAAGGGAGGTCATCGCCGCCGCAAGGTCGGCCGACGTCATCCTGCTCGTGTGCGACGTCTTCAACCCGAGGATGGACGTCCTGTTCAGGGAACTGTACAACGCCGCCATTCGTCTGAACCAGAAGAAGCCCGATGTCGTCATCACGCACTCGGACCACGGCGGGATACAGGTGAAGCCGACCCTCAAGCTCACCAAGATCGACGTCGACACCATCAAGGACATGACCGCAGCCTACGGTCACATCAACGCCACCGTCGTGGTGCGCGAGGACATAAACGTCGAGCAGATGCTGGACGTCCTGGCCGGGAACCGCGTGTACATCAAGGCGATCATGGCCATCAACAAGGTCGATCTGGCGAAGCCCGAGGAGCTCCAGGCTGCTCTGGACCTCCACAAGGACTACCGCTGCATCCCAATCTCCGCTGCAACAGGCCAGGGGATCAAGGACCTGCAGCAGGCGCTGTACGATACGATCGACATGATACGCATCTACCTCAAGCCCCAGGGGCAGGAGGCGGACATGGACATCCCTCTGATCGTCAAGAAGGGCAACACCATAGGGGATGTGTGCGAGCTGATCCACCGCGACTTCAAGAACAACTTCCGCTACGCGATGATCTGGGGGAAGAGCGCCAAGTTCCCCGGGCAGACCGTGGGTATGGACCATGTCGTAGCGGACCAGGATGTCGTCTGCATCATAGTCAAGAGATGATCCGGAAGGGCTGTCGCCCTTCTCCGGATTATTTCAGTATCGATATAATCGAAACAATCGTTATATCGGATTGAAACAATGATTGCCTGTAGAAGATCTGAGGATAGTCGAAGACATCTGCCAGAACAGAGAGGGCCCCCATTTCGAAGCGAAAGAAGTCCATGCCGGGATACCTCGTGAAACTTGGGAGACGTATTCCGCCTTCGCCAACACTGACGAGGGCTGCTGGTCTTCGGTCTCAATGAATCCGAGGAGAGTCTCCAGATTGCAGGGGTTCCGGGTGCCGAAGACATAATCAGAAACATATGAAATCTCCTCAACAACAGGGAATTCATCAGCTCAAATCTGCTTTCCAACTGCGATCTTGCCATCATGGATTGCAACGAAGCGAAACTCATAACGATGAGAATTCCCCGCGCCGATCGCTTCGAGAGACCGGTTTTCATCAATGGAAACCCCCGCAATGCGTATCGGAGAAACGGAGACAGCGATTACAAATGCAGCCCTGAAGAGATCACCGCGATGATCGTGAATTCATCGCGTACAGCGACGGATCGGTCCATCGTCAAAACCTCCATGATAGAGGATCTGTCGAGAAAATTCATAGCCGCCTATCGCAACATCCACCGCGTCACCAGGCCGGAGAGCGACTGGAACGAATTGGACGACGAGTCCTTCCTCAGGATTCTCGGTGCGATCGCATATGATGGCGAAATCCTGAGACCCACACTGGCCGGACTTCTGATGTTCGGATACGAGTACACCATATCGTTCGAGACGAACGGCTATTGTCTGGACTACAGGGAATACGAGGACGACCCCATAGACTGGATCGACAGATTCATGTCGGACGAGGACGGATGGTCAGGAAATCTGTTCGACTTCTATACCGAATGCTGCAGGCGCGTTCGCAGAACGATGAAGCATGGGATGACCATCGACGAAAATATGAGAAGGATAGACGACGGGGATATGGACAAGGTGTTCAGAGAGGCGTTGCTCAACGCCATCTCCAATGCAGATTATCGCTCATCCGGCGGCGTGGTCGTTGAAAGAAGACCCAATATTATATCTGTACGCAACCCAGGAACGTTCAGAATCCCGCTTGATAAGGCAGAGGCTGGAGGCACCAGCGACCCCCGCAATCCTACTATCCTGAAGATGTTCAATCTGATCGGCTTCGGAGAACGTGCAGGCTCCGGAATCTCCCGCATGTCACGCCTGTGTATCAAGAACGGCATGCCGCAACCCCGCTACCGCGAGCAGACCCGTCCTGATTGCGTGAACGTGACAATCGCCATCGCCGATACAGAAGGATATCTGGATCTGGAAGAGGCTATTCTAGGAATGATAGATGGGGATCCCCGCATATCGATAACATCCATGTCCGAGAATCTTGGAATCGATAGAAATGTCGCGTCCCGCACGGTTCAGAAACTCAAAACCCGCGGACTTATCGAAAGAGTAGGCGGGACCAGGGGGTACTGGAGCATTCCTGCCCATCGCAACCGATTGGAACAGGAAGCAGGATATCCGAACCGATGCGCAAAATGGATACGGCATCAGAAGAGGCAACGCATGTCGAAGATGTGGAAAGGATGGCGTCATTCCAACGGGGATGACGCCTGTTTCAAGGTTGATGCGGCCTCAGTTGACTACAGCAGTGTAGTCGACCAGGGTGTACACCAGCGAGTAGTTGTTCAGAACCGTTCCTCCAGTCAGATAAGCATCCGTGGAAATCGTCTGCTGATAGAGGACGTAGGACTCCGCATCATGGTACTCGACGTAGTGGAACATGTTTCCGTAAGCATCTGTCTTATCGAATTCGACACAGATCGTATCCTTGACGCCCCAGGCAGTGGTCGTCTTCGACGGTGTCCCGGTATTTTGTTTGGAGGCATCGATCGTGTATGTAATCGTGTTCTTTTGGGTATCTTTCTGGGTATTGCCTTTATCATCGACGTAGCTGGCAGTCAGATCCTGAGTCTGCTCGACGGTCTTCGTCGTACCGCTGACGCTATTGTACGACTCGGTCATTTCACCAGAATACTGGAAGGGTATCCCGTAAACGTCACACCCCCCGGTTATTTCGTATTTCATTACAGAACCTACGCCAAGATCCGAAACCTTGATCGCCTTCCACTGAGCGTACAGCGTCTGGGTTCCCTCGACGTCGGAGCTTATGGTGGAAGAGGGGAGATACTCCTTTCCGGATCCATCCTTCTCGGTGTTCCAAGAGACGAAAACCTTGAAATTGGATTTATTGTCAAAACCGCACGCGGGCACTTCGATCGGTGTCCCGAGTTCGGATTCCAGATCGGCCATCTCGCCGTTACCGCCGTTGGAATCGAACGAAACAACGAAATTGCTGGGTTCATCCTCATCGCCATTTGAAGTAATCACAACGACTGCTGCGGCTGCTATTATGACGACCGCAACAACAATCGCAATTGCTATCGTTTTGCTGTTCATGAGATTTCCTCATCCTGGAACGCCGGCAGTATGCTTCCTATTCCCATACCGAGGGGAGGAATCCGGATTCCAGAATGGTCGCTAGTCGTTGCTCGTCGTATATAGCGATAGTGGCGGTTCTATCGCGTTTTTATTCATCGTTACATATTATTGGCATAAATGTATACTTCTACTGTTTTGAATCCAATATCCCAAAACCGATCCGACCCGATCAGGGATATCGTCATCTGATGTCGCCGGTCATCATTATCTACTTTCTCGAACTATACCAGTTCATGGCGAAGAGAGATTTGATCTCGGTTTCGGACATGGAGGACGAGTGGCCTTCGCTCGTAGACCTCGCGATAAAGCTGAAAGCAGAACGCGGACACCACGGCGATCCTCTCAAGGGCAAGACGCTCGCGATGATCTTCGAGAAGCCCAGCACCCGCACCAGGATCTCGTTCGACGTCGCGATCACCGAACTCGGCGGACACGCACTCTACATAGACGAATCCAAAATGCAGATGGGAGTCCACAGCGAAACCATTGAAGACACAGCACGCGTCATGAGCAGATTCGTCCATGGAATCATGTACCGTGCCTTCGACTACAAGATGATGGACAAGTTCGGGGAAATCGCGACAGTGCCCGTCATCAGCGGACTCGACAACCTCGAGCACCCCTGCCAGGCGCTGGCGGACATGGTGACCATCAAGGAGAAGCTCGGCGGATTCCGCGGAAAGAAGCTCGTCTACCTCGGAGACGGGAACAACGTCTGCAACTCTCTGCTGTACGCATGTGCGATCATGGGGATCGACATGGTCGCATGTTGTCCCGCCGTCCGCATGCCGAATGCGGAGATCATGTGGAGGGCATCGAAGATCGCAGAGAAGACCGGCTCCAAGATCATCGCATCCCATGAGCCCCAGGATGCTTGCGTCGATGCCGACGTCCTCTACACGGACACCTGGATCTCCATGGGAGACTCAACACCCGTCGAGGATGCGATCAAGCTGTTCAACGACTACCAGATTAACTCCCAGCTCCTCTCGCTGGCCAAGCCGACCTGCATAGTCATGCACTGCCTCCCTGCCCACAGAGGGCAGGAGATCACGGCCGAGGTCATCGATGGACCTCAGAGCGTGGTCTTCGACCAGGCCGAGAACAGGCTACACGCCCAGAAGGCTGTCCTGTACACCCTGATGAAGGATCAGTGAAAACAATCCCGGCCGGACGGCCGGGTCCTTTTCTTCGATATGTCCATGGTCCTCGGGCGTTACCGAAAGACACCGGGATTAAACATCTGATAGGGCCGTCCGAAATAACCTGAGCTTCCGTATATCGGCTTCATGATCGGGACTGATTCGTTCACCCGAATTCATTCGATTAGAGATGTCAAGGCGTGCACGGGAATGGATTCGAACCTCTCTCCGCAATGAGGGCTGAATTGTTCGTCCGCTACCGACCGAATGATTTGCAAAAAGCCGCGGTTTATTGGAACGCGAACCAGGAAGAAGGTACCCGCCCGAAGGCGGGTAAGAGGTTTCCGATCGCTCAAGGGTCAGGCTTCAAGCCATTCCCTTAATGGCGGCGACGAGGGCCTCCATGTTGGCGTCGGGGGTAGCGACAGCGACTCCGCATCCGGAGGAGATGACGTTGAATCCGGCGTTGGCGGAGCGCAGAGCTGCCTCCTTGACCTCCTCGGGGGTTCCCTGGAACAGAGGCCTGACGGATCCGACGTTTCCGACGAGGACGGTCTTTCCACCGACCTTAGCGGCTGCGTCCTCGGGCTTGACCTTCTCCTCGATGGAGATTCCGGTGACACCGGTGCCGACCATCTGGTCGAGGATGGGGAGGGTGTCTCCGCAGATGTGCAGAACGGTGTACTTTCCGTCCTTGGGCTTGAGAGCGGTCTTGACGTGCTTTCCAGCGGCCTCCTCGAACATGTCGGGAGCGAGCATATCGGTGGATCCGGAAGGCTCGGAGCACTGAACGACATCGGCACCGGCGTCCATCAGGGCGTGGGTGTAGGCGGTGACGTAGGGGTTGACGGCGTCGACCCACTTGTCGACCTCTTCGGGAGCCATCATCATACCGAAGACGAGGTTCTCGGTGTTGACGAGGTTTCCGGTGAGGGTGAAGGGTCCGGTGTTTCCGGCGACAATGGCGTAGTTCTCGCCGTGGGACTTCTGCATGATTCCCATGGCCTCGATGGCGACGGCGACCCTTCCGGTCTTGAGGAACTCCTCAACGGGCATCATGTCGGCGGGGTCCTGGTACTCGCCCATCATGGGGTCAAACTTGAAGGGGTGCTCCTTGATCATAGGGGAGGCATCTCTCTTGTCGACCTGGACGCGGGCGCCCAGAGCCTCGGCCTCGGCGGTCAGGCAGAAAGGAGCCCTGACGCACTCGAATCCCTGGACATCAGCCTGGGCACATCCGAGCTTAGCCATGAGGTTGGCGTCCTTGTGGGCCTCGGGCCAGGCGGCTCCGACCTTGTCCATCTGTCCGAGGGTGGCGGACTGGGTGAAGATGGCGACAGGGGGCCTGTCCAGGGACTCATGTTTCATTGCTGCGAGTACTCTCTCTCTAGGAGTCATTGTCATGATAGTTTCTCCTGAGTCGCAGTATCGTTTATTCATTCTTAAAGGATACGGCAGTGGGATGGAAGAAATGACCGAAGATGTTCAAACCTTTCCGAGCCAGATGCAGGAAGGGACATGTTGGATGTATATTCCAATCACACCTTCACATCAGATAGGCTCTTGAGGGTGCCGAGATCCATGAGCCCCATATCCGTGACGCCGTAGAGGCGGGCATCGGCATAGTCGCATGACCTTAGCGCGGGCGCCATGACGCATTGGTCGTCCATCACCAGATCGTTCCCCGCGGAGAACGGGCTGAACGGAGGGATGACAATAACGCCCTCCTTCTCCGCATGGACGAAGCATTGGATCTTCATCCCTCCCCCGACCTCCCCGGGTATCCTGACCGAAGGATGCTCGTGACCGATGATCACAGGCCTGACTCCGGAATCCTCATGGCCGTGCTCCAGACGGTATCCCATGATATCGACGTGATCCACGGCCATTATCCCCATGTCAGAGATTATGTTCTGGATGTAGTTGTCGTGATTGCCGCGCACCACGACGACCTGGGCGTCCTCTGATATCAGATCGATTATGGAGCGCACCTGATTGCTCTCCTCTCTCCCGGCCCTCTTGAAGTCGTGCTTTATATCCCCTAGGAGAACAACGCGTTCCGGCTCGTATTTAGATAGGATATCGTTCAGAGAATCGCGGATGGAGCCCGTGTTTATCCTCGGGAGATAGAGGCCGTCCTGCTCCAATGCGCGCTCGTATCCGAGGTGCAGGTCGCCTATCACGACAGTCGGGCCTTCGTCCAGAATAAGGCACTTGTCATTGGTGATGTGGACGCCGGGACGAATCTCCAGAGATCTCATACTCGGAACACCCGATGCGATTCGGATAGAAAAACGGGTCGCCGCTCCATGAGGAGCGGTTCATCCCTTCAGTTTGCATGCCCGCCCTTCACAGGGCCGGCAACGGGACGGTCAATGGGCTGACCGCATGTGGGACACATCGAAAACGGGTACAAAGATGGGATTTCTTTCCCGCAGTATACGCATCTCATGCAGTCCGCCACACGGACGAACCGTGTTTAATAAAGACCGCCCCTACCAACAGAGCTGGTACCAACCGTCGATGATGTTGGATGTTTTCTTCCCCGGGACCTGGCTCTACAGGACCTGGATACTCGGATGATGGTTGGTCAGAAAGCATGGAGAAGCACGTTCCATCATGTGTTGATACCGCTACGACCTCGCTGACTCTGCTGGTCCCCGTCCAAATCCTTATACATTGGATGAATGATGTATCCATCATGATTCAGAGAGCTAACAGGCTTGGAGGACCTGTCCCCAAGTTCAACGACTATCACGTGTGGAAGGCTCTTCAATATCTGGACGATGAGAGCCCCATAGGAAGGAAGCGCCTCTCCCAGGTCCTGGGCATCGGCGAAGGAAGCACGAGGACGATCCTGTCCCAGCTCCAGGACCAGGGCATGATCACTATAGGGAAGAGCGGCATCCTGCTTACTGACAGAGGTCTTGAGTTCAAGAAGACGTATCACATGGACATCGCGGACGTGACCATCAGCGACCTCACCATAGGAGACAAGGATTGCGCCGTTCGCGTGCCCCGCAGGGCCAAGGATGTCAAATACGGATGCGAGGAAAGGGACGCGGCAATCAAGTCCGGCGCCACCGGCGCCACCACCCTGATCTACTCCGACGGGAACCTGATGTTCCCCGGATCCGACTACCCGGTAGACAACGAGATCTCGAGCAAGGTGCAGTCCATCTTCAACCTGAAGAACGACGATGTCGTCATCATCGGAACGGGGCCCACAAGCGATGTGGCCGAGATCGGGGCCGTTACTGCAGGCCTGGAGATTATGGGCGGCCTGCAGTTCAACCGCGATCTCAAGGACATCCTGACCCCTAAGAATTCCGGCAACGAGCTGATATCCCTCGCTTTCGCCATCCACGACCTCGTAGGAGGGCTTCCGGTTTGCGCCAAGAGCAGGGACAACCTAGGCATCAGAATCGAGAACGGAGCGGTCATCGACAACGCATACGACGGTCCTGTCCTCGAAGAAGTGATAAATGCTGGCACCACAATCCGTAAGATCGCTACATCCGGCCCCTACAAGGGGATTCGCGTCATCGTGACGCCGATAGAGCTGGACAACCGCATCATAGCCGTGATCGGCGTGGTCGACATCCGTTCCATGGCCGGTGCGAACAACCTTATCAGACTGAGGAGCGACGACAATGAGTGAGGAATGCAAGGTATGCGTCGATGCCGGCGTATGCAAGATGAAAACCCTGATAACAGCCAGAGACAACGGGATGGGCCTCATCGAGATCGATATCAAGAGCGACTGCCCAAACGTCCTGAAGATGTCCTGGAAGCTCGAGCCTATGAGCCCCTATGCAGAGGTCGAGGCTCCTTTCGACAAATCCACCGTCTACAAGCTGGCAGCCGATGCCATCCCCCACACCGCCTGCCCTGTGCCCTCGGGAATCATCAAGGCGCTCGAGGTAGCCGGAGATCTGGGACTCAAGAGGGATGCGACCATCCATTTCGTCCAGGAAGGCGAACAGATAGACATAAGCTGACATCTGGCTTATGCCAAATCCAGCCTTCCGGCTGGACGAAAACAATTTCTATATTTTCCTCCATTTTACGGGCATGACCACCGGAGTTGACGAACCTGGGGACGCCCAGCTGGAGATAATACGCAGGATGAGGGGAGTCGTCCATGCGTTCTATCTGGACAGGGACATCCTCGAGCAGGTTAGGGAAGAGGAGACCAAGGTCCGCGCCATGGGCAACATCGCCGTCGATAACGTAGGATTCAGCGAGGCTCTGAAGAGGGAGAACGTCATCTGCATCGTGAAGGATCCGAGATTCAGACCTCCTCCGGAACCCACAGTCATCCTCGAATCTGGAAACGGCGAGATCATAGGCGAAGAGGTGTTCCCGTTCACCGCCCACAAGTACGCGGACAAGCAGGACGTTGTCTGGCTTTCCGACGGGTTCGTGATGTTCCCTTCGGTCAAGGCCGACGGATCCGAGACCTTCACCATGCCTCCGGTGTCGTTCCCCGAACTCAATCCTAGCAACGGATGCAAGGATGTCATATCCTGCAGCCCTGCACCCACATGCGACCTCATGATCAGGAAGCACTACGGGCTGGAGGACAATCCCAAGCTAGCCTCGGTTCTCGTAGCATTCAACAGGCTCAAGCCCGGAGAATCGGCTCCCGATCTGGACCCTGAGATCGCAAAGGTCAAGAAGAGGGAGAAGGAGACCGAAGAGAAGATTCAATGATAACAGCCGGCGGTGCGGAATCCGCGCCGTCGTGTCTGTTTTCAAACACTCTAGTACATTTTTTTCATCTTAATAGTATCAATAATCGATTTTTCTGTCTGGAAGAGCATATATAACACATTTCAATGAAGAGATTCTCATCAGATAACCGCATTATATCGTCATTGGATGCATTATATCCAATGATTCGACCGATGCGGCTTCGAGGAATGATAAACATGCAGGAAGCCAGACTGCCCTGGAGTACGAAAGAAATGCTCCTTTACGGTGCCGTGATCTCGCTTATCACAAGCCTGATCATGTGCGAATTCAACCTTTTCAAAAGCGCAGGTGCATCGTTCGATGTCTTCATAGACGGCCTGATATCTCTGCCTGCCATCTGGATAGTCGTGATGCTCCTGATCAATTTCATCGTGGAGCCTGTGGCTTGCAAGGTGGTGCAGAAATACACCGAACCGACGGACAGCTTCTACACGAAGATCGTATTCAACATCATACCGTGCGTACTCATGATGTCCGCGATCATGACCATCGTTGGCTCGGGCATCGGACACCTGTTCGCAGGCGATCTGTCATTGCAGATCGTCTACGATTGGCCGTCGAACTGGCCTGTGAATTTCTGCGTTGCATTCTGGGTCGAGATGCTGGTAGCACAGCCGGCCGCAAGGCATCTGATGAAATGCATCCACGCAAGCAAGGTTCCGCCCATGGCGGAATGAGTTGACGAAGTGGCCGATCGATTCCTGGGAAGCCTGTCGCGGCTTCCCGAAACTCCTTTTCGAAACTATCATTGGACATCATTTCCGGCATGAGATCTCATGCCCCCGACAGATGGCCTGGCTTGCAGCTTCATTCCTTCGACACGATATCGATTCTTTGCGCGAAGGAACAGAGAATGATCGAAACTTTGTGCATACGGACGAAAGCATCCCGACGGGACCGAAAAAACCGCAAGAGAAGGGAAGAGGTTTGTGTAAATGGTTTGGTGAAGGCGAGCGCTCATCCACCTCCGGAAGGCATGAACTCGGAGACATCGACGTCTTCGGCCTCCTTCTTGAGGTCCTCAATAGCCTCACGGCCACCATCGTAGGATTTGCGCTCTTTGAAGGAGACCTCGATGTATTCCGAGGGATCCGCGGGGATCAGGTTCGCTGCATCGTAGTAGAGGTCGGTGCGGTCAAGCCTTACCCAGACCTTCCCGTCCCTCTCCCTGATGTCCGTAACCTTCCCGACCGTGGATGTCGGAGTGTATTTGAGCAGATCTCCTACCTTCATCGCGATCAGCCCTTGATGACAGCGCTGCGCTCGCCTGCGGGGTGGAACTCCCTGAGAGCTCCGCGTCCGATCTCCTTCGTCACGTTGGCGAAGTCGAAGACCAGGGACGGGTCGGCGAATGCGACCCTGACGAACGGGTTGGCAGTGAAGGCGTCTCCGCGAGCGATGTGGGCGGCCTTGGGGATACCGGTGTATCCGGAGAGGTGTCCGACATTCATCGCGTAGTTGGGGTAGTTGGGTCCACGGACCTCCATGGGGAGACCCTCATCGGACCTGTAGGCGAACGAGTTGGCGGAACCGCACTGGTCCTGCAGGTCGTATCCGTAGAATCCGAGCCTTCCGGTCCTCTCCTTGTGCTGGAGCATGGACAGGTACCAGCAGTTGAGACCGACGTCAGCGACACCGGTCGCCATGGCACCGGCGATACCGGTGGAGGCGGCTGCGACGGTAGCCCTCTGGGATCCACCGAAGTGGGTCTCCATGACGGCGGGGTACCTCTCATACATCTCGAGAGCGTAGGAGTTGACATCGTCGGCCAGTTTCATGACCTCATCGAGGTTGCTGGGGTCCAGCTTGCAGAAGCCGCCGTACCTGGATTTGATCTGGTCGATGGCGTAGTAGACGTAGTCCTCGAGGATGTTGTCGGTGTACGCAGCGGTAGCGTACTGGGTGAATCCGACTCCACCGGACATGTATCCACCGAGGTAGACCTGGTCGTAGACGGCTGCTCCGAGGGCGACTGCCTCGAGGGCTCCGCGTCCGGGGTCGTCGGGGTAGACACGGTCAGACTGAGCGATGTCGGCCATGTATCCGAAGGGTATTCCACCGGGCTCGTTGGGTCCCCTGGCGCGCCTTGCGGGCATCATGGTTCCCATGTTGAGGGACTGGTGCTTCGCGGAGTAAGCGAAGTCGGCGATGGCTGCCTCTCCTGCTGCGAGCTTGTAGGAGGAGATGAAAGCCATGGAGATCTGCATGGCGGCGTGCCTGGAAACAGTGGCACCGTCCATGAGCCTTCCGACGATGGTCGGGACACGGACAGCCTGCATCAGGGTCTTGCCGATAGCCTTCTTCAGCTGCTTGGCCTGGTCCTCAGGGAACAGCTTGTTGATGTTGATGACGAACCTGGGGTCGATCTCGTCGATCAGCTCGTCGTCGCCGGAGAAGACCTTGACGTAGGAGTCCCAGACGAGGGCGGGGTTGATCTCGGCCATGTGCTCCTGAACGACTGCTCCTCCAGGCATGGTGTGGTTGACGGTCTCGAGGTACGCGTTGATGGTCTCAGGCGTGACCTCCTTTCCGAGCCTCCTCTCGATGGTCTGGTGGGGGCTGTCGAGACCGACGAGGATGGTCCTCCTGATGTCGTCCCAGGCCTGCTGGATCGCACAGTTGTTGACGCAGTGCAGATCGTCGACCTCGGTGAAGATCTCGGTGTGGCTCAGCTGGTAGGGCATCCAGCTCCTCTGTCCGAGGGGAACTCCGATGTCCTCGTTGAGCATGGGGATTCCACGCTTCTTGGCAATCTCATCCGCGGTCTTCTGGAACTCGACCTTGGACTTGGACTGTCTCCAACCACCGTAGCAGTAGTACTTGGTGGTCATGTCGGTGGGGTCTTCCTTGAACTTCTTCTTGCATGCTTCCATGAACAGCTTCTCTTTTCCTGCCATGGTAATCACTCTCCCTTGACCTTCCACGGCTGGTAGCCGCCGAGGGTCCTAAGCTTGTGGATCCTGAGGCCGTACATGGTGACCTCTTTGTCGTCCCTCATGTCGACGCCGTCGGCCCTGAAGATGGTGGTCCTCTTCTTCAGGTCGGACATGGCAGCGGGCTTCCCGACGGATATTCTCCTGTCGAGAGGGATAGCGACCTGGTCCTTGACGTAGACGACCTCTTTCTTCTCATCGTCCCAGACGTACCTCTGCCAGCCGTCGAACATGAGTCCGTGCTCGTCGAGACGGCAGGCGTGTCCGTGAACGGTGGCTCCCCTGATACCGGTGAGGGCGGGGTCGAAGGTCTCGTTGTCGATGAACTCCTTGGCCATCTGCTCGAGGTTCCTCTCACGGACCTCGATGATCTGCCTTCCGGAAAGGGTTCCGGTGTCGATTCCCCTGTACCTGGAGAGGTACATCCAGGCCCTCTGGTAGGGCGAGATGGGGGCGAAGTAGACGGAGTCGGTGAACTGGATGTACCTTACACGGTCTCCGTGTTTTGCACCCTCGATGGGGGTGACGAGCTTCCTGATGGGACAGTTGGGCTCCTTGCCCTCCTCTATTGGGGGGTGGATGGACTTGTAGTCCTCACCGGGCTGCCTGTGTCCCATGATCCTGACGACGTCGTCCATGGAGACGTCGCGCAGCTTCTTCAGTTTGACCTTCGGGTCCATGTACCTGCGCCTGTTTTTGGCAGGTGTGGTGGTTCCCGGATAGAACTGCCTCTTGTATGCCATTTTATGCACTCCTGTAATCATGTAGAGTTGGTCTGTATTTCGAGTATCTTCCAACCTGGAGGGTGTATCCGTGCTCTATCGTGCTGTTGCACGCGGCCTTGATCTCCTCCACCTTAGCGTCCAGCTCCTCCTCGTTCTCGACTTCGAGCTCTATGTAGAACCCGCCGATGAGGTAGCGTAGCTCGACCTCATGTCCGCCTACGTGGATGATCCTGCGCTCGGTATGGTTGTTCGGAAGCCCTTTGCCAGGACCGCTGTTGATGGTCTTGGGAAGACTCTCCCCGGTCATGTTGATCTGCCTGATGCCTTTGATGACATCCAGGGCGTTGAGGACCTTCTCCGTCGTCTCAGCGCTGAGCAGACGGTTGGTGATGATCTGGACCTCGGGAAGAGGCACTCCGGCGTAGTCCGCCGCTGGGGCTGAAGAACTCGACATATGGACACCTCAGATCTTCTTCTTGATTTTCTTGGCCTCTGCAGCGACGTACTGCATGGGCTGCTTGAACTCCTCGATGTCTCCGAAGACCTCTTTGAACAGACCGGAAGTGGCCTCAGCAGAGAAGGTCTGGGTTCCACCGTCGAGACAGTTACCGGCGGTAACGGCGGGGATAAGGACTCCCTTGGCGTGCCTGGTAACGACGTGGTTTCCGTGGAACAGTCCGGGTCCGCCTCCACCGTAGATGGAGTGGGAGAAGAAGGACATACCGACTCCGACACCCTCCGCGCGACCGTAGTCGACACCGGGGAGACCGGACTCGTGCTCGAGCAGATCGTTGTAGTACAGGATTGTTCCGGGGACACCCTGGGCGGCCCTGGCGGCTCCGACGTTGACCATGACGGCAGCGACCATTCCGGTAGCGGCGTAGGCGTTCCACAGGGGGAGATCGTCGGTGGTGTACACCTTGTAGCCAGAGGGGAGAGTCTCCTTCACGCGGATGACTCCGTCCTCGATGGCCCTGTCCATGAGGGACTCGATAACGGTTCCGACGGTTCCGGTCTTTCCGTTCTTCTTGACGAGGGTGTACAGCATGTTGTTGGCGTTGAGTCCCTGGTAGGCCAGGCTCAGAAGTCCGCCCCTCTCGAAGTTGCCGATGAGGTCACCCATCTCGTAGGATCCGCACTGCTCGTAGATAGCGGAGAGAGCGGTTCCCTGCATGGCGTTCCTGTCGACGAGAGCGACGACGTGGTTGGCCATGATGTTCCTGAGAGCGAATCCAGCACCCTCGTTGTTCTGAGGAACCTCGAGGATGGACTTGACATTGGCGCCCTGGAAGGTGATGGTCTGGGGGTATCTGCCCCAAACGGCAGCTTTGACCATGTTTGCCTTGTACATGGGGATGTCGAACATGTCGATGATGGCCTCAGTGGTGGCTGCAGCGACAGTGGTGAATCCGGTGGTGTACTCGACTCCGGCCTCCATCCTGATCTCAGGAACGACAGCGACGAGGTTCTTTCCGCCGGTCTTGACCTTGACGACAGTTCCGTCGTCGTCGTGGACCCTGATGGAGTCCTCGATGACCTTCGCGATCTTGTCGGCATTCTCGACGAGCGGGATGTCGATCTCTTTTCCCTGGATGATGACGCCTCCGCCGGTCATGCTTCCGGTCTTGAGAGCCTTCTCAATGCCGGCCAGGCTGACGGCGCACGTCCTCTTGGTCAGGGACACGATCTTCTTGATCGCGTTGTTGCGCAGCGGACTGATGGCTTCGAGCGGCACATCTTTGGCGATGCGCTTGCCGTTGTCGTCATACAAGTCGACTACGTCCTCGTATTTTGGCATTTCATACCTCCTTGTTCTATAGACGGCTCCTCTCGGAACCGCTTACCCCTTGCAAAAACGGGAAGCCAGTCACCCGATATAAAACGATGGGACAAAACGGGCAATTCTGCTCAAAACCCGCGTGTTGAGTCTAGCCGACAGCCGGGGCCCGAGACGCTTCCCAGACATCCGGCCCCGACTCATCTTATTTAATGGTTTCTCAAATTATGGATGGATGCATAATCCGTGATTCGATGTTATATTCTTAATAACACCTAAATCGATTCCAGTGATACTCCGGCTCAATCGCGCTTCGCCTTCGGCATCACGAGCTCCGAGTACCTCTCCAGCCGGGAAACGTAGTCCGGGATCAGGGCATACGGGATGCCGACCGCCATCTCGTCCGCGGCCATATCGGTCTTCTTCCTGCATCCGAAGCAGCCCAGCGATATGTTCGGGGATCCCGAGGCCACGGGAACGGCCACGATGTCCTCGCAGCAGCATTGGAACGGCGATGTGGAGAAGGTCGCCCTCCCTCCCTTCTCGGCGGTCATCAGAGGCACGATCCAGTAGCATCTCTCGGGGATGTCCTCTATCGTGACGACATCGGGGACGAAATCTGCATCCTTCAGAGGACATACGACCTCTCCGACCGTCTTGAAGGGAACTATGAGCCTGTCCGCGATCATCTTGGCGGCGGCCTCCTTGGAATCGTGCATCCCGATGCCCGCGTGGAAGTCCCCGGTAAGAACCTTCTCCGGAGTGGGCGCCATGTTCAGCGCGGATGCCCCGACCATGCAGTTCTCGCACGATAGAGGGAGCTTGAACGATTCCCCCTGCCTTGCCCTGAAGACGGCCTGGCAGTGGCTCAGCTGGCCTACCGGCTCCTCGTATCCCTCAGGATACTCCTCGCCCTCGCGTATCAGCTTCACTGCGACGGGCTCGTATCTCAGACGGAGGATGCTCTTCAGCGCTTCCGCGTATCCGCGGTTCTTGTCCAGAATTTCCGACATGCGGCATGTGACCGTCGGAACGATACATAAAGAGAATTCCTAGGGAAATCGTAGAGAACGGCCCGCAGGCCGTAAATCGTTTATCCGAGACTCGCGGACGGGCCGGCGACTTCGTCGACGACTGCCGCGGGAGCCTCGATGGCATCGAGAACGACGGGCTTCTCGGGGACGAACGCCTGCTCCTCCGCTCCGGCGTCCTCCGCTTCCTCCTCATCTTCCTCGTCCGCCTCCCAGAACACGTTCACGTAGACGAACGCGGCCAGAAGGACGATGACGACTCCTGCGAGGAAGGCGACATTGACTGCCTCTGTCTTATCCATCAGTTTCACCAAGACGCTCAGGTCTTCGGAGTTCCTAAAATAATTTGATTATAAATAATTTAGGAGAATCTAAAAATAAAAATCGACAGAAGAACCCCGACAGGCACGGGATGAAGAAAAAATTAAGAGGTTTGGCCCGAAGGCCGCTGGACTCACTCGGAGATGCAGCTGGCGGGGCACTCGTCGATGCATGCACCGCAGTCGA
>ERZ808242.908-NODE-908-length-19149-cov-3.880643_pt1 | contig 19149 bp, 20 predicted proteins | sample MGYA00521244_ERZ808242 | MGnify/ENA primary metagenome ERZ808242 (study PRJEB31516, sample SAMN03275573) | gut metagenome | biome: mammalia-associated habitat; material: feces | host: Papio cynocephalus | place: Kenya | collected 2012-07-27 ... | reverse complement strand
TGTCAAGTGAATTGTGCTGTCAGCCGCACAAATCTTTGTATTTTTACTATAATTTCTCGATTTTAAGATCATTTCGGGACTATTTCCGGTCTTTTTGTGCGGTTAATAGCTACTAATATAACCTTCTGCATCGATCGTGACATTTTCCGACAGGCTCTGCAGATAATGGATGACCTGTTCTCCTTCCGCACCGTCCAGTGCATTTGTACTGCAGTCTTTCTGCAGCGCCGGAATCATCTGAATGCTTTCCAGCGTACCTCCCTGCACCGTCACTTTCAGGAGCGCCGTATCCACCTCTTTGGAATTGAACCAGAAATTGCCGAGGCTGTAGATCACCGGTGTGTTTCCCATGTAATCGATTCCCTGCAGGCAGTGCGGATGACAGCCGACGATCAGATCTGCGCCCGCCTCTGCGATCAGCTTTGCCTGATAGGGCTGTGCCCAGTCAAGTTCCTCTGTATTTTCTGTTCCCCAGTGTATGTATACCGTCAGGAAATCGCATTGCTGTTTTGTCTGTTTTATCTGTTCCAGCAGGCGGCTTAATTCCGTTTCATTAAAACACCGGAATACGCCCGGGCTGTTTTCGGCTGCGCCTTTTGTATCCGGATTTTCCAGCCGCTCGATCTGGGTTGCTGCCAGAATGCCGATCCTCGTTCCGTTCACTTCAAAATAAGCAGGTGCCATCGCTTCTTCCAGGTTTCTGCCGGCTCCGACACGTGCAATTCCTTCACCATCCAGCGTGTCCAGACTGTCAAGAAGCGCCTCCTGTCCGTAATCATACGCATGATTATTAGCAAGTGAAACAATATCCACACCCATCTGCGACAGCAGCTTCACATTGGCAGGCTTACTGCGGAATGCAAATGTTTTCCCTTCAATCGGTTGTCCACGGTCTGAGTACGGGAACTCATTATTGACCATACAGATATCCGCACGGCGCATTTCCTCAAGGAGCGATGCGCCGATACAGCTTTCGATGTTACCGCCCCGGGCAGAAAGCGCGTACATATTTGCATATGCATCATGAAAACAGATATCTCCCGCAAAAGTCATGACCACTTTGCCTTTTTCTTCCGTCGGATCAGCCGCCTGTTCCTCCTGCGGAGCTTGTGCTTCCTGATCTGTTTCGATCTCCGGAAGAACAGCATCTGCTTCCGCAGCCTTGTCGCCCTGCCCGTTTCCGATCTGCGTGCCTGCTCCTGCCTGCATCGGTGTTTCCGCATCTGTTTCTGCATTTGCTTCCGCGATCTGTTCTGCCTGCATCTGCTCCTGCCAGGCTGTATTTTCCTTCTTTTTATGTTGTAACACAGTCACCAGCACTACCGTTCCGACAAGCAGCGTCAGAACAAGTGCTATGGTGAACCATACTAATTTTCGTTTCCAGTTTTTCTTCATCTGTTTCATTCCCTAATTTTAAAAAGAAGGCGACCGGTATGACCGATCGCCTCAATTGATCTCTAATGATACGAATTAGAATTTAGCTACGCTGACCTTTACACCAGGTCCCATTGTAGGAGCAAGTGTAATGCTTCTTAAATACTGACCCTTTAATGTGCTTGGTTTAGCCTTTACGATAGCATCCATCAGCGCATTAAAGTTCTGCTGAAGCTGTTCTTCTGTGAAAGAAGCCTTTCCAACCGGAACATGGATAATGTTGGACTTATCTAATCTGTACTCGATCTTACCGGCTTTGATATCTTTAACAGCCTTTGTAACATCCATTGTTACTGTACCGGCCTTCGGGTTCGGCATTAAACCTTTCGGTCCCAAAACCTTACCAAGACGGCCAACAACGCCCATCATATCAGGTGTTGCAACAACAACGTCAAAGTCTAACCATCCATCATTCTGGATCTTAGGGATCAGCTCATCGCCGCCAACAAAATCTGCTCCTGCTGCTTCAGCTTCTGCAATCTTGTCGCCCTTAGCGAATACCAAAACTTTTACTTCCTTACCTGTTCCGTTCGGAAGAACAACTGCGCCACGGATCTGCTGATCTGCATGACGTCCGTCACATCCTGTTCTGATGTGAACTTCGATTGTTTCATCAAATTTAGCAACTGCTGACTTCTTTGCTAATGCAATAGCTTCTGCAGGCTCAAACTGTGTAGCGCGATCGAATGCTTTCGCAGCATCGCTATATTTCTTACCATGTTTCATTTCGTTTACCTCCTAGTGGTAGTGGCGGAAATATTTCCTCCCACTTTTGTGTTAAGTCTGTAAAAGTCTTATTCTTCTACAGTGATTCCCATACTTCTTGCTGTACCAGCGATCATGCTCATAGCAGCCTCAAGGCTTGCTGCATTTAAATCTGGCATCTTTGTCTCAGCGATCTTCTGCAGATCAGCTTTAGAGATTGTTGCAACCTTTGTCTTGTTAGGTGTTGCAGAACCGGATTTGATGTTGCATGCTTTCTTTAAAAGAACCGGTGCAGGTGGAGTTTTTGTTACGAAACTGAAACTTCTGTCTGCATAAACTGTGATAACTACAGGAATGATCATATCACCCTGATCAGCTGTCTTTGCGTTGAACTGTTTTGTAAATTCAACGATGTTTACACCATGCTGTCCAAGTGCAGGACCAACTGGTGGTGCTGGTGTAGCTTTACCAGCAGGGATCTGTAACTTAATGTATCCTTCTACTTTCTTTGCCATTTTGGCACCTCCTAATAAATTGTGGTAGTGGCGGGCATTGCCCTCCCACAGTCCAAGTATGAACCTTCTTATATAAGTAGGACTTCATCCTATGAACATCTTGTTCTGTCTTTGCAAGATTATGCCATCTTGCGGATTTCTGCAAAGCTGATCTCAACCGGTGTTTCACGGCCGAACAGTTCTACATTGATCGTTGCGGTCTGTTTGTTGTAGTCCATTCTCTGAACCATACCAACCGTATCCTTCCAGACACCTGCAACAACAGCGACCGTATCGCCTTCCTCAAAGTCAACCGATACATTCTCTGTCTTGATTCCGAGCGGTTTCATTTCTGCTTCGGATAGCGGAACCGGTTTGCTTCCCGGACCTACGAATCCTGTCACACCACGTGTATTGCGGACTACATACCAGGTATCATCGTTCATGACCATATTGATCAGTACATAACCTGGAAACATCTTTTTCTGAACAGTCTTTTTTGCACCGTTCTTCACTTCCACAACATCCTGAAGCGGAACCCTGACTTCCAGAATTTCATCTTCCAGGTGACGGTTTTCGATCGTTTTTTCAATATTGGCTTTTACTTTGTTTTCATAGCCTGAGTAGGTATGCACTACATACCAGTTTGCGTCTGCCATATGTCTTTCCTCACTCTACATTGTTATTAAGTTAACCGCATACTGCATAACTGTGTCAAGCAGTGCGATGATCAGTCCTAAAACAATAGAAATTGCAGTAACAGCTACCGCCTGTTTTCCGAGTGTTGTTTTGTCAGGCCAGATGATCTTCTGGAATTCAGCTTTCAGCCCCTTGAAAAAACCAACCTTTTCGTTACTACTTTCTCCCATAACTTTGACTCCTGTTCTTGAAAACGGATTATTTTGTTTCTTTGTGTAAAGTATGAGTCTTGCAGAATCTACAATATTTCTTTGTTTCCATTCTGTCAGGATGATTCTTTTTATCCTTTGTCATGTTGTAGTTACGGTTCTTGCACTCTGTACAAGCTAATGTGATTTTTGTACGCATTCTTTTCTCCTTCTTGCCGCCCGCATGCTTTACATCTGTGCGACCTTTTCCTGTTTGACATCTGCGCACGCGTCAGAGGACAGATGTACGAGACTGTCCACACCCGGTTTATGCTTGTCTTGCCACCATCTGGCAGAGCCTGGAAACCGGCTGCCCGCAGAAATTCTGCCGGACAGGTTCAATTTTTTACAGCATAAAAAAAAGACCTAAAAGTCATCTCGCCTGTCTAATATAGCACAACCGCGGTCATGCGTCAATTCCTTTTTCCCGATTTTTCTGTATTTGCGCAGTTTTTTCCGATTTTCTTTACCGGTTTTTCCGCAGAAGCGATTGCATTTTGCATATTACGATGCTATATTTACTATATATAAGTAGATTATTCTTATGCCCACGCAGAGGCTGACAAGGAGTGTCAACGCCGCATTTATGCAGACTCAGGGAAGAAAGGAGGGCTTCTGATGGCAATCGGATTTGATGCGCTCAATCAGGTTTACAACCATTACCTGACGGAATATGCGCCCAAGCCAAATACTGCACTCGATACGCACAAAAAGAGTGATCTGCGCAGTATTTATAATTCCATTATCAAATTAAATAAAGAAGCGCCCCTTTGTATTCTGGATACAAGCGACGAAGCAAAGCAGTATGCTGTTTCTCTGAAGGAGCAGTCAAGACTTTTCAGAAATGCCCTGATCTCCACAAAGGGCAGCAGCGAATCTGAACAGTTATTGCGCCAGAAGGTTGCCTATTCCACAAAGGAAAACATTGCAAGCGTTTCCTATGTCGGAAATGAAAGCGGAGATGATATTCCTTCTTTTACCCTTTCCGTAGAACGGCTGGCAAGCGGGCAGGTTAATTTCGGTAAAGCTGTTCCGGGTGATGCCAGAATTTCTCTTGCGCCGGATACTTACTCCTTTGATCTGTCAGTTTCCGATATGAACTATGAATTTCAGTTCCAGCTCCACGAAGATGATACAAACCGCGAAGTCATGGAACGTCTCGGACGGCTTATCACAAAATCCGATGTCGGGCTCAGCGCGGAAGTTCTTCCCGATAACGAAGGAAACGTATTTCTGAAGCTTTCCTCCGAAGCGACCGGAAAGCCGGACGGCAAAGATCTGCAGTTTGAGATCAGCGATCATAATACAAGCAAAAAAGCTGGCATTGTATCCTACTTTGGTATGGATCAGGTATCACAGTTTCCGGAAAACGCTTTGTTTGAGATCAATCATATAGAACATACTGCTTCTTCCAATACCTTTACTGTGGAAAAGGCTTACGAGCTCACATTACAGGGCACCAGTCCCGACCCCGATACGGTAACGGAGATCGGTGTGAAGAACAATATAGATAGTCTGCGGGCAAATGTCCATTCCTTAGCAGACAGCTACAACAAATATATCGGCAAGATCGCACAGCCGCATACAACGCATGCCCGAAGTTCCCAGCTCCTCAGTGAGTTTTCCCGGATTTCCCGGCATTATGCGCAGGCACTTTCTTCTATCGGTCTTTCCTTTACAGAAGATGGCACTTTACAGGTAGATGATGCACAGCTTTCCGATGCCGCGCAGACAGATGCCCAGACGAGTCTGAAACCTGTACAGGATTTTGCAAATGCCATGCTCAGGAAGAGTAATCAGATTTCTTTAAATCCGATGGAATACGTCAATAAGACGATCGTAGCATATAAAAACCCCGGCAGGAATTACCCGTCACCGTATATCACAAGTGCCTATTCAGGTATGTTATTTAATAATTACTGCTAAAAACGGATGCGCCTTTGGAAAGCACATCCGTTTTCTTTACTCTTCTTTATCAAATTCCCGGTATAAAAACTCCAGATCCAGCATTTTGTCATCCACATAATAATCCGCATTCGGCTTTCCCATATGCAGCTCATCATATTTCACGCCCCAGTCCTGCATCTGCTTCTCCGTCACAGGCTTCCAGTCGATGCCCGTCACATACCCGCGGGCAGTGAAAAGCACGATACGATTGCCCCAGTCGTGCAGCTTATTGATGATACGGATCATTCTTTCGTTTGGCACTGCCTGTCCATAGTCCAGGTCTTCGCGCTTCATGGCGATCACGCCGTCAATATCAAACACAAACAGTTTGCCGCCCTGGCGGATCCGCATGAAATCATCGACTCTGGCAAAGTCTGCCTCTGTATCCACATCATACATTTCCTTCATCACATAGCCTTTGATCTTCCTGCCTGTCATGGAATGCAGTTCTGTCACATTACGCGGTCTGAGCAGATCCACATTTCCATTCTGATAATAGGTGTCAGGAAGCTGCTGCCGAGGCATATTATAAGCTTCTGGGATATCTTTTAAGATCGGATCCAATGTCCCGTCCGCTCCCAGATACCACATTTTATGCGGAACTACTTCATTTTTCTTAATACTGCGGACAGCATCTACTGTCTCATCGTTTAACATGATCTCGATCATGGCATCGATATCTGCCGGATCGCGGAACGGATAAGTTGGTCTGAGCTGGACAATGATGTCGGGCACATAATCTTCCTTCTCTTTCAGGAAAGAAAGCGCGTGTGCAAACACATCGATATCCAGTGCTGTATCCGTTGCATATTCCGCAGGGCGGATAAAAGGCGTTTCCGCACCATATTCCCTGGCGATCCGGGCGTATTCCTCACTGTCCGTGGAAACGATGATCCGGTTGATATATTTCGATGCTTTTGCATGCTCTATTGAATATGCCATCATCGGTTTTCCGTTGATCTTTCTGATATTTTTATTGACCACACTTTTGGATCCGCTTCTCGCCGGGATCAGTGCCAGGATCTTTTTTTCTGCCATCTTCTTACCTCTCTTTTTCCGCAGCCGCCATATCAAGTGCTGCTCTGATCACTTTATCCATATCATAATATTTATATTGGCCAAGTCTTCCGCCAAACAGAATATTTCCCTGCTCTTTGGCAAGTGCTGCATATTTCTGGTACAGCTGCCCGTTCTTTTCATCATTAACCGGATAATACGGCTCGTCTCCCCGTGTAAATGCTGCGGGATATTCTCTTGTGATGACCGTTCCTTCCCCTTTACCGAATTCGAAGTGTTTATGCTCGATAATGCGGGTATAAGGCACCTCACGCTCCGTATAATTAACGACCGCATTTCCCTGGAAGTTATCCTCATCCGGCAGATACTCACTTTCAAACCGCAGAGAGCGGTATTCCAGCTGTCCGTAGCAATACCCGAAAAATTCATCGATCATGCCTGTATACAAAATCTTATCAAAAGTATCTTCCGTTTCTGCCAGAAACGCTTTGTATTCTGTTCCCAGCATGACAGGAATGTCTGCCAGCAGTTTTTCGGCAATCTGCGTATAACCGCCTTCGGGAATGCCCTGATACCGGTCATTAAAATAATTATTATCATAAGTATAACGCAGTGGCAGTCTTTTTATAATAAAGGGAGGAAGCTCTTTACAGCCGCGTCCCCACTGTTTTTCCGTATAGCCCTTGACCAGTTTTTCATATACTGTCGTTCCGGCAAGTGAAATCGCCTGCTGCTCCAGATTCTGCGGATCCGTAACCCCTGCTTCCCGGATCTGCCCTGCAATTACCTGTTTCGCCTCTCTTGGCGTATTCACCCCAAACAGGGCATGAAAGGTATTCATATTAAACGGCAGATTATACAGCTCATCTTTATAAACCGCTACCGGCGAATTGATATAGTTATTAAAGTCTGCAAGTGCATTGACATAATCCCACACTTCGCGGTCAGATGTATGGAAAATGTGGGCGCCATACTGATGCACCTGGATCCCATGCTGCTCTTTCGTGTAAATATTGCCGGCAATATGCTCTCTCTTTTCTATTACCAGACATGTTTTTCCCGCCTTTTTCATTTCGTGGGCAAACACACAGCCAAACAATCCTGCGCCCACGATCAAATAATCATATTTCATAAAATTCCCTCCAGTATTTTTGTTCTGGCTTCCCAGGTATGACCTGTCAGTGCCAGTTTTCTGCCCCTGTCCGCAATCTGTTGCAGTTTTTCATCCATCTGCGGCTGCAAAAATGCCGCCAGACGTTCTGCAAGCTTTTCCGGTTCCTCTCTATCATACAGGATAACGTTCTCTTCGTCTATCAGAATCTGATCCAGATACGCATTACTGTCCGTCACGCAGACCGCCCCCGCCAGCATCGTATTAAAGATCCGGTCATGCGCTCCCGCGTGAAAACAGGGCAGGACGTTCAGTGCCAGCTTTGCATCTGCAAGTGCCAGAAGACATTCTTCCGAGCTTACATACGGAGACAGGATCAGATTTTCCGGATGCCTGCAAGGCAGATTTTCCCAGCCTGCGCCAATGATATGTATTTTCAGCCCCGCGTCCGCAAGTGCAGCCACAACATTTCCCCGCAATGTAAAACGGATATAATAATCCAGGAACTGGATATGCCCGAGCGTTTCCCGGATCTCTTCCTCCGTTACTTCCGGAATCTCTTCCACCAGTCTTCGTCTTGCCACGTTCTCCAGCAGCTGCTGCGGGTCTGCCAGGACCTCATCTATGATCGAATGGTAAAACCGGCTGTATTCCTCTCCGTTCCGGTTGATAAACACATCAAAATGAGACGGACAGACGTATGTTCCCGTGAAAAGCAGATCTGTTTTTCTTTCCTTCCATGGCCTGCATAACAGCTCTGTTCCGGCGGCCGGCAGAAACGGTCCCAGCTTTATCTGCGGAAAATAGCGCTGCATGTAAGCCATATGCAGCTGATCGATACAGATCTGCATATATCTGTCTCCCCGTCTCTTAAGCTGCTCCTGCATAAAATCATGATAATGGTACGGATGATCCACAATGATATTGATGCAGTACAGCGCATAACGATCCACAACCGGTATATCTTTTCCGTCATCCAGCCATGTATCTCCGCCGTAAAGTCCTGCAAAATTAAAGGTGAGAAAATATGCTCCCTGCCTTATTTCACCCATTCCTTCCGCAGTCTTTTTTTCTGTATCAAAATAGAAAGGACAGACCTCATATCCGTCCTTTCTAAGCTGTTTTTCTATTTGTGTCAGGAAATAGGATGTTGTTTCCACATCCCCATGAAATGTAATGATCTGCATATACCTGCCCACTTTTCTATTTCTTATTGTCCAGAAACTGTGGCGGCAGATAATTCAGCTGATTCATATTCTGATAATATCCGTATGCCACCCTGGAAGATGTCCTTCCTTTTCGGATTCCGGCTCTGTACTCCTGAAACCTTTTTTCCACAGTTGCTTTATTACGCGCCTCATCCGCCTGTAATTCCACACTCTTATCGGTCACCTCGGTAATCAGTCCCTGCAGGGTTCTGATCTGCTGTGCATATATTTTCTTTCCTTCCGGACTCTGCAACAGCTCACTGACATGTGCAAATACGGTTTCAAATCCCTGATCCAGCTGGTTGAGCGCATCGATCAGATCGGATTTTGCATCTGTTCCCAGATCGAATGCATCCCAGTCTACCGTATCTTCTTTTAAAAGCGCTGCCTGATTCTTGCTGTTTTCAATCAATTCAGACAGGATAGTGCTCTTTTTCTGCAGACTTTCTATCAGGATTGTAATGTACTGTTTCTCCATTCTGTCACCTGCCGTTTCCCGCTTTCTTCATGACCTCTTTCCAGGTATCACGCATAGAATGCAGGTGTGTGTTGACTTCTTCCAGAATTTCTTTGTCCTTCTTGATATTGGCCTCTAACAGACGCTCCAGAAGATATTTGTAGACGCGGTCAAAGTCCTCTGCGACCGGATAACGCATATCCAGTGTTGCACGGAATTCATCAATGATCCGCTGTACACGTTTGATATTATTATTGGCTTTCTGGATATCGTTATGTTCAATCCCCATGATCGCCATATTACAAAACTTGATCGCGCCCTCATACAGCATCAGTGTCAGTTCCGCCGGGGAAGCACTCATGATCTTATTTGTATTGTACTGCGCATATTGCTGCTGCGCATATGCATTTGGTAATGCCATATTCCTTTGCTCCTTAACCTAACAATCCTGCAATTGCGCTTGTCTTGGATGACAGCTTTGCAAGTGCTGTTTCCATCGCACTGAACTTCTGATACCATTTATCCTGCAGCGCTGTCAGCTTTTCTTCCTGTGCTGCAATATCACTGGTATACTCATCATATTCCTGCTTCATCTGCTTATCATTATAAGCCTTGTAGATGCTTCGCATACTGTTTGCGCTCATCTTTTCTGTCAGCTTGGAATACAAGCTGTTATTAAGCTGCTGGAAGAAATCGATCACCGTCTTCGGTTCATTGGTGATCATCGTCTTCAGGATATCCGTGTTATTGGAAGTTGATGAATCTTCCTTGTCCCCGTCGATATGGTATGCATGCTTTTCATTATCTGCTGATGTAAAATAACCAAGTGTATTGATACCGAAGCTGCTCAGATAATATGTCTTGCCACCAATGGTAAATCCGGATCCCATCACTTCTTCCATTGCAGAAGATATATCACTTAAAGTATTGTCTCTGCGCAGGAGGGAATCCTTGATCTTCTTCTCCCATTCCTCGATCTCAGAATCACTCATTTCCTTCTTTTCGTCGGATGTCAGTGGTTCATAACCTTTGGAAGAATCTGCGTTGTAAAGCTTATCCATTTCATTGATCAGCTCATTATATCCTTTGATAAATTTCCTGATCGTATCATAAATGCCGTCATAGTCATTGGAAGTCGTCATCGTTACTGTCTCTGATGATTCTGCAAGTGCTGTGATCGTCATACCGTTGATCGTGAAGTTGTTGGCCGCGGATGTAAATGTTGCATTGTTCAGCTCGATCTCCGCATCCTGTCCCTGGATCCTTGTTGCTTTTGCAGAGTAATCATTGCTGGAAAGTGCTGCATTTGCCATTGTGATCCTCTGTTCCAGATCCTGGGTTACATCGTTTCTGATGGCTGCACTGTCATTTGCCACAAGTGCCTCATTATCCGCTTTGGTCTGCTGCGCGCTTTCCATTTTGGATACATAACCGGCAAGTGTATCGACACTTTTCAGTTTCGCTTCCATTTCTTTCAGCTTTGCTTCACGGGCGGTTTTTTCTTCGTCCGTTTCACCTTCCGGTGCTTCTTTCAAACTGTCACGCTTTGCTGTCAGCATTTCCTTAAACTTCGTGATCTGTTCTGATGTCTGCAGCTCAGATTTTACAAAATCCGGATCAGCACTTTTTTCGAAAAATTCGTCATATAATTTCTGATTGTCTGCAATTGTCTTTTCCGCTGCAGTGATCGCTGCATTTGCCTTTTCTGTCTTTGCCTGTACCTGTGCATCTATGTAAGCTGCCTTATCCGCATCGGACATATTGGCAAAACGTGTATATTCGCTCTTTGTCGCATCATCCAGGACATTGATACCCATTGCAGTCAGGGCATTAAAGCCGTTCTGATTATTTGCAGTCAGAGAGAAATCCGCATCTTTTCCCGTTGTGGTAGAACTGATGAAAAATCTCTGATAGGTCTCATCAAAAGAAGCATTGACCCCTGCATTCTTTAACTGCTTCGTCAGGTCTGCGATCGTTGCATCACCCGACAGGCTGATATCTGTACTCTTACCGCCTGTTTTCAGTGTCAGGCTGATCTTTCCTTCCCCGTCAAGCTGCATGCCTTCGATATCTTTCAGCTTTGTGGTGCCTGTATAGGAAGCAAGGCTTCCGTTTGCCTTTTTGAGCTCTGCGCCGGTCAGATAACCTGATTTTGCGAGCTTATTGACCTTTAATGTCTGTACACCGTCTGTTGCATTGGCATCTGCGATCACAGAAGCAATGGAACTGTTCGATACTGTTGTTTTCTTCTTTGCATAAGCGGAAGAGAAACGCAGATCGCTGACTGTGCCTGTGTAGAAGCTGTAGATCTTGCTGTTTAAAGTCTTCCATGCATCCATCTTCCAGGAGAGCTTTGTCTGCGCTTTTACCAGACTGTTTTTCTTGGCACTCTGGGCAGATACCAGTTCTGTGATAATGGTTTCTGTATCCAGTCCGGAATTCAAACCTGTGATTCTGATTGTCATAAACAGCCTCCTATCGTTTCTCGTCTATCAAAATACCTGCCATTTCCCATACTTTGGCGATCATATCCAAAGTCTTTTCCGGTGGCAGTTCTTTTATTACTTTCTTTGTGTCTTTATCTACGATCTTGATCGTCACACGATTTGTCTTTTCGTGGATTCCAAAAACAGCCTCTGAATTGGACATCTTTTTATTCAGCTGATCCACAGCCTGTTTGATCTGATCGTTTGACGGCTGACTATTCTGTCCGTTTCCGCTATAAGCGTTACCGCCGTCATCTCCTGTTTCCTGTACCTGGGCAACACCTGCTGTCGTTCGATCCAGCTGTGCTCCCACTTCCTGTGCCGTCGCATCCGTGCTCTCTGCTACAGGTTTACTTGTTTCCTGCGGTATTACTGTCTGTGCCTGCAGGCTCATCATGCTTCCAATCGGTTCAATAGCCATATTAACACCTCCCTGTTCGTCTCATAGCTATCTTCATTTATATATATCGACATTTCCCCTCTCTTTATTAATAAATCCTAAAAAAGTTTTTTCAAAGCTTCCAGATCTGCCTGCATTGCTTCCTTGTTGGAATCCTGGATCTGCAGATATACTTCCTTGCGGTAGACCGGGACTTCCTTCGGCGCTGATATGCCGATCTTTACCTGATCGCCCTTGACTTCCAGAACAGTCACTTCAATGTTGTTGTTAATAACAAGCGCCTCGCCTTTTTTACGTGATAATGCCAGCATATCATTCACCTGCCTTTCTGCTCTGTAACAGCTCATAGATCGGATACTTGACATCGTATCCTTCCGCAATGATCTGGCAGGCTTTTTTTGTTGCTGCATTGATCACGATAGGTCCCTGCAGATTGACACTCATCTTTGTCAGATCAGATGGTACCGTAACGGTCACAAGCACCAGCATATCATCATTTTCAAAGCTGCCGAGCGGCTTTAACAGTTCATCTTCCACCTGCGGGTTGTACTCCGGCATAATAACAAGCGGATTGACTACAGGCAGTGCAAACTGTGGTTCCTGCATGGACTGCAGCCACTGGATGCCCCCTTCTTTTTCCTGATCATGGATCAGCGCAAACTCTGTCAGCTGCGGAAATCCCACGATTCCGTTCACGAAATGGAGTACTTTGCTATCATCAATACAGATCTGTCCAAAAATTCTTGAATTAATTTCCATCGTTTTTCCCTTTCTTTTTATAAGTAGTTGAGCAGTGTCGTCTGGGCGATCTTACCTGTTGCCATCAGTGATGCGTTGTATGCCAGCTCTACGCTGCGGAGATTGACCGTTACTTCCGTAATATCCACATCCTCATTCTCGGAGGAAAGTGTTTTGAAGTTTGTCTGCTGCTTTGCAAGTCTGTTGGAGACAAGTTCCACGCGGGAACCTCTGTTACCTGTCGCAGTCAGTGCTGAATTGGCAAGATCCAGATGTCCCTGCGCCTTTGTCATGCTGCTTTCAAACATTTTCTGCATCTTGTCGTTCATCAGTGTATAAGATTTATTTACTGCATCCAGTCTTTCCTGCAGCTCTGTATTATCCGGATCTTTCTTCAGCATATCTTTGAGCGTGGAAATATTTTTCTCCATAGTATCCACATCTTCGATCGCGCTGATCAGATCGTCCATATCTCTGCGAAGCGCCGGTGTAAAAAGCTCACTTGCCAGTGTATTGACACGGACACTCTGGTTAAAGCCCACATCATAAGAAATATACTGTTTACTGTTATCATCGGTTGCGCCCGTCAGATAACCCGGATTATAATCAATACCTTCTGAAGTACATGCAAAATAGTGCTCAGGTCTTAAATCATTTTTTTCAAAAGTATCCTTTTCGTAAGTAACACGGATCTCACCTTCATTCACATCCGATGTTGCTGCATTGTCTTTTACTCCCGCGAGCTTCCCATAAGCCGCATCACTCAGGATCAGTTCTCCTGTCTCCGGGATGTATACAACACCGTCTGCTGCCTGATCTGCACTTGTATAAGGATTTCTTGCCGTATCATAAGCGGATACGATCTCCGCTGTCATTGTCTGCTGATTGCCGTCTGCGTCATAATAGGCGATCGTCGGTGCTGCTGCAGTGGAACACTTGTTATAGGATAAACGCATTCTATGTATGGTTGACGATGTAATATCCTGTTCCGTCGTGCCAAGCCCTTCCGCATTCGTCTCTGTCATGTCTTTCAGCTTTCCGCTGTCCACATAGGTCATATCACTGAGACTGTCTACAGTGAGCTGCTCTGTAATTTTGTAATTCTGCTTGACAGTATTGCCAAAGGTAACGGATGTATCTGTCCGATAACCGCTGAATACATAACGTCCTGCATAATCCGCATCACCTGTCGCATATACTTCCTTCTGCATGGATTTCAGATTTTCAAGTACCTTGCTTCTGTCCTCGGTCGTATTGAAGCCTGCAGCTCCTTTTTCGCAGTTTTTATAAAAATCGGAAACAATATCCACCACTGTAGTGATCGCACTTTCCGTAATATCCAGCCATGATTCCGCATCCGGAACATTCTTTTTATAATACTGGTTTACCTGACTTAAATTGGTGCGGAGACGAAGTGCACGGATCGCAACAACCGGATCATCGGACGGCCGGTTGATCTTGGATCCTGTAGAAAGCTGTGTATTGATTTTGTCCTCCAGCACTTTATTTCGATTGATATTTGTTACAGAATTATTGGATATGATCTTGTTTGTAATTCTCATATACTGCCTCTTTCTTTTCCATTGCTGCCTGATGCTGTTTTCTACTTATTACATCGGCTTAAACTGCTAAAAACTATACCCCTGTCTGCAGGATCAGTCTGTCATAAACCTCCGTCAGCACCTGGATCATCTGGGACGCCAGATTGTATGCGCGCTGGTACTGTACCAGATTCAGGGATTCTTCTTCCGTATCTACGCCGCTGACAGACAATCTTTGTGTATCGATCGTCTTTGCGATATTCTGATAGCTTGCGGAAAATGTATTGGCACTGCTTGCATTCAGTGATACATCCGACAAAATACACTGCAGAAAATCCGATGCCGAACAGCCGCGGAAGCTCATCTTATCTTTATTTGTCTGCAGATCGATCAGTTCTTTGACAAGATCATAACCTTCCGGCCCCGTTCCTTCTCCCGTATGGGTTGCCAGAAGCTGTGGATCGTCCAGCATTTCCCTGTTGATCGCAAAATTGGCTGCTGTCAGGTAATAATAGGTATCATCTGTGCTGGATACTGTCGCACCTGCCGCCTGATTTCTGGATGTTACAAACTTGCGCTGTGTCACATCCGTTGCTTCATTTGCCACAAACAGAACATCCGGCGCATTGCCATAGCCATCTACCGCATCCTGTCCTGTCAGGATCTTGTTAAATGCCTGTGCATAAGTTCTGACCCATTCATTGAGCTGCTGCTGGTAATACGGAACACCCTGATAATCGATGGAAACACCGATCTGTGCTTCCTTACCAATCCTGTCATCCATTGGCTGTCTGCTGTTTTTATTCAGATCATCGCTGATCTCGAATACATATTTTTCAATCTTACCGTCTGCACCGTAAACTGCTTTAAAGGTATCATAATAGTATTCCTGATTGCCGATCTGGATCACGCCGCCATTATCCGGCAGAGTCGATTTGTTCAGATCTTTCAGATAAGAAGCGCTGACATCGATCGTCACCTCATTCTTACCGGTCGTCTGGTTTTTGCTGATCTCTGCTACCGTTCCTTTAAAACACTCACCGTTATTTCCGTCGCGGAGAGCGATCAGTCCCTGCAGCTGTCCACCGATCCGGTTACTTGACATGCTGAACTCATTCCCGTTCTTCCAGACAATATCAAAAAGTCCGAGTGCATCGGACTGGTTGTTTGCTTCGTAGTTTGCTCTTGCAACACATTCCAGTTCATTATAACTATTGCCATCCACAAGCATCTGTCCGCCTGCGATCTTTACGGTATATCTGTTTGCGCCCGTATCTCTGTCCGGATAATTCGGATCACGGATCGGGGTCTCTTCTATCTCTACATTTGTGACCATGGAAAGCTGGTCGATCAGGAGATCTCTTCTGTCACGAAGCTCGTTCGCCGTTGTTCCCGTCAGCTCGATCACGTTGATTTGTTCATTTAAAGAAGCAATCTCTGCCGCATAGGAATTGATCTCATCTACTTTATTTTTGATCTCTGCATTGATATCCGTCTGGATGTTGACCAGATTCTCTGCTACCGTATTAAAATAGTACGTCAGGTTATTGGCAAATCCGATCATCTGTGCCTTCGTTGTCGTATCGCCAGGATTTTTCTGCTGCTCCCGCAGTGCCTCGGACAGTTCATTAAATACTGTTGTAAAGCCTTTGATCGTTTTATTGTCATCTGCAAACAGATCCTCGATCTGCTTCATATAATATTCTTTTTCGCCGTATTCTCCTACTTTATCGTTGTTATTCCAATACTTAAAATCATAGAAAGCATCTCTGTTACGGTCGATGGACATCGTGTCAACACCGGAGCCGGCGCATCCGTAAGTTGTATGGGTACGGATCGCATCACTCGCACGCTGCGTCACCGTCTGTCTGGAATACCCCTTGGTTTCCACATTGGCAATATTATTACCCGCCGTATTGATCGACGCATTGGAGGCGATCAGTCCCGTATATGCGGTATTCAGTCCAAAAAATGTAGAAGGCATATGTTAACTCCTCTCCTATGCACCAAGTGTATTGATAATGTGTTCCAGAAGCTGGTCGATCACATTGATATAACGGCTTGACGCATTATACGCATTTTGAAATTTGATCATATTTGACAATTCTTCTTCATCGGAAACACCAACCACCTGCTGTCTGGCATTATCCGTGGAGCTGACTGTTGTATCTTCATTTTCATAGATGCTCTTAAATACAGCACCCGTATTGGCTACCTGGCTGACGATATTGGAATAATAATCAACCAGATTGGATTTTGTTGTCACGTTCGGATTCAGGCGATATGCTTTCGTTTCAAAAACAGCCTGCAGTTCCTGTGCGATCGCATAATCCTCTTTCTTGTCATTTTTAACGAAACCAAGTTTTGTCGGTTCTTTTACAAGATCCGGATTGACCACAAGATTAGTGATCGTAAACAGGGTATTTTCTTTTCCCGCCGACAGATCCTCCCGGATCAGCTTTCCATTCTGATCATAAGTATCACTGGAAATACGCTGGAACAGCTGTATGATCGTGCCATCTTCATTCCGCAGATAAGGAGGTCCTTCCTTTTCTGCCGCATTTTCCAGCACTTCATTGATCTTTGTAACGATATTATGCACCAGATTATCAAATTCGGCCTGCACATTCATCAGGATGGAAGAAGAAACGGTTTCGTTATAAGCATCCGCATCCTGCAGATCCGTATAATCGGCTCTGTGGTCACCACGGGCAACCAGCATTCCTTTCAGGCTTCCGATATCGGTATTGCATGCTGTTGAAATCTCCCGTGTCAGATCAAACACTTTACAATTGGAAATATCATAACGGAATGTACCGTTTTCCTGCGGGATTTTCCTGGCATCTCCCTGCCAGAACGGTGTATAAAAGCCGGTATCCGAATTCTGATCCAGTCCGATCTTGAAAACCTGTGTCGCATTCACCAGTGTATGCCCTTCAAACTTGACATTGACACTTCCATTCCAGTCTTCGCTGTAGGAAATATTGCCATATCCGCCGAGAGCATCCAGTATCTGGTTCCGCTCATCACGCAGATCGTTTGCATGCTCGATCCCGCCTGTTTCGATCTTGGCGATCTCATTATTCAGTTCAAACAGACGATCCGCATATTTGTTGATCTGATCGACCTGCCCTTTGATCTGATTATTCAGGTTATCCTGATACTTGGCAAGTGCACTGTATACATTTCCTGCCTGCTCCACAAATTGTGAGGCGCGCTGGATCAGAAGCCCCTGTGTGACGGAGCTTGCAGGCTGTTTTGCCAGTTCCTGCACCGCTTCCCAGAGATTATTCAGTGAAGTGCTGAAAGATTCGCCATCCAGCTCACCCAGAAGTGTTTCCACCTCACTGAGCGTATTATAGGAAACCTCATAAAAGGCACTTCTGCCGGATTCTTTTCTGTATTTCTGATCAAGGAAGCTGTCCCTGACCTGTCTGACATCCGCATAAGTAACGCCCAGACCTGTCTGCTGGTTCGCTGCCGCTTTCGGATTGACCGACAATAAATTATAGTTTCTATCCGTCAGCAATGTCTGCTGCCGTGTATATCCCTTTGTATCGACGTTGGATAAGTTATGTGCAGTTGTATTCAGCGCATTCTGTCCGGTCTGTAACCCGGAGGCACCTACATATAAACTACCGAATAAGGACATTTCCTCACCTCATTTTCTTACTGTTTTGCATCAAATCCGCCTCTTGACGGAGCCATATAATTACCTGCATTTAAGGCGCCTTTGTTATATTCCGCCGTTTGTGGCGCGGCTTTTAGGCCCCGCACCAGATTCAGGTCAAATTCTACCATTTCAAGGGCACTCTGCAAGAGTTCCCTGTTCTGTTCATTGATCCGTGCCATGGCTTTCACAGTCTCTTTCAGCTTGTCACTCGCTCCGGACAGTCTTCTCTGTTCCTGCGGCCTGGCATCCAGTGCCTGGATCAGTACAGGGATCGTAAGTGTGCCCACATCACGGTTCATGACATTTGCCATATCCTCCATGATGCCCATCCGTCTTTTATCCACACCGTTTACCTGATCGATCAGAAGCTGTTCCTGCTCGGTGATCTGCTGCAGCGCCGGTATATCATTGGAAACAATGACCTCTGTTTTTTTCATGGAAAGCTTCAGAAGAGAATCATAATATCCGCACTCCTCTTCCAATACGTCCATCAAATTTTCCATCAGACTTGCCATATGTATTATTTCCTTTCCAGATCTCATTACAAAAATGGTGTCTGGCCTTTTAGGCACAGACACCGTTTTCTTTTTCATCAGCCTAATAATGCACTATATTTTTCCAGTAATTTCTCTGCAAAATCGTCAGAAGATACATCATAACTGCCGGACTGTACTGCCTGTCTGATCGGGGCTGTTACATCCTCGCGGATATCCGGAGCTGCAAAAGCGGCAGCTTTAGCGGTCTGAAAATCTTTTCCCGCGCTTGATATCTGAACTGCATCCTTAAAGCTCTTATTTGTTGTCTTCTGTGTTTTTCCTGCTTTAGAGGTATTATAAAGCTGCTGAATCTGTGTATAAGCTTCAATACGCATGGTAATTCCTCCTTTATGTGTATTGATGTTTGTTCTTATACTATACATATCGGAAAAAAACACGTGAACTTAATAGGCATTTTTCTTTTTTCTGTTTTCGGCTCAGCCCATTCCCAGCAGATGCTGTACCAGGATTTTGATCCCCATCAGGATCAGCACAATACCGCCTGCCATCTCTGC
>ERZ808242.905-NODE-905-length-19166-cov-19.826644_pt1 | contig 19166 bp, 10 predicted proteins | sample MGYA00521244_ERZ808242 | MGnify/ENA primary metagenome ERZ808242 (study PRJEB31516, sample SAMN03275573) | gut metagenome | biome: mammalia-associated habitat; material: feces | host: Papio cynocephalus | place: Kenya | collected 2012-07-27 ... | reverse complement strand
AAAATTATTTAATTCTGTGTTAATGTGTAACTTTTTATAGCTAATAAGGGGAAGAAAATAAGAAATTTATAAAAATATTGATACTTTTTCTTTTATTTTCTTGCGTGATTGGAATAATTAATGTACCTTTGCCGTCGAATAAGAGATATAAGTGTTTTCTGTACGAGAAAAAACTAATACGAGAAAGAAAAAAATAACATATAGTATTAATTTAATTTTCGAGAGTATGAAGAAATCTTACTTCTTAACTTTGATTGCGATGCTCTTCTGTTGCTTAGGCATGCATGCCGCAGCGGAATTGACATTCAGCAATGTTTCGTTGGCTGCTGGCTCAAAGGTAGAGGCCATTACTCAAGACCAACAAATTACTTTCAACACAAACATGGATGCCGAGATTGGTTACATGTATGCTGAACTTAAGGACAATACGGCAGACGAGGTTGTGTTGTCACGTGTTACGGTTTACGATCCTAATTTCAATTCAACAGGAGTTAAAGACGACGAGAACCCTAAGGATGCTCCACAGAACAAGAAGGATCCTCACTTCACATTCGTATGTCCTTCTACCACAACTTTGTTGGAGGGTCACAACTACAGCCTTATCTTCTATGCTTTTACAGATAAGGATTCTTCTCATGGTAGTTCAGAGGCAGTTTTGGCAAAGGGTACTCTTGCGTATGAAGGTGCTACAGCAGCTTATGTAGGTAGCCGTTTCAAGTTGTTGAATGTTACCCCTGACCTGAATACATTTGCTATTACCGGTTCTCAGGAAGAACTTCAAGCTAACCCTTCTAAGCGTTCCATCACTTTGAACTTCAATGCCAAGGTTCGTATGGACCCTAAGGGTACTTTCGTAAACACAGGTTTTGGTTCTTCTGCAGCCTTGGAGGCAATTACTCCTGGAGCAGACAAGGATAGTGTTATCACTATCGCTGCCGATGGAAAACGTGATACCTTGGTGTATAGCTCTTCTTGGACATTGACCCCTAAGTTCGCTACTATGTCTGATGGTGCAGATGTGTTGATTGCTGCCAATGCGTTTGACAAAGCAGGTCTTCATGTTTGTGAGGGTACCGAGTATTCTACAGGTGCTGATGAGACAAGTTACTATAACTTTACAGTAGCCAATGATTATGGCAAGATGGCTTTCAATTTGACTCCAGCTGTTGATGATGCTGCTGTTAATTCTCTTTACTCATTCTATATTGATGGTATAAGCCGTGGTGTAGCTGTTGCTGGCATTAAGGATCCTGCTGTTGTTTACAAGGTAGAGGATAATGGCACAAAGACACAGGTGGCACAGGTTGTTCTTAATGCTGAAATCGGAACAAAGCATGACAATGGAGATGAGGTTCCTGCTGCTTTGCGCTTGTTCCTCGATACTCCAGTGACAAAGGCTGGTAAGTACATCTTGAGTTTCCCAAGAAACTACTTCACTTATGGTTCTAATATGAATGCAGAGGGTAGCCCTGCTACTACATTTGAATATACTATCAAGGAAGATTTTAATGATCCAAAGATTTCTATTGTTACTCCTGAGAATGTAGAGGAGGGTGTGGCACAGTTGGATAAGCTGACTTTGAAGTATGGTGCTTATGAGTCTGTTACTAATAATCCTGATGGTGACATTCCTGCCTATGTATTCAACGAGAGCAAGGAGTTGGTTACAACTGGTTCTTTGGAAATGAATTATGAAGGTGACTACAATGAGATGAATGTGAAGTTGGCTCAGGCAATTACTAAGCCTGGTAAATATACATTTATTGTACCAGAGAATGCTGTCATTGAAGTTACTGAAGAAGAATTTGCTAAGAAGCATAATGGTGCAAGAGGCATTGAGCCAGACCCAGATGAGGAAGAAACCTTCATCCACTGCGGTGCTTTTGTAAAGGAAATTGAGGTTGTAGGTGGTTCTATCGACGATATTGTCTTGAAGACAAGCATCGAGAATAAGTCTACTGTTGCTAAGATTGAGGCTTTGGAAATTACCTTTGAAGGCGCTTCTTCTGTGGAGACTACAACAAGTGTGGGTATGACTTGGTGGAAGACTCCTAAGAACGTAGCTACCACAAACCCATATTACGATGCAAATTATGCAGGTGGTAACGTTACAATGACCAATGACGTTGCTATTTCAGGAAACAAGGTAACTTTAACTCCTTGGAATGGTAGCTCAAAACCAAGTAAGGCAAAGTATGGTATTGATACAAACGCTACGGTTGTATTGAACATCCCTGCTGGTTACTTCATTGTAAATGGTATCAGCTATCCTGAGATTAACTTGATTTACACTATTGATACTGCAACCGCAATCGATGGCGTATCTGCAAATGCCAACTCTGAAGCAAGATCTACCTATACTTTGGCTGGCGTCAAGGTGAATGGTGAGAATGCCAAGAACGGTGTATTCATCGTCAATGGCAAGAAGGTAATCTTGAAGTAATTTAGATGGATTAGATTTGAATTATGTCATATCATGTCTTCTCTACCTTAGTGGTAGGGAAGACATTCTTGTTTTAATGATTCTTCCGTTTTTATTAAATATTATTTGAAACTCTATATGAATAAGTTTTTTGTAGCTCCACGAACATTTTCTTCACAGCATGTTAGAATATTGCTGTCGTGGATGTTTCTTTTATGTACTGGCTTTTCATCTGCCATGGCGGCAGTCACTTCTCAAGTCAAGCAGCTGGTATTTAGCAATGTAACCCCTACTGCAGGCTCTGCTATTCCTGGCTTTGTTCCAGATGAAACCGTTACCTTTAACACCAATATGGATGATGAGATAGGGTATATGACTATGGTGATGAAGGATGACCAGGGAAATATGCTGAAGTCATTGACTATCATCTATGATCCTAATTTGGAGAATCCATACACTGGTAAGGTATGGACCGAATCGCCTGTGACCCATAAGGACCCTCATTTTACTTGGACTTCTCCGTCTACATGGAAATACGAGCAGGGACATACTTACTATTTGGAGATGACTGCCTATGCAAGCAAAGAGGATTGGGCTAGTAACAAGGTGTTGGCTGAGGGGGCTATTGAGTATAAGGGTAGTTTGGCTCCTTTTACTCCTAGTGCCGCTAAATTGCTTAGTGTAACTCCTGATTTGAATGATTTTATCATCACAAGCTTGGACCAGGCTTCTGTAACATTGACATTCTCAGACAAAGTCAATGTCAATGATGAGTTGGCTTTTATTGCCATGAATGAATACTCAAGTTATAAGTTTGCTTCACTTGTTCCTGGTGAGGACAAGGAGGCTGTGGTTGAGCATACTGCCGATGGTAAGGACAGCACGGTTTATTATAGTTCTCAATGGACGTTGACCCCTCCTAAAAAGGCACTTGCCGATGGACAGGATGTTTCTTGTTGCGTGGCTGCTGTCGACAAGGAAGACAAACGTGTATGTGATGGTATCTATTCTACGGGTCTTGGAGAGACGGATAGAAATGACTTCACCATCATGAACGACTATGGCAGGGAAATGGTAGAACTGACCCCAAGTGAGGGTACTGATGTCAACAGCTTATACTCTTTTGTGGCAAGTGCCGATGGTTTGGGTATCAATGGAGATTTGACGGATGCTGTTCTCTATAAAAAGGGAAGTGATGAGCCTGTGGCAAAAATCAATCTCTCTGCGGTTAGCAAGTCTTCAAAGAGTGGCAATCCTAGTGAGATGATTTTTATGCTCGACCATGCTGTGACTGAGCCAGGAACATACGTATTACATTTTCCACGAAGCTATTTCTTCTTTGGGGAGGTTATCCTTGGTTATCTTAGTCCACAAAAGGATTATGAGTTTACTATAGAGAAAGCTGCGGCTAGCCAGCCTTATGAGATCACTCCAAAGGATGATGTAAATGAACTCAAGGTTGTCAACGTGAAATTTCTCAATAGAAGTGATGTCGGCGTAGACTATTATCATTCTACGGCTTATCTTTTCAACGAGAAAAACGAATTGGTTACAACGGGTGATATCGAGAGCGTTTGGTCTGACGACCCTTCAGTCTTTACTTCCGACAATGCCAATGTTACTTTGAAAAAGGCTGTTTCAACTCCTGGTAAATATACTTTGGTTATTCGAGATGGAGCTTTCAATTTAGGAGCCTTGGAAGGTGAAACTTCTGATGGAGAAGGTGACTATGGCGAAGGTGGTGACTATGTTGCATCGCTCCCAATCGTGCATCAATTCAATGTTGTGGCTGGTAAGTCTGATGATGTGAAGTTGTCGGTTGATCCTGCTGATGGTAGTATCCTGAAATCGCTCAAGAGTATTACTTTGACATTCGACGGCGCCTATAATGTGCAGTGTACAGGAACCACGCTGTTTATTGATGTTACGAATAAAAAGAATAGGGCGTTGGTATTGACCGAGACGGACGGAAATAAGGTCGTCATCGCTCCTACCAAGGATATGTGGAAGGCTACGGAATTGACAGCAGAGGATACCTATACATTCAATTTCCCTACTGGTTATTTCAAGGTTAATGGACAGGATTGGCCTGCTTTCTCTTTGACCTATCAGGTAAAGAAGGAGGCTACTGGTATATCTGAGGTTTATTCTACATCTGGTACCGACGTGGTAAAGGTTTACAATCTTCAAGGCATGAAGGTGGCTGAAGGCAATGCCGCTGAGGCTTTGCAAGGATTGCATGGCGTATATATCGTCAATGGCAAGAAAATAGCTATCAAATAATGGTAAATTAGCGATTAATAAAGGTAAATACAGGAAGCAAGGGTGGGATACCCCTTGCTTTTTGTGTTTTTGTGAAAATATAATCGTACCTTTGTAGCTAAAAGAGAGATATAGAATTTTGTTCATCGGATGATTTGATCGGATGGCTTTATCATTAACAACATAAAATTAAAATTTATGAAGAAAGTTTACTCTTTATCAGCAGCTCTCTTGATGGCTGCATCTCTCATTTCGCCTAGTTCGCTCTTGGCGCAGGAAACTACTCAGGTGGCTACTTTCGAGGATTTGAAGCTCGAAGCTAACTCTAGTTGGTTTGGACCTGCCGAGAATGCGGTGGAAGAGAAAAATGATTATGGTTATCGTGTGCTCAACGGTACGTTCCAAAGTGGCTCTTACGAATTTAGCAATAGCTATGTCAAGGGTGGTAGCGGATGGTCTGGTTTTGCATATAGCAACCTTACCTCTACAGAATATGACAGTAACACGGATCTTGGCAAACAATTGAATTCTTGTGTAGGTCATGGCGTTGATGGTTCTGCTACTTATGCCGTGGCTAGTGAGACAGGAGTGGTCAAAGTGCTGGGTAGCGCTGAGGGCGAAACCGTGAAGGGTATGTATGTTACCAACTATCCTGCTACGCTTTATAGCATGATGAATGGTGACTTCTATGCTCATAAGTTCAAAAAGGGTGATTATTTCAAGGTAATCTTTACGGGTACGAAGGCTGATAACTCTACGGCACAGGTGGAGTTTTATTTGGCTGATTATCGCTCGGAAAATGAGGCTGAGAGATATATGGTTAAGGATTGGACTTATGTGGATTTGTCTTCCCTAGGTAAAATCGTTTCTTTGAGTTTCAGCTTTGATGGCTCTGATAAGGAATATGGGTATCTTAACGATCCTACTTATTTCTGCTTGGACAATTTGGGTGCTGACAAGACTGTTACTGGTATTGCTAAACCGGCTAATAGGGTTGAGCTATATGAGGTGGCTCGCTATACAGTGGATGGCAAGAAAATCGCTGCTCCACAGAAAGGCATCAACATCGTGCGTATGAGTGATGGTTCTACTCGCAAGGTAGTTGTTGACTAACAAAAATGAATATATAAACAAAAGGGCGTAAACGATTTCCCCTATGGAGGAAACTGTTTGCGCCTTTGTTATTTTGGTGCCTTTATTTTTCAGATTATTTTTATTCGTTTTATTCGTGTTTCTCAAATATTAATAGTAATTTTGCCACGCATTTTATTAATATTGTCAGAAATGAATCAATTTACGAAACTGATCGCAGCCCAGCTCAACTTGCGTGAGCAGGCTGTAGAGAATACATTGGAGCTGCTCGAAGAGGGCTGCACCATTCCGTTCATCTCCCGTTATCGCAAGGAGAAGACGGGCAACATGGACGAGGTGAACATCGAGGCCATCGCCCAGGCCAACGACAAGTTCAAGGAGATGGCTAAGCGAAAGGAAACCATCCTCAAGACCATCGATGAACAGGGCAAGCTGACCGATGAACTGAAGAAGCGCATCGAGAACTGCTGGGATGCCACCGAACTGGAGGACATCTATCTGCCTTTCAAGCCTAAGCGCCGCACTCGTGCCCAAGTGGCTCGTGAGGCAGGTTTGGAACCATTGGCACAGCTCATCCTCCTTCAGCGAGACAACAACCCGATGCAGACCGCCAAGAAGTTTGTGGGGGAAAAAGTGAAGGACGTGGAGGCTGCCATCCAGGGTGCCAAGGACATCATCGCCGAGACCATCAGCGAAAATGAGTTCACCCGCAACTCCGTGCGCCAACGTTACAAGCATGGTGCCGTCATCACTTCGAAGGTCATCGCCAAGAAGAAGGATGAAGAGGAGGCGCAGCGATTCTCTGACTATTTCGACTTCTCAGAGCCTTTGAAGAAATGCTCTTCCCATCGCTTGTTGGCGATGCGTCGTGGAGAGGCAGCGGGATTCTTGCGTGTCAGCATCTCTTGCGATGAGGAGGAGGCTACGGATAGACTGAAACAGCGTTATGTGCGTGGCAATGGCGAGGCTTCCAAGATAGTGGCTGAGGCTGTGGACGATGCCTTCAAGCGACTGGTGAACCCGAGCATCGAGACCGAGTTTGCAGGGCTCAGCAAGCAGAAGGCTGACGAGGAGGCCATCATGGTGTTCGCCGAGAACTTGCGACAGCTCTTGCTCGCCGCTCCTCTGGGACAGAAGCGAGTGATGGCGGTAGACCCAGGTTTCGCCAACGGTTGCAAGACCTGTTGTCTCGATGCGCAGGGCAATCTTATCCATCACGAGATTGTTTACCCTCATCCTCCTCGCAACAAGAAGGCTGAGGCTACTGCGGCTATCCAGCGCATGGTTCGCCAATACCATGTGGAGGCGATGGCTGTGGGCAATGGTACGGCTAGTCGTGAGACCAGCGACTGGTTGCATTCCATCGACTTCGTGCATCCTGTGGATATCTATGTGGTGAGCGAGGATGGTGCCTCCATCTATTCGGCTTCTAAGATTGCGAGGGATGAGTTCCCTGACGAGGATGTCACTGTGCGTGGCGCCGTGAGCATCGGTAGAAGACTGATGGATCCGCTAGCCGAATTGGTGAAGATAGACCCGAAGAGCATCGGAGTGGGTCAGTATCAGCATGATGTAGACCAGACTCAGCTCAAGAAGAGTCTTGACACCGTGGTGATGAGCTGTGTGAACTCGGTGGGTGTCAACCTCAACACTGCTTCGCAGCATCTCTTGACCTATGTGAGTGGTCTCGGTCCGACGCTCGCCAAGAATATCGTAGCGTATCGCAAGGAGAATGGTGCCTTCGCCTCTCGTGCACAGTTGAAGAAGGTGCCTCGCTTGGGACCTTCGGCTTTCGAGCAGTGTGCCGGTTTCCTCCGTATCCCTGGTGCCAAGAACCCACTGGATGGTACCGCCGTGCATCCGGAGCGTTATGCGCTGGTGGAGCAGATGGCGAAAGACCAGGGTGTGACAGTTAAGCAACTGGTGGATGACAAGGCTCTCCAAAAGAAGATTGACATCAAGAAGTATGTGACTAAAGAGGTGGGTATGCCTACCTTGACTGATATTATGGCTGAGCTCGACAAGCCGGGCTTGGATCCTCGTGGCAAGGTCGAAAAGTTTGAGTTTGATGCGAGCATCAAGGAGATAGAGGACTTGCAGGTTGGCATGGTGGTACCTGGCATCGTAACCAATATCACCAACTTCGGCGCCTTCGTCGATATAGGTGTGCATAATGACGGTTTGGTGCATATCTCCCAATTGGCTGATAGATACGTGAGCGACCCTAACGAGGTGGTGAAGTTGCATGAGCATGTGATGGTGCGTGTGGCTGATGTAGACTTGAAGCGCAAGCGCATCGCCCTGTCTATGAAGCATATCAAGTGATATTGACCTATAATCTGGAGTATGAGGTTATTTCTCTCCTCATCATGTTGTTTCTCCCCCTCATGATATAGTTAAAAAGCCCTTGAGAGAGGGCTTTTTTCTTTTAGACTATTTCTAAATTACCTACTTCTAGGTATTGCGTATGTTCTCTTTTCATCGTAACTTTGCAGCCGAAAGTGAATTGGATTACAAATTAGGTGTAATAAATGAAAAGAGTCATCTTCGCTCTCTGCACATTGCTCTGTGTGGTAATGGTGGAAGCGCAAACGATTATAGGACATGTCATTGACAGTAGTACTCAGGAGACAATCATTGGTGCCACGATAGTGGTGTCTGATAATAAGAGTGTATCTGCGGTAACAGACATCAATGGTCAATTCTCATTTCCTGCTAGCTATCAGGGTAAGCAGGTTAAGATTTCGTATGTGGGTTACAAGACCTTGGCAGCCACCTTGGTAGCCAATGCCACCTATCGGATGAAGATGGATGTGAAAGCCATCGGCGAGGTGGTGGTGACGGCTCGTGCCAGCAAGGGGCCTGTTACTTCTTCTATCATCGGAAAGGATGCCATGCGGCATCTCCAACCCAACAGCATTGCCGACCTTATGGAACTTCTGCCGGGAGGTTATGCCAAAGACCCGAACATGGGCGAGGCAAATACGATAACCCTGCGTGAGACTGGCACGATGGGTGCTTACGGTTCGACCACTAAAAACAACAATTATTCGATTTCTTCCTTAGGAACTCAGTTTATGGTAGATGGAGTTCCTATCTCTACTGATGCCAACATGCAGTATTCGCCATTGTCGGATACGCAGTCGTCCACTAGCTCCTCTACGACGGAAAATAACCGCAACATCACTAATCGTGGCGTAGATATGCGCTCCATCTCTACCGACGACATCGAGAGTGTGGAGGTGGTGCGTGGCATTCCTTCTGTGGAATATGGCAACTTAACCAGCGGTTTGGTCAATATCAAGAAGATACGTCATGCCATCCCATTGACCGCTCGTTTCAAGGCGGATGGCTACAGTAAGCTCTTCTCCCTTGGCAAAGGTTTGGTTCTCAACGAATATTCAGTCTTGAACATCGACTTGGGATATATGGATTCGAAGATAGATCCTACGGATAACTTTGAGAACTACAAGCGTGTGACGGGTTCTTTGCGCTATACTTATCGCAATGATTGGGACGAAAAGCATATCTGGCAATGGAACTCAGCCTTTGATTATTCGGGTTCTTTCGACGACAGCAAGAGCGACCCAGACATCAACTATGGCAACGTGTCGGAATACAAGTCTTCCTATAGCCGTATGGCATTGACCAACAACTGGAATCTGAAAATGCCGAAATCGTGGTTGCGGGAAGTAGAAGTGAACACTTCCCTTAGCTTGCAGCTAGACCGATTGCGCCAAACACAGTTGGTCTCTCCGCAGCGATATGGCATCGTGCCTTTGTCATGGACGGAGGGAGAGAATGTGGCACAAGCTGTATTCTCGGAATATGAGGCTAGTTATCTTTGCGATGGCAAGCCTTTCACGGCATACGTGAAGGCGAAGGCTATCATGGCACTTGATGTGATGAACACCCATAGCGACATCAAAGTGGGCGCAAACTGGGATGTCGCCAAGAATTTTGGTCGTGGACAAGTATATGATATGAGTCGTCCTTTGAGTCTTTCGGGATGGAGCTCTCGCCCTCGCAAGTATTCCGATATTCCTTCTTTACAGAATTTCTCGCTCTTTGCTGAAGATCTCTTGAAGTGGGGATGGGGAAAAAGCCTGTTGGAACTGATGGCTGGTGTGCGCTTGAACTCCCTCTTAGGATTGGATAGTAAGTTTGATATGAGCGGCAAGGTGTATGCCGACCCTCGTGGCAATTTCGCTTGGCATTTGCCCCAATTCAGTCTGAATGGTAAGCCAATGTCTATTTCTGTCAACATAGGGTATGGTGTTACCACCAAGATGCCTACGCTCAATTATCTCTATCCTGACAAGTACTACAGCAACTTCACCTGCTTGTCGTATTATGATGCGCAGAACCCGGTAGGGGATAGCAAGTTTGTGGTGCATACCTACATCCAGGATCCTACCAACTATCAGCTCAAGCCTGCTCGAAACCATAAATGGGAGGTACGCTTGGACATGAACTGGCACGACAATCGCTTCTCGATCGATTACTTTCATGAGAACATGACATTTGGATTCCGTTATTCCAATATCTACGATGCCTATACCTATCGCAGGTATGATGTGAGCCAGATGGGACCTGGTGTGGATTATGCCACTCTTCCTTACGAAGACAGGCAAGTGCTAGATGGCTACCAACAGGTTACCAATGGCAGTAAGCTCACCAAACAGGGAGTGGAATTGGCTTTCACCTCCCAACGTATCAAGTGCTTGCGAACTCGTGTCAATGTGACGGGAGCGTGGTTCAGGACCCTTTATCAAAACAGCCAACCGATGTATGAGAGTGTGAGTGCTGTCATCGACAATCTGCCATTGCGAGAAAAATACATCGGACTTTATGACTGGAACGATGGTCGCCAGAACGACCGTTTGAACACCAATGTTACCTTTGATACGCAGATACCCGAATGGAAACTTATCTTTACTACCTCGGTACAGTGTATGTGGCTAGTTCGTACCAAGTTGATGAAAAAGAATGGCACACCTGTGGCTTATCTCTCGGCAGAAGACGGCAAGTTGCACGATTATACCGAGGAGAGCACCCAGGACGCTTATCTGATGCAGCTTGTCAAGAGCTACAATGAGGATTCGTTCAAGCCGTTTACGGTGCCGATGTCGATGATAGTCAATTTGAAGGTGACCAAGGAGATAGGCAAGTATATGCGCCTTTCCTTCTTTGCCAACAAGATACTTGATTACTTGCCCGACTATACGGCGAATGGCAGGGTGATACGTAGAAATGCCTCGCCTTACTTTGGTGTGGAAGCGGGATTCACTTTGTAAGTGAAGAATGAAGAACTAAGAGTGAAGAATGAAGTGGTAAGAGTGAAGAACGAAGAGTAAGGAATTCAATGCTTTTTTAGAATGAATGAAATGGTTATATATATAATAAGGTGTAAGCGGATGGTGCTGACTTTCTGCTGGATGTTGGTTCTGATGCTGGGCATGGTCTCTTGCTGGGATCATGTCGATGAGGTTATGCCACAGACGCAAGCGGCTGTCCAAGTAGGGTTGCCTGAAAATGTGGAGGGCATACAGACGATAGACGAGACACTGAAGATTACAAATCTCTCTACTGGCAAAACCACAGTCTATACAGATTTATCTCATCTCTGTTTGCCGGAGGGGCTCTATGATTGTGTCTATTCTGCCAATGTCACCTATCTCTTGTACAATGGCGATGGCGAATCGTCGGAGCAAAAGGGCCGTTTGACAGGTAAGGCGGAGAATGTCGAATTGACAGGAACGTCGAAAAGCATCCCTATCGAGACCTACCTTTCTGTGGATAAGGACGACTTCATTTTTGAGGAAATCTTTTTCGCTGGCACCATGCGCTCCTCTGGCTCTTCTTACATAGGTGATGGCTACGTGAAGATATACAATAATACCGACCATGTACTCTATGCCGATGGCTTGGCTTTGGTCGAGGCGAAGTTCAATTCCACCCAGTTCTGGCAATATACCTCCGACATCCGCAAGGACACGATGACGGTGGATGCCATCTATGTCATCCCGGGTAGTGGCAAGGAGCATCCTGTGAAACCGGGTGAATCGCTCATCCTCTGTGATGTGGCTATCGACCATCGCAATGCTAATGCCTTGTCGTTCGACTTGAGCCATGCCGACTTCGAGTGGTATGACGAGTCTTCCAATCCATCGGTCATGGACATCGACAATCCCGATGTACCTAATCTCGACAAGTGGTATTGCTATACACAGACTATTTTCATCCTCCACAAGCAGGGGTACAAGGCTTACGCCTTGGCTCGCATCCCGGTAGACAAGGAAAAATACTTGCAGAAGTACCATTATACATACGACTATGTGCAGCAAACGGCGGCAGGTACTTTCTATATGTCGGGTGATGGCTACAAGATTCCTAATTCATGGATTGTGGATGGCGTGAATCTCTCTGTCGAGAGCGAGCGTAAATGGAATACCTTGCCACCGTCGGTGGATGCAGGATGGACCTTTTGCAGCAAGGTGAAGAATGATGACAGCCGTTTCTTCCGTAGTGTGCGCCGCAAGATGCAGTATCTCAACGAGGATGGCACGATGCACTTGCAAGACACCAACAATTCTTCGGAAGACTTCAACGATACTTGCGTCCCTTCCATCATCGAGCAGCAACGTACGGCGATAGATGCCAAGGGGGATGTGGCAACGACAGAAACTTATGATGGGAGGAAAACGAAGTAGTGTAGAATGTGAGTGTAGAATGTTGTATTTTTGAATGATAAAATGAAAACAAGATATTTCATACTGGTGGCTCTCATGCTTGGCATGGTGATAGAGGTGAAAGCACAGGATGGTGGGGCGACTGCTCCCTACAGGGAAGTCTTCGCCAATCCCGCCATGAAGAGCTATCAATCAAAGGCTTCGCAAACAGAGGTGAGCGTAGGATATGACTATCGCCAAGCCTCGAAACCTATGCGTCTGGAACAGGGAACGGGGCATAGCCGTGCCTTTGTCGATGTCGATGCTTTCTTACGAAAGGGCCAGACAACCCTTTGGGGGGAGGCAAGCTACAGTAATGGCTCGACCAGGAACATCCAGTTTTGCGAGACATCCGACTTCGAGTTGCTTTATCCTTATCTGATGGCAGATACGGTAGGTGGCAAGTCGCAGCAGGAACGTTATCACTTCTTGGGTGGTTTCTCTTGCCCTGTGGGCAGATGGAATGTGGCTGCAGAGGGGTCTTATACTGCACTGATGGAATATCGTACCCGAGATCCTCGCCCCAAGAACCTTTCTGGTGACTTGAAGGCCAGCATCGCCGCGTCTTATCGTTTGGGCAATCCTCATGACGGCTATGTGCTGGGATTGGCGCTCGATGCTCGCAAGTACAAGCAGACCAACGAGGTAAAACTCTACAACGAGGTAAGTGTACCAACCATATATCATCTTACAGGTTTGGGATATGATTATTATCGCTTCCGCGGCATGAACACTTCTACCTATTACAAAGGTTATGGAGTAGGAGGCAAGCTCGATTGGACACGTGCGAACCTGCGAGGATGGTTTGCTCATCTGGAATATGGTTATCTCGACATAGACAAGATTATCTCTTCGCTCAACGAACTGCCTATGGCTAACATCAAGGAGTATCGGGAGGAAATCACCTTGGGGTATAGCACTGGCAGCGAGCGAAATAGCTTCGGTTGTAACTTGTCGGAACAATGGACTCGTCGTCGTGGTAGGGAAAATATCTTAGGTACGGCACAAGACAATGTGTATCCGCAGATTTCCACGACTGCTCCTTACGTATTGGACAAGGGATGCGTCTCTACGGAATTGAGCTATCGCCATATTAATCCCGACAAATCTGAAATAGGAATCAAGGGGAATGTGAGATGGGAGAGTCGGGAAGAAAGGTATGAGGTGGGCAGCGATGTCACCTATGACGATGAGGAAGGCGGTGTGATTGTTCGAGACTTGGAAGGAAACGACTGGGCGTTTGGCTTGTGCTTTTCTGGTAAGTTGAATCTTCGTCATTGGCAACTCAGGGCCGATATTTCGGCGGAATATCAGCTGAGTACAACGGAAAGTCCAGATAATCTCTATATATCGGATAGGAATGATGCCAACCCAACCTTGCTCAGACCATTGGAGCATTATGATGACTATCTGAGCTGTGACCGCCAGTGGGTCAATGCTATGGTTGAGGCTGGATATACCAAGGACAAGCGTTTCACCCCTTTCGTCCGCATCGGCTGGCAGTATGCCCATTATATGGAGACAGAACACCAAAACCGATTGGTGGTGGCAATGGGTGTGAAATTCTAAAATGGTAATTACTGAATAATAATATAAACTTAAAAGGAATAAAACGTATGAAAAAGTTTACTCTTTTATTGATGGCGGTGCTTGCTTTCGTGGCTCCAGTCAAGGCGCAGGATGCGCAGAATAGTGTGTTGACTTATCAGTGGGCGCATACCTTGGAGGGGGCTGCCAATGCTAGTAACAATGTACTCGAGGCCAAGAAGGCTGCCGATGGTAGTTATCTTGTGGCCAATAAGGTGGGCACAAAGACTGGCGTTTTGACGGCAAAGTTTGATGGCGCGGTCATCGAAGGCTTCGAGGGAGGTACTTATGGTACTTCTGGGGCTGGTAACTTGTATCTACAGAAGGTAAAGGCTGATGGTACTGTGGCTTGGGCTGTTCGTTCTGCCAAGGCTGACGTTAGCACAGCATCCATAGCTCCAACATCCGACGGCGGTGCCGTGCTCGTTATCAAAAGCCGTGTGGAGAACCTCGATGGCGAAGTAGCCAAGGTGCTCACGCTTATAGATGCAGCTGGCAATACTGTAGAAGTAAGCGATGCCGAGACCATCGTGAAGACTTATTACGTTACTATCGCTAAGGTCGATAAGGATGGTAAGTTGGAATGGGCACGTTTGGTATCTGGCGTTAAGGCCAACAAGGCTGCCGATGTTTTGACCGTAGCAGGTTGCGCTGTTGATGCAGACGACAATATCTATGTAGCAGGTAAGCTCGCGGGTACTGCAAACTTTCAAAATGCGGAGAAGGTTGCCGTTGGCGTTACTTCGCAGAATACGACTGGCGACTTAGTTATCGTCAAGTTTGATAAGGATGGATATCTCTTGAGTAGCCTTCTTCCTACCAATGCGACAAGCGCATCTTCTCAGGTAGATGCCATCGCCTTGAATGGGGGGACATTATACTTGGCTGGTCAGGTGAAAGGCAACGGTTTGCAACTTGATGGCAAGGATGTAACAGGCCACGCTAAGTTGTCTGCCCTTTTCTTGGCTTCCATCAATATGGCAGATTTGAGCGTCAATTATGTGAAGGCGTTCACTCCAGAGCTGAATGCCAATGCAGATGAGGCCAAGAAGACTTTTGTCATCCAAAACAAGGCTCTCAACTATGTTTCTGGCAACCTTTATCTTACAGGTTCTCTCAATGGGGGATTGACAGCTGATGACATCACAGTCAATACCAACAGTACATTCTTAAAGGGATGTGTCGTAAAAGCACAAGCTACTGATGGTAAACTCTTGGCTGTAGGCATCAATGATCAAAACGCTGCTGGCATTACAGGGCACTTCGGTGTATATGAGGGAGCCAACACCGTATATACCCTAGGTTATGATTTGAAAGCGACCAGCAGTGCCATCCTCTTCACTTACGACAAGAACACTTTGTCAAAGCAAGCTGAAATCAAGTTTTCTAACATAAGCAATGGCGCAGTTTGTGCTCCAATGCTCGTAGATGGCAACAAACTCTTGCTGATGACTCGTGGCAAGGCAGGCAAAGGGCTTACTTTCGAAGGCACTTCTGCTACGATGGAAGGCTTCTCTGATTGGGGTGTGCTCTATTGCCTCTATTCTATCAGTGATGTTCCTACAGGTATCAAGAATATCTCTTCCGTAGGCAATGCTTCTGACAGAGTGAATGTCTATACCGTGAGCGGTGTTTGCGTGAAGCAAAATGTATCTGTGTCAGAGGCTATCCAAGGACTCGCTAAGGGCGTCTATGTCGTTGGAGGCAAGAAGGTTATCGTGAAGTAATTTAATTATCATTAATAAAAAACAAGACATTTATGAAGAAACAATTCTTAGGTCTCTTCCTCCTCTCCGCCCTTCCTCTCTCCACATTCGCACAGAATGTGGAGCAGGATGCGTCTGTCCGACAGGGCAAGTTGAAGAACGGACTTACCTATTACATCCGTCATAATGCGAAGGAGGCAGGTCTTGCCGACTTCTATATCGCACAGCGTGTCGGCTCCATCTTGGAGGAACCTCGCCAGCGTGGCTTGGCTCACTTCCTGGAGCACATGGCTTTCAACGGCACGAAGCACTTCCCTGGCAAGGGCAAGAAACTCGGCATCGTGCCTTGGTGCGAGACCATCGGCGTGAAGTTTGGCGCCAACCTCAATGCCTACACCTCCGTAGACCAAACGGTTTACCATATCGGCTCCGCTCCCATCAAGCGTGAGGGGATCATCGACTCCTGTCTCCTCGTACTCAACGACTGGAGCCAATACATCAACCTCGAACCGAAGGAGATAGACAAGGAGCGTGGAGTCATCCACGAGGAATGGCGCAATCGCCGCACGGGCATGGCGATGCAGCGCATGATGGAGAATGTGATGCCGAAGATATACAAGGGCAGCAAGTACGAGGACTGTCTGCCTATCGGCAATATGGACATCGTGGATAACTTCCCTTACCAAGATCTCCGTGACTACTATCAGAAATGGTATCGCCCAGACTTGCAAGCCATCGTGGTGGTGGGCGACTTCGACGTGGATAAGATGGAGCAGAAGATACAAAAGCTCTTCGGCAAGATAAAGGCTCACAAGAATCCTGCCGAGCGCATCTACTATCCAGTGACCGACAACGACAAGATGATCGTCGCCATCGAGAAGGATAAGGAGCAACCTATCATCCTCGGTCATCTCTATATGAAGAGCGAGACAACTCCCGATAGCGAGAAAAATACCGTGAGGTATCAGCGTGAGGATTATATCAGCGGCTTGATAACCTATATGCTCAATGGTCGCCTTTCTGAGAAAAAGGAGTCTGCCAATCCTCCTTTCATGAGCTCTACGGTGAAGAATGGCGAGTTTTTCGTGTCTCGCACCAAGGATGCCTTCAGCTTGAGCATCAGTTGCAAGCAAGACCATGTCTTGGGGGGAATCTCCGTGGCTGTGGGCGAGGTGGAGCGTGCTCGTCAGCATGGTTTTACCGAGAGCGAGTTGGAGCGTGCCAAGCGTCTCTATCTCAATGCCGCCGAGCGACAGGTGAAGATGGAGAAAGACTACAAAAACTCTCACTATGTGAGCCAGTGTGTGAACCACTTCTTGGATGCTGAACCAATTTTGACTCCTGCCTACAATCTCCAGCTGGTGAAGCAATTCGATGGCGAGGTGAGCCTTGATGAGGTTAACAAGCATGTGGGAGACATCATCACAGACAAGAACCAGGTGTTCGTGATGTATGGTCCAGACAAGGAGGGCTTTGTCATTCCTTCGGAAGCAGAGATCGAAAGCACCGTACTTGCCGCCCAGCAGAAACAGTACGATGCCTATCAGGAGGAAACAGTGCCTACTACCTTGATGGCAGCTCTTCCGACGCCAGGAAGGATTGTGTCGGAGAAGCCATACGGCAAGTTTGGAATGACCGAGATTACCTTGAGCAATGGCATGAAGGTGTATGTGAAATCCACCGATTTCCAAGCCGACCAAGTGACTATGAGCATGAGAGGCGAGGGGGGTACCTCGGTCTATGGCGACAAGGACATCCCTAACTTCTCTTTGTTGTCGAGTGCCATCACCGAGGCGGGGGCGGGCGACTTTACCGCCACTCGTCTTCGCAAGGCGTTGGCAGGAAAGTCGTTGAGATTGGCTCCGTCCGTCAATACCGAGGGACAGCGTATCACGGGCACTTCCTCGGTGAAGGATTTGGAGACGATGCTCCAGTTGGCACATCTCTATTTCACCGCTCCTCGCAAGGACAGTGTGGCTTTCGAGGGCTTGATGAACCGCACCCTTTCGCTTCTGAAAAATCGCAACGCCAGCTCGAAGGTGGTCTATAACGATTCGCTCACGGCAGTGCTCTACGACCACAATGTGCGTATGGCTCCTGTCACCAAGGAGGTGGCTGAAAAGGCGGATTACAACCGCATCCTCGAAATCTATAAGGAGCGATTCAGCGATGCCAGCAATTTCAAGACCGTCTTCATCGGCAAGATCGACATGGCGCAGCTCCGTCCGTTGCTCTGCCAGTATCTCGCCACCTTGCCAGCTACCCACAAGGCTGAGAAGACAAACAAGGTGAACGTGCCTCAGCTCGTGGAGAAGAACGAGGTGGTGAAGTTCGTTCACAAGCAGGAGACGCCGCTTGCCAACGTGAGTGTGTTCTATACAGGCAATGTGCCATTCACTCCGAAGAACGACTTGATACTTGATGTCTTGACCCGTGTTCTCCAAATAGCTTATACCGACTCGGTGCGTGAGGAAAAGGGCGGAACCTACGGTGTCGGAGTCAGTTTCAATCTCGAAAAAGAAGATAATCCAAATGCCTTGGTTCGCATCTCCTACAAGAGCGACCCTAAGCGTTACGAGGAGTTGAATCCTATCATCTACAAGCAATTCCAGAACATCGCCGACCATGGACCTGTGGCAAGCAGCATGGACAAGGTGAAGAAGTATCTGAAGAAGCAATATGGGCAGATGGCAATCACCAACGACTATTGGAGCTATGTCGTCTGGCATCAGCTCGAAGATGATGCTGACTTCGACAAGGACTACTGCAAGATGGTGGATGCTTTGACGGCTGCTGATGTACAGCAGATGGCGAAGGACATTTTGAAGCAGAACCACCGAGTGGAGGTTACGATGATGTCAGAATAAAATAGAATAAAACCTAAAAAGTGGTGCTTTTGCATGGCTTTTTAGGTTTTTCTTTTTACTTTTGCAGTCAAAACTTTTACTTTTGCAGTTTTAATTTTTACTTTTTAGTTTTAAATAAAAGAATATGAATGATAATATAACAAGCGATTGCATCGAGTCTGCATACTGCTTCATCCACCAGAAGTTGCGAGTTTATGAATTCTCCAATAACCCGATGCAGAAGGATGACATCGAGTATGCCATCGCCCAGTATGTGGAGGGAATGAATCCTGCCTTGTATCAGCTTTTGGCTAAGGACAGGAAGGAGTTCTTGGTAGACCATGTGAACTTCGAGAAGGATATGCGGGAGGCGCAGGATGCGTTAGAGGGTATGATGTAGCTTTGGAAGATGGGGCGTGATTGCTCGGATGCTTTCTTTGTTCGCACGCACGTGATATTTTTTTTATGTAAGCGGCTCCGCGTTTATACCTTGCATAATCAAAAAAAGCAGTAACAGCAT